>Ga0197142_1000196_pt1 | contig 54145 bp, 52 predicted proteins | sample GBS60_MetaG_FD_148614 | JGI IMG/M metagenome (GOLD analysis project Ga0197142, IMG submission 148614) | Sediment microbial communities from Great Boiling Springs, Gerlach, Nevada, United States - GBS 60_MetaG | ecosystem: Environmental > Aquatic > Thermal springs > Hot (42-90C) > Sediment... | reverse complement strand
TGAGAGGCACCTTTTGTAAAGGAAATTTTGTGCACGGGAGCCGGGAGGCAGCCGGGCCGGGTGAGGAGGCCTGAGGTCTTTCGCCTCTCAGGCCTCCCCTCTGGCCCCGACAGGGTTTCGCCCCCCAACAACCTGCGGGTCCGCCCGAGAGCGGAGCCCCTGCCCTCACTCCAGGTCTTCCTCCTCCTCCCCGCCGGGGCCCTCCTCCTCTTCGGCCAGGGCTTCTTCCACCAGCTCGTCCACGTCGCCTTCGAAGTCCTCCCCCAGCTCCGGCCCCAGCTTTTTCAGCATTCTGACAACGCTTTGGGGGTCGTTCTCGTCCAGGTCGCCCCAGCGGGCGGGATCGGCCAGGCGCTCCAGGCGGGTCTCCTCCGAGAGGCGCACCCGCACCCGGGAGAGCACCCGCTGCATCCGGGGGCTGCCGCAGCGCTTGCAGACCGGGGTATCCTCTTCGCCGCGGCTGAGAAACAGATACTCCGAAATCCGGCCACAGGCGTCACAGCGAAATTCGTAGATGGGCACCACCGCCTCCCACAGCCAGGGAAATCTCCGGCTCGGGGGTCAAGGCTCGCCTTGGGCCGCGGTGACGGCGGGACGCAGCGGCCCCGGCTGGCGGCACCTGGTCCGGGACCCTCCCGGCCCCGTGGAACCACCCGGGGAGAGGCCCGACCTGCGGCCCCCGGTCCGGTCCCTTTAATTTACCACTTTCACCTTCATCTTTTCCAGCCGGGCCACCTGGCGGCGGACTTCGGCCAGGCGGCGGTCGCCGGGGGAGAGGAATTGGGAGGCCTTGCGGAAGTGGAACAGGGCCGTGGGATAGGCCTTGGACATGAGGCTGTGGAGACCCAGGTAGTAGTGGGCCAGCCCCAGGTTGCCCCGCTCGCCGTACAGGGTCCCCAGATTGAGGTAGACCTCCACAAAGGAGGGATTGAGGCGATGGGCCTTCTCCATGAGGCTGAGGGCCAGGTCGTACTGCCGCCGCTCCTGGGCGATGCGCCCCAGGTAATACAGGGAGGTGGCATCCCCAGGGTCCCGCCGCAGCAGCCCCTCAAAGAGGGCCTGGGCCTCGGCATAGCGGGTGCGCTCGAAGGAAAAGATGGCCAGATCCCGGGTCACCAGGGGATGGTCGGGGGCGTATTTCAGGGCCCGCTGGAAGGCGGCCAGGGCCTCCTCGGTGCGCTGCAGCCGGGCCAGAGCCAAAGCCTGGCCATAATGGGCCGCAGGATCCTGGGGCCGGCGCTGCAGGTCCTGGGTGGTGCGCCGCAAAAGCTGGGCCGGGTTCCCCACCAGTCCCTCCAGCTTCAGGACAAAAAAGGGGAACTCCGGGTCATTGCGGCCGCCCCGGATCTCCTGTCCCAGACTGCCGAGAAAGTGGGCGAGATCCACCATGCGGTTATTGATGTCGGGGTGGGTGCTTAAGTACACCGGCAGGGTTCCGCCCTCCAGCCAGCGCTGGCGTCCCATCTTTTTGAACACCGACATCATGTCCCGGGGGTCATAGCCGGCCTTGACCATCCATCGGACCCCCAGGCTGTCCGCCTCCTGCTCGTGCTCCCGGCTGTATTTGAGCATGGAGGCCTCGCCCGCGGCCATGGAGCCCACCATGAGGGCCTGGGTGAGGGGTCCCACCCCCACCAGGAGCCCGGCCAGGGCCCCCAGGACCGAAGCGATGTTGACGATGCGGCTGCGCTCCAGCTGCCGGGCCAGGTGCCGGGCGTAGATGTGGGAGATTTCATGGGCCAGCACCCCGGCCAGCTCCCCTTCCCGCTCCATCATGCGGATAAACCCGGTGGTGACATAGATATATCCCCCGGGGACCGCAAAGGCGTTCATGGTGGGGTCGTCCAGGATGTGAAAGCGGTAGGAAAAGGGCTGGGGCCCCATCTGGCTCACCAGCCGTTGGCCCACCCGGTTGATATACGAAGTCAGGAAGGGGTCATTGATGATGAGGTAGTACTGCTGGAGCGTCATGGCGAATTCCTCGCCGATCTGCCGCTCCTTTTCAAGGGTGAGGCTTTCCCCCAGGAAAGCCGCCGCCGGGAGGGGGGCAAGGCCCGTCAGCCAGAGAATCAGCCAGCCGACCAGCAGCCGCCTGGCCCAGGCAGCGCGGGGCATGGGGAACCTCCGGGTCAGGCAGGGCCGGATTCCGCACCCGTCTTCCCTGCCAGATACTCTTCCGCCGACATCCGGGGCGCTTCGGCCCACAAGCCCTCCAGATCGTAGAATTCCCGCAGGGACGGCAGAAAGAGATGGATGATGACGTCGGTGTAATCCAGCAGGATCCAGTGCCCTTCCTCCACCCCTTCCCGTCCCAGGGGGGTGACGCCGGCGGCGGCCAGATCCGCCTCCAGGTGTTCGGCCAGGGCCTGGACGTGGCGCCGGGAAGTGCCCGAAGCAATGAGGAAGAAGTCGGCGAAGGCGCACATCCGCCGGACGTCAAGAATCACCGGGTTCACGGCTTTGTGGGCCGTCAGGGTGCCGGCGGCCAAGGCCAGCAGATCTTCCGGTGGGAGGACAGGGGCCGGCGTCTGCGTGATCTCTCTCCCAGGCGGCGGGAAGGCCGCGGTTTTCCGCCTCATCTGTATAACTTGTTCCTTAGTATAAATCGCCGCACCCCCTCGGGCAAGAGAAAGCGGATGGAGCGGCCGGCCTTCACCAGGGCCCGGATGCGGGTGGCGGAGATGTCCATCAGGGTGGTGGGGAAAAAGAGCACCTGAAAGCCGCTGGGGTGCTGGAAGCCCTGACCCTCGGGCAGGTCCCGGAAGCCCGGCTCCACCTCCCGGCGCAAGACCTCTCCCACCTCCCCCCGGTCATAGCCGGGCCGGTCCAAAACCACAAAGTGGCTCAGGGTGAAGAGTTCCCGATAGTCCTTCCAGGTCTGGATTTCCAGGATGGCGTCCAGCCCCAGGACGAAGAAGAGTTCGGTCTCCGGGCCCAGCTCCCCCCGGAGCTGGCGCAGGGTCTCCACGGAATAGGACTTGCCCGGCCGCCGGCCTTCGATGTCCGAGACCTTGAGCCGGGGGTGGCGGCCCACCGCCAGCCGGGTCATGGTCAGGCGCACCTCAAAGGGGGTGAGGTCCCGGGGGGCCTTGTGCGGGGGCAGGGAGGCGGGCACGAACCACACAGCCTCCAGGGCCAGGCCTTCCGCCACCTCCTCTCCGGCCCGCAGATGGCCATAATGGATGGGGTTGAAGGTGCCTCCGAAGAGCCCCAGACGCCGGGGAGCGGCCGGGGAGCCAAGCCGGCGAGGCCCCGACCGGGAGGCGGGCGACGCAAGGGTGAGGGCCCGGGCACCCCCGTCCCGGGCCCCCGCGGCGCTGCCGTCAGGTCCGGATCTGGCCGCTGCCATAGACGATGAACTTGGTGGTGGTGAGCTCCTCCAGGCTCATGGGGCCGAAGGCGTGGAGCTTGCTGGTGCTGATGCCGATTTCGGCTCCCAGGCCCAGTTCGCCGCCGTCGTTGAAGCGGGTGGAGGCATTCACCAGCACCACGGAGGAGTCCACCTCCCGCAGGAAGCGCTGGGCGTTATCGTAGTCCCGGGTGAGGATGGCCTCGGTGTGGTTGGAGCTGTAGCGGGCGATGTGCTCCAGGGCGGCGTCCAGATCCGGAACCACCTTGACGGCCAGGATGAGGTCCAGGAACTCACAGCCCCAGTCCGCCTCAGTGGCCGGCTTCACCTGGGGGTCGAGCTCACAGGTGCGGGGGCAGCCCCTCAGCTCCACCCCGGCCTCCCGGAAGCGGGCGTGCATCCGGGGGAGAAATTCCGGCGCAATCCCCTCATGCACCAGCATGGTCTCCATGGCGTTGCACACCCCGGGGCGCTGCACCTTGGCGTTGAAGCACACGCTTTCGGCCAGGTCCAGGTCGGCACTGGCATCCACAAAGATGTGGCACACCCCCTTGTAGTGCTTCAGGACCGGGATGCGGGAGTGCTCCGCCACGAAACGGATGAGGCCCTCGCCGCCCCGGGGGATGATGAGGTCCACCAGCTCGTCCTGCCTGAGGAGCTCCAGGGTGGCCTCCCGGGCCACGGAGGGGATGACCTGCACTGCGGCCGGAGGGAGGCGGTACTCCTCCAGGACCTCCTGCATGAGGCGGGCCAGGGCGAGGTTGGAGTGAAGCGCCTCCTTGCCGCCCTTGAGGATGATGGCATTGCCGCTCTTCAGGCACAGGGCGGCGGCGTCCACCGTGACGTTGGGCCGGGATTCATAGATGAAGCCGATGACCCCCAGGGGGATGCGCATGCGGCCCACCCAGAGACCGTTGGGCCGGCGCCACATCTTCACCACCTCCCCCACCGGGTCCGGCAGGGCCGCCACCTCCCGCAGGCCCTGGACCATGGCGGCCATCACTTTGTCGGACAGGGTGAGGCGGTCGAGGAAGGCGGCGGGGTGGCCTTCGGCCCGGGCCTTTTCCACATCCCGGGCATTGGCCGCCTGAAGCTCGGCCCGCCGGGCCTCCAGAAGTGCCGCCATCCTGAGAAGCACCTGATCCTTCACCCCCCGGGAGAGGCTCCCCAGGGCCCGGGCCGCCTGCCGGGCCTGAAGCGCCATTTCCCGGATCACCTTGGGAATGTCCATGCCTAGACTGCCCCCTTTGCGTGTTGCGGGTGGTAAGAAGTTTTCCGGCCGGGGCCCGGGGCGGGAACCGGGGCCCGATCCCCCGGCCCGCGGGCGCCCCCGGGCCTTCATGCATTGGGCGCCGGGGTTTTTGCCGGAGCTCCCGGGTCCGCCACCGGCCTCCCCCGATGGTAGCGTATTTTGCCTCAGGGGTGAAGGCAAATCCTGCCGGGAAGGGGGCATGCGGGACAAAGCCGAAGGCGGGCTGGCGGGGAGGCCCAGCCGGGCCTTCCCCGGAGGGTGTCCGCACCCGCAGGGGCTGGACGGGAAAAGGATTTTTCCGGGGACCAGGCCGGCTTCAGGACTCCAGGGGCCCCCGTCCTCCCCCTCCCGGCGGCTGCACCCCTCAGGAGCTTCCCCCGGAAAACTCCGGAAAGATCACCAGGTTGTCCCGGTGGATGACCTCGTCGTAGTCCTTGTGCCCCAGGGCCTGGGCGATCTCCTGGGTCTTTTTGCCCTTGATGCGATTGATGTCCCGGCTGGAGTAGTTGCTCAGGCCCACCGCGAAGGCGTGGCCCTCCGGGTCCATGAGGGTCACCGCCGCGCCCTTGCGGAAGCCCCCGAAGACCTCCAGAATGCCGGCCGGGAGCAGGCTTTTGCCCGCGTGCACCAGGGCCTCCCGGGCCCCTTCATCCACCAGGATGGCCCCCTCCGGGGAGACGTTGTAGGCCAGCCAGTACTGGCGGCTCTTCAGCTTCTGGGCCTGGGGGAGGAAAAGGGTGCCCACCTCCTCCCCGGCGAAGAGGGCGGGGAGGATCCCCGGGGTGAGGCCGTTGGCGATGAGGCTGGGGATGCCCAGCCCGGCGGCCTTCTTCACCGCCTGCAGCTTGCTCACCATGCCCCCCCGCCCCAGGCGCCCGGGCCGCCGGCCCGCCGCGGCCAGCAGGCGGGGGTCGCTGGTGTCCACCACGTGCAGGAGGGGCGCGGTGGGATCCTCCCGGGGGTCCCGGGCGTAGAGCCCGTCGGTGTTGGTGAGGAGGATGAGCAAGTCTGCCGCCACCAGGTTGCAGATGAGGGCCGCCAGGTTGTCGTTGTCCCCGAACTTGAGCTCCTCGGTGGCCACCGTGTCGTTTTCGTTGATGACGGGCAAAACCCCCCATTGCAGCAGGGCGAAGAGGGTGTTGCGGGCGTTGAGGAAACGGGTGCGGGCCGCCAGATCGTCGTGGGTGAGGAGGATCTGGGCCACCTTGAGGCCGTAAAGGGCGAAGGCCTCCTCATAGGCGTACATGAGGATGCTCTGGCCGGCGGCGGCCACCGCCTGCACCTGGGGAATGCCCTGGGGGCGCTCGCTCAGCCCCAGCTTTTTCAGCCCCGCGGCCACCGCGCCGGAGGAGACCAGCACCACCTGGCGCTCCTGGCGGATGAGCCCGGCGATCTCCCCCGCCAGCCGCTGGATGAGGGGGCCGTTTAACCCCTCGGGACCGGTGAGCACCGCGCTCCCCAGCTTGATGACGAGGCGTTTCGCTTTGGTGATATGGGTCAGGCGTTGATTTTCCATAGAGGGACCGGTGGTGGGGATTCCCCCCCACCCGTGCTGCCAGAATCTCCCTCAATTATATGGGATTTTCACCCAAAGGGGGAGGCGTTTCCGGCAGAAGCGGGTCCTGGGGTCCGGCCTCCGGGGCAGCCGCCGCCTGCCGGAGGGCTTCGGTGAGCTGCGCCAGTCCGGCACCCGTCAGGGCGGAGACCGCAAAGGCCGGAAACCCGGCGTGGCGGTAGACGGTGAGCACCTCCGCCACGGGGAACTCCGGGGGCAGGAGGTCCACTTTGGTGAGGATGATCCAGCGGGGGCGGCGGAGGAGCTCCGGGTCAAAGGCCTGCATCTCCGCCTCCAGCTCCGCCAGGGCCTGAAGGGGGTTTCGGGGATCCACCTCAGTGGCGTCCACCAGGTGCAAAAGGAGCCGGGTGCGCTTCAGGTGCCGGAGAAACCGGTGCCCCAGGCCCCGGCCCCGGTGGGCGCCGGCAATGAGGCCGGGGATTTCCGCCAGGATGAGGGGTTCCCGGGCGGGATCCACCTCCAGGGCGCCCAGCTGCGGGGTCAGGGTGGTGAAGGGGAAGGCCCCCACCCGGGCCCGGGAGGCGGTGAGGGCCCGGAGCAGACTGGTCTTGCCGGCGTTGGGGCGGCCGATGAGGCCCACCGCCGCCAGGAGGCTGAGCTCCAGGCGCAGCCGGCGCTCCTGGCCCGGCTCCCCGGGCTGGGCGAAGCGGGGGGAGCGCAGGCGGGAGGAGACGAAATGGGCGTTGCCTTTGCCGCCCCGGCCGCCTTTGGCCACCAGGAGGCGCTCCCCGGGGATGAGGAGCTCCCCTAAAAGCCGCCCCCGCTCGGCCTCGTAGACCAGGGTGCCCAGGGGCACCGGGATGATGAGGGGGGCGCCGTTTCTGCCCTGGCGGTCCGCCCCCTCCCCGGGACGGCCGTTTTCCGCCCGGAAGTAGCGCCGCCTTTTGAAATGGACCAGGGTACGGCAGTGGGGTGAGGCTTCGAGATAGACGTCGCCGCCGGCCCCGCCGTTGCCGCCGTCGGGGCGGCCCCGGGGGCGGTGCGGCGCCCGTTGGAAACTCACGCAGCCGGCGCCGCCCGCTCCGGCCCGGACGGTGATCTCCGCCTCATCGTGGAAGACGCTCACGTAAGAGGATGGACGCTGACCCGCTTTCTGTCCTTGCCGAAGGTTTCAAAGACCACCACGCCGTCCACCTTGGCGAACAGCGTGAAGTCCTTGCCCATGCCGACGTTGACGCCGGGATGGATCCTGGTGCCGCACTGGCGCACCAGGATGTTCCCGGCCCGGACCTGCTGGCCGGCGAAGCGCTTCACTCCCCGGCGCTTGCCGGCGCTGTCCCGGCCGTTGCGGGAACTGCCACCTGCCTTCTTGTGTGCCATGGCGTAGACTCCTTGGAGGCCCGGCCCGCCAGGGGCGGGGGAGGGCCATCCCCTCACACGGGAGGCGGGCCTCCGGCCCTCCGGATCAGACCACAATCTCCTGGATCATCAGCGCCGTATAATACTGGCGGTGGCCGCGTTTGCGGCGGTAATTCTTCCGGCGTTTCTTCTTGAAGACCAGGATCTTCTTGGCCCGGCCCTGGTGGTGGATGGCGGCCCTGACCTGGGCGTTGGGGACCAGGGGCTGGCCCACCCGGATCTCCTGCCCGTCGGCCACCAGCAGAACCTGATCCAGGATCACCTCCTCGCCCCGGAGACCGGGAAGGCGCTCCACCCGCAGGATGTTCCCCGGGGAGACCCGGTATTGTTTGCCGCCGGTTTGGATGATGGCGTACAAGGGGTGCCTCCTTGGCCGAAGTAAACCAGTTAATATTATAAAATCTTTCCCTCCTGTCAACCATTTTCCGCCCTAAGGGATCCTCCCCCGTTGACAGGGGAGGGCGGGGGCTTTATGATGGAGCGACCAAGGCAGGCCATGGATTCGCCGTCCCCCAAGCGCGCCCCTCTGGGTTATGTGGTCATTCACGGCCATTTTTACCAGCCGCCCCGGGAGAACCCCTGGATCGAGGAGATCGAGGAGGAGGCGGGGGCGCAGCCCTTCCACGACTGGAACGAGCGCATCGCCTTCGAGTGTTACACCCCCAACAGCTGCGCCCGGGTCTATGACGGCCAGGGCCGCATCCTGAACATCGTCAACAACTACGAGTATCTGAACTTTAACTTCGGGCCCACCCTCATCTCCTGGCTGGCCGAGTATGCCCCGGTGACTTACCGGCGGATTCTGGCGGCGGACCGGGCCAGTGTGGCCCGCCTGGGGCACGGCAATGCCATCGCCCAGGTGTACAACCATGCCATCCTGCCCCTGGCCACCTCCCGGGACCGGGAGACGGAGGTCCTCTGGGGCCTGAAGGATTTTGAACACCGCTTCGGCCGCCGGGCCGAGGCCATGTGGCTGCCGGAGACCGCGGTGGACTACCCCACCCTGGCCACCCTGGTGGCCCTGGGGATGAAATATGTCATCCTCTCCCCCTACCAGGCCCGGCGGGTCCGGCCCCTGAGCGGCGGCCCCTGGGAGACAGTGACCGGGGAGACCCTGGACACCACCCAGCCGTACCGCTGCTTTCTCCCGGAGGGCACCGGCGAGCCGGGCCGGCGTCACTATATCGATGTCTTTTTCTATGACGGCCAGGTGGCCTCGGAGATCAGTTTCGGCGATCTCCTGAAGGACAGCTACCGCCTGGCGGAGCGTCTGACGGCCCGCTTCAACCCCGCTGATCCCCGGCCCCAGATCCTGCATGTGGCCACGGACGGGGAAAATTACGGCCACCACAAGAAATTCGGGGAGCTGGCCCTGGCCCACGCCCTGACCGAGGCCCTGCCCCAAAGGGGCTTCGTGGTGACCAATTACGCCGCCTTCCTGGAGCTGGCCCCGCCCCGGATGATGGTGGATCTGTACCTGGGGCCTGACGGCGCCGGCAGCTCCTGGAGCTGCCCCCACGGGGTGGAACGCTGGCGGGGGGATTGCGGCTGTGCCACCGGAGGCGCCCCCCACTGGCAGCAGCGCTGGCGGGGACCCCTGCGGGAGGCCTTTGATTTCCTCAACGAGCAGCTGGCGGCGATCTTTGAAGCCGAAGGGGGGAAATACTTCCGGGACCCCTGGGCGGCCCGCAACGCCTATATCGAGGTCATCCTGGACCGGAGCCCGGAGAATGTGGCCGGCTTTTTCCAGCGCCAGGGGGTGGCGGGCCTCTCCCGGGAGCAGTGGGTGCCGGCTTTGAGGCTGCTGGAAATGCAGCGCCATGCCCTCCTCATGTACACCAGCTGCGGGTGGTTCTTCGCCGATCTGGCGGGGCTGGAGACCCTCCAGGTGCTGAAGTACGCCGCCCGGGCGCTGCAGCTGGGCCTCTATTTCACCACCGCTGATCTGGAGGAGCCCTTCCTGGCCCGCCTGGAGCGGGCGGTGAGCAACCGCCCGGAGGAAGGCAACGGCCGCCGCCTCTACGAGCGGCGCATCAAACCCGCGGTGGTGGATTTCCCCAAGATCGTCAATCATTGGGTGATCTCCTGGCTCAAGGCCCTGGAGCGCCAGTGCCCCACCCATATCTACCATTTCCGGGTGGAGCCCCGGGACCTGGAGGTGGAGAGCCACGCCTCCCTGTCGCTGGCCGCCGGCCGCCTCCGGGTCACCTCCGGCATCACCCTGGCCTCCCAGGAACTGGGGTTTTTTACGGTGCATCTGGGGAGTTATCTCTATCGCACCCAGGTGCTCCCCCAGCCCGCGCCGGCGGATTTCCGGGCCCTGAAGCAGGAGCTCTTCGGGGTGCTGAAGTCGGCTCCGGAGGATCTGCTCCCCCTCCTGGCCCGCCGTCTGGGGGGCGATTACTTCAGCGTCCACGACCTCTTCCGGGAGGAGAAGAAGCAGATCTTCCAGGATCTCCTGGCCCCCCACCTGGAGGAGGCGGTGGGTCAGGTGATGCACCTCTTTGAGGAGGCCCGGGCCCTCCTGGAGGCCATGGCCGCGGAGCACCTGGACCTGCCCCGGCTTTACCGGGCCCTGGGGGAGATCGCCCTCAACCGCCGGCTGGTGCTGGCCTTGAGGAAACTGGAGCCCGAGCCCGGGCTGCTCCCCAGCTCCGAGGAGGTGGCGGCCATCATCGCCGAGGCCTCTCTCCTGAAGCTGAAGCTGGAGTCCCGGGAGGGGGCGGCCATCCTCTCCCGCATCCTCACCCGGCACCTGGAGGAGCTGGCCGCCGGTCTCTCCCTGGAGACCGCCGGACAGCTCCGGGATTTTTTGGAGCTCCTGGGCCGTCTGCCCATGCCCCTGGACCTGAGGGAACCCCAGAATTTCTTTTTCTCCCTGATGGAGGAGCATTTTCCGCCCCTGGCGGCCCGGGCCGCCCGGGATCCCGGGGCCCGGCGCCTGGCGGAGCTTCTGGTGAGCCTGGCCGGGTCCTTGGGCTTCAGTCCGGTGCGGTATCTCAAACTGCTGGCCTGAGGCGTCCCGCCCGGGGTGTGCCGGGGGGAATGTGACGGCGCCGGAAGATAACGGGGAAGGCGACATGTCTTTGCTGAATCGGCTGGCCGAAGCGGTGGCGGAGGCGGTGCAGGTGAAGAAGCGGCTGGTGGCGGAGCAGGGGGAACAGGTCATTGCCGCGGCCCACCTGCTGGCCGACTCCTTGAAGGCCGGAGGCAAGATCCTGCTGTTCGGCAACGGCGGCAGCGCCGCGGACGCCCAGCATCTGGCGGCGGAATTCGTCAACCGCTTCCAGGTGGAGCGCCCGCCCCTGGCCGCGGTGGCCCTGACCACCGACACCTCCATCCTCACTGCGGTGGCCAACGACTATGACTTCCGGGAGGTCTTCGCCAAGCAGGTGCAGGCCCTGGGCCGGGCCGGGGACGTGGCGGTGGGTCTGTCCACCAGCGGCTCCTCCCCCAATGTGGTGGCGGGACTGCTGGCGGCCCGGGAAGGGGGCCTGAGGACCCTGGCCTTAAGCGGCGGGGACGGCGGGCCGGTGGCGAAGGCCGCGGAGCTGGCCATCATCGTGCCCTCCCGGAACACCCCCCGCATCCAGGAGGTGCATATCACCGTCGGGCATGTGCTTTGCGACCTGGTGGATTACCTCCTCTTCCCGGAGAAATTCACGGACTGAGGAGGGGCGGGGGACTTTGGGCTCCCGAAAGCCGCGCCCCACAGCCGCCCCGAGGATTCAGGAGGCTTCCTTCCGGAAATCGTGGGGGCAGGGGGCCTCCCACCCGCTCCGTCCCTCCCAAGGAAAGGGGAATCCATGGCTGAGAAACCGCCATCTCCGGACCCCGAACCCTTGACCCTGGAAGGCTTGAAGACTTATTCTCTATACGAGAGGCCTTCCAAAGTAGATTACACCCGCTTCGGCCAAGCCTGGGAGCCGGGGGGGTCTTTCAGGGAATTCTGCCGGCGCCTTCCCCGCCTGCTGGCCGGGGAGTGGCTGTGGGAGGTGGCCCAGGCCTGGGTGGCGGCCCGGCGTCAGGGGCGCCTGGTGCTTCTGGGGATGGGGGCCCATCCCCTGAAGGTGGGTTTAAGCCCCCTGCTCATTGAGCTCTGCCGCCGGGGTCTTCTGAGTGGGGTGGCCCTCAACGGCGCCGGCGTCATCCATGACGCCGAAATCGCCATGGTGGGGCGCACCTCCGAAGACGTGGACGCCGCCCTGGGCGAAGGGGAGTTCGGCATGGCCCGGGAGACCGCGGAGTTCCTCAACCGGGCCATCACCCGGGGGGTGGCGGACGGCCTGGGGTTGGGCGCCGCGGTGGGCCGGGCGGTGGCCGGGGCGGGGTTCCCCTATGGGCACCTGAGCCTCCTGGCGGCCGCCTGGGAGGTCCAGGTGCCCGTCACCGTGCATGTGGCTCTGGGCACTGATATCATCCACCTGCACCCGTCCTGCGATCCTGCCGCCACCGGGCTGGGCAGTCACCGGGATTTCCGCCGCTTCGCCGCCCTGGTGAGCCGCCTGGCAGGGGGGATGTATCTCAATCTGGGCTCCGCGGTGCTCCTGCCCGAGGTCTTCCTCAAGGCGGTGACCCTGGCCCGCAACCTCGGGTATCCGGTGGCGCCCCTGACGACCGTGAATCTGGACTTCATCCAGCACTACCGGCCGCAGACCAACGTGGTGCGGCGGCCCACCCAACGGGAGGGCCGGGGCTATGCCCTCACCGGGCACCATGAGCTCCTGGTGCCCCTGCTGGCGGCCCTGGTCCTGGAGTTGTGGGAGGAGGAGCATGCCCACTGAGATCCTCATTCGCGCCAAGAATCTCACCCTGGAGGGGGTGCTCTACGACACCCCCACCGGCCAGGCCCTGGCCGCGGCGCTCCCCTTTTCCGGCAAGGCCCATCGCTGGGGCGATGAGGTCTATTTCGCCGTGCCCCAGGTGGTCCAGGAGCTGGAGGACGACGCCCGGGTGACGGTGAATGTGGGGGATCTGGCCTATTGGCCTTCGGGGCGGGCCTTCTGCATCTTTTTCGGCCTCACCCCCACGAGCGTCCCCGGGGAGATCCGGCCGGCCAGCGCCGTCAATCTGGTGGGCCGGGTCCTGGGGGATCCCTGCTGCCTGGCGGAGGTCCAGGACGGCGACACCGTCACCGTGAGCCGCAAATAGGCCCGCCGCCCGTGCAGCGGGGGAAAATGTGTTTATAATAAAGGGAGTGGCCCAGGGGTACGGACCCCCGGGGCCCTTTGCCCCGGAAAGCCAGGCAGCCCGGGACGGAAGAAAGCCCTGGAGCCCACGGCCAAGGCTGTCTGCAGGTGAGGGGGCCCTCCCAGGGGCCGCCCCGCCGGCGGCAGTCAGGACGGCCGCAGGGTGCCTTTTGGGGGCGGTCCGGAGCCGGATGAGTGTGGAGGGGAGAGATGCCGGTGCCACCGGGGGAGTCTCCGGGAAGGCTGACGGATATTCTGGGGCTTATGGTCTGGCTGGCCCTCTGTTTCGGGGCTGCGGCCTTCGGGTCCCGGTTCACCCCCGGGGAATGGTACGCCCGGCTGGCCAAGCCCGCCTGGACCCCGCCGGACTGGGTCTTTGGGCCGGTCTGGACCCTGCTGTACCTGAGCATGGCGGTGGCCGCCTGGCTGGTATGGCGCCGCCACGGTTTGGCCGGGGCCGCCCCGGCGTTGGGGCTGTTTCTGGGACAGTTGCTGCTCAACGCCCTGTGGTCCTGGATCTTTTTCGGGCTCAAGGCACCCGGCTGGGCGTTTCTGGAGCTCGTGGCCCTCTGTCTGGCCGTGGCCGCCACCACCGTGGCCTTCGCCCGGCTCAGGCCGGCGGCCGGCCTGCTGCTGGTGCCGCATCTTCTCTGGGTGAGCTTCGCCGCCGCCCTCAATTTCGCCCTGTGGCGTCTGAACCGATGAGTACCGGGAGGGAATATGCCCATTTTTGAGTTTCATTGTGACAAGTGCAATCAGGATTTTGAAAAACTGGTCTTCAGCGGCGACCCCGAGGTCACCTGTCCCGCCTGCGGCGGCCCGGTGGCCAAACTGATGAGCGCCTGCGCCTTCAAGACCGACTATCACGGCTTCATGTCCACCCCGTCTTCCAGCAGCAAAAGTTCCTGCTCCGGCTGCTCCTCCACCTCCTGCAGCACCTGCGGCTGAGGTGGCGGGGTGGCCCGGCGCCTGCGCCTCGGCACCCGGGGGAGCCTCCTGGCCCTCACCCAGAGCCGCTGGGTGGAGGCCCAGCTTGTGGCGCACCATCCGGACCTGAGCGTTGAGCTGGTGGTCATCAGAACCACCGGGGACCGGATCACGGATGTGCCCTTGGCCCGCCTGGGCGGCAAGGGCCTCTTTATCAAGGAGATCGAGGAGGCCCTCCTTAGGGGGGAGGTGGACCTGGCGGTGCACAGCCTCAAGGACATGCCCGCGGAACTCCCCCCGGGGCTCGTGCTGGGGGCCTTCCCCGTCCGGGAGGACTGGCGGGACGCCTTCCTCTCCCACCGGTGGGCCTCCCTGGCGGAGATCCCCCCGGGGGGCCGGGTGGGCACCGGCAGTCTCCGGCGCCGGGTGCAGATCCTTCACCAGCGCCCGGATCTGGAGGTGGTGCCTCTCAGGGGCAATGTGGACACCCGCCTGAAAAAGCTGGAGACGGAAAACCTGGACGCCATCATCCTGGCGGCCGCGGGCCTGAAACGCCTGGGCCTGGGGCACCTCCCCCGCCGCTATCTCAGCGCCGGGGAGATGCTCCCGGCCATCAGCCAGGGAGCCCTGGCCCTGGAGGTGCGGGCCGAAGCTGAGGGCCTCCTCGAGCTGGTGCGGCCCCTGGATCATTATCCCACCCGGGTGGCGGTGACCGCGGAGCGCGCCTTTCTGGCCCGCCTGGAGGGGGGCTGTCTGGTGCCGGTGGCGGCCCTGGGGGAGCTGGAGGGGGACACCCTGACCCTCACCGCCCTCATCGGCGATCCGGAGGGCCGGAAGGTGGTGAAGGACCGGGTGAGCGGGCCCCCGGAAGAGGCCGCCCGCCTGGGTACTGCCCTGGCGGAGCGCCTCCTGGCCGCCGGCGGCCGGGAGATCCTCGCCGCCCTGTACCTCGGGGAGAAGGCGGGGTAGGGCGGGACGGGGGTCGGCCGCCATCTCCCGGGCTTTCCGGGCGGGAGGGGAACGACGGCCTGACGCGGGCAGAGAGGCGACCGGGCGGGGGGAGGAACCCCCCGGGCCACGCCCCGCCCGGGCGGCAGGCGGCGGGGTTTCCATGCAACTTTTGCTTGACATGCACCCTTCCTCAACTTTACTTTAAAATTGTCCGAAACAGGGGAAGAGGGGGAAGCGATGCTGGGTCCGTGGGGGAAGGCCTGGCGGGCGGTGTGGATGCTTCTGCTCCTCAGTCTGCCGGGGTGGCCGGCGGCGGGGGCAGAGAGGCCCTCTGCCGCCTGGCTCCCGCCTCTGCGCCTTATCAGCGGCGAAAGCCCCCTGGAGGCCCAGATCATGGGCGACCGCCCCGCCCCCGGGCCCCAGGCCTTCCGGCCGGACAGCGCCCTCTCCCCGCTCCTTCCCGGCATCAGCCTCCAGGAGCGGGAGGGAGGCGCGGTGCTCAAGCTCTCCCAGAACTTCGAGATGAGCATCTCCTTTCTCTACTCCGGGGAAGGGACGCCCGCCGCCCCCCGGGAGCGCCCCGGGGAATCCCCCCTCCTCTTCAAATCCTCCCTGGATTACTCCCTGCTCCCCAACCTGCAGGTGGGGCTGAGCGGCTTTCTCTATCACGGGGCGGTGGACACCCGCTACTTTCAGCGCCGCTACGGCGATGTCATCCTGGGGCTGGGCCCCGGCATCCGCTATGACCTGGGTCGCTGGAGCCTCACCTTGCAAAGCCAGTACGGCACTGGCAGCCGGAATCAGAAAGAAGGCCTGCAGAACTGGTTCCGGGTCTGGTACGCCTTCTGAACCGCCTCCGCCTTTCCTGCCGGTGCTCCGGTTTCCCGGACCTTTGATTCCCGCCCGGTTCCTGGAGCGCCGGAAGCGGTTTCTGGCCCTGGTGGAGCTGGCCGACGGCACCAGGTCCTGGGTGCATGTGCCCAACTCCGGGGCCCTCACCGGCTGCCTCATTCCGGGTCTCCCCCTCCTTCTGACTCCGGAGACCGCCCCCCGGCGGAAGACCGCCTACACCTGGCGGTTTGCTGCGGGCCCTCAGGGGTGGATCTGCATCGACACCCTGGCGCCCAACCGCCTCATCCGGGAGGCCCTGCGCGGCTCGGGGCTTCCGGGACTGCCGCCCCCGGTGGCCCTGCGGCCGGAGATCACCCTGCCCGGAGGCGGCCGCCTGGATTTCGTCTGTGACCTGGGCGGGCGGCTGGCCTTTGTAGAGGTCAAGAGCGTCACCTGGGTGGAGGACGGCGTGGCCCTGTTCCCGGACGGCGTCACCGTCCGGGGCCGCCGCCATCTCCAGGAGCTGGCCGCCCTGGTGCGCCAGGGCCACCTGGCCTGGCAGATCTTCGTGGTGCAGCGGGCCGACGGGGAGATCCTCCGGCCCGCCGCCCAGGTGGATCCGGCCTATGCCCGGGAGCTGGCCCGGGCCCACGCCGCCGGCGTCCAGCTCCTGGTTTTCCGGGAAAAAGTGGAGCCGCCGGAAATTAGCCTTGCCGAACTCCTCCCCTTTGATTTAAGATTAACCGGCTTGTAATCCGGAGCTCATGGATTTCTCACGCGGCAAGGAATTCAAGGGAAGATGCTCAATAACGACCTGCGCGTCTTCACCGGCAACGCCAATCCCGAACTCGCCCAGAAAATCTGCACCGAACTGGGGATCAGACTGGGCAAGGCCCTGGTGAGCACCTTCAGCGACGGGGAGATCCGGGTGGAGATCGGCGAAAATGTCCGGGGCCGGGATGTCTTTCTCATCCAGCCCACCAGCCCCCCGGTGAACCAGCACCTCATGGAGCTGCTCATCATGATCGATGCGGTGAAGCGGGCCAGCGCCCGACGCATCACCGCGGTGATCCCCTATTTCGGCTACGCCCGCCAGGACCGCAAGGTGGCCCCCCGGGTGCCCATCTCCGCCAAGCTGGTGGCCGACCTCCTCACCACCGCCGGGGCCGACCGCATCCTCACCATGGACCTGCACGTGGGCCAGATCCAGGGATTCTTTGACATCCCGGTGGACAACCTCTACGGCTCCCCGGTGATGATTCCCTACATACACGAGAACTTCAAAAACGATCTGGTCATCGTCTCCCCGGACGCCGGCGGGGTGGCCCGGGCCCGGGCCTACGCCAAACGCCTGGGGGCCTCCCTGGGCCTCATCGACAAGCGGCGGGACGAGACCGGCAAGGCCAAGGCCATGCACCTCATCGGCGATGTGCTGGGGAAGGACGTGGTCATCATGGACGACATCGTGGACACCGGCGGCACCCTGTCCGAGGCGGCCAAGGTCATCCTGGGGCATGGCGCCTTGAGCGTCAATGCCTGCTGCACCCACGCGGTGCTCTCCGGGCCGGCCGTCTCCCGCATCTCCGAGTCCGCCCTGAAAAACCTGGTGGTCACCGACACCATCCGGCTCTCCGACGCCGCCCGGCAATCCCCCAAAATCGTGCAGCTCAGCGTGGCCCCCATCCTCGCCAAGGCCATCCTCAACATCCATCGGGAAGAGTCCATCAGCTCCCTGTTTGAAATCCATTTCTGAGCGGGGAAAGGGGCGGGTCGGCCCCAGAGGGCCTGCGGCTCCGGCCCGGGCAAAAAAATGACCGGAAAGCGCGGGGGCCAGACTTTCCGGTCATGGTTTGTGGGGCGGGGAAGGGATGCCAGAATACCCCGCCCCGCCCCCTTCCGGGAGGTGGCCACCGGGGCCCGGGGGGGAGCCAGGGAACCACGCCCCTTGACCCTCCCTCCAGGCGGAAGTGGTTTCCCTCCTCTCAGATCACCCGGATTTCCTCCAGGTTCTCCTGCCAGTGGTCCCAGAGATACCCATCCAGGCGGCCGGCGGCGATGACGCCCAAAGCGAAGCGGGCCTGGGCGGCGTAAAAGTCGCACAGGGCCGCGGGGGCGTGCAGGGTACCCTCCAGGGCATGGATCTCCGCCGGGCAGGGCGCGCCACAGAAGTGGCGCACCGCGCAGCGCCGGCAGGGGTGAATGTCCTCCACCCGGCGGCCGGTCACCTTTCGGAAGGGAGGGCTGGCCAGGATCTCCGGGAGGGCCGTCTCAAAGAGGTTGCCGCCGCAGAACTCCGGCAGCCCCAGGAATTCGCTGCACGGGGTCACCTCGCCTGCCGCCCCCACGGCAAAGAAACAGCGGCCGCCGCCGCAGGGGGAGATGTCGCACATCAGGCGCCGGGCCCCGGGGGCTGTAAGCCCCAGGAGCAGATTGGCGAAATTGCCCACCACCAGCTTGCGGCCGGTGCGGTCCAGGAGCTCCTGGGTCCGCTCAAGGGCGGTGAAGAAATAATGGGTTAGGGCGGCCTGGTCCGGGAGGAGCTCCCGGCCGCCCTGCTGGGTGCCCCGCACCGGGTTGAGGAGGACGTTTCTCACCCCCCGGGCGTGGAGGAACTCCACCAGCTCCGGGAGTGCGGCCACATTTTCCCGGGTGACGGTGACGATGACATTGAGCCCGGGGTAGTCGGCCAGCTCCTCCAGGGCCGTCACCGTCTGGGCAAAGACCCCCTCTCCGCCCCAGGTCTTGCGGGTGCGGTCGGCAACGGCGGCGGTGGGACCGTCCAGGGACAACCCGATCCCTGCGCCCTGGGAGACCAGAAATTCCCGGGCCTCCCGGTCCAGAAGGGTGGCGTTGGTCTGCACCCCGAAGCGGAAGCGCCCGGCAAAGCGCTCCATGCCGGTAAAGACCGCCTCCCGGGCCAGCAGGGGTTCGCTGCCGTGAAAGACGAGCTGGGGCCGGGCCCCCTCTGGCAGGGTGTTCTGAAAATACTCCGCCAGGATCCCCAGGGCCTCCACCAGGCGGGCCGGCTCCATCTGGCGGCCCCGCCGGCGCATCTCCCGGGGGAGATAACAGTAGGTGCAGTCCAGATTGCAGCGCTCCGTGGGGTTGAAATAGACCGCCGAAGGCAGCAATCCGAAGCGGACGGTGTTGAGATCCCGGGCCAGCTCCGCTTCTTTGGCGGCGAAGGCCTGGGGGAGGTCTTCCCCCAAAAGCAGGTCCAGGGCCTCTTCCCGGCGCACCAGGACCCAGAAGGCGGTTTCCGCCTCGATGAGGGCCACATAGTCCGGGTGGGCCGTGGCCAGCACATGGAAATGGGGGGCGGCCCCCGCATTGGCCTGAAGGGAGGCGGGCGCCGCCCGCAGCAGGTTCCGGTCCAGCATCCTACTTCTTCGTGGCCTCAGCCATGAGGTAATGGGAGAGGCCCACCTGATTGCCGTCCGGCTTGCAGGTGTAACGGATCTGAATGACTTTCGGGCTCTGCATGTCACTCCTCCTGGAAAGGGGATAGGGCGCCGGCATCTCAGGCGTCCGGGGCAAAAGAAAAAGGGGCACCTCTGACAGGTGCCCCCTTTGCCTTCAAGGGAACCTGGCGCCCGTGCGGCAGGTCTTCTGGCTCTCGGATCATCCTCGGGAGGCGGCCTTCCCACCGGGGTAGGCCCCGGCAGTGACCCTGAAATGCCCCCCTTGTCCCCGATCACAGCGGCGGGTCCGCCCCGGATTTGCACCGGGTTCCGGGATGCCGCAGGGCGTACCGGATCACGCTTTGTCCCCTTATTTAGCAGGAGCCCGGACGGCTGTCAAGAGGGATTTATGCCTGGGGGTACGGGGGGTGGTGCCCGGGCCTCCCCTTTCCGCCCTGACCGGGGCCCCGTCGTTTTCCGGCGGGAAAAGCGCGATCATCTTGACAACACTTTTCTTACCTGGTTAAGTTAAATTTTTTGAAACCTTTCAGGATGGGGACATGATCAGGGCCGTTCGGGGCATGCGGGACCTCCTGCCCCCGGAGACCGAGCGCTGGCAGCAGGTGGAGAGCCTGGCCCGGGAGGTCTTCCGGCGCTACGGCTACCGGGAGATGCGCCTGCCGCTGGTGGAGCGCACCGAGCTTTTCGCCCGGGGTATCGGCGCGGAGACGGATATCGTCGCCAAGGAGATGTACACCTTCACCGACCGGCACGGCGACTCCCTGACCCTGCGGCCCGAGGCCACCGCCCAGGTGGTGCGGGCCTTTCTGGAAAACGGTCTGGCCCGGACCGCCGGGGTGAAGAAATACTACCTCATCGGTCCCATGTTCCGTTATGAACGGCCCCAGAAAGGGCGCTACCGGCAGTTTCACCAGATCAACTGCGAGGCCCTGGGCTCCGACGCCCCGGAGCTGGACGCCGAGGTCATCCTCCTTTTGTGGGACCTGTTGGGCCGCCTGGGGCTCAGCGGCCTGCGCCTCCTCCTCAACTCCCTGGGCTGTCCGATGTGCCAGGTGGATTTCCGGGCGGAGCTCAAGCTCTACCTCTTTGACCGGGAGGGCTGGTGCCCGGACTGTGAACGGCGCCGGGCGGTGAACGCCCTCCGGGTCTTTGACTGCAAGTCCGCCCACTGTCAGGCCCTGCTTCGGGAGGCGCCGGTGCTCACCGACTTCCTCTGTCCGGACTGCGCCGGACATTATGCCCGGGTAAAGGAGCTTCTCCGGCGCTTCCGGATTGAATTTGAGGAGCAGCCCCGGCTGGTGCGGGGCCTGGATTACTACACCCGCACCGCCTTTGAGGTCACTGCCGCGGGGCTGGGGGCCCAGGATGCGGTGGCCGGGGGCGGGCGCTACAACGGCCTCATTCGGGAGCTGGGCGGCCCGGACCTGCCGGGGATCGGCTTTGCCATCGGGGAGGAGCGCCTGATGGAGGTGCTCCCCCGGAGTTCCGCCGGGGAACGCCGGGACCTGGTCTTTCTGGTCTATGTGGGCCCCGAGGCCAAGGAGCGGGCCCTGGAGCTGCTCCAGGAGCTCAGGCAGGCAGGGCTCGCCGCGCTCATGGATTTTGAGGACCGGTCGCTGAAAAGCCAGATGTCCCTGGCGGACCGCCTCCAGGCGGCGGCGGCGGTTATCGTGGGGGAAAAGGAACTCACCACCGGGCTGGCCCAGGTGAAGTGGCTGGCGGAGGGGCGTCAGGAGGAAATACCCCTTCAGGGCCTGGCCGGGTACCTGGCCCCCCGGCTGACGGGATAAGGGAACGAAAGGGGACGCGGTGTTAGAGTCACTGTCGGGATGGCGGCGCACCCACTCCTGCGGCGAACTGCGGGCGGTGGATGCCGGCCGGGAAGTGGTGCTCATGGGCTGGGTCATGCGGGCCCGGGACCACGGGGGGCTCATCTTTGTGGACCTGCGGGACCGGGAGGGGATCACCCAGATCGTCTTCAACCCCGAGGTCAATCCCGACACCCACACCAAGGCGGGGGTGCTGAGGGACGAGTGGGTGGTGGCGGTGCGGGGGGTGGTGAACCCCCGGCCCCCGGAGATGGTAAACCCCCATCTGGCCACCGGGGAGATCGAGGTCCTGGCCACGGAGCTGCGCATCCTCAACACCTCCCGGACCCCGCCCTTTGAGCTGGAGGACTTCCGGGTGGACATCTCCGAGGCCCTGCGCCTGCGCTACCGCTATCTGGACCTCCGGCGGCCCTCGGTGATGCACAAGATCCTCTTCCGGCACCAGGCGGCCCAGATCACCCGGAGCTACCTGAACTCCCAGGGCTTTGTGGAGGTGGAGACCCCCATCCTGACCCGCAGCACCCCGGAGGGGGCCAGGGATTATCTGGTGCCGGCGCGGCTTCTGCCCGGACACTTCTATGCTTTGCCCCAGTCCCCCCAGCTCTTCAAGCAGCTGTTGATGATGGCGGGGCTGGACCGCTACTATCAGCTCTGCCGCTGCTTCCGGGATGAGGACCTGAGGGCCGACCGCCAGCCGGAGTTCACCCAGATCGACCTGGAGATGGCCTTCATCACCGAGGAGGACATCTATCAGGTGGTGGAAGGCCTCATGGTGCTCCTGTTCAAGGAGCTCCTGGACGAGGAGCTCAGCCCGCCCTTCCCCAGGCTGAGCTACGCCCAGTGTCTGGAGCGCTACGGGCTGGACCGCCCGGATCTGCGCTTCGGGTTGGAGCTCACCACCGTCACCGACCTGGTGGCGGCCTCGGAGTTTCAGGCCATGAAGGAGGCCCTGGCCGCCGGGGGCATCGCCACCGCCCTGTGCGGGCCGGGGCTGGCGAAGCTCTCCCGCCGGGAGCTGGACGGGCTGGTGGATCTGGCCGGGGTATACGGCGCCAAGGGGCTGGCCTGGGTGAAGCTCACCGACCAGGGCTGGCAGTCCCCCCTGGCCAAGTATTTCCCCGAGGGCCTCAAGGAGGCCCTCAACCGCCGCCTGAAGGCCCGGGTGGGGGATCTCCTCCTCTTTGTGGCCGATGACCCGCTGGTGGCCCGCACCGCCCTGGGGCAGGTGCGCCTGCATCTGGGCCAGACCCAGGGGCTCATCCCGGAGGGCACCTACCGCTTTGTGTGGGTGACGGACTTCCCGCTGCTGGAATACGACCCGGAGATGGGGCGGTATGAGGCTGTGCACCACCCCTTCACCGCTCCCCGGGAGGAGGACCTGCCCCGGCTGGAGAGCGACCCCGGCGCAGTGCGGGCCCGGGCCTACGACCTGGTCCTCAACGGCCAGGAGATCGGCGGCGGCTCCCTGCGCAACTACCGCCGGGACGTCCAGGAGCGGATCTTTAAGGTCCTGGGCCTGAGTCCCGAGGAATCCCGGGAAAAATTCGGCTTCCTCCTGGAGGCCCTGGAGTATGGGGCGCCCCCCCACGGGGGGGTGGCCTTCGGTTTTGATCGCCTGGTGGCCATTATGTGCGGGGCCAAATCCATCCGGGAGGTCATTGCCTTTCCCAAGACCCAGAAAGGCGCCTGTCCCCTCACCCGGGCCCCGGCCCGGGTGGAGCCGGAGCAACTGCTGGAATTGGGCCTGCGCCTGGAGAAGTGAACCCTCAAGGGAAAAGGGGCAGACCCGGTCCTGCCTAAGAGGCGGCCGGCCGCCCACGGCGTGGGCGCCACCGGCCGCAGGGGCAGCCACCGGCAACCCGAATCCCCACCGCACCTATATACGAGGAGCCCTATGGCACGCTGGAATCCGGATCGCCGGCTGTTGGACCACGAGCATACCACCTTCTGGAAGCATCGGCTCGTGGATGTGGATGAGCCCAATCTCATGCGGGATATCTTTCCCTACACCGAGATCGCCCGCATCGATTTCGACTATAAATTTGTCATGCCCCAGCCCCCGGAGCAGATGCTCATCACCGACACCACCTTCCGGGACGGCCAGCAGGCCCGGCCCCCCTATACGGTGCGCCAGATCGTGGAGATCTTCGACATGCTCCACCGGCTGGGGGGCCCCAAGGGCATCATCCGGCAGAGCGAATTCTTCCTGTACAGCGCCAAGGACAAGGAGGCGGTGGCCCGCTGCCTGGAGCGGGGCTACCGTTATCCCGAGATCACCGGCTGGATCCGGGCCCACCCGGGGGATCTCACCCTGGTGCGGGACATGGGTCTCAAGGAGACGGGGATTTTGACCTCCGTCTCCGACTACCACATCTTCCTCAAGCTGGGCTGGAACCGCCGCCGGGCCCTGGAGGAGTACCTGGCCATCGCCAAGGCGGCCCTGGAGCTGGGCATCACCCCCCGCTGCCACTTTGAGGACATCACCCGGGCGGACATTTATGGCTTCTGTGTGCCCTTTGCCATCGAGCTCATGAAGCTGCGGGAGGAGAGCGGCATCGATGTCAAGATCCGCCTGTGTGACACCATGGGCTTCGGGGTGCCCTATCCCGGGGCGGCCCTGCCCCGGAGCGTCCCCCGGCTGGTCCGGGCCATGATCGAGGACGCTGGAGTGCCCGGCCATCTGCTGGAGTGGCACGGCCACAACGACTTTCACAAGGTGTTCGTCAACGGCGTCACCGCCTGGCTCTACGGCTGCGGGGCGGTGAACGGCACCCTCCTGGGCTTCGGGGAGCGCACCGGCAACACCCCCATCGAGGCGTTGATCATCGAATACATTTCGCTGCGGGGCACCACCGACGGCATCGACACCACGGTGATCACCGACATCGCCCAGTACTTCGAGCGGGAGCTGCACTACCGCATCCCGCCCAACTTCCCCTTTGTGGGGGCCAGCTTCAACGCCACCAGCGCCGGCATCCATGCGGACGGCATCCTGAAGAATGAAGAGATCTACAACCCCTTCGACACCGCCCGCATCCTGAAGCGGCCTCTCACCATCACCATCACCGACAAGAGCGGCAAGGCCGGCATCGTCCACTGGATCAACAGCCGGCTGGGGCTGAAGGGGGAGAACCAGGTGGACAAGGCCCACCCCGGGGTGCAGAAGATCTACAAACGCATCATGGAGTGGTATGAGGCCGGCCGCTGCACCTCCATCAGCGATGAGGAGATGGAGAATCTGGCCCGGCGGTATCTGCCGGAGCTCTTTGTCAGCGAGTTCGACCGCCTCAAGGCCAAGGCCCGCACCCTGGCGGCCCACCTGGCGGAGGATCTGGCCCAGCGGGAGGAGATCCGCACCATGGATCCTGCCCGGCAGGAGCCGGTGATGCAGCGGGTGCTGGACAACAACCCCTTCATCCAGTTCATGTACGTCACCAACCTGGAGGGGCGGAAGATCACCCGGAACATCACCCACATCGTGGACCGGGCCAAGTACGAGACCATGGCCCTGGACGAGGACCTCTCCAACCGCCCCTGGTTCGTCGAACCCATCAAGAGCGGCAAGGTGTATGTCTCGGATTTTTACACCTCCCGCTTCACCGGGGCGCTGTGCATCACCGTGAGCGTGCCCATCCGGGACGACAACGACGAGATCGTGGGGGTCCTGGGGATGGACATCCGCTTCGAGGAACTGGCCAAGATGGAGCAGGACGGCGAGATCTGAGGTACCGGCCAAGGGGGAGATTCTGTGGAGCACCTGTGGAACGCGCTGTGGAGCTTCGGCCTCCTCCTTTTGTGGGGAGGCCTCCTGGCCCTGGTGACCGTGCTCTTGCCCCGGGTGCTGGACTATTTCGAGCCGGCGCCCCTCAGCGCACCGTTGGGGGTCCCGCCCCGGGAGCGACCGGCGCCTGCGGTTCCGGCCCCGGCTCCTCCCCCTGAGCCCCCCCCGGCCCCGGAGGTCCTGCCGGTGAGAATCGCGGCCCCGGTGGAGGACCCGGCCCTGGCTGCGGCGGTGGGCCTGGCCCTGGCCCTCTTCCTGCGGGGGGCGGTTCCCGCGGGCGAACTGCCTCCCGCCCCGGGGGGCCCCGGCAACATCTGGGCCCTCTCCGGCCGCTGGCAGATCATGCAGCAGCGCCGGGGGGTGTGCACGAGGTCATGATGCGACGCTTTCACCTCACCATCGGGGACAAGAGTTACGACGTGGAGATCGTAATGGCCCAGCGGGGCGTGGCCAGGGTGGTGGTGAATGGCCGGCCCCTGGAGGTGCGATATCAGGAGATGGGAGGGCCTGGCGCCCCTGCGGCTGCCCCCCGGCCGGCGGCGCCGGCCGCCCCGCCCCCTCCTCCCCCCCGGGCCACCCCCGCCCCCCGGCCCGAGGCGGCCGTGCCCTCCCCGGAAGTGGGGACGGTCACCGCCCCCATGCCCGGAGTCATCCTGGATGTCCTGGTGAGCGAAGGCACCCCTGTCAAAGCGGGGGACACGGTGGTGAAGCTGGAGGCCATGAAAATGGAAAACGATGTCAAGGCCCCGGTAGCCGGTGTGGTGAAGGAGATCCGGGTGTCCAAGGGCGCCAATGTCACCGTGGGGGAAATCCTTGTGACCATCAGCCGGGAGTGAGGAGGCCCATGACGCCGGAGATGGGTGGGGCACTGCTTTTTTTCCTCCTGGCCGTGGCCCTGGCCGCCGGCCTGGTCACCATTGTCCTCTATTACCGCCTGCAGCCCGTCATTTTGCTGCCCCTGGCCGCGGGCCTGCTGGTGGGCAACCTCCCCGGCGGGGGGCTCTCCCCGGTGCTGGGCCCCCTCCTCGCCCTGCTGCGGCAGGGTCTGGACAATGGCCTGTTTTTTGCCCTGATTTTCCTGGGCTGGGGGGCCGGGGCCAACCTGGCCCCACTCCTGGCCCACCCCCGGAAGCTCCTTTTGGGGCTCCTGACCCCTTTGGGCTTTCTGCCGGTCCTCTGGCTGGGAACCATGGCCGGTCTTTTACCGGGGGAGGCCGCCGGCACGGCCTTGGTGGGCGGCGGGGAGGGGCTGGCCGCCATCTTCCTCACCCTGAAACTGGCGCCGGACCTCACCGGGCCCCTGGGGGTGGTGGTCTTTCCCCTGGTGGGGGCCCAACTCCTCCTGCAGCCGTACCTCCTGCGCCTCCTCACCCGGCGGACGGAGCGCCTGGTGCGTCCCGTCCCCTCCCGCAAGGTGAGCCGCCACGAGACCCTGCTCTTTGCCGCCGCCGGTTTCCTCCTCACCCTGGTGGTGGTGCCCCGGGCCTTCCTCCTCACCGGCATGTTTTTCCTGGGGGCCCTCATCCGGGAATCCGGGGTGGCGGACCGGCTGGCCCGCACCCTGGCCAACCGCTTGGCGGAGATCGTGGCCGCCCTGCTGGGCTTCACGGTGGGGAGCCTCTGCCCCGTGTCCCAGCTTTTTTCCCTCACCCTCCTGAAGGTGGTGGTCTTTGGTTTTCTGGCCCTCACCCTGGCCCCGGCGGCCGTGCTCCTCATCATCAAGGCCGTCAACCCCCTCCTCAGGAACAAGATCAACCCGCTTCTGGCCGCCGCCGCCTTGGGGCTCCTCCCGGATGCCGCCCACCTGGCCCAGATGACCTGCCGCCGGGAGGATCCCCAGGGAAATATCCTCCCCCCCGCCTTGGCCCTCAACCATGCCGCCTTTTTCACCGCCACCTTGACCGCCGGCCTCCTGTGGGGTATCCTGGGCGGTAATTAGCACGGATTGACGGGGAGGACCGGGGAAGCCCTTTTCTTCGCCCCCCTTCATTTCCCTGCCCCCGCACCGTACCGGGGGCGGGTCTGGGTCAGGCGGGGCCGGCGCCCCTTGCCCCCACACCACCATCCCGCAACCTGCGAGGTAGGCCCATGGATGAGTTGCAGAAACTCCGGGAGCTCAAGGCCCAGTATGAAGAGGCCGTGGCCAAGGTGCTGAAGAAGATGCCGGAGCGGCGGGCGGAGTTTGCCACCGCCTCCGGCATTCCCATTGAACGGGTGTATACCCCCTTGGACCTGGAGGGCTGGGATTATGTGGAAAAGTTAGGCATGCCCGGCCAGTACCCCTTCACCCGGGCGGTCCAGCCCACCGCCTACCGGGGGCGCTACTGGACCATGCGCCAGTACGCCGGCTTCGGCACCGCGGAGGAAACCAACCAGCGCTACCATTTCCTCCTCAAGAGCGGTCAGACGGGCCTGTCGGTGGCCTTCGACCTGCCCACCCAGATCGGCTACGACTCCGACCATGAACTGGCCCGGGGCGAGGTGGGCAAAGTGGGGGTGGCCATCGACTCCCTCTGGGACATGGAACGCCTCTTTGAGGGCATCCCCCTGGACCAGGTGTCCACCTCCATGACCATCAACGCCCCCTGTGCCGTCATCCTGGCCATGTATCTGGCGGTGGCGGAGAAGCAGGGGGTGCCCTTCGACCAGCTCCGGGGCACGGTGCAAAACGACATCCTGAAGGAATATCCGGCCCGGGGCACCTACATCTTCGGGCCCCGGCCCTCCATGCGCCTCATCACCAACATCTTTGAGTACTGCACCAAATACGTGCCCCAGTGGAACACCATCAGCATCAGCGGCTACCATATCCGGGAGGCGGGTTCCACCGCAGTGCAGGAGGTGGCCTTCACCCTGGCCAACGGCATCGCCTACGTCCAGGCGGCCATCGACGCGGGCATGCAGGTGGATGAGTTCGGGCCCCGCCTGAGCTTCTTCTTCAACTCGCACCAGGACTTCTTCGAGGAGGTGGCCAAGTTCCGGGCCGCCCGGCGGCTGTGGGCCAAGATCATGAAGGAGCGCTTCGGGGCCAAGGATCCCCGCTCCATGATGCTGCGCTTCCACACCCAGACCGCGGGCTGCTCCCTCACCGCCCAGCAGCCCCTGAACAACATCATGCGCACCGCCTTCGAGGCCTTGGCCGCGGTGCTGGGGGGCACCCAGTCCCTGCACACCAACTCCTTTGACGAGGCCCTGGCCCTGCCTTCGGAGCTGGCGGTGCAGGTGGCCCTGCGCACCCAGCAGATCATCGCCTACGAGACCGGGGTGTGCGACACCATCGATCCCCTGGCGGGCTCCTACTATGTGGAGTACCTCACCGACCAGATCGAGGCCAAGGCCCAGGAATATCTCGACAAGATCGACAAGATGGGCGGCGCGGTGGCGGCCATCGAGCAGGGCTACATCCAGAAGGAGATCCAGGAGAGCGCCTACCGCTATCAGAAGGAGATCGAAAAGGGCGAGCGCATCGTGGTGGGCCTCAACAAGTTCCAGGTGGAGGAGGAGGAGAAGCCCGCGGATCTCCTCAAGGTGGACCCCTCGGTGGCGGACCGCCAGATCGCCCGCCTGCGGGAGCTCCGGGCCAGCCGGGACAATGCCGCGGTCCAGCAGGCCCTGGCCGAGCTCAAGGCCGCGGCCGAAGGGGACGCCAATCTCATGCCCCCCATCCTCAAGGCGGTGAAGTCCCTGGCCACCCTGGGGGAGATCTGCGACACCCTGCGGGAGGTCTTCGGCGAGTACCAGATGGCCGCGATGTGACGGCTGCCGGGGAGCTCATTTTCCTCCCGGCTCAACGCTACTCCGAAGGAGAGGGACATGCAGGAAGGGAGAAAAATCCGCGTATTGGCCGCCAAACCGGGGCTGGACGGACATGACCGGGGCATCAAGGTGATCTGCGCCGCCCTGAGGGACGCGGGCATGGAGGTGATTTATACCGGGCTCCGGCAGACCCCGGAGCAGATCGTGGCCGCGGCCCTCCAGGAGGACGCCGACGTCATCGCCATGAGCTGCCTTTCCGGGGCCCACAACTATCTCTTCCCCCGGGTGATGGAGCTCCTCCGGGAAAAGGGGGTGGAGGACATCCTGGTGTTGGGGGGCGGCATCATCCCGGATGAGGACATCCCGGCTCTCAAGGCCGCCGGCATCGCCGAGATCTTCCGGCCCGGCACCAACACCAATGACATCGTGAAATACATCCGGGAAAACGTGAAACGCCATTAACCACCCGGCGGTCCGGGGGGCGGAGGGAGAGGGGGCGCCCAGCCCGGCTCTCCCTTTTTTATGGGCCAAACTCCGGCCTTACCCCGGGCTGCGGGCCGGCTCTGCGGCGTGGGGCGGGGGGCCGTAAAGCCTGCGGATCAGCTCCAGCTCTTCCCGTTTGCTCTGCACCAGTTCGTTGAGCCGGGCCTCGTGCAGGGTGGTGAGCATCTCCTTGATGCGGGGGCCCGGGGGGAAGCCCAGGGCCACCAGGTCCCGGCCCTTGAGCTCCGGCTTCAGGTGCTTCAGGTGGGTGAAGTACAGGGAGATGGCCCGGCGGCAGGCTTCGTGGCGGGTCTTGGCCATCATGTAGAGGAGGAACTCCGTGGGCAAGGGCGCCAGGAGGTGGTAGATCTCACTGCGGCCGGGCTCCTCCCCCAGCCGGAAGAGCTTCGCCAGGGCCGCGTCAGCGGCGGTCTTGTTTTCCACGATGCTCCGGGCCAGCCGGGGGGAGGGCCGGAAGCGGGCCATCATCTCCTCGAGTTCGCTCCGGTTCAAAGGCTCCACCAGCCCCAGGAAATAGACCAGCCACTTTTCGAAGGGCTCCTCCAGATACGAGAGGTCGTACCAGGCCAAAACCGCCTGCAAGCGCTCCAGCATGGCTTTGGTGGCCTCGTCGTACACCAGCCGGGGGTGGATGGGCTTCAGGAGGTCCAGCTCTGCCAGGCGGGCGATGGCCGGGAGCGGATTTTCCTCCTCCAGGATCAGCTTCAGTTCATGGAAAAGCCGGGGTCCGGAGAGGCGGTCGAAGAAATTGTTCTTCACCGCGTTGTGGATGAGGTTCAGGGTCAGCTTGCTGATGCGGAACTGGAAGCGCTGCTCGAAGCGGATGGCCCGGAAGACCCGGGTGGGGTCCTCCACGAAGCTCAGGTTGTGGAGCACCGTCAGGCGGCGTTCCTTGAGGTCCCGGGTGGCGCCGAAGAAGTCCAGGAGCGTCCCGAACTCTCCGGGATTGAGCTTGATTGCCAAGGTGTTGATGGAAAAGTCCCGGCGGTAGAGGTCCATCTTGATGGAGCTGTACTCCACCACCGGCAGGGCGCCGGGGGCCTCGTAGTATTCGGTGCGGGCCGTGGCCACGTCGATCTTGAAGCCGTCCGGGAAGATGACCACCGCGGTCTTGAATTTCTGGAAGACCCGGGCCCTGGCCCCCTGGGTGGCGGCGAAGTGCCGGGCGAAGACGATGGCATCCCCTTCAATGACCAGGTCGATGTCCAGGTTTTCCTGGCGCAGGAACAGGTCCCGGACAAACCCGCCCACCGCATAGGCCTGAAAGCCCAGCTCCTGGGCCGCCCGGCCGGCCTCCTCCAGCAGCTTCAGCACCCGGGCGGGCAGGCGTTCCCGCATCAGCCCCACAATGTTTTTGGTGCGCAGGGGCTGGGCCCACTGGGACTCCTCCTCCTGGTCGATGAGGAGGTGCAAAAGGTCGGTGCGGCTGATGACCCCGATGACCTGGCCGTCCTGCACCACCGGCAGGAGGCGCTGTTTGTTGATCACCAGGGTCTCCCGGATCTCCGCCAGGGTGGCGTCGGGACCCACGGTGGCGACGGGGTGGCTCATGTATTCCTTCACCGGGTGGTCCCCCAGGCCGTGGTAGATGCCCTTTTCCACCGTCTGGCGGTTGATGAGGCCCAAAAGCTTCCCTTCGGAGATCACAGGCAGGGCGTTGACGCTGTAGCGGTTGAGGAGAAGCTCCGCGGTCTTGAGGGTGGCCTCCGGCTCGATGGACTTCACCGGAAAGCTCATGACCTCCCGGGCCCGGCGCTGCGGATGGACGTGGCGCTGGATGGAGGCCTTGAGCTTCTCCTCCACCTGGGCCAGGGGCATGCCCTTCACCGCGGCGCTGGCGGCGTATTCGTGGCCGCCGCCCCCCAGCTCCGCCAGGATCTCCGCCACATTGACCTCGGGGATGCGGCTGCGGCCGACGATGAAGACCCGGTCCTCCATCTGGGCCAGGGCGAAGAGCACCTGCAGGTTCTCCATGTCCATGAGCTTGTGGGCCAGGACTGCGAAGTCGGCCACATACTGGGAGGCCACCGCGCTGGCCAGGGTCACCTCCACCCCGTCCACCGGGAAGGTGGTGAGGTGTTCGATGAGCTCATTGAGGAGGGCCACCTGCTCCACCGTGAGCTCCCGGGTGACCATCTGGGCCACCACATTGAGGTCCGCGCCCCGGCGCAGGAGATAGGCCATGGCCTCCAGATCCTGGGGGGTGGTGGAGGAGAAGGTGAAGGAGCCGGTGTCCTCATGGAGGCCCAAAGCCATGATGGTGGCTTCCTGGGGGGTGGGCTCCAGCCCCCGTTCCCGGAGGATTTCCGTCAAAACCGTGGTGGTGGCCCCATAGGGCTTCACCACCTCCACCACCCCATGCACGTCATCGTCCGAGTCGGGGTGATGGTCGTAGATGTGCACCTCCACCTCCGGGGAGCGGGCGGCCTCGGCGAATTTCCCCAGCCGGGAGGCCTGGCGGGTGTCCACCAGGATGAGGCGCCGGATCTCCTGGGGATCCACCTGCTTGGCCCGGGTGAAGTCCAGGAAATAGAAGCTGGAGCGGATGAAGAAGTCCCGGAGGCTGGCCTCCTGGGAGCCGGAGAAGACCAGGAGGGCCTGGGGGTAGAGCTTCTTGGCCGCCACCATGGCCGCCAGGGCGTCAAAGTCGGCATTCAGGTGGGTGGTGATGACCTCCAGGGTGCGGGGGGGAGCGGGACGGTTGCTGCTCATGGCCGGGGATGCGCCTTCTCGTACACCGCCCGCAGGCGGGCCGCCTCCAGGTGGGTGTAGATCTGGGTGGTGGAGAGGTCGGCATGCCCCAACAGGAGCTGCAGCACCCGCAAGTTGGCCCCCCGGGAGAGCAGGTGGGTGGCAAAGGAGTGGCGCAGCACATGGGGGCTCACCGGCGGCAGGCCGGCCCGGCGGGCGTAGTGCAGAAGAATCTTCCAGAAGCCCTGGCGGCTTAACGGCCCCCCCCGGCGGTTGACAAAGACCAGCGCCGCTGCCCGGGGCCGGGCCGGGACCCCAAGGAGCCGGGGCCGGCCCTGGGTGAGATACCGCCGGAGCTTCTCCACCGCCACCGGGGTGAGGGGCACCAGGCGCTCCCTGCCCCCCTTGCCGGTGACCCTGACCAGGCCCCGGGTCAGGTCCACCTGCCGCAGGGTGAGGCCCACCAGCTCCGAGACCCTCAGGCCGGTGGCGTAGAGCACCTCCAGGAGGGCGGCGTCCCGCTGTCCCAGGGGGGTGGCCGGATCCGGAGCCGCCAGGAGGGCCTCCACCTGGGCTTCGCTCAGGACCTTGGGGAGGCGGGCCGGCAGCCGGGGGGTATTGAGCAGGGCCGCGGGGTTGGCGCTGATCTCCTCCTCCCGTTCCAGGAAGCGGAAGAAGCGGCGCAGGGCGGAGAGGTGCCGGGCCCGGCTCCGGGCCGCCAGACCCCGGGCCTCCAGGGTGCGGAGATAGTCCAGGAGGTGGGGCAGGGTCACCTCCTCCCAGCCGGAAAGCCCCTGCTCCGCCACAAAACGGCGCAGCTCCCCAAGATCCCGGGCATAGGCCTCCAGGGTGAGGGGGGCCAGACCCCGCTCCACGCTCAGGTGGTGCAGGTAGCGCTCCAGGGCCTCGTCCAGGCGGAGGGGGGCCTCCCGGGCCAGCTCGGTGAGGAGGGCGCTGAGCTCCGCCTCGGAGAGCACCCGGGCGGTGGGGCCGGGATCCGGCGCCGCGGGCGGGGCAAAGGTCGGGGTTTCCAGGAAGCGGAGCAGGGCGGCCGCCAGCTCCTGGCGCCTCCGGGCCTCGGCATCCCCCGGGGTGGACGGGGCGGAGGCCTGCTCCCGGAGCCAGGCCACCTCCCAGAGATCCCGCTGCGCCTGGCGGGCCATGGCGCGCAGGGCCTCCAGATCCCGGGCGGCTGCAGCCACTTGGGCGGGGCTCAGGCCCCCGGCGGTGAGATGCGCCAGGAATGCGGCCGTGGGATCCGGGGAGGACGGATTGCCGATCATGGGGCGTCGCCTTCGGAGGCGGTTGGCCGAGTGTCCGGCCCCGGCTGCCCCGGGCCTGCCGGGATCCGGGGCCAAGCCGCCTCTGACATTTTCCCAGAGTTCTGATATAGTTGATTATATCCCAAATTCCGGTAAGGGATAAGGGCAAAAGACGGGGGTGCCCGGGGCGGCCCTGGCACCACCCCCCGGCAGGTGAGCTTGGCGGGCATGGAGATCATCTACGGCCGGCACCCGGTGGTGGCGGCGCTCCGGCACCCGGAGGCCCCCCTGGAGGAGGTGCTCCTGGCCCGGGGGCTGAAGGGCGCCTGGGTGGGGGAGGTGCGGGAGCTGGCCCGCCGCCTGGGGGTGAGGGTGCGGCTGCTCCCCCGGGCAGCCCTGGACCGGCTCACCGGCACCCCGCACCACCAGGGGGTGGCGGCCAGGCGGCCGGGCTTCGCCTATGCCCCGCTGACCCGGCTTCTTACGCGGCTGAAAGAGCAGCCTGAGAGCGCCCTGCTGGTGGCGGCGGACGGCATCACCGATCCCATGAATCTGGGAAACCTGGCCCGGAGTGCCGCCGCCGCCGGGGCCCAGGGCCTGATCATCCCCAAAGACCGGGCGGCGCCCGTGACCCCGGCGGTGCTTAAGGCTGCGGCCGGGGCCCTGGAGACCCTCCCGGTCTTTCGGGTGACCAACCTGGCTGAGGCCCTCATCCGCCTGAAGGAGGCGGGGCTGTGGGTGGTGGGCACCGAGGCCGGCGCCCCCCTCAGCCTCTTTGCGGTGGACCTCACCATGCCCGTGGTCCTGGTCATCGGCGGCGAAGATACGGGGATCCGCCCCCGGGTGCGCCGGGAGTGCGACATCCTAGCGGCCATCCCCATGGCCGACACGGGGGTCTCCTCCCTCAACGCCGCCGCCGCCGGCGCGGTGGCCCTGTTTGAGGCCCGGCGCCAGCGCCTGGCCAAAGAGCCCGCCGGGACCACCGGACAACCAGGCCGGGAGTGACCGTGGGCCCTCATTTCCGGACCGCCGTCATCCGGGTCCTCCCGAGGAGCCCGGTTACCGGATGTCGGAGGAAGGAACCTGAAACACCATGAATGACCGACGCACCGTGCACATGCTCTGGCAGCTCTCCTGGGAGAGCCCGGAGGCCCGACATACCGAGGAATATTACGTGCCACTGCATGTCTACCGGGAGGCGGATCTCCTTCCCGACCCCCTGAAGGAGGCCTTGAGCGGCTTCGAAGAGGGAAAGGAGGTCACCCTGACCATCAAGGCCGGGGAGATCCTCCCCCCCTTCACCCCGGAGCGGGTCTTTACCTTTGACCTCAAAGAGTTTCACGGCGGCGGCCTCCGCCCCCGCTTCGGCCGCTATTACCCCCGGGGGCTTCTGACCGGCTATTATGGCAACCCCCTGCCCTTCCGCTGCATCGGGGTGACGGACCGGAATCTCCAGGCCGATTTCAATCATCCTTTTTCCCGGTATGACTTCCGCTTCCATGCCGTCATTCTCAGGAGTGAGAAGCAGGTCACCGGCACCGGGGGGCAATGCCTGGACTGGTTCGACCTGGCCACCAGCGGGCCGGGGATGCAGGCCCGCTGGGAGGGTCGCCCCACCGACTTTTTCCGGGACAACCCCTTCGGCCGCCGGGACATCACCCCGGATGCCCACTTCTATAAGGAACCCCGGCTGGTGAGCCATGTGGACGCCCGGGCCCGGGAACTCCTCCAGGCCTTCTACGGCCGCCTGCTGACCCCGGAGATGGACCTCCTGGACCTGATGAGCAGCTGGCAGAGCCACCTGCCGCCGGATTTCCGGCCCCGGAGCCTCATCGGGCTGGGGCTGAATGAGCAGGAACTGGCGGCCAACCCCCAGCTCACCGGCCGGGTGATCCATGATCTCAACCAGGACCCGAAGCTGCCTTTCCCGGAGGCCAGCTTTGACGCCATCATCTGCAGCCTGTCGGTGGAATATCTCATCCAGCCCTTCCAGGTCTTTCGGGAGTGCGCCCGGGTGCTGAAGCCCGGGGGACTGCTGGTGCATACCTTTTCCCACCGCTGGTTTCCCCCCAAGGTGGTCCGGATCTGGACCGAGCTCACCGAGTTCGAGCGGGAGGGTCTGGTGCTGGAGTATTTCCTCAGAGACGGCCTCTTCAGCGGCCTGCAGACCTACTCCTCCCGGGGCTGGCCCCGGCCGCCGGAGGACCGCTATTTTTCCCAGATCCGCCAGGCGGATCCCATCTTTGCGGTCTGGGGGAGGAAGGCGGGGTGAGGGAGCCCCGGAAGATCATCCTGGTGCGCCGGGACAATATCGGGGATCTGGTGTGCACCACCCCGGCCCTGGCGGCCCTGCGCCGGGCCTTCCCCCGGGCGGAGCTGGCCCTCCTAGCCAACAGCTACAACGCCGTCATCCTGGCGGGGCATCCGGATCTTGACCGCCTCTACACCGTCAGGAAGCCCAAGCATCAGCCGGAGCGGGCCAAGGCCGCGGTGCTCTTGGAGAACCTTCAGGTTTTCCGCCTCATCCGTCGCCAGGGCTACGAGGTGGCCATCGGCTGTGGCGCCTATTCCCCCACTCTGGCGCACCACACCTTCTTCACCGGGGCCCGGCTGCGCCTGGGCTATGTGCGGCATAAGGGCTTGTTTCCCTGGTACACCCATCCCCTTCCGGAGCCTTCGGACCCTTGCCATGAGGTGGAAAGGGTTTTCCGGCTGCTTTCGCCCCTGGGGGTGCAGGGGGAGCCGGGCCCCCTGCAGCTCTTTCCCGACCCCGGGGAGCTGGCCCGCTTCCGGGCCTTTGTGGCAGCGCAGCCGGGGGGTGCGGACAGGCCCCTGGCGGCGGTGGCCATCAGCGCCCGCACCGCCAACAAATGCTGGCCGATCAGCCACTTTCTGGAGCTCATCCGGGCCCTGCTGGCGGACGGGCGGCTGAGGGTGCTCCTCCTGTGGGCCCCGGGATCGGCCCACAATCCCATGTTCCCGGGGGATGACGACGCGGCGGCAAAGATCCGGGCCCAGGCGGGGGAGGGTCTGCTGGCCTACCCCACCCCCCGCCTGCCGGCCCTGGTGGCGGCCCTCTTCGGTGCCGATCTGGTGGTGACCCTGGACACCGGTTCCCTGCACGTGGCCGCGGCGGCGGGCAAACCCGTGGTCGCCCTCATGCCCCCGGAAAATGTCGCCGGCTGGCACCCCTGGCGGTGTCCCCACCGGGTGCTCACCCACCCCGCCGGGGTGGCGGCGATCCCGGTGGGGGCGGTCCTGGAGGCAGTGTGGGAGCTGTATGACACGGAGGTGGCCCCCCACCCGGCCCGGAACAGGCCCTGGTGAGGCAGAGGCGGCCCTACGGCCCTGGGAGAAGCCGGCGCCTGAGGCCAGCATCAGGGAGGGGATTACCTGGAGGGGCCGGAAATCGCAGGAATTTTAGTCCCCTATCCTCTCTCTCCTCGTTTTTGCCCTCACCCTTCGGAACAATCCCGGTCATGCGGCCCCGAACCGGGCCCGGGTTCTCATTGGGCTTCGCCCCGACCGGAGGATTCAGAGGCAGGGCCTGCGGGAGGGGCAGGGGGCGCAGGGGCCGGGGTTTGGAAAGTCCTTCCCGAAGAGGCCCCCCAAGTCCCGGAAGTTTCAGGAAAAGGAAAGGGGTCAGAAAACAGTATCTGACCCCGTGAATCCGGATGGCGTCCCCACGGGGATTTGAACCCCGGTTGCCGGCGTGAAAGGCCGGTGTCCTGGACCAGGCTAGACGATGGGGACGTGTCTGGCGAAAGTGGGATGGGCCGGCGTTTCCTTGCCTGCCCCGGCCGGCCGCTTCGGATGATCCCGGGCGTCCCAGGCATCCTGAAGGGCAGGGTGGCGTCAGCCACCCCGGCAAAAAGGGGGAAATGCGGCGCCACCCCGCCCCGTGGCCGGTATTGGTGGGCCGTGTTGGATTCGAACCAACGACTCTCTGCTTAAAAGGCAGATACTCTACCAGCTGAGTTAACGGCCCGTATTGCTATTTTCTAACCTCAAGGCCCCAGCTTGTCAAGGCGGCGGGCCGAATTTCATCCCCAAGCCGCCCCTGGGGGGAGGCCCCGCTTCGGCTCAGCCTGTCCGGTCCCGGGCCCCCTCAAGTCACTGGGGGGACGGAGGGCGGATTTTCCTTCGGGACCCCTGGGGCCCTTAGCCGTGGGGCGGCAGGAAGAGGGCCACCTCCAGGGGGTATTCATCCGCCAGCCGGGGGGCCAGGGCCTCCAGCCCCCGGACGCGGCGGGTGTAATACGCCACTCGGGCGGTGAGGTAGGTGTCCCCGGGCCGGTCCCGGAGGGCTTCGGTGGCTGCCTTAAGAAGCTGGCGCAGCTCCAGATACTCCCGCTCCAGGGCCCGCATCTCCCGGCGCAGGGCCTGATAATCCGCCAGGTCCGGAAAGTCGTCGAAAAACCACATGCTCATGGCTTTCCCTCCCAAATCCCCCGGGCGGGGGAAAGACCGGCCCGCCTCAGGGCGGCCAGGGTGAGGCTCAGCAGCTGATGATGCACCGCCTCCGGGGGCAGGCGGGCATCGAGGCGCACCAGGTGCGGGCCCTGAAGCCGGTCATAACAGGCGCTCACCCGCCCGAGATAGCTCTCCACCTCGCCCTGGCGCCACAGCCCCTTGGCCTCCGGCCGGCGCCGGAGGGCCTCCGCCACCGGCAGGAGGAGGAGAAAGACCACATCCGGCCGGGGGGCAAAGACCTCATTGAGCGCCACAATCCAGTCCGGATCCAGGCCCCGGGCCCCCTGGTAGGCGGCGGAGGAATAATAGGAGCGGTCGCTCACCACCACCTTCCTGGCGGCCAGGGCCGGGAGGAGCACCCGGGCCACGTGCTCCCGGCGGTCGGCCATGAACCAGGCCAGCTCCAGCCCCGGGGGGAGACGGCGGCCGCCCCCGGCCAGATACTTCCGGAGCCGCACCCCCAGGGGCCCCTCGGAGGGCTCCCGGGTGAGGAGGACCTCATAACCCCGCTCTGCCAGGGCCTTGGCCAGCAGCCGGGCCTGGGTGGATTTGCCCGCGCCATCCATGCCCTCCAGGGCGATGAGGAACCCGGGGGCCATGCCGGGAGGGTTTACCAGACCTCAGGAAAGGCCACGTTATCGTAGAGATACTCCATCTTCTCCTTGTGCCCCAGCTCCACCAGGGCCATCTTCTCCAGAAAGGCCTTGGCCTCCCCCGGGGGCTGCAGGCTGGCCAGATGCTGGTAGAAGTGATAGGCGGCCTCCTCCCGCTTCATGGCCACCAGCAAGGCCTCCTTGGGGGTCATCTCCGGGGTGATGACGGGGGCCTGCATGTATTCCGCCAGCTTGGTGTCCTGGGGATGCCCGGTCAGGGGACAGCCCTGAGGGGTGAGGCATTGCTCCAGGAAATGCTTGTGCTCCAGCTCCTCCTTGGCCAGGTAGAGGAAGGTGTCCTTGGTGTCGGCGTGGGTGACGATCTCCGCCATGCGGCGGTAAAACTCGTGGGACAGCTCCTCCTGGGCGATGGCCTGCTCGATGAGGGTCTTCAGCTCTTCATTCATGGGTGTGCCCCCGAGGTGGAATGAGGCGGGTCTCTTAAATCAATGCTCGAAAAAAACCGCGGGCTTGTCAAGGTAAACCGGCAGGGCCCGCCCTAAAGGCGGCAGGCCCGCCGGCTCTCATAGGCCTGCACCATCTCCAGGTATTTCTCATGGAGGAGGCGCCGGTCAAATTCCTGCATGCGGCCCAGGAGGGCCTCCTGCTCGGCGGGGCTGAGATACTCCTGGGCCGACAGGAAAAATTCCTGCTCCTCCTTGGCGAGGTGCCGGGGATAGAGGTCCAAAAGGGCCTGGAGGTGCTCCAGGAGGCGGTCCAGGGCCCCGGGATCCTCCCGGAGATGGTCTCTTTTGGCCTGCAGAAGACCCTGGGTAAGCTCCCGGGCCCGGACGTGCTCCCGGGTGAGCTCCTCCAGGAGGTGACGATGTCCGGGGGTGAGCTCCTTGGCCGCCAGCGCCGCAAAGAGGAGCTCCTCCTTGCCGTGATGGCAGCGGTCCGCATACGTGCGCAGGAAATCCACCGCGGCGTCGATAAACACCGGATCCACAAAGGCGAACTCCGGGTCCACGGCCACGTTGCTCTTCAGGCGCTCCAGCTCCTGGGCCAGGAGATGGAGCATCCGCTCGATGAGGCGGTGTTCCGCCAGCAGCGGCTCAAGGGGCGGCATGGGATTCTCCTCCGGGGATCGGGGCGAAGGGTGGATAAGGGTCGTCCGGGCGGGGATGGGAAATCCGCTCCTTCCCCGCCCTTCCTGCCGGTGCCGCCGGGGTCCCGGCTAGACCCGCACCAGCTCGTATTCCCGGGTGCCCAGCCCCAGCTGTTCGGCGTATTCCAGCTGCAGGGGCCAGTCGATCTGGGGGTAGATGTCCCGGAACTTGTCGCTCCCGGGGCTCAGGTCCTGGAGCTGGCTTCCGGGCAGTCCGGGGGCCTGGATGACCAGGTCGGCGCAGGCCTGATCCAGGGCCACGGGATCATACGAGCCCAGGATGCCGAGGTCGCTCACCACCGGAAAGTCGTTGAAGCCGTAGCAGTCGCAGGCCGGGGAGACCTGGGTGACGAAGTTGATGAAGACCGCCCGCTCCTTTTTGTTCAGGAGCACCCCGTAGGCATACTCCACCATTTTCTTCAGAAAGACGGGAATGGCCTCGTTCCACTGGATCTGGATGTTGCCATAGGGGCAGACCGCAATGCATTCGGCGCAGCCCACGCACTTTTTGGGGTCGATGACCGCCTTCTCCGTCTCCGGGTTGATATGGATGGCCTCGGCGGCGCAGTGGGCCACGCACTCACCGCAGCCGGTGCACTTCTTTTCCGTCACCACCGGGGCGATGTTGCTGTGCTGGGCCAGCTTGCCCTTGCGGGAGGCGCCCCCCATGGCCAGGTTCTTCAGGGCGCCGCCGAAGCCCGCCATCTCGTGGAGCTTGAAGTGGCTCAGGGCGATGAGACCCTCGGCTTCGTGGATGGCCTCGGCGATATAGACGGTGCGGAACTGCTCCTGGTGGATCTCCACCTCCACCTCGGCCTTGCCGGTGAGGCCGTCGGCGATGATGATGGGGGCCCGGGTGACGGCATAGGCGAAGCCGTTTTCGATGGCGGTGGTGAGGTGGCTCACCGCCTCCAGGCGGGTGCCGACGTAGAGGGTGTTGCTGTCGGTGAGGAAGGGGTTGGCGCCGCCGGCCCAGAGCTCGTCCACCACCAGGCGCACGAAGTTGGGGCGGATGTAGCTGGTGTTGCCCTTCTCGCCGAAGTGCAGCTTCACCGCGATGAGGGGCCGCTTCTTCTTGCGCTGGATGATGCGCTTGAGGTCCAGGGCCTTGAGCAGTCTGCCGAACTTCTGGAAATTGGTCTCCTTCAGGGAGGCCCTGAGATCCATGAAATACACGGTACTGGGCATAGGTTCACCTGTGAGTGATGCTGGTCTGAGATTGCCACAGACCGGGGCGACGGCGGACGCCCCGCCTCCCCTCCCCCCTGGCCGCCCCCTTGTGGGGGATGGGTGCGCTTATTCCTCCTGCCACACCACCTCGCCGCCCCGGAGGGTGAGCACCGCCTTGCCCTTGAGAACCCAGCCGTGGAAGGGGCAGTTGCGGCTCTTGGAGGCGAAGAGGTTCACATCCACCGTCCAGGGCCGGAAGAGGTCAATGACCGTCACATCCCCGGGCGCGCCCACCTTCAAAGTGCCCCCGGGGAGGCCCAGAATGCGGGCCGGGTTGGTGGACATCAGGGCAATGAGCCGGCTCAGGGGGAGCACCCCCTCGTGCACCAGCCGCAGGCTCAGGCCCACAGAGGTCTCCAGGCCGATGAGGCCGAAGGCCGCCTCGGCAAACTCCACCTCCTTTTCCAGGACGCTGTGGGGGGCGTGGTCGGAGGCGATGGCGTCGATGGTGCCGTCGGCCAGCCCGGCGATGACCGCCTCCCGGTCAAAGCGGCTGCGCAACGGGGGGTTCACCTTGGCGTGGGTGTCAAACACCGGGCGCACCAGGGCCTCCGGTCCCTGGCCGGCCACCGCCTCGTCGGTGAGGGTGAAGTAATGGGGGGCGGTCTCGCAGGTGACGGGCAGCCCCGCCATCTTGGCCTCCCGGACGATGGCCACGCTGCCGGCGGTGCTCAGGTGGGCCAGGTGCAGGCGGGCCCCGGCCAGCCGGGCCAGGCGGATATCCCGGTAGACCATCACCTCCTCGGCCGCCCCGGGGATGCCTTTGAGACCCAGGCGGTGGGCCACCTCGCCTTCGTGCATCACCCCGTCGGCTCTGAGCTCCAGGTCCTCGGCGTGGGAGATGACCGGCAGGTCAAAGGTGCGGGCATATTCCAGGGCCCGGCGCATCACCAGGGATTTCATCACCGGCCGGCCGTCATCGGAGAGGGCCACGCAGCCCGCGGCCTTGAGCTCGCCATACTCGCACAGGGCCTCCCCCTGCAGGCCCAAAGTGAGGGCGCCCACCGGCCAGACCCGGGCGCTGCCGTGCCGGGCGGCCTCCTCCAGGATGAAGCGGGTCACCGCGGCCTGATCGTTCACCGGCCGGGTGTTGGGCATGCAGGCCACCGCGGTGAAGCCGCCCCGGGCCGCGGCCCGGGTACCGCTGGCGATGGTCTCCTTGTATTCCTCCCCGGGCTCCCGAAGGTGCACATGCATGTCGATGAGGCCCGGACAGACGATGAGACCGGTGGCGTCGATGACCCGGCGGCCCTCCCGGGGAATGACGCCCACCGGCTCCAGGGCCGCCACCCGGCCGTCCTCCAGGAGGAGGTCCCGGGGCTCCTCCAGGTCCTGGCTGGGATCCACCACCACTCCGCCGACGATGAGGAGACTCATGGCTGTGACACCTCGGTTGGGGGATGACGGGGGAAGGCTCCGCCTTCCCGGCTCGTGATTCCGGGCGCCCGGTTCCCTCCCCGCCTGTCAGCCGCCGCCGCTCAACAGGAGGAGCACTGCCATACGCACCGCCACGCCGTTGGCCACCTGCTCCAGGATGACGGAGCGGGGTCCGTCGGCCACCGCCGGGTCGATCTCCACCCCCCGGTTTATGGGCCCCGGATGCATGACGATGGCATCCTCCCTGGCCAAAGCCAGGTGGTCGGGGGTGAGGCCGTAGGTGCGGCTGTACTCCCTCAGGGTGGAGAAGAAGTTCTGGCCCATGCGCTCCAGCTGCAGGCGCAGCATCATCACCACGTCGGCCCCGGTGAGGGCCTCCCTCAGGGAGGTGGTGAGCCGGGCCCCCAGGGCCGCCAAGCCGGCGGGAAGCATGGTGGCCGGCCCCGCCAGCCAGACCTCGGAGCCCATCTTGGTGAAGCCGTGGACATTGGAGCGGGCCACCCGGGAGTGGAGGATATCCCCGACGATGGCCACCTTGAGGCCGGAGAGGGTGCCCTTGGCCTCCCGGACGGTGAGGAGGTCCAGCAGCGCCTGGGTGGGGTGTTCGTGGGTGCCATCCCCGGCGTTGATCACCCCGCAGGCCAGGCGCCGGGCCAGAAAATGGGGGGCCCCGGAGGCCTGGTGGCGGATGACGAGCAGGTCCGGATTCATGGCCTCCAGATTGGCGGCGGTGTCCGCCAGGGTCTCCCCCTTCACGGCGCTGGAGGCCGCCACCGTCAGATTGACGGTGTCCGCGGACAACCGCTTGGCGGCGATCTCAAAGGACATGCGGGTGCGGGTGGAAGGCTCATAGAAGAGCGTCACCACCGTCTTCCCCCTCAAGGTCGGCACCTTCTTGATGGGACGCCGGGAGATCTCCTTCAGGGAGGCGGCGGTGTCCAGGATCAGGGTGATCTCCTCGGGGCTCAGGTCGGCCAGACCCAGAAGGTCCTTGCGCTCCAGTCGCATGGCGGCCTCATCTCGGAACCACGGCAAAAAAAAGCCTCCCTGGGGGCAGGAAGGCGGGGTACCCTGGGCATGTCCTCTGGCGACTCATGCGGCACCTTGGGGTGCTTCCTTTCTACCATCACCCGGGGGGAGAAGGCAAGGGAAAGTTTTTTTCGGGGCTGCCTTGACAATCCGGGGACACAGATTTAACAGATTTGTGAAAATTCGAGCAGGAGGTGAGAGCAATGGCCGATATCATGGAATGGAAACCTTTCCGGGAAGTGGCCCGGCTGCGCCGGGAAATGGATCGCCTGTGGGAGGAGTTCTTCGGCCCCGGCCGGCGGGCTCTGGAACCCTTTACCCCCATGTGGGCCCCGGCCGTGGATGTGGCGGAGAGCGCCGATAAGGTGACCATCAAGGCCGAAGTTCCCGGCATCGATGTCAAGGACCTGGAGATCTCCCTGGTGGGCGACCTCCTCACCATCAAGGGCGAAAAGAAGGCGGAAAAGGAGGAGAAAGGGGAGAGTTACCACCTGGTGGAGCGCAGCTACGGCTCCTTCTCCCGGAGCATCCGCCTGCCGGCGCCGGTGGATCCGGACAAGATCGAAGCCACCTACAAAGACGGCGTCCTCACTGTCACCTGCCCCAAGAAAGAAGAGGTGAAGCCCAAGGCCATCGAAATCAAGAAGGGCTGAGGCATGGGTATATCGGGGGCCGTGGGGGGGCCTCACCCCCCCGATGATTGCCCCTCCGGGGGAGCGGGGAGCCCCTCCGTTCCCCCTTCTTTTTTGGCCGACACCACCGCCTGCAGCTCCGCCAGCAGCCGCTCCAGATCCAGATGATATTTCCGGGCCGCCTCCGCCAGGGTGTCGAAGAGGGCCTGACATAAAAGGCAGACCCCGGCCTGGGCGTCAAAGCGCCGGAACACCGCCTCGGTCTGCCGCCAGCGGCTCAGCACCTCCAGCAGGGTAAGGTCCGGGGATACCTCCTCCCGGGACATAATCGCCTCCTTTTCAGTGCCTGCCGGAACGCCGTGGCCCGGGGGCGGGCCGCCTCTCCTTTCCGCCTTCAGGCCGGGACACCGGCCCCCCAGGGGCCCAGTTCCGGGGCAACCTCCTGCAGGGCCGCAGGGATGCAGGCGATCAGGGCCGTCACCGGGGTGGCCGGGGTGGGGCGGGCCAGGGCACCGGCCAGCCGGTTGAGGCGGCAGGCCAGGGTGGCGGCCTCGCAGACCTCCCTCCCGGCGCTGATGAGGGCCGCGGCCAGCCCGGTGAGGGTGTCGCCGGTGCCCCCCATGGCCTCCAGGGCCGGCACCTCGGGCTCCGAGACCGTGGCCAGGATCCCCTCCCGGCAGGCCACATAATCCGTGCGGCCCTTCACCAGCAGGCAGCGGGGGGCATTGTCGTGGGCGTAGGCCCGGCCGATGAGCTCCGGCACCCGCTCCTCCTCCTGGAGGATGAAGCCCCGGGTGTAGAAGGGGTGGGGGGCCTGCTCGTCCGCCAGGAAGGCCAGCTCCCCGGCATCGGGGGTGAAAAGGTCATAGGCCGGGGCATAGCCGCTCATCTTGGCCACATACATGAACCCGGCGTCGGCGATGAGCTTCGGCCGGGGGGAAAGCTCCTCCAGGGCCATGAAGACCCGGCTGTGCCCGTCCACCTGGGGGAGGATATAATGGCCCACCACCGCGCTCACGGGACGCTCCCCCAGATGGGCGGCGGCATACTCGTACAGGCGATGGCTTCCCTCCCCCAGGCCGATGTCCCCCGCCAGGAACGCGACAGGCGGCGGCTGGCCCAGGGCCTCCAGGGCGCGGCAGGCCGCCGCCAGCAGAGCCGCCGTGCCCCGGGTCACCGGGAAACGGCAGCCGTCCACCGCCAGACCCGCCGGGCTCACCGTCACCGGTCCGGCCACCACCGGCAGCTCCGGCTCCGGCAGGGTGCCGATGACTAACAGCACCGGCGCTCCAGCTCCGTGAAGGCCAGCTCCAGGGCGTAGCCGCACAGGGTGTGGCCCAGCTCCCGGGGCCGGGGGGCCCGCTCCAGGGTCTGCCCCACCAGCTGCGCCGCCAGATAGGGCTCATCGGGGCAGCCGCCCCCGGAGACGTTGACGATCTCCGGGTCTCCTTGTCCAGCGTAAGCTTCATGTTGGCGGCCCGCACCATGAGATACCGGCCGAAGTCCTTCACCTGAAAGAGGTCCACCGGTTTCAGCAACGGCCCGCTCACCGGCACCGCCTCCACGGGGGAAAGTCCCCTGTCCGCCAGCAGCCGGAGGATCTCCAGCTGCCGGATCAGGGGAAAGCGGATGACCAGATCGCAGCCGCTCTGGATCTCCGGCGGCGGGCCCATGACCGTGACCGGGAAGCCCGCCTCCTTGAGGACCGCCTCCGCCCGGATCACCTCGCTGGTGTGGGCAAAGACCAGAAGGCCGTCCTCCACCGGGGCCGAGGGCGGCTCCGGGCCGGGCTTCCGGCGCCAGAATTTCCAGAAGGCCATGTCCGGCTCAGCCCTTCCTCAGGGTCAGGCGGTACTCCGAGCCCTCGGCCTGGACCGCCGCGGCCTCCCAGCCCAGGCTGGCCGCGGCCCGGAGCACGTTCTCCCGGGAGGTGTCGGTGTCCACCAGCACCACCACCTCCCCCTGGTTCAGCGCCTTGAGTTTCTCCATGGTCAACAGCACCGGCTGGGGGCAGGAAAGCCCCCGGGCATCCACCATCTCACTCATCCTCCACCTCCCTCAGGACAGCTTCTGGCGCATGGTGTAGCCGATGAACACCAGGACCAGCAGGCTGATGATAACCGCATGCATGCCATACGGCCCGATTCCGGCCGGGGAGCTGGCCAGGCCGAAATTATGGGACACCGCCGCCCCCACGATCATCCCCAGGACAAAGACCGCCGCGTCCCCGTCGCCCTCCCCCGCCAGGAAGAGCTGACGCCCGGGGCAGCCCCCCGCCAGGGCAAAGGCCAGCCCGGCCACCACCATGCCGGCGAAATTCCACAGAGACATGGTATGGGCCACCGGCTGGCCAGTGAAGCCGGGCTTGAACTGGCCCAGCACCAGGTTGGTGAGGAAGGCGGCCGCCAGGAGGGCCGCAATCCCCAAAAACAGGTGCACCTGGCGGAAGAGGATGAGGTCCCGGATGGCCCCCATGGTGCAGAAACGGGTGCGCTGGGCCAGAAAGCCCACCGCCAGGCCCACTCCCAGGGAGAGGGGCAGGGCGGCCCGCTGGGCCCCGGGGCCCTTGAGGCTGTAAAACAGGATGCCGCTCAGCTCCTTGTCCGGCAGGGGCGGAAAGATCAGCCGCAGCGCGAGCAGGCCAAGAAACAGCAGGGGCAGAAGCCAGCCCACGGCGGCATAGGTGTGCTGAGTGCGCCCCAGATTGTAGCCGCCCTTAAAAAACAGGGTGCCGATCCAGACCCCGGCGATGAGGCCCAGAAGCCCGAAGATGGCGTTGCCGTCCCCGCCTGCCAGCCGGAGGAGGGCCCGCCAGGGGCAGCCCAGAAACACCAGGCCGCCGATCATGGCGATCATGCCCAGAAGGAAGCGCACGATGGGCGCGGAGCCGGCCCGGGGCCGATACTCCCCGAAGGCGTAGGCCGCCACCAGGGCCCCCAGGACAAAACCCAGGATTTCGGGCCGCAGATACTGCACCACGGCCACCCGATGGAAGCCCACCGCGCCGGCGATGTCCCGTTCCATGCAGGCCACGCAGATGCCCATGTTGCCGGGATTGCCCCAATACTGCAACAGGGCGGCGAAGATGCCGATGAAGACCCCCACGCTGATGATGCCCAGCCGGGAGGCGAAGAAATCCCGCACTGCTGACATGTTTCCTCATCCTCCTGTCTCTGACTGAAGTTGGGGTGCCGGGCTGCCGGGGCCCGGGGCCGGCGCGGGCGTACCTGGGCCGGGACCCTCGACGCACGGGCGGCCCGGGACTGTTTCACAGGACAGGCGTCAGGGGGAAAGGAGGATCAGGAAAGGACAGGGGGGAACTTCGGGGAAGTCCCGCGCCGGGTGCCTCTTTCCGGCCTCCGCTGACGCCGCCTCAGGGCGGACCTTGCCAAGGCCCTCAGGACGCCCGGGCTTCAGGACTTTCTGGGGAAGCTGGGTGCGGACACCCGACGTCACCCCCTTTTCCGGGAAATGCAAAGCCGGCGGCAGCGGGCCGGTGGCCCTGCCATACGGTTCCGGGGCGGCCAAAAGACGAAGGACTTCCTCTCCCCGGGAATAACCTTATTATGATTATGCCGCCTTTGGCCCCGGAAGGCAAGCAGGCTCCCCCGGAACGGCACGGCCCTCAGCCGTTGAGCCCCGGGACAGAGATGCTTTCCTCCGGGTGAATGGGGTTGAGAATCAGACCGGTCATCACCTTGGGATAGAAGTAAGTGGATTTCCGGGGCATGATCAGCCCCTCCCGAGCCACCCGCTGCACCTGCTCGATGCGGGTGGGATTGAGAAGAAAAGCCAGCCGGGCCTTGCCCATACCCACGGTCTTAAGGACCTCCTCCACCTGACTGGAGTAAGAGCAGGTCTCCGGCTCATCCTGGGCCTTGGCATCCAGCCCCAGGATCTTGTCGAACACCAGGTAGTTGAGGACCGAGACATCCAGCTCCGCCAGGGCGGGGTGCATCTCCCGGGCCAGGAGGCGGCGGCGGATTTCCTCCCGGAGCTCCAGGCGCCAGGCCCGGGTGTGGGCCCCCACCAGGATGAAGACGGTATGGCCCGGGGAGGTGTGGGCCAGCTCCTGCTGCAGGAAAGCAGCGTAGGCCCCCAGATCGCCCCCGGGGCGCTCCAGGGGGATGACCTCGAAGAAATCCCCCAGCCGGCCCAAAAACCAGGCTTCATCCAGCCGCTTCAGCCGGGGGCCGCCCAGCATGCGGTGGGCCATGAGGATGATGAGTTCCGGGTCATAAAGATTGGCCAGGTACATGAGCATGAAATGAAAGGGCGCCCGGGGCCCGGCGTTGGGATAGCGCTCCTTCATCCATTTCTGGAAGGCCAGGGCGGTTTCATAGCGGTGGTGGCCATCGGCGATGAAGAGCTGCAGGGGGGTCAGGGCCTGGTGCACCTCCCTGATCACCTCCGGGTCCGTCACCCGGAAAAGCCGCTGACGCTTTCCCTCCACGTCCACAAAATCCAGCATGGGCCGGCTGGGGGCGGCGGCCTGGAGCCGGGGGAGGATGCTCCGGCTCTCGTCGGGGAAGAGGCTGAAAATCGGGGAGAAATGGGCCCGGCAGTGCTTGAACAGCTCCAGCCGGTCCGCCTTGATGGCGGAGAAGGTCTGTTCATGGGGTAGGATGATGCCCCGGCTGAAGGGCTCCAGGCGCACCACCGCCGCCACCCCCCTGCGGGTGAGGGCCCGGCCGTTGAGATGGAACTCCGTTTCCCAGTAATAGAGGGCGGGCTGTTCGTCCCGGAGGAAGACCTGCTCCGCCAGCCACTGCCGGAAGAGGGCGGCGGCCCGGGTATAGCGGTTCTCGAAGGGGCTGTCCCCGGGGCGGGCCTCCGGCAGGATGAGGTGCACCATGTTGTAGGGATGGCGGGCGGCGAAGGCCTCCCGCTCCTCCGGCCGGATGACGTCGTAAGGGGGCGTCACCACTTCCGTGAGCTGCGGCACCTTGGCGGGGTTGAAATAGAGGCCCCGGAACGGGGCGACATAGGCCACGGGATGTCCTCCTTCCCCATGCATATCGTGATAATTTACCACCTCCCTTCCGGTCGTCAAGAGGCCAGGAGGGAAAACCCCTGGGGTCAAAAAAACTGTTGACCCTGGGAGAGTGAAAAGTTATATAAGTTTGACTTGATTCACCGCTTTGGGCGGGGCATGGGCAGGCGGCTCCCCTTTCGGCTACCCTTTCCTGGAGGGAAGGGTAATTTCCGTTTAAAGGGCCGCGGCCAAGGCCGCCAGGCTCCGGCCGGGGTGGGCGGGCAGGGTCAGAGATAATCCGCAAGCCGGCCGGCGACTCAAGTCACCCCCGCACGACCGCACGCCTGGTGGGAGGAGGACGGGAACTTGCAAAACCTTGCTCTCGGTTACGGATTGCACATGACCCTGGACGGGTATGACTGCAATCCCGAGCGGCTGGCCAATCTGGACGTTATCTATGAGTTTCTGGATCGGTGCCCCGGCCTGATCCATATGACCAAGATCATGCCCCCTTATGTGTTCAAGTACCATGCCCAGGTGCCGGAAGACTGGGGTGTTTCGGGGTTCGTCCTCATCGCCGAGAGCCATATCAGTATCCATACCTATCCGGAACGTGCCTATCTCAGTCTGGACATCTTCTCCTGCAAGGACTTCGACCACCTTAAGGCGGCGGCCTTTGCCACTGAGACCTTCGGCATCCAGCGGCACGAAATCCACCTGTTGGACCGGGGACTGGAATTCCCCCGGAATGTCAAAGCGGTGGAACGGCTTCTGAGGGAAGAGCGCAAAACTGTGCGAGGCTGATGCATGGGCGAGGGCGACAGTCCCCGGCCAGGCCTGCTCCACCGTCTCTGGCAGCGGTTGGTCCGCCGCACCCTGTCCCAACCGGAAGACCTCGAGCGGGAAATCCACCGCATCATCACCGTCGGCACGGAGCAGGGCTTACTCAGCCGCGAAGAGGGCGAGCTGATTGAGTCCGTCTTCGAGTTCCGGGACACCCTGGTCCGGGAGATCATGGTTCCCCGCCTGGAGATCGTGGGGGTGGAGCGGCACACCCCTCTGGACCGCATCATCGCCCTGGTCCTGGAGAAGGGCCACTCCCGCCTGCCGGTTTATGACGGCAGCATCGACCAGGTCATCGGCATCCTCCTGGCCAAGGACCTGCTCGTCTTCTGGCAGACCCCCCCGGAGGCCTTCGCCCTGGAGAAGGTGTTGCGCCCCCCCTATTTCATCCCGGAGAGCAAAAAGATCAGTCATCTCCTGCGGGATTTCGTGGAGCGCAAAATCCAGATCGCCATCGTCATCGACGAATATGGCGGCACCGCCGGGCTCATCACCCTGGAGGACATCATCGAGGAGATTGTCGGGGAGATCTACGACGAATACGACCGCCAGGAGGCCAGACTCCTCCCCCAGGAGGATGGCACCCTTCTGGTGGACGCCCGCCTGGATGTGGAGGAGCTCCTGGAATACCTCAATCTGCCCCGGCCGGAGGGCAAGTTCGAATCCGTGGGCGGCCTCCTCATCCATCTCCTGGGCCGGGTGCCCCAGGTGAATGACCGGGTGACCCTGTCCGGCTACGAGCTGGTGGTGGTGGCGGCGGACGAACGCCGGGCCAAGCAGGTGCACATCCGGCCGCTGGCGCCCCGGGAGCCGGTCCCATGAGCCCCTTCCGTCGTTCCGTTCCGGGCCCGGCACTCGCCTGCCGGGGGGGAGGGCGATGAACCCCCGCCTCACCACGGGCTGGGGGCCGGTTTGGGCCGCGGTGCTTTCCGGGGTGCTGCTGGCCGCGGCCTTCCCCAAATTCGATCTCACCTTCCTCCTGCCCCTGGCGCTGCCCCCCCTGTATTGGGCCATCCGGGAGGTGCCCCCGGGCCGGGCCTTCCGCCTGGGCTTTCTGGCGGGGCTGGTGGCCAACGCCGGCATCCTGTACTGGATTGCCTACGTCACCCATGTCTTCGGCCGCCTGCCCCTGCCGGTGGCCGTGGCGGTCATGCTCCTCCTGGCCGGGTATCTGGCCCTCTACCGGGCCCTCTGGGCCTGGGGGGTGGCCCGGGCCGGAGCCGGGGGGATCAGTCCCTTGTGGTTCGGTCCGGCCCTCTGGGTGGCCCTGGAGTATGTCCAGACCTATCTCTTCAGCGGCTTTCCCTGGGGGCTGCTGGGGGCCGGCCTCTACCGGGTGCCCCTCTTCATCCAGGTGGCGGACCTGGCCGGGGTGTATGGGGTCTCCTTTCTCGTGGCCCTGGCCGGGACCTGGCTCTATCTCACCGGCTTCCCTGTCTTCCAGAGGGTGCGCCACGTGCGGCGCCAGGAGGCCCTGGCCCTGGTGCTCCTCATGGTCTGGGTGGGCTACGGTGCCTACCGCCTGGACCGGGTGCCCCGGCTGGCCGCCGCCGCCCCCAAGATCAGGGTGGGGGTCACCCAGGGCAATGTCCCGCAGGGGGAGAAGTGGAACCCCCGCATGGTGGCGGAGACCCTGGACCGCTATGCGGAGCTCACCCGGCGCTGCCAGGGGGCCCGCCTCATCATCTGGCCGGAGACCGCGGCGCCCTTCCTGTTTCTGCGCAACCCGGAGTTCACCCCCCGGGTGGTGGAGATCGCCCGGCAAAGCGGGGGGTATCTCTTTTTCGGCGCCCCGGCCTATGAGCTCACCCCGGCGGGGGAGCGCTTCTTCAACCGGGCCTATCTCCTGGATCCCGAAGGCAAGGTGGCAGGCCACTACGACAAGGCCCACCTGGTGCCTTTCGGCGAATATGTGCCCCTGCAGCGCCTGCTCTTTTTCGTTCCCAAGATGGTGCCCATGGTGGGGGACTTTGCCGAGGGCCCGGTGGGCGCGGTGGTGCACCTCCCCGAGGCGCCGGTGGGCCCCCTCATCTGCTTTGAATCCATCTTCGCCTATCTCTCCCGGGCCCAGATCCGCAACGGCGCCCGGCTTTTGGTGACCATCACCAACGACGCCTGGTTCGGGGAGACCAGCGCCCCCTATCAGCACCTGGCCTGGGCGGTCTTCCGCGCCGTGGAGGGCCGGGTGGCCCTGGCTCGGGCCGCCAACACCGGCATTTCCGCCTTCATCGGGCCGGAGGGCAGGATCCTTTGGACCTCCCCCCTTAACACCACCGCGGCCCACACCCTGGAGCTGCCCCTGATGCCCGGGGGGAGCCTCTACAGCCGGGTGGGCGACGTCTTCGCCTGGCTCTGCCTGGCCGGGGTCTGCCTCACCCTCCTGCTCCGTCGCCGCCGGCGCCGCTGAGAATTCCGAAGCGCCGGGCGGCTGCAGGGGCGGGAGGCCCCCTGGTTCCGCCGGGATGGCGCAACCCTGCCCGCCAGGGTATATTGTGGGCATGAACGACACCTTCCGCTGCGGCTATGTGGCCCTCATCGGCTTTCCCAATGTGGGGAAATCCACCCTCCTCAACCGCCTGGTGGGGGAGAAGCTGGCCATCACCTCCCCCAAACCCCAGACTACCCGCCACCGGCTGCTGGGCATCGTCCACCGGCCCGGGGCCCAGCTCCTGCTTCTGGACACCCCCGGCATCCTGGAGCCCAAAGGTGCCCTGAATGCGGCCCTGTTGGAGGCGGCCCTGGGCGCCCTGGCTGACGCCGATGTGGTGGTCTGGCTCACCGAGCCCCGGCCGCCGGACCCCCAGGATCGCTTGCTCATGCCCCGTCTGAAGGAGCTCCCCCGGCCCCTGGTGGTGGCGGTGAACAAGATTGATCTCGTCAGGAAACCGGAGCTGCTGCCCCTGATGGCGGCCCTGCATGAGCACTTCCCCCAGGCAGCCCTCGTGCCCATTTGCGCCCTCACCGGGGACGGGATTGAAGAGCTTCTGGAGGAGGTGATCCGTCTCCTGCCGGAGGCGCCCCCCCTCTTCCCCGAGGACCAGCTCACCGACCAGACGGAGCGCTTCCTGGTGGCGGAGCTCATCCGGGAGCGCCTCTTCCATCACACCGGGGAGGAGATCCCCTATGCCGTGGCAGTGGCCATCGAGGAGTTTGATGAGAGCCGGCGCCCGGAGCTGGTGCGCATCCGGGCGGTGATCTATGTGGAAAAGGAGTCCCAGAAGGGCATCGTCATCGGCAAGGGGGGAAAGCTCCTCAAGGTCATCGGTCAGGAGGCCCGGGAGGACATCGAGCGGCTCCTTCAGAGCAAGGTCTATCTGGAGCTCTGGGTCAAGGTGTGGAAGAACTGGCGCCGGGACCCCCGGGCGGTCAGGCGGTTGGGATATTGAGGCCGGGGCTGGTGGCCGGGGGAGGCGAAGCGGGCCGCCCGGGAGGCTCCCGGCGGCCCCGATTGACAAGGGCTGAAACCGTTTGCCATAATGGAATTGACGAGACTCCGATGCCTGGAATTTCCTTTCTCTGCCGCCTGGCTGTCCTCCTCGCGGTGACGCTCCTGCCGTCCCCGGCGTGGGCCGAGGCCTGGGTGGGCTGGTTCGAGTGGGGCACCCAGGGTTCCTTCGTCCATCAGTTCTCCCATCTCCTCTTCGCCCTGGCCATGCTCTTCTTCCTCCGGGAGATCTATTGGGGGGAGTATCGGGCCCAGCCGGGCTTCAACTATCTGTGGTGGGCCTGCTGGATTTTAGTGTTCTGGAACGTGGACGCCATGGTGGGCCACGCGGTGGAGTGGTCCCTGCACAATCCGGTCATCCTGGGGGAGGGGCTTTCCCGGCGCCTGCTCATGGAGGATCTGCCCACCTGGCTGTTCTATCTGTTTAAATTCAACCACTTCTTCTGGCTGATCCCTGCCTTTTACCTGGTGTATCGGGGTCTGGAGGCCTTCGCCCGTCAGGCGGGGGAAAAGGAGCAGGAGGGAGGAGGATGATCAGCCTGCCCCTGTGGCCCCTCTGGCTGGTGGAGGCGCTGGGCGCCCTGCTGACCGTCATCTTCACCGGACTGGCCTTCCATCACAGCCGGCGGCTGAGGGCCCGGGATCCGGATAACCCTTTGGGCCTGTTTCTCAACTGGCTGACTTTGGCCTTCCTCCTCTTTGCCTGCTCCCACGCCATCTCCCACTTCCTCCAGGAGATGATCACCTTTCACGGCGCCACCCTCTTTATGGGGCAGCTGCGCCGCATCTTTGGCGCCTTTGACAGTATCATTTATGTGGTCATCACCACCATCACCTTTTTCTTCCACCAGCTGCAGCAGGTTTACCGGCGCATGCAGGAGGACCACCACCAGCTGGAGGCCACCAGCCATGAGATCCTGGCCCTGAACCGGGAGATGGAGGCCCTGGTGATGGAGCGCACCATGAGCGAGATGGCCCTGGGGATGGCCCACGGCATCCGCAACCCCCTGCATGTAATCGGCGGCTTCAGCCACCGGCTGCTGAAAAAGACCGACGCCGCGGATCCCACCCGGGCCTGGCTCCAGGCCATCGCCGAGGAGGCCAAACGCATCGAGCAGATGGTGGAGCGTTTCGAGAACCTGGCCCGGCGCAAATCCTCCTTTTTCACCCAGGTGGACCTGAACGATGTGGTGCGCACCACCCTGGACCTCATCGGTCCGGAGATCCGCAGCAAGCGCCTCCGGCTGGTGACCGAGCTTTACCCCGAGCCCATTGTGGGCCGCTTGAACGCCCACCTCCTCAAGGTGGCCCTGGCCCATCTGCTCCGTAACGCCATTGAGGCCACCCCGCCCCACGGCACCATCACCGTCAAGACCTACCCGGAAAAGCATTACGCGGTCATCATCATCAAGGATACCGGGCGGGGCATGCCCCCGGAGGTGGTGGACAAGGTCTTTGTGCCCTTCTACACCACCAAGATCGGCGGCACCGGCCTGGGTATGGTCTTTGTGCGCCAGATCGTGGACGAACACCGGGGGGTCATCACCCTGGACAGCCAGGTGGGGGTGGGCACCACGGTGACCATCCGCCTGGCCCTGCTCTTCGGGGAGGCCCCGGGAATCTCCGAAGAAGCCTGCCCCGCCCCCGAAGCCGGCAGCCCCGCGGCCCCGCAGACCCCCCCGGCCCCGGCACCGGCCTCCT
>Ga0197142_1000193_pt1 | contig 54800 bp, 49 predicted proteins | sample GBS60_MetaG_FD_148614 | JGI IMG/M metagenome (GOLD analysis project Ga0197142, IMG submission 148614) | Sediment microbial communities from Great Boiling Springs, Gerlach, Nevada, United States - GBS 60_MetaG | ecosystem: Environmental > Aquatic > Thermal springs > Hot (42-90C) > Sediment... | reverse complement strand
CGTCTACGAAAGTGATGCACCCTGTCTGGGAGAACGAGGGGAATTGAGAATCCCCAGGGAGCATCAGGTCGCCGATGCGCTCGAGGGCTGCAAGCTCTCTTGGGCTGAGAAACCGAGACATAGCGCTCACCCTTGAAAGATAGTTTGGCTTGCTTTTCGGCTCAAAGCCATAATCGTCAGCGCGGGGTTGATCCCCGGCGCCGCAGGAAAGATGCTCGAATCAGCCACGAAAATATTGGGGAAGCCGTGCAGCTGAAAGCGCTCGTTCACGACAGAATTTTTGGGATCAGCGCCCATAGCGCAGCCCCCCATCAGATGCAATCCCAGCCCCACGGACGAAATAATAATCTCTTTAGCTCCGACGGCGCGAAAGACATCTTCTATGACCGAGAGCCCCCGCCGACGTCGCTGGCGATCCTCGGCACCGAGCTCTTTGTGTATAAGAAGTCTCCCGGAGCGATCGAGCGCAAGCTCGCCGGGGGTCGTGTCGCGCACCGCGACCTCCATGCAGCCCATAAAGCGATATTTCTTCATCAGGGCATGGTGACGCTGACCAAAGCCGGGTAGAAGCAGCGCGACTCCGATAGGCGGAGCAAAGACGTTCTCGATCTTGAACCCGCCCCGACGAAAACGCTCATCGTCAGACTTAATGGCTTGAAACGCGCCCTTGTGGGCATCAACGGGCTCATCAAAGAGCCCAAAGACCATCCATTGGGGGTGACAGAAAAAGCCCTGCCCCAGCGCGGGGAGCTTCGCTTTGAACCCAGAGCGCAAGAGCAGCGCCGTCGTGCCCAGTGATCCTCCAGCTAAAATCACTTTTGGAGCATTGACTTCTCTGCGCGTCTGCCCCCCTTGGGTCCCGATCACTGTGACGCTCTGGGGGGTCGCTCTGAGATACTCGGCGTGAAATTCGGGCCAAATTTCTAAGCCCGCCGCGCGCGCCCAGGCGATGAACGTGACGAGCGTGCTCTGCTTGGAGTCGCGATGACAGCCCCCTAGACACGCCATGCAGTCGTTGCCTTCGTCTATCTTGCAATCTGTCTGGCCTCGCCGCAGGGGCTTCCACCGATAGCCGAGCTTCTCAAAGCCCTCGCGCATCAGGTGGGCGTTGCGATTGAAGTGACGTTCTGGGATCTCTTGGATGCTCAGTTTGCTTTCGATCTCGTCGTAGTGTGGAGCCATCTGGGCGCTTGTGAAGAAGTCTATGTTTGAGGCGCTGCGCCACAGATCCCAGGCGAAGTCATCAAAACGATCCAGAAGACACTGATTGACGACGGAGCCGCCGCCGAGGCACTTGCCGCGCAGAAACGCTAGAGTGACGTCAGAATTAAATTCCATCCCGCCGTTCCAGAAGAGCTGGGCGGAGTAGTCCATCTCGTTATCGGGGAAAGTTTTTGCGCTGAAGGCCTTGCCCGCTTCGAGGAGTAAGCATTTGGCTCCGGCCTTGGTGAGGTAGTACGCGAGCACGCCCCCGGAGGTCCCAGAGCCGATGATAATAATATCTTTCATAGTGATGGAGCGACGACGCTCAAATGTGGCACGCGTTTGAACTCGTTCACGTTCAGCGTCAATAAATCAAGACCCCAGTGCAAGGCTGTCCCAGCGATGAGCGCATCTCGAGGGCCAATCTGCTGGTTCTTCTGAGCTAAGCGTCCGTTGAGTTGAGCGGCTCGTTCTGCCTCGCTACGTCCCACGGCGAGAAGGATAGGTTGAAGGGCTTGGGCAAGACGTGCAAAGTCGGAGGCTCGTCCTGCCCTGACAGCTCCATACTCAAGTTCATAGAGGGTGATAGCGCTGACGTAAATATTCTCATAGCTTTGCACAAGCTCTGCCAGGGAGAGCCTGCCACGCAGATGGGCGATCAACGCTGACGTATCAATTAAGATCCCTCGAGCTGGTCGCGCCATCTTTCCCACCCTTCCTCCAGCTCTTTAAAAGCTTCAGCGATCTTCGGATCGTCCTTCCAAAGCCCATGCGTCTGATGGAGAGCCTGGAGTTGTCTCTCCCTTATCAGAGTCTTGAGCTCCTTCAATGCCGCGAAGACTGCCTCCGAGAGGGATTTGGCCTGGGTGTGCTTGCAGGCCCAGTCTAAGAGCTCTTGATACTCCGGCTTGACATAGAGCGTAAGCCTCTCTTTCCCTTTCATAGCGATGTGTATGATACTCCTACACTCATAGAGTGTCAAGAGAGATTCATAAAAAACACTTCCCCATGCCCCGGTACGTCGGGGCTTTCGTCACAATCTTGTCGCCCCGAACGATGAGATATTCGTTGAAGTGCTCAGCGAGCTCGCCGGCTTTGGCGTGCCGAAAGAAGACGGGATCGCCCGGGCGCAACGTCACGCCCTTGGGGACGCGCAAGGGGGTCTGCACCTCGCCCGCGCCCTCGAGTGCCGTCAGCTTCAGCCCCGGCGGCAGATACGGCACAGGGAGACGATCTGCCCCCGGTGGCCCGGAGGCTATCAGCCCGCCCCCATGACAGGTCACAAAGCCCGGATCGGAGATTCTTACGATTTGCAACGCAAAGAAGATCGCGGGCTTCAGCCTCAAGTGCGCGTAGTAGTCAAAGAGATGGCTGCACAAGAACCCTGAGCCCGCCGTCACTTCCGTGAGAGCCCTCTCCGCGCTGGCAAACGCTATGCTCCCCGTGCCGCCCCCGTTGAAGACTCCCACAGAAAAGCCGCGCTGGCACAGAAGATCGAGCACTCTCTGGCGCATCTGCGCCACATGGGGCCGTGAGAGCTTTTTGATTAATTTGCGCGCAGGGTTGAGCAGGGGCGAGAAGGGGTTGCTCTCGCCCACCCCGGCGATCTGCGCCTCGTAGCCCATCAGCCCCAAGAATTTCAGATCAGATCGCTGCGCGATCTTCTCAGCTAATTCTACGACGGCTTCGGGAGAGCGCAGTGGGCTGCGCCGCGCCCCCAGATGCACCCGCCCACCCAACGGACGATACGAGAGATCAACCTCGATCACGACAGGGATCGGGCGCTCCGGTGTTCCCCGCAGCGCCTCCAGATGGGCTTCAGAGTCCACGACGATCGCGACGCGACGGTTTGGATCGTTGAGCTGCGCCAGCAATTGGCAGTCCGACGGCTGCACCGTCGGGTATGCGACGATAATATCCGTGAAGCCGTGCTCGGCCAAAAACGCCGCTTCCGCAACAGAATAACTTAAGATGCCCCGGATCGCGCCTTGCCCTCTCTCAGTGATATATTTGAGCAGCCACAGACAGCGAATGGACTTTGAGGCTAGGCGCAAGGTCTTGCCGTGCCGACGCACGTCAGACAAGAGCACTTCGATATTGTGGTCTACAGCGTCTAAGTCCACGAGCGCCACGGGCAGGCGCTCGTTTCGAATGAGCTCTCTATAGCGTTCGTATTGGTTGAGCATCTTTTGCTCACCCTCACCCCATCCCCTCTCCCCTCTGAGGGAGAGGGGAGAAGGGGTGAGGGGGCTAGTCAGCTTGCAAAGCACTGAGCGATGGCGCGTGCCCAGTTGTGCCACGCCGCAAACCGCCCGCCCTTGGGCCGGCCCTGCTGCTTCCACGCCGCGACACTCTTGCGATACTCCTCGCACGCTTTACTGATGCAGTCATTGATGCTGATGGGGTTCCCTTCGCGATCGGCCTTGAGGCGGAACTTGGGCGGCCACACCACCACGCGCACCGGCTGGGCCTTGGGATCGAGCGGATTTCTCGCAGTCGTTCCCCACAGGACCCACTTGGCCACGACGTACTCCGGATCGTAGATCGGCTCATGGGGGTAGGGATCGTTTATGTCTCGAAACTTGATCCGCCCTACCGTGCCCACGTAGTCCGTCTTTTCGAGCTCAGCGACGATCTTGTCTGGGTCAGTCCCCCCGGCGCGGTCAATCGCGCCCTTCAAGATAAAGAGCGCATCGTACGTTGTGAACGCTGTGAAGAGCGGGCGCGACGGCGCAGAATCCCCAAATCTCTCGACATACGCTTGGTAGAACGGGCGTGTCTTGGGCGTGATGGGGGTCTCGCCGGTGGCGACGTCCACGTAGACGTGGCCCATGACGCGCCCGCCCGTGTTCTTCCAATACTCGAACGACTGCCCCTCGGCGTTGATCCCGATGATGGGCATGTCGAGCTTCATCTCGTAGGCTTGGCCGACGAGCGGAATCCCCGGATCAAAAGCCAACACCAACATCATAGCGTCGGCATCGGTGTCGCTCACTTGCTGGAGGATCGAAGCGAAGTCTGGGCTCTGCAAGGAGAAGCTGAATACCCTGACAAGCTGTAGCCCCGCTTGCGCGAGCCGCTCTTGGAGAATTCTCGAGAGGTTCTGTCCGAAGGCGCTGCTCTCGGCAACAAGGACAACCTTCTCGATCCCCATATCTTTGAGCATCAACCCCGCGGCCATGTTCCCCATATCTTGGCCCATGACGTTGTCGTTGATCATCAGTCTGAAATAATATCTGTACTGATCGTACTTCTCTTTGACGAGCCTGTTGAACTCTGGGCTGCTGGAGCCCGTGTCGAGATAGGGTTTTCTCAGCCGCGCCATCGAGGGGAGCATCGCGGCGACGGTTTCGTCTACGAAGCCCCCGACAATAGCGACGGCGCCGAGCGCGGACAGCTCTTCAAATGCTGCCTTGGCGACATCTCCCCGGAGGACTTCGTCATCTCGGATGAGCCCGTCCATAGTGAGCTTCGGGGGCGGGAGCTTCCCTTCGCTCACTAAATTATTAATTTCATCGAGAGCCAGCTGCGCCCCGCGCACCATCGCCTTGCCCACGTCCAGAAGATTGATCGGCCCGATCAGTCCGACTTTGACGGGGGCGGGCTGCCCCCAGCCAAGCACTCTCCCAAAAGTCATAACACCTGCCCCAACACCGAGCGCCTTCAAGAAGGCGCGCCGATTCAGCCGCACGCTCATCGCTGCACCTCCTCAGAATTTAATGATCATCAATGCGAAAGGCGTCCTTGTACAAGCGCAGCCGCCCCCCAGAGAGCGCGACGACATCGAAGCGAATAGCTAAGTCAGTCGGATGTCGCGCAAGATAGTGCTGGGCCGTCAAGAGAATCTTCTGCTGTTTTTTGTAACTAATCGTCTCTTCGGGCAGGCCGAAGAGCTCGCGAGAGCGCGAGCGCACCTCGATAAAGACTAAAAAATTTCCGTCACGAGCGATTAAGTCTATCTCGCCCCCGCGCCAGCGATAGCGCTCCGCGATGATCTCGTACCCGTGCCTCTTGAGAAAGTCGCGGGCCAGGTGTTCGGCCTCCTCCCCGCGCATAGCTCCCTCGCTAACTGAGCATAGCTGCAATAGACGGGATCGTCAAGTGGGAGATCGAACACCGCATAAGCCGGGAAGGTGAGAGTATTATTGGCGCGATTCTGCTCCAGCACGTCGCGATCGGGGTCTACCTCGGCTTGCACCGGGGCACTTGTGCTCTTGAACGTCAGCTCGGAGACTGTCTGTTGCCCGTCCCAGCGCGTCTCTAAAGTGCTGCCGTCGCGCAGATATAAGACGATCTTTACCGGGGCGATCGCTTCCCCCTGACGGACGATCGTCACGCGCGTCTCGATCTGGCCGTCTTCGAGCCGGCGCCAGCTCCCCACGGGGAGCGAGAAGTCGAGCGTCTTGGCCGTGCGCAGCCAGATGTCGAAGAACCAATCTAACTCTTGGGCAGAGATCTCTTCTGCGACGGCGATGAAGTCTTGCGTCGTCGCGTTCTTGTACATAAAGCGCGCGTAGTACTCCCTCATCAGACGGTCAAAGTTCTCTGTGCCCACCACCCAGCGGAGCATCCATAGGACCCCTGAGCCCTTCGTGTAGACGGCCTGGACATAGCTGCGCAGCGACGGGAACTGATCAGCCCGAGTCAGCACAGCGATCCCCGGCTCGCGGAAGTTATACGAGCTGCGCGATGAGCGAGGGGCTTGCAGACGCTCGATATCGTAGAGCTCTTCAGAAAAAGTCGCAAAGGCTTCGTCAAGCCAGGCCTCGTCCATCTCGTCGTTGCCCACGGCCGCGTACCACCATTGGTGAGCAAGCTCGTGCACGATCTCCGTCGTTGAGCCTCCGGCGATCAGCACGATCCCCGGATACTCCATCCCTCCGCCTACGGTCACTTGGGCGACGGTGACCACGGGGTACGCATACGGCCCGAATCGCTCATTGAAGAAATTCATAGCATCAGCAGCTGTTGCCGTCATGGTGAACCCCAGCGAGAGCACGCGCAACTGAGCCCCGTTCGAGAGCGTTGCTTCTTCGACGCGATAGAACGGCCCGGCGACCCAGGCAAAGTCCCGCACGCGCTCGGCTGTGACTTTGACGGTCTTTTGAGTGCCTTGCACCGTCTCGCTGAGGACGACTCCCGTGCAGCCGACCGTGAAGTTTGCTGGGATAGTGAGAGTAACGTCATAGTTGGCAAAGTCGCCGTAGAACTCCCCGACGAAGCTATATTTATCGAGGTTCCAGCCCTCGTCAGCGTCGTAGACGACGACCTTGGGGTACCATAGTGTGACTGTATACGTGCTGTTGCGGTGGCCGCTGCGCACGGCGAGCGCACCGGCCCACAGCGCCTGAGGAGAGGCTTCGAGCAAGTCGTTGAGAAACTCGATCTGCAGCTCTATAGTCTCGCCGTCGGCCAGGGGCTTGTGCAGCGCGACACGCATCAGGGTGTCATCTATCGTAAACGAGAGCGCTTGCCCATTTGCGGTGATGCTCTTGATCTCCATGAACGCGTCGTCGTCGGGCGACGCATAGATAAGTGCTGGGGAGATGCCGGCGCGCTGGAGCTCTTGCTGATATTTGGTGTTAGCGCCGCGCTTGAACGCATTGGGCACTACATGAAAGTAGAGCTCTTTCAGCTCTGTGCCAGTGCGGTTGGTGAAGCGCACCGTCTCTGCACCAACGATAATATTTTTCGCTGTGTCGAGCTGGGCCGAGATCGTGTACTCGATCTCGTTGGGCAACGCCCACAGAGCGAAAGACCAAGAGACTAAAACAAGCAGCCATAGTCCGACGCCGACGGCGAGATTTCGTGTTCGCATAGTAGCCTCCTTTGAGGCCCTCACCCCTCCGGCTCCCCTCTCCCGTCGTTACGGACGGGAGAGGGATGGGGGGTGAGGGCCCAATAGCTATCGACAACTTTTTGTATTATACTCAAAGCCGACGATGCGAGCAGTGATCTTGGCTGCTGGGGAGTCTTCGAGATTTTGGCCGCTCGCCGAGGGCGGGCATAAAAGCCTCTTTCGGCTCTTGGGGCGCCCGATCATTGCTCATACGATCGAAGCTCTGGCCCGTGCTCAGATCACGGAGATCGTCATCGTGCAATCTCCAGAGAGATCTCTCGAAGCGCAGCTTGGCGACGGCGCGCGCTTGGGCGTGAAAATCTCGTATGCAGTACAGCCGGAGCCGCGCGGCATGGGCGACGCGCTGATGCGAGCCGAATCGCTCCTGAGTGATATTTTCTTGGTCGTCAACCCGCAACATGTCACGATTGATGAGATATTATCTCAACTCTTGGCTTGGGCTGACGGCGCCGACGCCGTGCTCGTCGGCTGCGACACCGACCGCCCGCACGAGTATGGGATCGTCCACATAGATGGAGATCGTGCTATAGATCTCGTCGAAAAACCCGCGCCGGGAACTGAGCCGGGCCGCACGCGCCTCGTCGGGGTTTATCTTCTGACAAAGAGATTCTTTGAGTGCTATCGCCGCGCGAGCGAGCACCCGTATAACTTTGAGGACGCTCTCAGAGTGCTGATGCGCGAGGGCACGGTGCGTATCGTCAAAATCTCCGAAGAGCCGCCGACACTGAAGTATCCTTGGGATCTCTTTCGAGTAGCTCAGCTCTTGATGGACAAAAAAATTACAGAGCAGAAGATCGCGCCCAGCGCGCAGATCCATCCCAGTGCGATTATTGAAGGGCCGGTCTGGATCGGGGAAAACGTCAAAATTTTCGAGCACGCCGTCATCAAAGGGCCGTGCTATATTGGGGAGGGCTGCGTGATCGGCACGGGGTCGCTCGTGCGAGAGTCTAATATAGAAGCCCACACGGTGATCGGCGCGCACGCGGAGATCGCCCGCTCGATCTTTCAGAAAGACTGCTCGACGCACTCAGGGTACTTTGGCGACTCGATCTTCGACGAGGCTGTCAAGGTCGGCGCGGGCACGGTGACGGCCAACGTCAGAAACGATCGTGGGGTCATTCGCCCGTGGGTGAAGGGCGCCCGCGTCGAGACCGGGCTCAAAAAATTAGGGGCTATCGTGGGGCGCCAGACCCACATCGGAATCTGCGCCATGCTCATGCCTGGGGTCTTGATCGGGCCGCGCTGCGAGATCGGCCCGGGGAGCTTAGTCCGAAAGAATCTCGAGGCAGATACGCTCTTCTACGCCGTGCCCACCGAGACCGTGCACAAGAGGCGCCTAGCGCCTCAGAGCGATCTTTAAGAGCAAAGGCGTGAGAAACGTCGTCAGCACGATCGTCGTCAGTAGAGCCGCGTAGAGCTCTTTTGAGAGCAACCCAAGCTCCACCCCCACCGTGGCGCAGATTAGCCCGACCTCCCCGCGCGGGATCATCCCGATCCCAACAAGCAGCCGCGTCCCTGGCGCCGCGCCCAGCCCGCTGAGCAGCTTCCCTACTACAGCGAAGCCAGTGAGCCCCAAGGCGCCAAGCCACACCCACCCCTGAGCCAATACCGACAGATCGAGCAACGCCCCGGCCTTGACAAAATAGAAGGGCACGAATAAGTCCACAAGAGTTTCGATCTGTCTTGTGATCTGGCGCTCATGATGGACGTATTCGAACATCAGCCCCGCAGCAAACGCCCCAACGATCAGGGCCAGTCCCAAGCTCTTGGCTAAGAGAGCCAAGGCCAAGCACAAGACGAGCGCGGCAACGATAGTCATACCGCGCGTCTCCAAAGCATCTAAAAGCCGGAAGAGCCGGGGGACGAGGCGCACGCCCACCCACAGCCCGCCTACAAGAAAGAGCAGCGAGCCCAACCCTTCGATCACGAGCAGTTCCCACCGGAAGGGGCGCGGAGTGGCCCACGCTTGGAAGCCCGCCAGCAGCCAGAGCGCGCCAAGATCGTCGAGCAGCGCCGCTCCCAGCACCGTCATGCCCGCAGGGTGGAGTACCCTCTGGGCCTCGACGAGAAACCGTCCCACCTTGCCCAGGCTCGTCGCTATCAGCGCCGCTCCCAAAAAGAGCGCGCTCAACAGCGGCAGCCCCGCCCCCACGCCAAGGAGCGTCCCTCCACAAAGAAAGATCGCGGCCCCTAGCAGAGCGACGCGCACGCTGGGGCGCCAGGCTCTCATCAACAGATCGAGCTCTGCAATCAGCCCAATGTAGAAGACGAGCACGACGATCCCCAAATCAGCAAGAAACATCAAGACGGGCTCGCCCTTAGGGTCGAGCAGCCCCAGGGCATAGGGCCCCAGGGCGATCCCCAAGAGCAGCTCGCCTAAGACGGCCTCCTGACCGACGCGCTCCAACAGCACCGCGAGCAGCTTGGCGCTCCCCAAGATGATGATCACCGTGAGGGCGATCTGGGTGAACTCTGACTCCATAGGGGCTATAGTATCACAGGGGCGGGCGCGCTTGCTAGGGCGGAGCAAAATAGCTACAATGAAAAGCGTGCCGACGTAGCTCAATCGGCAGAGCAACCGCTTTGTAAGCGGTGGGTTGCCGGTTCGACTCCGGCCGTCGGCTCCCAGGGGAGCTGTCCGATCTGGAAATCCTCGGCACTATGGGGTAGAATATTTTTGTCCGCAGGGGTTCCGGAGCGGTCAAACGGGACGGACTGTAAATCCGTTGGCCTGTGCGCCTTCGGGGGTTCGAATCCCTCCCCCTGCACTGCTTGCGCCGGCTGCTACTTTGGTCTATAATAGCATATTCACAGTTGGAACCCTCGTGGGACGGGAGATGTTGAAGCCGGCCCGCGTAGCTCAGAGGTAGAGCGTTCCCTTGGTAAGGGAAAGGCCACCGGTTCGATTCCGGTCGCGGGCTCCAGAGAGTGCAGAAGTGCTGCGGTATTGCTGTGCTGCAGCCGACAGCAGCACTTCGGCACGACAGCACAGCAATACTCTAACGGAGGAGGATGTATGGCAAAGCCAAAGTTTGAGCGGAAGAAACCGCACGTCAACGTCGGGACGATCGGCCACATCGACCACGGCAAGACGACCTTGACCGCGGCGATCACTGAAGTCCTGGCCACGAAGGGGTTGGCGAAGGCCCGCACCTACGACGAGGTCGCCAAAGCTAGCGAAAAGCAAGGCCGTCGCGACCCCACGAAGATCTTGACCATCGCCATCTCCCACGTGGAGTACGAGACCGAGAAGCGCCACTACGCGCACATTGACTGTCCGGGCCACGCCGACTACGTCAAGAACATGATCACGGGCGCGGCCCAGATGGACGGGGCAATCCTCGTCGTGGACGCCACCGAGGGCCCCATGCCCCAGACGCGCGAGCACGTGCTCTTGGCCCGCCAGGTGAACGTCCCCTATATCGTGGTCTTCCTCAATAAGATCGATCTTGTGGACGACCCGGAGTTGGTCGATCTTGTTGAGGTGGAGATCCGCGATCTGCTCAATAAATATAAGTTCCCCGGCGATACCGCGCCAGTCATCCGCGGCTCGGCCCTCGCCGCCTATAAGAACCCTACGGATCCTGAAGCGACCAAGTGCATCTGGGACTTGATGAAAGCTATTGATGAGTACATTCCGGAGCCGATCCGCGAGGTGGATAAGCCGTTCTTGATGTCCATTGAGGACGTCTTCTCGATCAAGGGACGCGGCACGGTCGTGACCGGGCGCGTGGAGCGCGGCCGGCTCACCCCAGGAGCCGAGGTGGAGATCGTGGGGCTGCGGCCAGAATCGCGCAAGACCGTGGCTACCAGCATTGAGATGTTCAATAAAGTCCTCGACGAGGCCCTCCCTGGGGACAACATCGGGGTGTTGCTGCGCGGCATCGAAAAAGACGAGGTTGAGCGCGGCATGGTCTTGGCCGCTCCTGGCTCGATCACCCCGCATACGAAGTTCGAGGCCGAGGTCTACGCCCTCAGCAAGGATGAAGGTGGGCGCCATAGCCCCTTCTTCTCCGGGTACAAGCCCCAGTTCTACTTCCGAACGACCGACGTCACCGGCACGGTGACGCTCCCTCCGGGGGTGGAGATGGTCATGCCCGGGGACAACGTGCGGATTACGGCGGAGTTGATCAGCCATATTGCTATGGAGGAGCAGCTGCGCTTCGCGATTCGTGAGGGCGGGCGCACGGTGGGCGCAGGGGTAGTCACCAAGATCTTGGAGTAGGGAGGCAAAGGCGATGCCTCAGGAGCATGTGACGCTGGCGTGCACCGTCTGCCGCCATCGCAATTACCATACGACCAAGAACCCCAAGAATGTGCGCAATAAGCTTGAGTTGAAGAAGTATTGCAAGTGGTGTCGCAAGCACACCGTGCACAAAGAAGTCTAAATGCGATAGGCCCGTAGCTCAACTGGTAGAGCAGCCGACTCCAAATCGGCAGGTTGGGGGTTCGAGTCCCTCCGGGCCTGCTCACGTATGCGAGAGAGAGTGCTCAATTTCTTTCGAGAAGTCCGTGGGGAGTTTCGGCGGGTCACCTGGCCCAGCCGCACCGAGGTCATTGGCCTGACCGTCTTGGTGCTCCTGATTATCGTGATGTTATCGATCTACGTGGGGTTGTGGGATTTCATCTTTCAGAGTCTCATTGCATTCTTATTGAGGCGGTAGTTGTATGAAGCGGTGGTATGCGATCCAGACCTATGCGGGCAGCGAGCTGAAGGTTGCCGAGCTGTTGGAGCAGCGTGTGCGCCAGCTTGGTCTGGAGAAGAAAGTCGCGGCGTTTGAGCTCAACGGCAGGGAGGTGCGTTTTTTAGCGCCCGTTGAGGAAGTCATCACATCCAAGGGGCGCCGGGGGCGCACGGGGGAGTATCGTGTCCCGTATGAATATGAACTGAAGGTCGAGCCCAATAAGCGCATCCAGAAGGGCGAGATCATCGCGGTCAAGCCCGCCAAATCTATGAGCTTCGACGCCAAGGTCAAGAAGATCGAGACCCTCCAGCGGGTCATCGTGGAGATGAGCAATCGCAACGAAGAAGAGTTTCTCATCCCCCTAGAGAAGCGCATTCGCCGCGATATTCGCACCGGGGAGAAGCTCCCCCCCAGCGTGCCCCTGACGACCGACTCCGATCCGAACTTTCGCGCCCCTGCGGTCAAGACGACCGTGGTGCAGCGCGACCGCGTCAAGCGGGTACAGCTCGAGCGGCTCGACACCGGGGAGACGGTGACGCTGCTCGTCCCAGAGAAATATTTGGTGCGCTTGAAGGAGGGGGTCACGCTCAAGCAGGGCGATCTCATCGAGAAAGAGGACAAGATCGAATCCCGGGCTTCAGGGCTCGTCAAGATCAAAGAGTATAAAGACAAGCGAGTGGTGACGGTGCAGTATATAGAGAAGCGCCGGCTCTTCCCCGGGTACATCTTCGCGTATATGGAGATGGGCCAGGACGTGATGCAACTGACGGAGGGGATCAAGTGTCGGTTTGTGGGCAATCCCCCGTTGCCGTTGAGTGAAGAGGAGATGAAGGTCGTCAAGCGCAAGGCGGGCTTGCTCGAGGCGCCCAAGGCCGTTGGCCCTAAGATCGAGGTGGAGTTTGAGATCGGCGAGATCGTGGAGATCATCGAGGGGCCGTTTGCGGACTTTACTGGTTCGATCGTGGAGCTCGATAAGGAGCGCGAGATCGCCACGGTCACCGTCAAGATCTTTGGGCGCGAGACGCGCGTGGATCTGCCGTTTGAGAGCATTCAGAAGATCTGAGGAGCGTGACTGGGAATGGCCGCAAAGAAGCAAGTCGTTGCTGTGGTGAAGCTTCAATTGCCTGCGGGGCAAGCGACCCCCGCTCCCCCGGTCGGGCCGGCGCTCGCAGAACACAAGATCAACATTGCGGAGTTTTGCAAGAGATTCAACGACGCCACCAAGAACGAAGAGAAGGGGTTGATCATCCCCGTGCAGATCACGGTCTACTCGGACCGATCGTTTGATTTTGTGTTGAAGAAGCCCCCGGCAAGCGAGCTGCTCAAGCGGGCAGCGGGCGTCCCCAAGGGCTCCGGCCAGCCCAACACCGTCAAGGTGGGCAAGATCACGATGGAGCAGCTGCGGCGCATCGCTGAGATCAAGATGGCCGATATGAACGTGAACTCCATCGAGGCGGCGATGAAGACCCTCGCGGGCACAGCGCGCAACATGGGCATCGAGATCGTGGAGAGCTAGGAGAGATCTATGGAGCGGAGCAAACGCTATCTTGCCGTGCGAGAGAAAGTCGACCGCACGCGGTTCTATACGGTAGACGAAGCGATCACACTTCTCAAGGAGTGTGCGACGGCGAAGTTCGACGAGTCGGCCGATGCCGCATTTCGCTTAGCGGTCGACCCCAAGAAGAACGAGCATCGCATTCGCGGGACGGTGACCCTCCCCCACGGGGTGGGCAAGCCCGTCACGGTGTTGGCATTTGCAAAGGGCGAAAAAGTGAAGGAGGCTCAAGAGGCCGGGGCGGACTACGTGGGGGGCGAGGATCTCGCGAAGAAGATCGAAGGGGGCTGGCTGGAGTTCGACCGCGTGGTGGCGACGCCCGATATGATGGGGATTGTCAGTAAATTAGGGAAGATCTTAGGGCCACGGGGGCTGATGCCCAGCCCCAAGTCGGGCACGGTCACGCCCGACATCGGAACAGCCGTGAAAGAGCTCAAGCGGGGCAAGCTCGAGTTCCGCCTCGACGAGTACGGCAATATTCACTCGTCGTTTGGGCGGTGCTCGTTCACGGTCGAACAGTTAAAAGAGAATTTGATCGCGTTAACGGCAGCTATATTAGAAGAGAAGCCCGCGGATGTCAAAGGGCGTCTCATCAAATCCGTGACGATCAGCTCGACGCTGGGTCCGGGGATCAAAGTTGACCCCGATGATTTGTTGAAGCTGGTCGCGGCCAGGCAGCTCTAGGGGGAATTGGGTATGCCTACAGCGGAGAAAGAGCAAGCTATCAGTGTGCTCGAAGAGCGCTTGAGGAGATCGAAGGCCGTTGTCTTTTCGGATTTCCATGGGTTGACGGCCGCAGAGATGGTCGAGCTGCGCCGCGAGTTTCGCAAGCACGGCTTGGAGTACCGTGTCGTGCGGAACACGTTGGCGCGGCTGGCTGCCGAGCGCGTGGGCATCAAAGATACGGATCAGTACTTCCGTGGCCCCACAGGGCTCTGTATCAGTTATGACGACCCGGCGCTGGCGTTCAAGATCGCTCACGCGCTCACGAAGAAGTTCGAGCGCTATAAGATCAAGGGCGGCGTCATGGAGGGCGTGGTCGTCAGCGCTCAGGAAGTAGAGCACCTCGCCACTCTGCCCAGCCGCCACGAGCTGCTTGGGATGCTGGTGAACACGTTGCAAGCGCCGATTCAGCAATTAGCCAGCGTGCTCAATGCGCTGCTGCGCGATCTCGTTGGCGTCTTGGATGAAGTGCGCAAGAAGCGTGAGGGGGAGCAGCAGACACCCCCAGCGTCTTAAAGAGACTGAAATCCTTGGGAGGGATTATATATGGCCGTGAATATCCAAGACATAGTGGCGACGGTCGAGCAGATGACCGTCAAGGAGTTGTCGGAGCTGGTCAAAGCTCTGGAGGAGAAGTTTGGCGTGAAGGCCTCCGCGGGCGTGCCGGTGATGATGGCGCCTATGCCCGGCGCGGCGGCCGGGGCTGGAGGAGCTGCAGCGACCGCGGAGAAGACGACCTTCAAGGTCGTGCTCAAGAGTGCGGGCCAGCAGAAAGTCCAGCTCATCAAAGTCGTCAAAGATATTACGGGGAAGGGCCTCAAGGAGAGCAAGGACTTGGTAGACAATGTTCCTGCGGTCATTAAGGACGGGCTCAGCGAAGAAGAGGCCAACAAGATCAAAGAGCAGCTCGTTGCTGTCGGAGCCGAGGTCGAGATCCAATAGTCAGGCGAGTCTGTCTCGTTCATCGAGTACAGATGGGTGAGGGCGCGACCAGCGCCCTAGGCCCTGTCTTTCCATCTGTGTGAGGGTTGAAGGAGGGTTATGCGCGCACGACGCTTCTGGGGCCGTGTTGGCCACGCCATGGAAGTTCCCTATCTGTTGCGAGACCAAAAGCGCTCCTATGAGTGGTTTTTAAACGAAGGGATCGCCCAGCTCATCCGCGAGATCAGCCCTATCAAGGGTGAGGGGCGCGAGGGGCTTGAGCTCGAACTCAAGGACCCCCGCCTCGTCCCTCCTCCCTACTCTGAGCAAGATTGCAAGGACAAGAACTTGACGTATGCCGCCACGCTGCGCGTCAAAGGGATTCTCAAACAGAACGGCAAGAAGATCCGCGAAGACGAGCTCTACATCGCTGATATCCCCCTGATGACCGCGCGGGGGACGTTCATCATCAACGGTTCGGAGAACGCCTTAGTCAATCACCTGACGCGCTCGCCGGGGGTCTATTTCACCAAAGAAGGGCCCACGGAGTATCGCGCTCAGATCCTCCCCGATTATGGGGCGTGGCTGGAGTTCGTGCTCGATACGAAGAAGGAGCGCGTCGTCGCCCAGCTTGACCGCAAGGGCAATATCCCCCCGACCGTGCTCTTGCGGGCCCTCGGCTACACCACGGCTGATATCTATAAGCTCTACTCTGTCGTGCTCAACCCCATTACGGCGGAGAAGCTCGCGCGCTTTGTTGATTGCACAATCACCGAGCCCATCACTAACGGCAAGGTCATCGCCCGCGAGGGGGAGCGCTTGACCCCAGATCTGATCGAGCAGATCGTGCGGGCTCAGCCGCCGCGCGTCCATTGCCTTGACCGATATATTCAGCGTAGCCTCGACGAGGATAAGACGACTTCCGCGGAAGCTGCTCTCGATCTGATCTATCGCAAGCTCCGCGGGGCGGAGCGCCCCACCCAGAAGACTAAGCAAGACTTCTTCATCAATCTCTTCTTCAATCCGGAGACGTTTAGCCTCTCGCGCGTCGGGCGGTTTATGGTGAATAAGAAATTGGGCTTGGACCGCCCTGAGCACGATACAGTCCTGCACAAAGAAGAGATCGCCCTCACCCTCAAGCGCCTCCTTGAGGTGCCCACCAACCCCTTGCTGATCGACGACAAGGATCACCTGGCGAACAAGCGGGTCGAGACCCCCGGCGAGACCGCGTATAACAGATTACGTGAGGGCTTGCGCCGCATGGCCCGCCTCACTCAAGATCGTCTCAACAAGTCCACCCTGGAGGAAGAAGAAGAGCCCTTGCGCAATCTCATCAGTGGGCGCATCGTCCAAGCCGCTCTCAATAAGCTCTTCTATGTGGGGCGGCTCTCGCAGTTTTTGGAGCAGACCAATCCTCTCACTGAGCTGACCCACAAGAGAAGGCTCTCGGCCCTGGGGGGCAGCATGAGCAAGCGCCGCGCCAAGATCGAGGTGCGCGACGTCCACCCTTCACACTATGATCGCATCTGCCCCATCGAGACCCCAGAAGGCCAGAATATCGGGCTGATCACGAGCATGGCCACCTATGCGCGCATCAACGATTACGGCTTTCTCGAGGCGCCCTATCGGGTGGTCAAGAACGGCAAGGTCACCAACGAGATTCGCTATCTCATGGCCGACGAAGAAGAGCGCTATAAGATCGCGCCCGCGACCGTCCCCCTCGATAAAGACGGGAAGATCATCCCCAAGGAGGTCGAGATTCGCACGGGGCGCGAGAATATTCGCGTGGTGCCGCGCGAAGAGGTCGATTTGATCGAAGTCTCCCCGTCGGCCTTGGTGAGCGTCTCCGCGTCGCTCATCCCGTTCTTGGAGCACGACGACTCCAACCGCGCGCTCATGGGCGCGAACATGCAACGACAAGCGGTGCCCTTGCTCAAGCCCCAAGCGCCCTATGTGGGCACGGGCATGGAGGCCAAGGTCGCTCGCGACTCCGGGATGCTCGTCATCGCTGAAGAAGACGGGGTCGTCTCTTATGTAGATGCCCAGAAGATCGTCGTGAAGTCTGGGCGGAAGGAACACGTCTATCAGCTCATCACGTTTGATCGTTCTAATCAAGATACGCTTGTCCATCAGCGCCCCATCGTATCCGTTGGCCAGAAGGTCAAGAAGGGCGATGTTCTCGCCGATGGCCCCGCTATGGACCATGGCGAGCTTGCATTGGGAGCGAATGTCTTGGTCTGCTTCTTGCCCTTTGAAGGGTATAACTACGAAGACGCGATCGTCATCAGTGAGCGCCTCGTGCGCGAAGACATTCTTGATTCGATTCACATCCAAGAGTACGAAGTGCGCGCTGAGGAGACCAAGCTTGGCCCCGAGGAGATCACCGACGACATCCCCGACTTGAGCAAGGAAGAATTGAGAAACTTAGACGAGGACGGGGTCGTGCGCGTGGGGACGGAGGTGAAGATGGGGGATATTCTCGTGGGCAAGATCACCCCGCGCGGCGAGACCGAACCCACCCCCGAGGAGCGCATCTTCAAATCTATCTTTGGGGAGCGCTCCCGCAACGTGCGCAACACCTCCTTGCGGGTGCCACCCTCGACCGAGGGGGGCAAGGTGATTCGGGTGAAGAAGTTCTCGCGCGATAAAGGCGATGAGCTCGAACCCGGCGTCAATCAGCTTGTGAAAGTCTATGTAGCCCAGCGCAAGAAGATCTCTATAGCGGATAAGCTGGCGGGGCGCCACGGCAACAAGGGGGTTATTGCTAAGATCCTCCCTGTTGAAGATATGCCCTTCTTGCCCGATGGCACCCCCGTGGATATGATCCTCAACCCCTTGGGTGTGCCGTCGCGCATGAACTTAGGCCAAGTCTTTGAGGCCCATCTGGGCTGGCTGGCCCATCTCAAGGGCGAATATATGGCCTCACCGGTCTTCGACGGCGCCCAAGAAGATCAGATCTTGACCGAGCTCTATCAAGAGCGTGCCAAGCACGGGCTGGCCGAGGGCGATGATCCCTCTTATCCTATGGGCAAGGTCATCCTGCGCGATGGGCGCACCGGCGAGCCCTTCGAGCATCCGGTGACCGTGGGCTATATGTACATGCTCAAGCTGGAGCATATCGCCAACGAGAAGATTCACGCACGCTCGGTGGGGCCGTACTCGCTGATTACGCAGCAGCCCTTGGGAGGCAAGGCGCACATGGGCGGGCAGCGCCTGGGCGAGATGGAGGTGTGGGCATTGGAAGCTTATGGCGCGGCATCTACGCTGCAAGAGATGCTCACCCTCAAGAGCGATGACACGCGAGGTCGCGTCCAGCTCTACAAAGCGATCTTTAAGGGCGAAGAATTCCCCAAGCCGGGGCTGCCAGAGTCCTTCAAAGTCTTGGTCAAAGAGCTGAGGAGCTTGGGCTTGAGCATTCGGGCTTACGACGAGAAGGACCACGAGATCGATCTCGACTGACTATGGAGACGGAGCGCTCGGCCGGCGTGATCGTCTTTCGGGACGGCCCTGCCGGCCGCGAGTATTTGCTGTTGCGCAGTGCCAGTGGAGGACATTGGGGCTTTCCTAAAGGGCGCGTGGAGCCCGACGAGGATGAAGCGACTGCGGCTTTGCGCGAGCTTCACGAAGAGGCCGGGATCGACGTGGAGCTCGTGCCCGGCTTTCGCGAAGTAATTCGCTACGAATTCACGCGCGGGTCGAAGTCTCTTCACAAAGAAGTCATCTATTTTTTAGGGCGCGCGCGCTCGTTCGATGTGAAGCTTTCTGGGGAGCACTTGGATTATCTCTGGGCTCCGTATGAGCGCACGCGCCAGCGGCTCAGCTACGAGAACGCTCAGGAGCTCTTAGATAAAGCCGAGAGATTTCTCAGCGTCTGAGGAGTCGTTTGATGGGCTGGCGCAGCTCTTCAGGGAAGCAGAGGCGATCCTGGATGAACGTCTTGTTGCGCAGTGCCCCGATCACATCGGACGCTTGGGCTAATTCGATCAGCTCTCCCGCGTCGTTCACCAAGAAGATATTCTCGCCGACTGCCCCGCTGGTCCATAAGTATCTGTCGGTGTAGGGGTCATCGCTCACTCGGTCTAGGGCCAAATAATATTGTGGGTCAAAGCCAGCACGTGCAGCGAGCTCGTGCAGTTGGGCCGACCATGCAGTGAATTCCTCCAAAGGCATATCTAAAGTCTTAAAGAGTCGTCGGCCCCACAGGCGCTGGCTAAGATCAGCCAGGATGGGATCGTCGCTCTCGCGCCATGTCCGTAGTGCCCCAAGCAAGAGGGTGTCATCTAAGTGCAAGTGATCCTCGATAGTGAGGGTCTGGGGGTCTATCAGCAGCTTCTTGAGTGGGAGGGGCATGGGGAGATCCCGCCCAGCCCGCAGGAGCTCTGAAGCCCTCTGGAGAATCTTGCGGACCATGACGTCAGCCGCGCGAGCCGTCTTGTGATGATAGACTTGCTGATACATATAGTAGCGCGCGAGCACGTACCCCTCGGCGGCGTGCAGCCCCTTGCGCAAATCTATCGCTAATTCCCAATCGTCGCGCTGCTCGACCAAGCGCAAGCTGTGGATGAGCCAGTTCACGTCAAAATACCCATACGTCACGCCGGTACACAGACTATCTCGGAGCAGATACTCCATGCGATCTACGTCGAGTTGGCTGGAGAGCAACTTCACGGCAAACGCCGGCTGGAACGTCCTTTGGAAGAGTTGGACGATCTGCTGTGGGTAGTGAGGGTTGGCTTTCACTAAGACGGCATGCACGGCGCTGTCGGGGTCGCTGACGATGCGTACCGTCCACTCTTCGTGGGGGATGTGGGTGAACTCTTCTAATAGATGTGAGAACGGCAGATGCCCGAGATCGTGCAAGAGCGCTGCTGCCAATAACAGCTCGCGATGATCGTCCAAGATGCGCTGCAGGGCAGACGGGGGATTGAGCTCGTGAAAGTGTTCTAAGACGCGTTTCATTAAGAACGCTGTTCCCAGGGCGTGGGAGAAGCGGGTGTGGGTGGCGCCGGGGTAGACGAGCGAGGTGACCCCCAGCTGGCGAATATGGCGCAAGCGCTGAACTTGAGGGGTATCAATGAGCTCCAAGACGAGCGCGTCGCGCTCCCTCTCGAAGCCGATCAGATTATGCACGGGGTCGCGGAAGACCTTGTCCATAGAAAATATTCTAGATGAACATGCGCAAAAAGACAAAATCAGTCATGGCTTGGCCGGGCGCGGGTTTCTTGCTATACTAACTGCATCAGTCTCTCTACCATCAAAGGAGCTTGAGCTATGAAGCTTGTCGGAGCTGATGTCTATCTGTGGTCGAAGGAAGTTCCCGATGTGCCCCAGCAGATCGGGCCGTTCGTGCTCAAATTTATTTCTAATCGCGGGACGAGGGTCGTGCAGCCCGTAGCGCCAAACGCCGAGTTCAGCGACTGGTGGTGCTGTCGGTATCGAGCGGACAGAGAGGTCTCGCACGCCGACGTGCAGGCTCTGTTAGAGGCTCTCAGCGAAAAGCACGTCTGGACGCAGGTGCAGAAGCTCTTTGAGCTTGACGGCGTGAATGCCTACAGTGAGCCGTATTAAGGAGGACAGACCATGAGCCACAAAGTCGTCTTGATTCGCGGGGATGGCACCGGCCCGGAACTCTGCGAAGCCGTCTTAAAAGTCCTAGATGCGAGTGGGGCGAAGATCGAATGGATCGAGGCCGAAGCCGGCGAAAAGCCCCTCCAGCGCGGAGAGCCCATCGTGCCCGACCGAACCATCGAGCTCATCAAACAATACAAAGTCGCGCTCAAGGGCCCCATGACCACCCCCATCGGCAAGGGCTCCGTCAGCGCCAACGTGACTTTGCGAAAGAAGCTCGATCTCTTTGCGTGCATGAGGCCCGTGTGGGCCCTGCCCGGCGTGCCCACGCCCTTCAAAGACTTAAATCTCGTGATCTTTCGAGAAAATACGGAAGACCTCTACGCCCAAGTCGAGTACTACACGACTCCCGACGTCGCCGTCTCGTTAAAGATTATTAGCCGTCCGGGGAGCCGAAGAATTATAGAGTTTGCGTTCGAGTGGGCGCGCGCCAACGGGCGCAAAAAAGTTACAGCTGTCCATAAAGCAAATATTATGAAGCTGAGCGATGGGCTCTTTTTACAGACGGCCCGCGAGGTCGCCCAAAGATACCCAGAGATCGAGTTCAGCGATTATATCGTTGACAACATGTGCATGCAGCTTGTGACGCGCTGGCGGAACTTCGATGTGCTCGTCTTGCCCAATCTCTACGGGGATATTATCTCGGACTTGGCCGCGGGGATGATGGGTGGGCTGGGCGTGGCTCCCGGCGCAAATTTTGGTCGCGACTGCGCGGTCTTTGAGGCCGTGCATGGCTCGGCCCCCAAGTACGCCGGGCTCAATAAAGTCAATCCCACGGCACTTCTGCTCTCGGCGGTCTTGATGCTAAGACACCTCAAAGAGACCGAAGCTGCGGACAGAATCGAGCAAGCGCTCTACAAAGTCCTCCAAGAGGGCAAGGTGCGCACGTACGATCTTGGGGGCACCGCTGGCACTCAAGAGTTCGCTCAAGCGATCGTCGCGAATATGCAATGATCACGGAGAAGATCGCAGAGAATCTCTACATTCTCGACACGGGGATGCTTGGTCTGGAGCGCTACGGCGCGCTCTATATTCTCAAAGCTCCCAAAGTCGCGATCATCGAGACGGGTTTTTCGCACACGGCAGAGAAGACTCTGCACGCCCTCGAGGAGCTGAAGATCCGCCCCCAAGACGTCGCGTATATTATGCCGACGCACGTCCATCTCGATCATGCTGGAGGCACGGGGCACCTCGCTGAAGCTTGCCCCAACGCCAAAGTCATCGCCCATGAGCAAGGGGCACCGCATCTCATAGATCCAACGAAACTCTTGGAGAGCGTGCAGCGCGCCGTCGGCCCACTGTTTTCGTTCTATGGGACGCTCAAGCCCACGCCTAAAGAGCGAGTCCTCCCGGTGCGCGGCGGGGAGGTCTTCAATCTTGGGGATGGCTACGAGATCGAAGTTATTGCCGCCCCGGGGCACGCGCCGCACCAAGTCTGCTTTTTCGAGCGCAAGCTCAGGGGACTCTTTACAGGAGATGCCGCGGGGATCTATCGGCCGTGGGCTGCAGGCTTGCTGTTGACGACCCCGCCTCCGGCGTTTCACCTCGAGCAAGCTTTAGAAACACTCGCCCGACTGAAGGCCCTCAAGCCCCAATTGTTGCTGTACACTCACTGGGGGGCGCATACTGATATACCCCTTCTCGATCAGTACGCGCAGATGCTCCAACGCTGGGTCGCCGAGATCGAGCACGCGAAAAAGACCCTTCATGACGATCAAGCCGTCAAAGAGCACTTTGTTCAGAAAGAGATGCCCGCATTGCGTGAGCACTACCCAGAGTTGATTCTACGCGGCGAGATCGAGATGAACGTCCAGGGGGTCTTGCTCTATTTAAAGAAGATCCGTGGGATTGCCTAGGGAAGGAGAAAGTCTTTCTCGCGCAGCCCCGGAGCGGAAAAGAGCAGAAACTCTAATCTCTCGGTGCTGAGGCGCTCGATCGTGCGCGCGGGAGCATTAGGCAAGATCACGACTTGGCCAGCCGTCGCTTCTAACATCTTCTCCCCAACGGTGAGGCGCGCTTGCCCTTGACGAATATAGAGGAAGTGCACCGAGCGTTCCCGCAACACGACGCGCTCCGTCACCCGCACCAGAGCTACTGACCCCACATCACTTCGAGCAAGATACCCCCACTCGAACGCCGAACTCCCCTTGGGAAGCTCTTTATTCTCCAGCGTCGCAAGATTGATCACTTGAGGCTTTATGTCCGACTCATGGATGGGCAAGGGAATAGGCTGCAGCGACGAGGGGTCTCCCGGCGGGAGAATATCCCCGATGAAGACCTGGACTTCATCGAGGGCATCGGGGGCTGGAGCATAGACGCTTAAGATTTCAAGGGGCTCAGGGCTTATGACGCGCAGTCCCACGGCCGTCCGCCGCGGGAGGATGAAGAGAGAATCTCTCTGCACCTCGACGTCTTGGTTTTTGATGAAGCCTACAGCGCGCCCCCCAAGGACATAGCTGAACTCGTGGGATCGCTCTCGGAAATACGGAGAAAGCTTGATGGGAATCCGACGGTACTCGACCATGGCCGCGGGCGTGCGCGCGAGCACAAGTCGGCTCTCGACAAGGCCCTCAAGCGAGAGCACCGTTGGCTCCAAGGAGGATGAGGGCGTGCTGAGCCAAAAATACGCAAGCAATCCGGCAAAGACAGCGACCCCGATCCAGATCCACCACCGCGCGTCCAACGCTATCAGCCTCCTTGAGATGGCTCTATTTAAGCAGCTTGCCGGAGGGAATGCAAGCCGGCGCGTTGCACACTCCAACGCGCTCTGCTATATATAAAGCTATGCGAGAACGTCTACGAGCACGGCGGCGGGCGCGGCTGCGCCGCATCTTGCTCTTGGCAGGGCTTTTTGTGATCACCTTCGGCTCGTCGGTCAATCTCTATTTTGTGCGCGTCCAAGCGGCTTTTGACGAGCCGGGGGTCAATCTCTATCTCATCGGGGGATTTTGGCACGTGGCCCTGGGCATAGATGAGCTGGACGCTCAAGGGCAACTTGTCGGGATCACCGTCTATGCGTTTGGCGCAGCCGAACACTACAGAAAAAAGTACGTCAACCCTGAAGAGTATCGCGGGCTTGAGCGATTCTTGTATTATCTTCGTCTTGTGTTCAGCTCCCAACCGGGCAGCATCATCGAGTGGGATATCTTACGAGAGCCGGGGATGACCCTGAAAAAGTTTCTTGAATCCCCCGAACTGCGCTTGATCATCCGCGTGCATCCAGAGCAAGCCGAGCGCATCCGCCGGCTCATCCGACACTATATCTCACAGTTAGCGCCCGACCCCGTTCTCAGCAAGCCGTGGCGACGCGCTTGGTACGGCGAAGCCATTCCCTACAGTCTCTTTGGATTTAACTGCGCGACGTTCGTGGCGCGCTTGCTCTTTGAAGGAGAAGTATATACGCGAGCCAATCTCGTCGCTCATAGGGTGATCCCCAAGGAATGGCGGCTGCCGTCGAGATTGATCAAAAGCTATCTGAACTCGGACGTGGTAAGCTTGAAAGATCTCGCTCCATCCCTGCACTAGCTGTGAAATTTGAGTATACTCATGCCCAGGAGGAGAGACGATGTTTGTGCGCATGTGGATGACCACCGATGTCGTCACAGTCACGCCGGAGACCCCCATCTTAGAAGCCCAAGATATCATGAAGAAGCACGGGGTGCGCCGCCTGCCCGTCGTCAGTAAGCGGGGCAAGCTCGTGGGGATCGTCACCAAGAGCGATATTCTCGAAGCTGGGCCATCTGACGCCACGACGCTGAGCATCTGGGAGTTGAATTATCTCTTGGCGCGCACGACCGTCGAGCAGATCATGGTCAAAGCCGAAGATTTGATCACGGTCAGCCCCGACGATCCCATCGAGCGCGCGGCCCTGCTCATGCGTAAGCACAAGGTCGGCGGGCTGCCTGTTGTCGAAGGGGGACACCTAGTCGGGATCATCACAGAGTCTGATATCTTTGAAGTCTTCTTGAGATTGCTCGGGGTTCATCAGAAGGGCACGCGGCTCACCGTCGAGCTTGAAGATCGCCCTGGGGCCTTAGCTGAAGTCCTCGAAGTCATCCGCGACCACGACGCCAACGTGCGCAGCATCGTGACGTGCGACGAGTGCCGCACTACTCCAGACACGGGGGTCTTTGTCATCAAGATAGACAGCTATGACTGGCGCCCCATCGTCAAGGACTTAAAAGAGAGGAAGATCAACGTGCTCGACGCGCGGCACGTCGAGAGCGCCAAGGAAGAAGAGTAATTTATGGCAAAGAAGTCGAGAAAGCCAGGGTCTCTTGTCGTCGGTGCCCCGATCACGGGGCGCGAGAAGACATCCGAACTGATCGAGACGGCATTTCAAGCGTTTGTGGGACGCGAGCTGCGCACCGCCTACCAGATCATCAGACGAATGATCTCAGAAGACCATACGATCGTGCTCTCGCTCTCCGGGGCGATGACCCCAGCCAGCCTCCATACGACGTGTCTTATCCCGCTCATCAAAGCCGGGATTATAGATATCTTAGTGACGACGGGCGCCAACATCTATCACGATCTGCAGCGCGCGATAGACGGCGAGTTCTTTGCAGTTGATCCCAATATCGGGGATATTCAGCTGCGCCGCAGCGGCCTGACGCGCATCTACGATCTGGTCTTCCCCGAGGACGACCTCTATCGCACGGACAAGTTTGTGCAGAAATTACTCACCCAAAAAGCGTTTCAGCGACGGATGACCACGACGGAGTTTCACGATCTGTTGGGGCAGCACGCCGCGAAGTTCTTAAAGAAAAGAGCCCAAGAGAGTTCGCTCACCGTGCAGGCCCATCTCCACCGGGTGCCGATCTTCTGCGGGGCTCCCCAAGACAGCTCGATCTACCTCAACGTCGCGTACTTGAAACGAAAGCTTGGCGAAAAATTTCAGTTCAGCATTGACATCGAAACAGACATTCACGAATTTGGGGCGTATCATTGGCTGGCCAAGCATCGCTGGTCCAAGAAGCTCAGTATTATTATTCTTGGGGGCGGGGTGCCGAAAAATTACAGTCTGCAGCCGGAACCGTACCTGTCGCAGATCTGTGGGCTCGACACAGAGGGCTACGATTGCGACGTGCAGATCTGCGATGCGCACGTGCAGAACGGGGGCCTCAGCTCGTGCACCGCTGGGGAAGCCCACACGTGGGGCAAGGTCTCGGCGGAGTTTCACAAGAACTCTCAATATGTCTTCGCGGACGTCACCTCGGTCTTCCCGTTCATTGTGCATGCGCTCCTGCAAGAGGGGCTGAAAAAAGAGCCGCGCCGGCTGCTCGACCGGCGCGACGAAGCGCTCAAGTTCTTAGATAGAGCCCTTGGGCTTTAGGATTTGGCTCCGGTGCGCTGGGGGGTGCCGCGAAACATCGGCCAGGGGCTTTGGGCGGGGCCGGCTTCCCCACGAATCGCATAGAGCATCCCATCGCGAGAAGCGATATAGACCCTCCCATCAGGGCCGATCACGGGCGAAGAGCGTATCTCGCCATTGGTCTTAAAGCGCCATCGCTCGGTGCCGTCGGGATTAACAGCGTAAAGATGGCCATCATCCGAACCAATGTAGACGACTCCATCGGCGGCGACGGCCGGCGAGGAGTAGATCGGACCTTCAGTCTGAAAGCGCCATCGCTCTTTTCCGTCGGGGGCGACGGCATAGAGCCAGCCATCCAGCGACCCTACATAGATCGTGCCGTCGGGCCCGATGGCCGGGGAGGAGACGATCTTATCGTTCGTTTGGAAGCGCCACTTCTCTTTACCATCAGAAGCTAGCGCATAGAGATGCCCGTCTTCGGAGCCGATATAGATCGTATCATCAGCTCCGATTGCTGGGGAGCTGCTGATTGCATCTCCGGTGCGGAAGCGCCATTGACGATAGAATCCGTCGAGATTGACCGCATAGACGCGCCGGTCGAGCGAGCCCACATAGAGTAAATTCTTGCTGAGAGCGGGGCTGGAGACGACTCCCCCTTCAACGTCGAAGGGCCGCCATTTGAGTATCCCGTTGGGTCCAACGGCGTAGACTTTGGCGCTCTCTGAGGGCTCGCTCCCTGAGCCGATATACACAGTCCCATCGGGGCCGATCGCAGGGCTACTGCGAATGGGCAGATCTGCCGTGAAGCGCCATTTCTCCTTGCCGTCGGGCGTGAGGGCGTAGAGATTTCGGTCGTCTGCGCCAAAGTAGATCGTTCGATCTTTGGCGATAGCCACCGACGCCGAGAGAATAGCCCCTCCCGCGCGGAATACCCATTGCTCCTGGCCGTCAGAGCTGAACGCATAGAGCGTCTGATCTGCCCCGAAGAGATAGATCGTGCCGTCAGGGCCCAAAGCGGGGCTGGAGTCCGTCGGCCCTACAGAGGCCTGCCAGAGCAGGGTCCCGCCCGCCGGGGTCAGCTCCAAACCGAAGCGCACCCACTGCGGGCTATTCTCGGCTCCTGGGGCGCGGATCATAATCAGGGCGCGATAGCGTCCCGCAGCTAGTGCCATATTGTCAGCTTTGACCGTTACTACAGCAGACTCGCCAGCGGCGATCTCCCCCGCATCGGGCGTGACCGTCAGCCATGAGGCATCCGTGAGCGCCGTCCAGGAGAGCGTCCCACTCCCAGCGTTAGCGATCTCAAGCTGCTGTTGCGGAACCTCGCCCACTCCAGCTGTGCCCTGGGCGCTCAAGCTCTGGGGCGTCACGCGCAGGACCGGAACGGCTATAGCTTCGAAGGAGAACTCTTTTGGTGGGCTGGTCTGGCCCGCTTCGTCGGTGAGCGTCACCGAGAGCGTCACGCGCTGCGCTATCGTCGTCGCGATCTCGAACGAGAAGACGCCCTCGGGGCGGCCCTTCACATCGGGAGTGACTTGAAAACTTTGAAAGTCGATCGCGCTCACGACGGAGAAGTCAGCTCTGACAAGATCGCCGTCGGGGTCTTTGAAGCCGACAAAGCCCACCACGGGCTTCCCCGTTGCTCGGATCTGTGTGGGGAAGTCTATGAAGAGGATCTCTGGCGGGCTTTGGGTCTGAGCTGCGCGTCGTGCCAGAGCAAGGGCGGGCTTTATCGTAAGTATTACCCAGATGCGCGCGAGCTTGTGCCCATTGGAGAAGACCCCAAGCAAGAACGGAAACTCTCCCGAGCTACTGGGATTGCCGAAGATCGAGCCGGTGCTGGGCGAGAGTTCTAAGTTTACTTCGCTGAGGGCGCGGCTCGTGCGCTCCTCGACTGTGACGTTGGGCTCTTCGACGAAGCGCACGCCCACGGGCAGCGCGTTCTTAATCTCAGCGGGCAGCTCAATTCGTCCGAAGACCCCAGCCTGCATCTCTGCCGAGAACTCATAAAGAGTCGGCTCGACCTCAGGAGTGCCAGAGGCGCAGGACTCGTTGGAGTAATCTGACTGGCCCGTTGATGTGAACGCTCGGACGCGATAACAATACGTAGTCTCGGGGAGGACTGCCGTGTCGGTGAACTCCGTGCTATCGGGGCCGAGTTGAGCAATCTCGACGAAGTCGGGATCAAGAGCGAAGCGGCGCTCAACGGAAAAGCCCGATTCGTTCGTGGCTTGGTCCTTCCACGTCAGACTGATCTCGCGCGGGCCGCGCCCTAAGGCGACGAGATTCGTGGGAGCATTGGGGATGACAATGACTTCCCCAAGGAGCAGTTGCCCTGCGCCCCAATCGTTGTCTTTCCCGCGGGTGCCACGATCCTCGGCGCGCTTCTCCAAAAACTCTCGGATTTGTTGAGGCGTGAATTGAGGGAAGATCTGCTTGACAAGCGCGGCAGCCCCAGCGACATGCGGCGCCGATGCTGATGTCCCGTTAAAGCCCGGATTTTGATTGGGTCCTTCGCCCGTGTACCTCCCGTAGGTTGCTGTCGAGACGTGTGATGGGGCCGTAATATCGGGCTTCACACGGTTATCTTTCGTAGGGCCGCGGCTGCTGTAGACTAAGAGATTCGTCTCTGGGCAGAGATTGCTTGGACAGCGATCGGGGGCGTGATGGAACGCTCCGACGGTAATGACGTTAGGGGAGACCGCCGGCTCGAAGATCGAGATGCTTCCCCGAGGGACCCGATATTCGATCGTGTGGCACTTCAAGCAGTCTGCGATAGCGATATCCAGCCGAACTGCGGGGGCCGCCGCGCGCTTCTTAATGACGCGAAGCCCAATATAATACCGTCGCCCGACAATTCTCAGGTCGGGAGTGAAAACGATGTAAATCCCGCCCTTGATGGGAACGCCGGGTCTCCAGACCCAATCGGCGCGCCGCCGCAGGTCCGGCTGGGCCTCAAAGACAAATTCGAGATCGTAGTCATCGCTCGCTCCGGTACAAGGGGCGTCCCAGCTCAAGAACGCCCCTACCGCTGCTGCCGCTATAGTGTTCTCTATATTGACGAACTCAACCTCGACGCTGAGGGTCTCATCGAAGCTGGAGAACTCGTTCACGCCATTGTTATCCCTATCGGTGAATGAGCCCTCCCAATGGCTGTCGCCGAAGTTGCCGGCGCTGGTCACCCAAGTGATGCCCGCGTCGCGCGCTTTCTTAATATGAGACTCAAATAACCCATCCCCACGGAAGCACCCCGAGGCGTATCCCCCAGATGTGTTGAGCACATCTACTTGCTGGGCGATCATCCAATCGACGGCTTGGCGAAACTCGACATCGGTCTCGAAGGCCGCAAGATAGAGGTTTATCCCCGGCGCAATATCCGTGATGACCTCGCTCACGGCGATCCCGTGCTCCCCAGGGAACTCTGGGTCTGTCATCTGCCCATCGCGGCGGAAAGACCGAGCTACGACACGCTCGCGCGGGGGCAGCTCTCTGCCCAAGAGTCGTTCGTAGCGGTCAAAATCGGGGTCAATCACTCCGACCTTCACGCCACGCCCATCAACCCCTTCTTTGTGCCACGCCGGCGCGCCGATGAGCTTTTGCCCTTCGCTCACCGTCGTCCCTTGAGTTAAGATCGGTCGGACGGGCAACCGAACAAACTGCACCTCTTTGAGATCAGCGATCCGGTGGACACCCCTGAGAGGCAGCAAGGCTTGAATCTGAGCGCCGTAACTCAGCTCGACCTGGCCCCCAACGCGCTCGATAGCTGACGCGATCTTGCTGATGGCTCTCTCCGACTCGGTTTCAACAATGACTCTAACGTAGTCTCCCCGACGGTGAACGCTATAGGGCATCTGGCGCAGCACATCTGCTATGAAGAGAGGAGATGTCCGAGAGCTCGAGATCAAGTCTTCTAGAGCGTCAGCGATCTTGGGGTGGTCAAAGCTCTTCAGTCGGGGCCACACTTCCCACTCTTGAGCCGTGACTGCAAACCCGCTCAAAAGACAAAACACTAGCAAAACCGCGCCACTTCTCTTGAGCATAGCTCCTCCCTTATTCTTGAGGGTATCACAATTTTTAGCACAAAAGCCTCATGTTGTCAAGATGCGAAGACGTTTGTTTGCGCTTGCAATTTGACAGAGGCGCGCTCTTTGTGCTATAGATACTCTATCTTAACAGGGGGTGAACCTATGCCGGAGCTCTTGACCGCGTTGGGGAATTTCCTGATCGCCGTAGGGATCACAATTCTCTTAATCCGTATCGGGGGATACTTCGAGAGCATGTGATTATCTGCTCTTGTGAAGTGTCTTCAGATGAAAGCCGATGAACTCGTCCAGCACCCCCTGGGCGAGAGCGATCTCGTCTTCGGTGAGCGCAAGGCGATCGAGTTTGTCCCATCCTAGTCCTAAGATCATCTTCAGATTTTGGGCCAAGCGCAGGGTGAGCCGGGTGTCGCCCGCCTGGTGACAAGCCCCGCAGACAAAACCCCCACTCTGCGGGGAGAACCAGATTTCATCTGGACTGTTTGTCGTGCCCAGCCGAAGCCTAGGCACAGTAGAGGTCAAGCGAAGCTTGGCGCAGCGTGCGCAGCTGGTCATGCGCGGCGCGATCCCCAACGCGCGCGTGAGCTTCAGCTTCACTGCCAGCGCTGCCAGATCGAGATCTTTGAGCGAGCCCAGCGCATCGAGAAAATCTTTGAAAAACTCAAAGACCGCGCGGTCGGGATGGTGCTCTTCTATGAGCTGATTGAGCAGATGCGCTGTCTGCAGCGCGAGCGTCAGTCGGTCGTAATCGCCCTTGAGGGCGTGGTAGTCTTCGAGAATACTCGCTTCTTTGAGCAATTTCAGATTCTCAGCGTCGTAGAAGACGAACTCGCTCAGCGTCAGCAGATCGAGCGCCGCGCCGAATTTGCTCTCGGTGCGTCGCGCACCCTTGGCGATGAGCGAGATCTTCCCGTAGTCGCGCGTGAGCGCCGTCAAGATGAGATCGCTCTCGCGAAACTTGATGGCCCGTAAAATAAACCCGATAGTTTTACAGATCATACTGGGCTGACAAATCGCTCCCGACGCTGCGTCGCTCTCTCCAAGCGCTCTTGGAGGACGCACACCCCTAGCCCTGGCCCCGACGGGACTCTGATCGTCCCATCGGGCTCGAGCACAAACGGCGGATCAATTATATCTTCTCTCCAATAGCGCGCGCTCGCGGAGATATCGTTTGGGAGTGCAAATCCGGGCAGGCTCGCCAGCGCGACGTTCGCCGCCCGCCCGATCCCCGTCTCGAGCATCCCCCCGCACCAGACGGGCACACCGCGCTCCCGACAGAGATCGTGAATCTTCTTCGCGTTGAGCAGTCCGCCCACCCGCCCCGGCTTGATATTAATAATGCGACACGCCCCAATATCTAGAGCTTTGCGAGCATCGTCGGGGGTCTTGATGCTCTCGTCTAGACAGATCGGGGTCTTCAGCTCCCTCTGTAGTACAGAGTGATCGATGAGATCGTCATAGTCTAAGGGCTGCTCGAGCATCACCAGCCCAAACTCATCGAATTTTCTCAGATGCTCGCGATCCGCAAGATTATACGCAGCATTGGCATCAGCCATCAGTTCGATATCTGGGAAGCGCTGGCGCACCGCGCGCAAGACGTCGAGATCCCAGCCGGGCTTCACTTTGAGCTTGATGCGCTTGTACCCTTGGGCGCGACGACGCTCGATGACCTCCAGCAGTGTGGGGATGTCTTGCTGAATCCCGATAGAGATCCCGCTCTCGATGCGATCCTTCGTGCCGCCGAGCAACTTTGACAGAGAGACGTTCTGAGCCTGGGCGAGCACGTCCCAGAAGGCCGCTTCCAGCCCCGCCTTGGCCATAGGATGCCCACGGATCGGCTTGAGCCGCGCTTGAAGCTCCTCCGCCGAAGAGAAATGTTGCCCCAGCACCGCGGGGATGAGAAAGTCTTTTAAGATGTGCCAAGCGGTCTCGACGGTCTCATACGAATACCACGGCCCCGCGCCAGCGACGCACTCGCCGTATCCTGTCAGGCCCTCGCTATGAAGAGCGATAATAATGCACGGTCGGACGGTCTCGCGCCAGCCGCTGGTCTCAAACGGCTCTACTAACTCCATCGCGATCTGGCGCAGCTCGACCCATTCGATCTTCATTGCTCTAAGAGAGCCTCTCGCGAAGCCCGCTCTAGCAGATAGAACGCGCGCTTGCGCCCCTCTTCTTCGATGACGAGAAAATCGCTCGCCCAGTAGCCGCGAGCGAAATAGTGCTCGAAGATTGCGCGCGTCTCGGCGCGCCATCGCTTGACTAATTCGATATTCTGCTCGCGCATCCTCTGCCAATGATAGGGGATCTCTAAGAGCAATTGGGGCTCGATGCGCTCTAGCGAATACTCACGATTGACGAGAAACCCCTGGCGCTCTTCGGTCTGGTTGACCAGACTTTGTCTGGACAAGCTTCGCTTGACGTTCATCTTCGCCGGCGAAGCCGGCGAAGGCGAACGGTCCAGGCGAAGCCTGGCCTGCACCCGCGGGCTGGCGATCCACCACTCGACCGTCAGACGGTCTGTCTCTAAACCAGCATTGAGCCGATCCCGCATATCCCCGTAGAGATTGCGTTCGTATCTGTTGGAGATGACGCCGAGCTTATGAAGATTGAAGTGCGCATTAGGGCTCACTAACGGGTCGAACGTCCAGGTGATCAGCTCGACCCCTTGGGCGAGCACGGCCTCGCGCTGCTTGAGCTTCAGCTCGTAGCCTACGCCCTGGAAGCGCCGCTCCGGCAGCACCGCGCACATCAGCGAGCAGTGCTTCAGTCTATTATTTTCGATGCCGGGGAAGCCGTAGACGAATCCGATGAGCTTCTCATTCTCAAAGGCGCCAAGCAGCACTCCCCCGTTCTTGATGGTCGTCAACAAGAGATGGTGCGGGACGACACTGATGTCTTCAAAGCCCCAGATCTCTTTCTGGAGCCGCTCGCACGCGTGCAATTCTTCTAGAGTGTGTAGAGGACGAATGACAATCACGATGACCCCTCCCCTATCCCCTTCCCGTGTCGGGAAGGGGTTGGGGTCGCTTGGCTCTCTTCCGACGATACATAAATTGATCGGCTTCTTCAAGGACGGCATCGAGCGAACGTGGGTGCTGCGGCGACCACGAGGCAGATCCCAAGCTGATCGAGAGCTGCAAGCCCGCAAGCCCTTGCCCCAAACGCGCGCTGAGATTGCGGAGCTCTTGCTGGAGCCGCGCCAGGATGTGCTCAGCATTCTCTTGGGTCGTCTGCGGCATAAGAATAATAAACTCATCGCCGCCGTAGCGAAAGAGACTGTCAGATTTGCGCACGATCTGCTGGAGGAACTGGGCGAGCTCTTGGATGATCCGATCCCCCACTAAGTGTCCGAAGCGATCGTTCACCTCAAAGAAGTTGTCTATATCTATGAATACTAATGTGAACGGCTTGCGCGCGTTCATCAATCCCGTGAGCATCTCATCGAGAGCACGACGGTTGTAGACTCCCGTCAAGGGGTCGCGGCGGGCTTGTTCGGCGAGCTGGCGCTGCTGCTCATGAAGAGTCTGAATCTGATACGTATTTGTCAGGGCTAAGGTTGCCATGTGGACCACAAGAGCCAGAGGTTCGAGCTCTTTGGGGGTGGGCAGACGGCCGTCGCGCGGCTGGGAGAGCGCGATCCTCCCGAAGATCTGATCTCCGGATCTCAAGAGCCAATAGAGCATATCATACGGCCCCCACTCGGGGCTCGGATGCGCCTGCGCGACGGCGAGCGTGCGCAGCTGGGGCAAACGTTCCGCCGAGACGTAGAGCGCCGGGCCGATGGGGCGGCCCGCCTCGAGGATCTGCTTATCAGAGAGGATCTGCCCCAAGGCGCGGCGCTGGCGCAAGAGCTGCTCTTGCTCCGGAGAGAGTCCCACTGTGATATACTCGGCGATAGGAGGAGGATCAGCCTGATCGGGCGAGACCGGCCGCGCGTAGAGCGAGACGCCCACTCGCTCAAAGTGCGAATATTTAACGAACACCTGGGCAACTTCTTGCAAGATCGCTCTGGCATCAGAGCTTTGGAGGATCTGCGTGCCGATCGCGATCAGCTCGCGATAGAGGGCCTCTAGCTCATTCATAAAACTTACCCTTCGCGCCCCAGCATCTTGGCGATCTCGGTGTCGTCCTCGTTCCAGCCGGGGCGGACCTTCACTTGTAGATCTAAATAGACGTGCTTGCCCAGAAAAGTTTCGATCTCTTGTCGAGCTAAGCGCCCGATCTCGCGGATCATGCGGCCGCCGTTCCCAATGATGATGGGCTTCTGGGACTCGCGCGCGACATAGATATTCGCAAAGATCTCCACGAGCCCGTCCTCGCGCTCCTTGATATGGACGACCTCGACCCCCGTCGAGTACGGCACTTCTTTATGAGTGAGCTGATAGATCTTCTCGCGAATAAACTCGGCGATCACGAACTCCACCGGACGATCCAGCTGCGTCGTCTCCTCAAAGTACTTTGGGCCTTCGGGAAGGAGCTCCGCGATCGTATTGGCTGCCAGCCCGAGATTGACCCCGTGTACACACGAGATGGGGATGATCTCGCGGAAGAGCCCGGTCCGCTGATATGCAGCCTTGGTCTCTTCGAGCTGCTCTTTGGAAGCGAGATCTATCTTATTTATTAGGAGCACGATGGGGTTTGGGAAATTTTTTATATGCTCGAAGACTTTTTCGTCGTACTCGTGGAGCTTGCCCCACGGTTCAGTCATATAGACCAAGACATCGAGGCCATCGAGGGCCGCATACGCTTGCTTGAGGAGATATTTACTGAGCTTATCCACGGGCTGGTGGAGCCCTGGGGTGTCCACAAAGATGATCTGAGCCCCTGGTAAAGTGAGCACGCACTGGATGCGATGGCGCGTGGACTGGCGCTTCTCCGAGACGATGAGGAGCTTCTTGCCCATGAGGGCATTGATAAAGCTCGACTTGCCGGCGTTGGCCTGCCCCAAGACCCCGACAAACCCCGACTTAAATCCCATTTAGCCAGTTACCCTCCCGTATCATTTGGATCGCTCGGAGAATATCATACTGCAAGAGACGATCCTTTTCCAACGGGGGGATCTGTTGAGAAATGCGTTGATAGAGGGTGCGGGTACGCGGGGCCATCAGAGCGGGATTGCGGAAGCTGAGAGCTTGACGCACGGTCAGGAGCTCTATCGCTAGGATCATCTCAACGTTCTTGGCGATCTGCAGAGCTTTATACGCTGAGATTGTGGCCATGCTGTTGTGATCTTCTTTGCCCCCAGAAGTTGGGATGGAGTCAACGCTTGCCGGATGGGCGAGGACTTTGTTCTCGGCGACGAGCGCTGCTGCCGTATATTGCGGGACCATCAGGCCCGAATTGAGCCCGCCCTCTGACACTAAAAACTTGGGGAGATCAGGGGCTTCGAGCAAGAGCGCGATGCGCCGCTCTGAGAAATTCCCGATCTCGGCGACAGCTTGCCCCAATAGCTCGCAACAGAACGCCAAGATCTGACCGTGAAAGTTCCCCCCAGAGAGCACCTCACCTGACTCCGCAAAGACTAATGGATTATCTGTCGCGGAGTTCATCTCGATCTCAAATTTTTCTCGGACGAACTCGAGCGCATCGGCGGAAGCGCCGAGCACTTGGGGAATGCAGCGCAGGGTGTAATTGTCTTGGATATCGTCGGTGCGGCGGCCGGTGAGCTTGCTCCCTGAGAGCCATTCTCGCAGAGTTTGAGCGACGCGCAATTGTCCCGGATGGGGGCGCGCGCGGTGAAGACGCTCGTCAAAAGCCTCGGTGTGCCCGCCCAGGGCTTCGAGGGCCAGAGCGCTGATCGCTTGCGCTTGAGCCAAGAGACTCTGCGCGCGCACCAGGGCGACGAATCCCAGCGCTAACGTGACTTGCGTCCCGTTGATGAGCGCCAGCCCTTCTTTGGGAGCTAAGCGCAGTGGCTCTAACCCAAGCTCTCTCAACAGCTCTCCCCCAGAGAGAATCTTTTCGTTAAGTTTTGCTTGGCCCTCGCCGATCAATAGCAATGCTAAGTGGGCCAAGGGGGCCAAGTCCCCGCTGGAGCCCACCGAGCCCTTCGCGGGGATGATGGGCACCACGCCGTGATTGAGCAATTCTTTCAGATACTCGACGATCTCGACGCGCACCCCAGATCGCCCCTGCAGAAGTGAATTCAATCGAAAGAGCACAGCGGCGCGGGCGACCTCATCGGGGAGGGGCTCGCCCACGCCGACGGCGTGGCTCTTTATGAGATTTTCTTGAAGTAGCGAGAGTTTTTCGCTTGGAATCGTCTGGGTACTCAGCTTCCCAAAGCCCGTATTAATTCCGTAGACTCTCTGATGTTGGGAGACGATCTGCTCGACGACAGCGCGGCCGGCGCGCACACGCTCAAGAGCACTCGGTGCTAGCGAGATCGGCTCTCCCTCAAAGACGATCTTCTTTGCAGTTCCCAGGGTTAACGAGTGTCCATCAAGCTCGATCATGCGCATTCAGTATACTAGTAGAGAGAATGTTCACGCAAGAGTTCTACGTCGTCTGCGACAACATTCGCAGCACGTTTAACGTCGGTGCGATCTTCCGCACCGCTGACGCTGCGGGGATCACGAAGATCTATCTCTGTGGGTATACCCCGACGCCGCCGCGCTACGAGATTGAGAAAGTCGCGCTGGGGGCGGAGAGATCCGTCCCCTGGGAGCATGTCGCCCAGACGTGGCGGCTCCTAGAGCGCCTCAAAGCCCAAGGGGTTCAGATCGTCGCCCTCGAAAATAACATTGATCTCCCCACAGTAGACTATCGTGAATTCGTCCCAAAGTTCCCCATCGCTTTAGTGCTGGGCAACGAAGTGACTGGGCTCTCCCCGGCGCTCCTTAGGCGCGCGGATGTGATCATCACGCTGCCTATGCACGGGAAGAAGGAATCGCTCAACGTCGCCGTAGCATTTGGAATTGCTGCGTACAGACTGAACGAGCATCGGCGCTAACCCACTTGCACGCCCACGATCTCTCAGATATAATAAAGAGCCTTGGGCTTGTCTGAAGCCCCGTGCTAGAGTGCAAGAGCGCCGCTCTTGCGCAATAGTGTGGTTGTGTGGAAGGCAAGTCCATTTTGCTTTTGAGGTGATCGCCATGCAGGAACTCTTAGAATACCTGCGGCGACAGTCATCGTCCATCGTGGAGGGGGATGTGCGGCGAATGCTCCAGGCCCTCTGCCGCGAGAGTGATATCTGGCAAGCCGCGGGCGCCTGCGAGCGCCCCTTCCCTCACTTTGTCGAGCTGATCCAAGCTTTGCAACAGCTTGGCTATATAGAGATGCAAGGGCGCGCGGTAGTCTTCACGCCCGCGGGCCGCAGAGCGTTAGAAGGGTGGCATCTCGATCCCTCGCCTCCTGTGGGGCAGATGTGCTCTCACTGTTCTGTTGGCCCTGCCCCACTCCCAGCACTCCAGAAGAAATTCTCTCAGATTGCCCAACGTCGCCCCCAAGCTTCTCAAGAGTTTGAGCAAGGATTCCTCACCGAGGAGTCGGTGATCCGCCGTGTGGTGTGGCTCGATCGCTGTGGGGATCTCGATCATAAAGCGATCGCGGTCTTGGGTGATGACGACCTGCTCAGCATCGCGCTGGCGCTGACGGGAAGACCAACTCGGATCGTCGTCTTCGAGATAGATGCGCGTCTTGTAGAATTTCTCACCGAGCAGGCCCGACAAGCTCGCTGGCCCCTGCACGCTTATGTACACGACCTACGTCGGCCCATCCCCGAAGAGTTTTTAGGGAAATTCGATGTCTTCGTCACTGATCCGCTGGAGACTGTCGCGGGCTTTTGGCTCTTCGTCGAGCAGGGGCTTTCTTTGCTTAAGCCTGGCGCAGGCCAAGCGGGCTACTTCGGGCTGACGAAGATCGAAGCTTCCCCATCCAAGTGGCATCTCTTCGAGCAGCGCCTTCTTCAGCACGATCTGTTCCTATCGGACATCTGTCGAGACTTTGGGTTCTATGAGAATTGGCCGTATCTGATGGAGACGACCCCCTTGGTCTCTGTCGCTCCGGATCGTCCCTGGTATCGGTCGGCGTTCGTTCGGGTTGAGACGCTCAAGGATTTTCGGCCGCCACGGTGTCGCTCCCTTGGGGAGGAGGTGGATATCTACTATGATCACGAGTCCATCATAGCGCCAAGGAGGTGAGCAATGCGGGAGCAAGCCCTCGGTCGCCATCTCATCGTAGAGATCTGGGACGCTGATCCCCGTCTTCTCGATGACGCGCACGCGCTGGAGCAGCTCCTGCTCCAGGCGGCGCGGGCTGCCAACGCCACCGTCATTCAGAGCGTCTTCCACCACTTCAGCCCCTACGGCGTCAGCGGCGTCGTCGTCATTGCCGAGTCGCATCTGACGATTCACACGTGGCCGGAATATCGCTATGCCGCGATCGACATCTTCACGTGTGGGCCGAAGATGAATCTCGAAGCTGCTGTCGAGGTCATCACGGCGGGGCTTGGGGGGCGCATGGTACAATTGGAGATCAGTCGCGGGCAAGGAGTGCGCCGCGCTCAGCAGCAGCCCGTGGCGCTGAACGCAGCTCAATGACGGAGCTTCTCAAGGAGCAGAGCGCGCACCTTATGGGGATCGGCCTTGCCCAATGTAGCTTTCATCACTTGGCCTTGCAAAAATCCCAAAGCTACTTCTTTGCCTGCGCGAAAGTCCGCAACAGCTTTGGGGTTCTCTGCGAGCACCCTCGTAACAATCTCCGCTAAAAGACCCTCATCGGAGATCTGGCCCAGCCCCTTGGCGCGCACGATCTCGTCGGGGGCTTTGCCCGTCTTGAAGGATTCCTCGATCACGTCTTTGGCGACCGTGCGATTGATTTGCCCTGAGCGCACCATCTGCAGCACACACGCGAAGTGCTCCGGCTTCATGGGGATCTCCAAAGATTGCTGCTCCTTGAGCAGCCTCAGAAGCTCGGACATCATCCAATTGCTTACGTCTTTAGGGTGCTGATAGAGCTTGACGACGGCTTCAAAGTATTCAGCGATGGGGCGCTCTTCGGTGAGCACGGCGATGTCGTACTCCGGGAGCTGATACTCGTGGGAGAAGCGGGCGCGCTTGGCCGCGGGCAGCTCCGGCAGGGATGCTATGATCTTGTGCTTCCATGAGTCATCTATCTGCAAGGGGACAAGGTCGGGATCGGGGAAGTAGCGATAATCTTCGGACTCTTCTTTCGCGCGCATCGGTTCGGTCTTTTGCGTCTTTTCGTTCCAGAGCCGCGTCTCTTGGATGACGGAGCCGCCGCGCTCGAGGATCTCGCGTTGGCGATGCACTTCATACTCGAGCGCTGCTTCTATAGCCTTGAACGAATTCATATTCTTGATCTCGATCTTGGTGCCCAGCTGAGCGTCAAGGCTGACGGAGATGTTCGCGTCGCAGCGCAGGGAGCCCTCCTCCATGTCGCCGCTTGCGACCCCAAGATACCGCAAGATCCGGCGGAGCTCTTCCATGTAGAGTCGCGCCTCTTGGGGAGAGCCCAGATCGGGCTCGCTGACGATCTCGATGAGGGGCACGCCAGCACGGTTGAAGTCTACGAAGCTCAGGCCATCTTCGGTATGGATGAGCTTGCCGGCATCTTCTTCAAGATGTACGCGCCGAATCCGGACACGCTTGCCCCCAGGAAGATCTACACAACCATGCACGGCTAAGGGCTCCTCAAACTGCGAGATCTGATACCCCTTAGGAAGATCGGGATAGAAATAATTCTTTCGGGCAAACGTTGATCGCTGGGGGATCTCACAGTTCAGGGCGAGCGCAGCCATGAGGGCATATTCGACAGCGCGCTCGTTGAGCACCGGTAGTGCCCCGGGCATCCCCAAGCAGACGGGACACGTATGAGTGTTGGGTGGGGTCCCAAAATATTCTGCGGAACAGCTACAGAAGAGCTTAGTCTTCGTCAGCAGCTGTGCGTGGACTTCGAGGCCGATGACCGTGCGCATAGAGCCCCTCTCTTAGGCCCTCACCCCTGCACCCCTCTCCCGTCTTTGAGGACGGGAGAGGGGCCGGGGGTGAGGGCGTAGCGCACTACTGAAACGACTTTGTCGCCCTCGTCTAGATCTATGAGCTTGACGCCCTTGGCGTAGCGCCCTACGATGCGCACCTCCTGGGCTGAGATGCGAATGATCTTGCCGTTGAGGGTCGCCACCATGATCTCGTCGTCGTCTTTGACTTTCTCGATAGCCACGACTAGACCCGTCTTTTCGTCGACTTTGATGCCCAGGACGCCCTTGCCCCCGCGCCCTTGGGACGGAAACTCTTCTAATGGGGTGCGCTTGCCGTAGCCGTTCTCGGTCACCAGCAAGAGCTTATCTTCGGGGTCGCCGGGCTCGAGCGTCACCAGCCCCACGAGCCGATCGCCCTCATCCAGCCGCATCCCGATGACGCCCTTGCTGGGGCGGCCGGTGCACCGCGCAAGCTCTTCTTTGAAGCGAATGGTCATCCCTTGAGCGCTGGCGAGGAGCACTTCGCCGCTGCCCGTGGAGATCGCCGCGTCAACGATATAATCCCCAGGCTCGGCGTTGATCGCCAAGATCCCGCTCGTGTGGGCGTTATAGAAGTCCGCGTATTCGTTGCGGTTGAGAATCCCCTGGGCTGTGGCCATCAGGCAGTAGCGCCGTTCTGTTCCGTCGGTGTGCAAGGGGAGCATGGCGCAGACTTCTTCATCCGGCTCCATGGCGATGAAGTTTCTGAGATTTTCGCCCTTGACGTCGCGCCGTTCTGAGTAGAGCTGATACGCTTTCAATTTATACGCTTTGTGAGCTTTGGTGAAGATCAAGAGATCATCGCGGGCGTGGCAGGTGAAGACGCGCTTCATGGCGTCGCCCTCACGGAGCCGCATCACTAAGATGCCCTTGCCCCCGCGTTGCTGCTTCCGGTAGGCTTCTTCTTTCGGAGCGCTCGCATAGCCCTTCACGCTCACGCTGATCAGAAGATCTGTGTCGGGGATGAGCGCCTCCTCGCTGAGCGTCTCGCTGCCGTCGAAGTCAGAGACGATCTGGGTGCGGCGTGGATCACCGTACTTCTTCTTGAGCGCGAGCAGCTCGTCCTTGATGATCGCATCGAGCTTCTGTGGGTTGGCCAAAATCTCTGTGTACTCTTTGATCGCTTTCTGCTTCTCTGTGTACTCTTCTTGGAGTTCTTGGCTCTCCAGGGCGGTGAAGCGCCGCAGCTGCATCTTCAAGATTGCGTCGGCTTGCTGCTCGGAGAGCTGAAATCGCTTTTGCAGGGCTTCGAGGGCTTGAGGGGCATCTTTGGATTTGCTGATTACCTCTATAATCTCATCGCGGCTCTCGAGGGCTTTGAGCATCCCCTCCAAGAGATGGGCGCGCTCTTGGGCGGCATTGAGTCTGAACTGCGTCCGGCGGCGGACGACTTCGCGCCGATGGGCTAAGAAATAGAAGAGCAGCTCTTTGAGCGTGAGCTTTCTAGGGTTGCCGTCGACGATCACCAAGAAATTCGCTCCGAAGGTCCACTCCAAGGGCGTGTATTTGTAGAGCTTTTGCAAGACGAGCTGGGGGTTGCTGCCGCGCTTGAGCTCCACGACGATCCGAATGCCCTCACGGTCGGACTCGTCGCGCAGATCAGAGATCTCATCAATATCACCGGAGCGGACCTTGTTGGCGATCGATTCAACTAACGTAGATTTGCGCACCTGGAAGGGGATCTCCGAGATGATGATGCTATGATCTTCGATGCGGGCGACGCCGCGCACCTTGATCTTGCCCTCTCCGGTGCGATAAGCCTCTTCGATTCCCTCGCGCCCTAAGATGATCCCGCCGGTGGGGAAGTCCGGCCCCTTGATATACTGTAAGAGCTCTTCGAGCGGGGCATCGGGCTTCTCGATGAGATGGACTAAAGCATCCACGACCTCGCCCAAATTATGGGGAGGAATCTGGGTGGTCATGCCCACGGAGATCCCCCACGAGCCGTTGATGAGCAAGTTTGGGACCTTGGCTGGTAAGACCGTAGGCTCTGTCAGAGAGTCGTCGAAGTTTGGCACGAAATCTACAGTATTCTCTTCGATTTCGGAGAGAAACTCTTCGGCGATGGGGGCGAGGCGTGCTTCGGTGTTATGATTGATAAAGCCGTTGCCCCAGAACGAATGGCACGGGCTCTCGACGCGGATCGAGTAGACTCTCTGAAGTCCAGCGGGCTCGATGCTCACCACGGGCTCGAAGAGGTACTCTCGCTCCATCAAGGGGTTGAGGGGGGCTAGGGCTGTAGGAGTCAGGGCGAGCTGGAGGTGAGGCCAGGCCCCGGGCAACCGCGCCAGGCGGTCGAAGTTGTGCTTCGTGAGCCACTTCAGATCGATCTGGGCGCGGGCACGGACAAATTCTGCCAGAAAGGGCACAAAATCCGTGCGCGACAGGGCTCTCCCCGAGAAGCTCTGAAGAATCTCCTGCAAAGCTTTGGTCTTCTCCGGCGAGATGAATCCGATAGACTGAGCGAATCGCTCGAGATTCTCTCGGCCGGTGATCAAGAGCCGAAACGTCTGATCTCTGCTGGGGCGCAGACGGCTGGCAATGCCGAAGCGCAGCAGGAGCACCTGGAGCTGCTTGAGGAGAGTGAGACTAGCAGAATGAGCGCTCACGCGCAGCAGGCTTCGCCCAGAGCGCTCGACCGCTCCATCGCCCTCAAAGTATGCCCTCAGAAAGGCCGCGACGACTCGCTTGGGGGAGCGCAAGATGAGTGTGGGCAGCTCGCGCTCCTTAGAACGACACGGCTTCAGCCCCACATTGCGCAAGAACTGCACGACGTGCTGGCTGACCACTTGCATCTGGAAGAAGGGCTTGCGCCCGTAGCCTGTAGGCTCTCGGGAGAAGACATGGAGACGGCACGTGGGAAAGACTCTACCCCACGTCTGCTGGAAGCTTTCAGCCAGCGCCCCCGGCGTCGCGGTAAATTCCAAGCGCTCTTCTGTTATAGTCCCCTCGGCGACGAGAGCCCCAAGCAGAAACGCTAAGTCTTCATCAAGATATGAAGGCAAAGTATGAGCTGTGGTGCGCGACCCTTGGGGAATTCGGGGATGACACGCAGTTATCTCGATGGGGTCTTGGGGCCAGAAGTGATCGGGCGTGCGATCGAGCACGAGATACTCCCCTACTTCGAGAGTATCCAGGGTCTTCCAGCGGAAGCCAGGGCGGCCCTGGGAGTCCTTGCTCCACGTGAGCACGGGGTGATTATAAGTGCCGGTGAGCTCATAGCCGCTGCGGGTACGTATCGTGAGGGTAGGGTGGAGGCCGCAATCGAACCAGCGGCTGGCCCGCTGAATCCGGCCATCGCGAGCCAGTACCTCTATATTGATCTCTTGGTCAACTCCCGTAGAAGAGCTCCTCAGATCGGCGATCCGTACTAAGCCTGTGCGCGTGGCGATCAGAGCATCCCCGGTCACGCAGTAGCGCATCGCGGCCGGTTCGTCGCCGTCGAGGCTGCCGAAGTTGCCCTGGCCGTCAATGAGAGGATAGCGAAATGAAAACTCCTGGGCCATGTTGACCATGGTGTCGTAGACGGCCTGATCCCCGTGAGGATGGTATTTCCCCATCACTTCGCCGACGATGCGGGCAGACTTCTTATGGGGGCGATTGGGCAGCAGCCCCAGTTGATACATTCCATAGAGGATTCTTCGCTGCACGGGCTTGAGGCCATCGCGCACGTCGGGAATCGCTCTCCCGCGGATGACGCTCATCGCGTAATTGATGTAGCTTTCTCGCATCTCGTCTTCAATATACGTCCGTTCGATCCGTTCTGGCATAGATTCCATCCCCCTTGGCTGGTCTGCTGAGAGACGGACTATACTATCAAAAAATGCAGAAAAAATCAAGGAATTTGTGCGATCTGTCCCGCTGAGGGGTGACGGCTTACGTCACTTCTTTGACGCCCGTCACGGTGAAGGGGTCTACGGCATCGCGCAGAGCGTCGCCCATGAAGTTGAACGCCAGCACCGAGAGCACGATAAAGATCCCAGGGATCAAGAACCACGGGTAGTTCTGAATGACGCTCGTAAACCAAGCTTCTTGCATTAAAACCCCCCAACTGGTCAACGGGGCGCGAATCCCTAAGCGCAAGAAGCTCAGCGTGCTCTCCAGAATAATCAGATTGGGGACAGTGAGCGTCGCCGCTACGACGAGATAGCTCATAATATTGGGCAGGACGTGTTTGAAGATGATGCGCAAGTCCCCTGAGCCAACAGCTTTCGCCGCTGCGATGAACTCCGACTCGCGCAACGCTAAGACCTGCCCACGAATGACTCGCGCAATCGGAGCCCAGCTCACGAGAGAAAGAATCACAACGATCCCCCAAAACGTCGCCATGCCGTAGAGCTTATTCGCCGAAAGAATGAGCGAGAGCGCCAACAATAACGCCAAGCGGGGCAAGGCCATGAAGATCTCGATCACTCTCTGGATGAACGTGTCTATGCCGCCCCCGTAATACCCAGAGATCCCCCCAAGCAAGATTCCCACCAAAAAGGCGATGACGATCACGATCGGCCCAATAATCAGGGAGATCTTGCCCCCAACTAAGGTCATGGAGAAGATGTCATAGCCCAATTTGTCTGAGCCAAAGAGAAAGAGTTGACAGGGGGATTTGTCTATAGAGTACGGGTCGAAGGGGACGCCCTCTTGGCGCACCCCAAAGAGATGGATATCCGTGCGCCAGATGCCCCAGAAGCGATAGGGCTCCCCTCGGACGAAGAGCTCGATGGTGCACTTGTAATCAGTATCTTCTAACCAAAGATATTGGCCGGGCTGGTAGATGAACCCGGGCTGGTCCTCGCAGGTTTGCTCCCCGGTGATGGGGTTGAGGAAGAGCTGGCACTTCTTCAGCCCGTAGACGAACGGCTTGAACGAAAATTTCCCATCTTTATCCCAGAAGCGAATCTTCGTCAGCATTGGGGGGACGTAGCCGAAGTCTCGGTGCTCACTGTTATAGTTATACGGGGCGATGAATTCGGCGAGCACCACGAAGACCAAATAGAAGAGCAGAACGATAGCTGTGCCGATGAGCCCGATCTTGTGGTGTTTGAAGCGGCGCCAGATGAGGCGCCACTGGGAGACGGGTTGAAACTCTTTGGTCGTCGCTTGGGATTTTGCGGTTTCTTCAGTCATAGCGGATCTTCGGGTCTACGACCGCCAACAAGATATCGGCAAGCAAGTTTCCCACTAACAAGGCAATGCCGAAGTAGAGCAGCCCTCCCATGATGACCCATTGGTCTTGGGTTTGTAATGCATCGAAGTAGGCGCGTTCGACCGTCTGCAAACTGAGCACCGCAGACGTGACAAGCATCCCCTCGAACATCAAGGGGATCCAAAATCCCAGCATACTCACCAAGGGGTTGATGGCGTTGCGCACGGCGTGCTTGTAGATGACAACGCGTTCGGAGAGCCCCTTGGCGCGGGCGGTCTGCACATAGGGCTGCCCAAGCACATCCAAGAGATTCGCACGCATGTAGCGAATGAGCGCCGCGATGTTCGCCGTGCCCACGATGATGACTACGGGCCAGAGGTGCCAGATGAAATTGCGCAGCCGATCCCAGCTCCACGGCGCTAAGATATATTCTTGATCGAAGAGGTACCCCACCCCTAAGCCCTCTCCTGGTTGACATTCAATGCCGGGGCGGAAGAACAGCACCACCGGACGCAGCCATTCGTAGTTGCACCAACTCCCCACATTCAGCACCGCGACCATGAGCTGCAAGAAGATCACCGCGAGCAAGAAATTGGGAATAGACAGCCCCAAAAACCCCATAAAGTTCAAGAAGTGATCTAAAAACGAATATTTATGAGTAGCCGAATAAATCCCGATGGGAATGGCAATGGCCCACGTGAAGATCATCGTCACAAAGATAATGATCATACTATAGAGCAAGTTCCCATTGCCGAAGAGATAGTCCAGCACGGGGACTTTATTGAAGAACGAGAATCCCCAGTCGCCCCGTGTGAAGATATTGCGAATCCAACTGATATACTGAGTGACGGGGTCCTTATCGAGATCGAACTGCTTGATTAAATTTTCTAATAACTCTTGGCTGATGCTGGGGTTGAACTTCCACTGGGCGATCAAGTCCGAGGGCTGCAGCTTGACGACGGTGAAAGCCACAATCGAGATAATGAAGAGCAACGGGATCATGTACAAGAAGCGCCGGATGATGAAGCTCACCATAAGTCGAAATTCCCTTCGTCGCTAACAGGGGTTATCTTAGCACATTTTTATTATACCTTGCAACCTGAGGTCTTCTGACAGGCGCCGCTTGACATACTATCGTGATAGGGTTTAAGATTAACGTGGGTATGAACATTGAGGTATTGAAGTCCAAGATCCATCGGGCGACGATCACGGCGACGGATTTGCACTACGAGGGGAGTTTGACGCTCGACAGCCTCCTCATGGAGGCGGCGCAGATCCTCCCCTTTGAGAAAGTCGACGTAGTGAATATCAATAACGGGTCGCGCATACAGACCTACGTGATCGCGGGGCCGGCGGGGTCGGGGATGGTGCAGCTCAACGGGGCGGCAGCGCGCTGGGGGGCTCCGGGGGATCTCGTGATCATCTTAACGTACGCGAGCTTTGACCCCTCCGAAGCCAAGGCCCACAAGCCGCGCGTCGTCCACGTAGATGAGCACAATCGCATCGTGCGGGTAGATCAGGCTTCACCCCAGGCTTCGCCTGGACCGTACACCGTGCCGCTGTAGGCGGCCCAGGCTTCGCCTGGCCAGACTTCGTCTGGACTGTTCGCCTTCGCCGGCTTCGCCAGCGAAGATGAACGTCAAGCGAAGCTTGCGAAGTCTGGCTATTCATAGCGAAAGAGCTTCCCCGGCGGCACGAAGATCACTCTGAAGGGCAGCGTCGGATGCTCCCGAAGCAACTCTTCTTCAATCTCTTTGAGTTTTTGCTTATACCGGGAGCTGATGTGGATGGCAAAGAGCGCCTCTTGCACCTGAGCCCGCAAGGCGACTTCGAGGGCTTCTGACAGCGTCGCGTGCTTGAAATCCTCACGCTCTTCTTCCGTAAGAAACGTGCAGTCGTGTATGAGAATATCCGTCTCGAAGACGTCCGCGGGATCCAGGGCGATAGAATCCCCCCCGTAGGAGACGAGCTTTTTTAGATACGTTTCTGAGATCTCCTCGCGCTTGCCCGCGTGCACCAGCTTGAGGATCTCTTCTTGCGGCAGGTCGCGATATTGGGGCTTGAGGCGCTTGCGCTGCTCGATAATATTGTACCCCAACGAGATCTCATTGTCAGAATGGACCGTCTTGAAGGCCTCCACGTAGCGATTGCACTGGCCGGAGAAGACTTCCACCCGGTCGCCGATGCGCAGAGGGACCCAGTCGAGGCGGTATTTCAGGCGGCGATTGGTCTTCTTGATATAGCTGATCAGCTCGAGCACGCGCCAGTTGCCCTCAGGGTAATAGATAGTGAGGGGCTTTTCGGTGTCGCCCATGCCGCTGTTGCGAATGTTAATAAGCCCGATGAGCCCCGTGATATGGTCGGCGTGACCATGACTCAGAAAAATTCTTTCAATGGCGAAGACTTTATTCCCCAAGATCGTGCTGATGCCCTCGCCCGCATCAAACGCGATGCGATCTGGGCTGTAGTAGACCCAGCTGGCGTAGAGCGCTTTGGAGTAGATGAGGAATCTCATAGCAGGGAGCGTCCTTCAAGCTCTTTGGGCCTGGGCAGCCCTAAGAGAGTATAGATCGTTGGGGCCAGGTCGAGCAACTGCGGTTTTTTGTGAATATTGAGCGCATGGCCGCGCACGAAGAGGAACGCGTCATCGAACGTGTGCATTCCCTGGATGATGCTTCTGACGAAGAGCTGCTGGGCGTTCAGCCGGGCCTTCAGATCGAAGCCATTACGGGGGACGGCGATGAGATCGGGCGCGCGAGGGAGCTGCGATCCAGAATAGATCTCTTCGCGCTGCCAGACGCGCGCGATCACGGGTCTGCCCTGGGGGTCTTTCAGCTCATAGAGGGCTTGAGTGAGCTCCTGTCGGGTGCACTCGTCTCCGTCGGTGATATAGAGCCGGCCCGGGATAAGCCCGAAGGCGCGGCTTGATGGGTGCAGCTCGGAGAGATCTGAAGGGACTCCGTTGCCAAAGCGCAAGAACCCCTGCTGGCGCAAGAAGAGATTGAGCTCGACTTCGTACTCGATGGGGCAGAACCCATGATCAGAGAGGAGCATCAGCTCGCAATCTGGGGGCAATCGCTCCAGGAGCTCTCCCACAAAGCGATCAATCTCTTCGTATAATCTCCAGAAGTCGCGGTGATGGGGGTGGCGTGGGTCGTCCTTGGCCTCCCACAAGAAGTGATGGAGCCGATCGGTCTCCATGATGTGGAGCAAGAAGAAGTCCCACGGCTCTCTCTCCAAGAGATGCCACGTCAATTGGCGTCGGCCCTCAAGGGCGGCAAAGAGCTCCGCGAGAAAGCCCCCAAGGTCCGTATGGGCGCGGGCCGGATCAGCGTCAATAATATAATCTATTCTCTGGAGCGTAGGCAGGAGCTCTTTGGGGTAGACGCCCTCTTCAAGTTGAGTACACAAAAAACCTGAGATCATCACGCCGTTGATGGGCTCTGGAGGGTAAGCGATGGGGAGATTCACCCAGATCGATCGCACGCCCAACTGAGTGAAGTGCCGCCAGAGCGGGCGTGCGGAGAGATTCTGGGCGTTGGGGATGATAAAGCGCCTCTGAGCATCTACATCGACAAAGCCGAAGATATTGTGCTGGGCGGGGTTCACGCCGGTGGCGAAGGTCGCCCAGGCGACTGACGATATAGTTGGGATGACGGAGTCCATCTGGACGAACGAGCCCTGAGCAAAGAGTCTTCTCAAATGGGGCAAGCGCCCTAAAGAATCTCGCAAGAGCGTATACGGTGTTCCGTCGAGGCTGAGCACAAAGAGCTTTCGTGTCATCGCGCTCCTCTCTTTCGATGTTGCTGAGACATGGGGGATTGTATAGACTTCAGGGGCACGTATGCAAGCAGGGCGGACGCTTTTGGGGATAGATGAAGCCGGGCGCGGCTGCGTGATCGGGCCGTTAGTCGTTGCCGGGGTATTGATCGCTTCGGAGAGGCTTGGGGAGCTGAGCGCGCTTGGGGTGCGGGACAGCAAGAGATTGACGCGGGAAGAGCGCGAGCGGCTTTCTGGGCAGATTGAGCGGATTGCTGCGCGTCTCCTTGTGAAGGAGATTGGGCCCAGTGAGCTCGAGGAGAACTTGACAGAGATCGAGCTGCGAACGATGGCGCAGATCGTTCAGGAGAGCCGCGCGCAGAGGGTAGTGCTCGATCTGCCGGTGGGGCCTGCGGCTCGTGAAAGCTTTATACGGAGATTGCGAGAGGCGGTCGGGCACGAGGCTTTTCAGATTATTGCTGAAAATGGGGCCGATGCGCGGTATCCCATTGTGAGTGCTGCCTCGATCATCGCGAAAGTCCATCGCGATCGCGCGATTGCGCGCTTGCGCCAACAGTACGGGGATTTCGGGTGGGGGTATCCCGGCGAGCCCAAGACTCGAGCGTTTCTCAAAGAATTTTACGAGCGCACAGGACACTTCCCCGACTGTGCGCGGCGCAAGTGGCGCACGCTCCAGAGACTCGCGGAGATCTCTCTTGATCTATAAAGAGTAGACACCAGGGCTTGACAGGGGCTCTTTTTCTCACTCTAATGGAGGTCGAGAGAGGAAGTGATCGAGCTATGGCCGATCAAGTCGAACTGGAACGCAAGCTCAAGATAAGACCAACGACGCCGCCAACACCCGCAGAACTCCCCCAAGCTATGACCCTCGGCCCCGATGAGATCGGCAGGATCTGCATCGCCGAAGAGCTCTCCATCGCCACCGAAGAGAAAAAGACCCACATCGAGGTCTACATCCCCGAAGAGAAGCGCAACGAGGTCGCCCTAGGGGATTACGTCGTCATCCCCCTAGGGTACAAAAAAGACTATAAGATCTTTGCGAGCGTGGAGCAGCTCTGCTATCGCAAGCGCGATGCCCTCGACGACATGAGCGAGGTCCACGTCTTCATCGGGGCAGATCGCCTCAGTGAAGACGACTACATCGAGACGGCCATTCTCAATCCCATCTCCATGATTGATCCCGACGGAAAAGCCCTCGAAGTCCGCTACATCCCTAAGCCCAATGCTATAGTGCGCAAGGTGACGAGCGAGGACGAGGTCAAGATCGGGCTCGATATCCCCGACAATGGGCTCTTTTTGGGGTTTGTCGCCGTCAACGGCGAGCACATCCAAACCCGGCAGAAGCAATACGTGCCGTACTATCTGATCAATGACGAGAAGAAGACCGGGGATCCCATAATCTTTACGCATGTTCTGATCGCGGGGATGAGCGGGCGCGGCAAGACCCACGTCGCCAAAAACTTCTTGAGGCAGATCGTGGGCTCGGCGTATCCGATGGAGCGCCGCAGCACGGAGCTCCGCAAGCCATGCATCGTGATCATTGACCCGGAGAACGAGTATTGGAAGATGCGCGAGGACAACCCCTATCTCTCTAAAGAAGATCAAGAGATGCTCTTTGGGCACGGGGTGAAGTTTGGCGGGGTGAAGGAGAAGCTCACGGTCTACGCCGCGGTGGAGCGCGAGCCGCGCTACTCCGGCTGCCCCAAATATACAAACTTCACGATCCCGTTTACGCTTGTCAAAGACTTTCCGTACTTGATTGCGGGCGGCGAGCTCGATGAGAACCAATATATCTCACTAGTGCAGCTGGTGCGCGACTTCTTCTATCAGAACGAGCACGGCACTTATAAAGAATTCTTAGAGTTTGTGGACGCTCCAAGCACTCTCGAGATGTACAAGCAGAACGGGCGGATCCATCCGGCGACGTTTCAAGCATTGCAACGCCGCATAGATCGTCCGCAGTTTCACAATATATTCGATCAGGGGGCCAATCCCCTCACGCAGCTGTACAAAGATATCTTCGCTGAGGACGTCATCAGCGTCTTTGCGACAAAACACTTAAGCCCCGACGCCGAGCGCATCGTCGTCTTGGCCATACTCTCGATGATCGCCGACGCCAAGCTCAAGAGCGCTCATACGGACTGGGGCAGACGGATCGAGAAATTCCCGATCGTCTTGGTGGTGGACGAAGCCCATCGCTACTTTACGAAAGATCAGACCCAGCAAGATCGCATTATCGTTGATAAGTTTATTAAAGCTGCTAAGCAGGGGCGCAAGCATCGCTTAGCGTTAGTGCTCATCACGCAGAGCCCGCAGGACGTCAACGAGACGGTGCTCGCTCAAATTAGCACTCGGATTCTATTGGGGATGGAGCGGGAGATGGCCGAGCTTGCGGGAGCGCCGCCGCGCTATCAGAAGGTGCTGCCGTACTTTGAGCGCGGGCGGATGGTGGTGCACGCGCCGGATAACTCAAAGCCTCTGGAGCTGCGCGGCCTGGACTTCTGCGTGGTGATGCACTAACGATGGAGGCGCCAGATCTTCACAGCCTTCTCGGAGCTCTCTTCTTTAGCGCTTCCTGAGGCGAGCAACTGACCGCTTGGCGCAAAGGCAAGGGGGCATCCATCAGCCGCAAAGAAGCTCACTTCTTCTCCAGAAGGGATTTTCCAAATTCTAGCCATTCCATCAAGATCGCATAAAGCGAGCAATGTTCCATCTGGAGAGAAAGTGAGCGAGTAGGAGATACTCGAGTTTCTGAGGAATCGTGGCCAACTTTTGATCATTCCTTCTTCAATTTCCCAAAGTATGACGGAGTAGGGACTTCCTGCTGCTAGCCATCTCCCGTCGGGCGAGAAAGTGAGGGAACCAACAAATAAACCAAACGAGCCAGGAAGCTGTTTTGTAAAGTCCTCCTCAGTCCTCCACAACGCGACACATCCCAAGAAGGGAAGCTTGCGAGATAGGACAGACGCAGCCAACCATTCCCCATCTGGTGTAAATGCCATAGAGAGGACAGACTTATCGACTGCCCAACAGGGATCTTCCAGGGCGCGTACCTGAGAACCTGCACGAACATCCCATAATTTAACTATACCAGAGGGCAATTCTGAAGTTGCCAGAAGCATCCTGGAGCCTGCCGTGAGCATCGCTTTCATCTTTCCCGTATATTCAAAGATCCATGCAGTACTGCCATCGGTAACTCTCCATCCCTTAAGAGTCTGATCGGTACCCCCAGAAATGATCAACGTTCCATCAGTTGAGAAGGTCAAAAAGAGCACTTCCCCATGATGTGCTTTAATAGTGCGCACTTCGCTGCCATCGGCGACTCTCCATAGCTTTACAGTGCCATCAGCACTCCCTGAAACCAAGAGCGAGCCATCAGGAGAGAATGCGAGCGAGAGCACTTCGCCGGTGTGGCCATGTAGAACATGAATCAGTGTCACAGTGATGCGCTGGCTGCAGCCAGAGAGTAGGCTAATCAGGAGTATAGATACTACCAACCATTGGTATTTCTGAAACATCAAGACCACCTTGTTATATTATATCGTGGAGGAGCCATGTTGCTAAATCTCGATCTATGAGCTATAGTTTTCATAACTATTTCTTCTAATAAGGGTGTTGATCCTATGGCCCAAAAGGTCCTAACCCGCAGCGAGGTTCCCGTCGAACAGACGTGGGACATTCACAGTGTCTTCCCTTCCGACAGCGCGTGGGAAGAAGAGATCAAAAGAGTTATAGATTCTCTCCCGCAGATTGCGTCGTTCCGCGGGCGCCTGGGGGAGAGCCCCAAGGTCTTGGCTGACTGGTTCGATCTGGTCGAACGAGTCGGGCGCAGCTTGGGAAAGATCGTCGTCTACGCGGGGATGCAGCATAACGTTGACACGACCGATCAAGCCGCTGCAGCGAAAAATGACCGCGCCCGCGGGCTCTTCGCCCGCGTCATGGCCGCGATGGCCTTCGCCGAGCCAGAGATGCTCTCTATCGGGTTTGAGAAACTTCGGCAATGGACGAAGGAAGAGCCTAGATTAGCAATCTATGAGCACTACTTCGATGAGCTGGAGCGCCGCAAGGAGCACATTCGCTCTGCGGAAGTCGAAGAACTCTTACGCCAAGTGATTGACCCATTCCGTACAGCGGCTGCGACGCACGGCATTCTCTCCGACGCCGAGCTGACGTTCAAGCCCGCTGCCGGCGGCCACGAGATCACCCACAGCACCATAAGCACGCTGCTCCATCACCCCGATCGGGAAGTGCGCCGGACGGCATGGGAGAACTATTGCGACGCGTTCTTAGCGTTCAAAAATACTATGGCAAACTGCATCGCCGCGGGTGTGAAACAAAACGTCTTCATGGCCCGCGCCAGAAGATATAAGTCTGCCCTCGAGGCCGCGCTCGTATCGAATCACATCCCCGTCGAGGTCTTTCACAATCTTATTCAGACTTATAAGAAAAATTTGCCCATCTGGCATCGCTACTGGCGGATGCGCCGCAGAGCTTTGGGATATGACACGCTCTACGTCTACGATACGCGAGCACCGCTCACCCAGAAGAATTTCACCATACCGTTCAGACAAGCTGTCGAGTGGATCTGCGAGGGGATGAAGCCCCTGGGCGACGAGTACGTCCAGACGCTGCGCAAGGGTGTGCTTGAGCAACGCTGGGTAGACTACGCGGTGAACAAGGGCAAGCGCATGGGCGCGTTTTCTTCTGGGTCTCCGGGGACGCACCCGTTCATTCTGATGAGCTACAACGACGATATCTTCAGCCTGAGCACGCTGGCTCATGAGCTGGGGCACTCGATGCACTCGTACTTTACTTGGAAGACCCAGCCCTTCATCTATGCGCGCTACTCGCTCTTTGTCGCCGAGGTCGCCTCGAACTTTAATCAAGCAATGGTGCGAGACTATCTCTTAAAGACCCAAAAAGACCCGGACTTTCAGATCACGGTCATCGAAGAGGCGATGGCGAACTTTCACCGATACTTCTTCATCATGCCCACGCTGGCGCGCTTTGAGTTAGAGATTCACGAGCGGGTCGAGCGGGGCGAGGCTCTCTCCGCCCAGACGTTGATTGACTTGATGGCCGATCTCTTCGCTGAGGGCTACGGCGACGAAGTCGTCATAGACAGAGACCGCGTGGGGATCACTTGGGCGCAGTTCGCCACGCACTTATACGCGAACTTCTATGTCTATCAGTACGCGACGGGAATCTCCGGGGCGCACGCGCTCGCTGAAGGAGTGCTCTCTGGCAAGCCTGGTGCTGCTGAGCGCTATATAGAATTTCTCAAGGCAGGCGGGTCGCTCTTCCCGCTGGATGCGCTGAAGCTCGCCGGGGTTGACTTGGCTTCTCCAGAGCCGGTGGAGCGCACGTTCGCCCTCATGGAGCGCTATGTCGAGCAACTTGAACGTCTGACGGAGGGACGATGAACGCTCAGAATGGGAATAGTTCGCCGGAGTGGACGTCTCCGGAATTAGAGCGACTGACAGAAGAGATCGCCAAGCTCAACGAGCGCTATCTGCTCTCGATGCGCGAGCTGCGCCGTCACCCTCCAGGGAGTGAGGAGTATATTCAGCGGTGGGCGGAGCTTGACGTTCTTTTAGAGTGGCTCCAGAAGAAGGTCGCGCAAGCGCGCCAGGAGATCGCGCGTATAGAAAATACTTGGCCGCGTGGGTGAGAGTCAAGTTTTATGCTGCTTGTGCAGAATTACGAGCTTGCGCACCTCGCTCATGTAATCTTGCTTGTTAAAATAATTTTTAAATTTTTACTTGGCCTACGCCCATTTAGACATTGATCTTTCTCAGCTCAACGATTCTAACTAAAGATAGCACAGCTACACCCGCCTAGTCAAGACCCTCCTGGGCTTAGTGCCAGCGCCAGTTGGCGTGAGGGAGCCCATGGGGACAGACCAAAGAAGAGATCGAACGCTACCTCCAGAGAGAGCGGGCTGCATGGGAAAGAACAAAAGA
>Ga0197142_1000192_pt1 | contig 54856 bp, 49 predicted proteins | sample GBS60_MetaG_FD_148614 | JGI IMG/M metagenome (GOLD analysis project Ga0197142, IMG submission 148614) | Sediment microbial communities from Great Boiling Springs, Gerlach, Nevada, United States - GBS 60_MetaG | ecosystem: Environmental > Aquatic > Thermal springs > Hot (42-90C) > Sediment... | reverse complement strand
CTGCCGAAACATTGAAGCTTTTCGTTAAAGAGAGTAATTATCTAAGAAAGATTGCACGATATCCTAACTCGAGTCAGAGATTGAGAAATGTAAGGAAATTACTTGAACAGGCTACTGAATTCGATGATCAAGCGCCAACTTTCTTGGAACTGACAAGATTACTCGAACGTATCTCAGAAGTTCAAGAAGTTGAGGCATCTGAGATTTCAGAGGAAGAAGACGTCGTAAGGATGATGACTGTCCATGCATCTAAGGGTTTGGAATTCAATATTGTATTTTTGGTGAATAACGATAGAGCAGACAGGAGTGAAGAAAAGACTTTCTTTCCAGAAAGTGATGATGGCGATGGAAGGTATGTTTATATAAGTCAGTTCTTGGATAAAGCACTCAAGAAATTTGAAAATCCAAAAGTCACAAAAGAATTGGAAAAGGAACTTAAAAGAATACTCGAAGCCGAAGTGATTTACGACGAAACAGAGATTTTAAGGAAGGTATATGTTGCTGTCACAAGGGCAAAAGAGATGCTCTTTGTTGTTGATTTGAAAAAGAATGAAAATAGGAATAATAGTGGTATTCCTGCGATAAAGTATCTGACACCTGTCGGATACGAAGAAAAAATAAAGATATTTACGAGCCTTGAAGAAATAGGAGAAGCGATTGGTAGTAATAAAAGCTATGAATCACAAAAAACAGTGGAATCAGAAGAAGGAATTGCTCAGTCGATTGAAGACTTGGAAACAAAAGTTAACGAGAATCTTATCTTTTTCGATTTTACGCCAATTGCTTACAAACGCTACGTCTCTCCAACATTACTTTACGGAATAAAAGATGAAAAAAGTGATATTGAATCGTTTGATGAGTCACAAGAAGATTTTGAAAATACAGAAGGTATCTCAATTACCCCAGCTGGCACATTTGAGGCATCGAAAACTAAGGCAAGGCTTGATACACTCAACGTACTGCTTGAGAAATCTTCTGAAATTTCAATTGGTAAGCGTATCCATTCTATGCTCGCAAGTGTTACAAGATATGAGCAATTAAAAGCCCTCGTTGAAAAGAATATTATTCCAGCAGAGATACTCAAAGTTCATATTCTTGAATCACTATTCAATGAAAGTGAAAAGATATTCTCAGAATGGAGATTGGCAAAGAGTATAGATATATACGATGAAAAGTTAAAAGAAAAGAAAAACTATGTACTCTTTGGAGTACCTGATAAGGTCTTTTTGAAGGGTGAAGAATTCTACGTTGTTGATTTCAAAAGTACAAACCTTTACAGCGATTCGGAAGATGTGGAACGTTATAAGTTCCAAATACAATTTTACATGATGCTCCTCTCAGACCTTGGTAAAGTTCACTGTGGATATCTCGTGAGTGTTCCAAGAGGGCAAGCATTAAGAATCGAACCACCGAAAGAAGGCTTTATTGAGGAAATCATCGAGAGAATTTTGAAATTTGAGGAGATGATGGGCATATGACAATAAATACCAGCAAAAATAACAGAACAGCCTATATAGTGCCCATAGACAAATCCCATTTTGAGTTTTTAGCAATGCAAATTGCTAAAATCTACGAAGAAGACCCACTCAACTTTCTTTTTATTGGTCCTTCTGGATTTTATGTCAGACAAGTTGCCGATAATGTGGCAAAGCAAATGGGAAAGACAATAAATAGAGATGCCTTTAGAGTTATCAACCAGTACGTAACGGAAATCCTCAGGGTGAACAACTATGATGCTGAGGTATTCGACCGAGACTTTTACACAGTCTACGTCACTGATGTCATAGAGAAAATTCAAAGCGATGCGAAATTCGCTGGTGACAGCCAAAAACAGATTATTCTAAGGACACTTTCCAAGTCTCCAACGATAATTGAATACATCGTAGACCTTTTTGAAAAAATCTGGGAGTTGAACCTCTACGGAGACAGTGGAAAAACTGAAACGGAACTGACAGGTACATATGCGCTTATTCGTGACATCATGCAAAATCCGACAACGCCATTTGCAGAAATACTAAACGAAATAATACGAAAGATGGAAGAATCCGCAGAAAAACTCAAAGGTAGAAAGATATACGACCCAATAAGTGTCTATCGATGGTACGTGGACCAAGCAGAATACGTTGAACAAGAGAGAAAATATCTTGTGCTAAGTGGATTCTTCGATATCCCCCCACTTATGCGTAAGGCCCTTAGTAAAATGATGGAGAAAGCAGAAAACGTAATTTTCTTTGTCTGGCAAAGACCAATGGATTTTTCGTTCGACCAGCTTGAAGAAGTCTACAACTTCCTCAAATCAGCAGATTTTAAAATTGTCCAGGATTTTTGCCCTGCAAAGTCTATTTCGTTGCATCAGTTGATGAAAGATATAAATCGTGTAAGGATTCCTGTTGAAAACGAACTATTCCAGTATAACTACGTAGCTTCACAGGTGAAGAAACTTTTACTTGATGGTGTAAAGCCTGATGAGATTGCCATTGTCGTTCCATCATCTACAATAGCCAAAAGGCTTATGGAAGAATTTGGTGAAGCGAAAGTTCCGTTCAGATACAGTGGGAAAATTCCAATTACACAAAGTAAAGTTGTCCAGATTCTCACTCAGCCACTTGAAACTTATTTCAACGAATTCAAAACAGAGAACTTACTTGCGATAATTGAATCACCGTTGGTGCCTGATAGAAAGCTCACGATGGACGAAGTAGAAGACCTCTTCAGACAATTTGGTTATTATTCGACGAACATTACTCACAGTATCCTAAAAGACAAAGAAAAACGCTACGAGATATTCTTTAGAAATGTCGATAAAGAGATAGAAGAAACCGAGCAAGAAAAAGCAGAAGCAGAAATAGAAGAAGATGTTTACTTTGATAAAATCAAGAGATTGGAACAGCTTAAAGAATTTAAAAGTATTATTGAAAAGCTCTTTTCAATACTCGACGAAATAGACCAAAACAGTGGTCAAGCGAACTTTTTTGAATGGTATAGAAACTTTATTTTGAGATACTCGAAAAACTTTTCAAAAGCTTTTGAACAATCCAATGATTCTGATAATTCAAGCGAAGTGAGAGAAGTTGCACGTAGCCTTGGAAACGAAGTAAATGCTTTTTCTAAGCTTGTTGAGACGATAAACAAGCTTGAAGATTATGTCGGGAAGATTGTAGACATTGGTGAGAGAACGAAGATAGAGAATTGGAGAAAGATATACAGACTCTTGATTGTAATGCTTAACTCTTCTGGATACAGAGAGACATTTAAATCTGCAAATGTTGTCGATATAGTTGACCTCTCAAACGCAAGGTTCATCAGCAAGAAGTACAAATTCTTCGTTGAATTTACCGACGATTATTATCCGTCGATAGATAGAATAAATCCCCTACTTTTCAAAACTAATAGCGAAAGGTCAAAGATATACGAAATGATAGAAGAACGAGAGCGAAGGTCTCTCATTCTTTCAATCATGTTCAGCAATGAATCACAATTTGTTGTTCCGCTTGCTACAAATACCGGAGACATGCTTGTACCTTCGAAATACCTTAGTGAATTTGCAAATCTTGGAGACGAACGGAACAAATTTGTTCCTGCGATTGAAGACATATACTCTGAAATTGACTATGAAATAGAAAAGCTAAAAGTCCTAAAGTTGGAGGAATCATCGCAGTTGGGACTTTCACAAGATACATTCATTCTTGGTGGAGTCAAGATGAAAGAATTCAGCTACAACAAAATAAATACATATATGAAATGTCCTCTACAATTCTACTTCCAGCAAGTAGTTGACATCTACAAACCGGGTGCAGCGATTGAAAACAAAAAAGCCATTTACGATGGTTTGATTGTTCACCGCGTGATGAAAAAGTTCTACGAGCAATTCAAAGAAAAGACCATTTTTGAAATTGATGTGAATCAGATAATCAATTGGATAGAAGAAGAATACAGAAACTTCTATTACGAAGGCATATATGCTTACTCGATACCGAGGAAAATGAAAGTAGAAGAAATATCAGAAAAGCTTTTACCGTTGATGAAATCATTTGTGCAAGATAGAAAAGTGATGAACATAAAACAAAGAAGTATGAATATTTCTGGTGGTTATATTGAAGGTGAAATGGAAGGGTCTAACTCTCGAAAAAGTGATGAACTGATTTCGGAAAGAATCATAGGGCTTGAATCGGATTTTACAATATATCACAAAGGATATTCATTTGTTGCGAGGGTAGACCGCATTGACAAAGTGTCGGTTTTGACGAATAAAAAAACCAAGTCAAAAAACAAGGGGGGTGATTCCTCGGATAACGAAAACGATGAAGGAGAAGGATACGCAATATTCGATTACAAATACGCAAAAGTGAGAAACTCTGCTATCGAACAGATAATGTTCTACGATTGGGTACTGCAAAAATCAGAAGATAGCACTGTTGACAGCAATGATCGTGTTTATTTCATACTTTTCTCACTCAAACCGAAAGATGATAAAGGGAAATACACCTACGAATACGAATACGCAAAAAGACAAGAAAATGGCGATGGACCAAAAATATTCTTACCAGTTGGCAAGCGTGGAAAAATTACTTCATATATTCCTTTCGATTATGAAATATTCGAAAAATGGTTAATGGAATTGATAGGAGAAATAACTGAAAAAGGGAATTTTGTACCAATATTCTTAGATGACCGGATGAAATCGTTTATAAACTTAGCAACAAAAGAAATCGACGAAAGTGAATTTCAGCTTGTTGCACCAGAAGGTTCAAAAAAGACAAGAACTTGCAGAACAGCAAACCCTAACGGTGGTTCAAATTGCCCATATGAACCAATATGTTCTATGTTTGAAATTCATGGTGCGAAATTGAAGAAGGGGTGATAAAATAGTATCAGCCATTTATATGTTTGAGGAGGTGGTCGCTGTGAGAATATACTTCGATAAGGTGTTCCAATTACAAGAACTTATGCAATATGCGGCACCGAGTGTTATCGAAGTAGGAAACAATTTACGAATTGATTTGCATTCCACAAATGTATTGAACTTCATGATGCTTGAGCCTGTGGGTGAATCTGTTGAAGAACTAATGGGTATTGAGTTAAAATACATAGAATATGACCCAACGGCAAGTGTCGAATTATTAGAGTTTAGAGACTTAATCGAACTTGATGAGAAAAACTTTGAAAAATTCAAGGTGGCAAATTTTATAGCTCGATACGTGAAAAATCAAAAATCCTCGAATGAACCAAGATTTTTGAAAGTTGAGAATTCTTTGTATGGTGTTGAAGTTGTTTTAAGCGTTGAGCAGAAGTTTTTGCTTAGCCATGCTGAATTCTTTTCGAACAAAGGTTTTGTCTTTCTTCTTGATAGCATGATTGCCTCAATGCTTGGTCAACTCATGAGGAATGAACAAGTAAAAATTTCAAGTAACGAGCCATTGATGTATCGCTTAAATTTGGAAAATATTACCGGAGAAAAAGCTGAAGAACTTGGTCAAAGGTTTTCTGAAGTCAATACAAAGATGGTGGATATGATAGACGGTATGTTTATTTTACTAAAAGGTATTGCTGAGAAGTTTAAAGATAGCGTTTTGGAAAAGTATCGAGAAAGTATAATCCCCATTTTGACTGAAGGTGTTGATTTAGATAAGTATATAGGAGAACTTCAGATACTTGAAGGGGTATTGAAAAGCTTGAAAATATAAATTTTGAAGAAGGAGACTATGTATAAGATGATACGATACGAGAAATTAGTTGAATCGTTGAAAAAGAATGAAAAACAAAAAGTTGCTACAATTTGCTATGCTGAAAATGATGGAAAAATATTATTTTTACTCAGGAAAAAAGAACCTTTTTCTGGATACTTGGTACCTCCTGGGGGACATGTTGAAAGAGATGAAGATGTTGAATCGGCAACGAAGAGAGAATTTCTGGAGGAAACAGGTCTTGAGCTTGTGGATTTGAAGCTAAAGATGGTTACTTCCGAAATAGGACCGGAAAATTATAATTGGATACTTTTCATATTCGTTGGAAAGACGAAAGAAACGAACTTTGTAGAGAGTGAGGAAGGAAGCCTTTCTTGGGTAGAAAAGGAGAAAATATTGAGTGAGAATATCTCGCCAATAGACAAACTCCTTGTTCCATATATACTTGATGGAACGGATATTGTGTGGAAAGCAGAGATTGAATACAATGATGAGAAAGAAGTATTTCGGTGGCGTATAATAGAATTATAAAATTCAAATACCAAAAGATAGCATTGCATAGAGAGAGGTGACTCGAGATATGATAAGACAACTTTGGGATAAAGAAGAAGCGAAGTTCTTCAGAACCTATTTAAAGAGGGTTGAACCAGAAAAATTGTTTTATTACCTTAAAGAAGAACTCTATTATGCATATTACCCTAAGAGTTATAAAGGTAAAAAAACAGCACTTTAAAGCAGAAACACTCTTATAGGAGAATACACTGAAGAATGTGTTCAGAAGCTTCTAAATAATATTGTTGAAGATAGTTCTAAAGAGCCACAATTTAAAAAATTGTTTAAAGGCTCAAATCTCCGCGTTATTAAGCATCTTGTATGTGAGGAACTCGGACTGGGTAGTGACTCTCCTGCAGATATAGCTATTATTAGATCTGATAAATCTGATAAAATAGATAAAAGTAAAGTGAACCTCGAAGATATACTCTTAATTGTTGAAGTCAAAATGTCGATTGTTTGGAATTGGAGCTATTCATCAAAAACAAATGAGTTAGAATGCAAAGGAGATTTCACTGAACACCAAGGTAATCCCTCGTTGTTAAGATCAGATAGCATGTTGAAAGCGATTGAGAAATCTTTGGGCATTAGACTAAAAGCTGCTGAGAAATCCCCAATACCCGTAATTGTTCTTGGTAATACCCCGATAACAGAGCATTATGCAGAAATGGTTGATAAATTGAAAGAGAAGGGAATTATTCAGGGATTCTACTCTTTGAATCCTTCATTGCTTAAGGACATACAATCATCTAATGATGTTGCACACAGTAAAGGTAGAAAAGAGGGCTATATTATAAAAACAAAACATGAGGGTTTCTTAACAGTGGAAAGCTATGATGATTTTAAAAACAGGATATTAACTCTTATAAAAGACTTTGTTGAAAACAAATCCGTATTCTTTTCATGCTTGATGGACAGGGCAGTTCTCGGTAAAATAATAGAAAAGGCAAGCAAAGAGGAGAACTATGAAAAAATGGCGGAAGTCTTCATTGAGCTTCTGCAGGATGGTGAGTAGAATGGCTAAGAGAAAAGGTACTATCACAAGCCCTTTTGGTGTTTCTGGAAGAAATAACCACGATTCTTCACCTTTCTATAACAGCAATTTGTATAGTGGACTACAAAAAGAAAAAGACGTAGAGTATGTCGAGAGTCAATTAAACAAGGATGTTCTAAATAAAATTTTTCTTAAAAGTAGTGAAAATATGGATGAACTACCAGATAACAGTGTACATCTCATGGTTACTTCTCCACCTTACAATGTTGGCAAAGAATATGATAAGAACCTAACTCTTACCGAATACAGGCAATTTTTAAAAAGAATTTGGAAAGAAGTATATCGTGTGCTTGTTCCCGGAGGACGAGCATGCATAAACATAGCGAATTTGGGGCGCAAGCCTTACATTCCATTGCATGCGTATATTATAGAGGATATGCTGGAAATAGGGTTTCTAATGCGTGGAGAAGTCATTTGGAACAAAGGCGCAACGGCAAGTTCATCTACAGCATGGGGTAGTTGGACGTCAGCAGCGAATCCAACGTTAAGAGACGTGCATGAGTACATTTTGATTTTTTCTAAGGAGACGTTTTCTAAGAAAAATCCAAGTGGTAGGAAGAGTACAATAACGAAAGAAGAATTCTTGGAATTCACAAAGAGCGTATGGACGTTTTCTGCGGAGTCTGCAAAAAAGATAGGACATCCAGCGCCTTTTCCAATAGAACTTCCATATCGTTGTATTCAGTTATACACGTTCGAAAATGAGGTAGTCCTTGACCCATTTATGGGAAGTGGGCAAACAGCAATAGCAGCACTCATGACCAACAGATTCTATGTAGGTTATGAGATTAACGAAGAGTATGTAAAACTTGCTAATAAAAGAATTGAAGAAATTCGTATGAAACTGGAAAATAATTTTCCACTTTTCGAATGGTCCAGGGAAAGTAAGTAAAAAGGCGAGTGTGCAAACTCGCTTTTTTGGTGATATTTATATCCCGACTATCAAATGCTCATTTTTCTCAGTCGAATAATTCCCAACAATCTTTATCCTAATCGGCTTTTTAAAAATAGGTCCGTCGTAAACTACTGTATGATACTCGCCATTTTCACCTGAAAGGTCGATATTGAGTTTTTCGATAAGCTTTAATGTTTCGCCTTCTTGCAGGTCTTTTCCAAGCAGTTCTTTGCAATCCTTTTTGGTTGCTATAATCTTTGCTTTAAAGCCTTCTTTCAAAAATTCTTCCAACAACTTCTCCCTCGGCTCGAGCCATAAGGGTTCTAACGCTGTCACGTTATATGTTTTGCATACACGTTCAACCCAATCTCTGTGTTCTTGTAGGTCGATATCTCCAAATATGCCAATGCCGTTTTGTGCATGCTCTTTCAGAAATTCAAGAAACTCTCGTTCGTAAATTTCCCAAGTGGCACATCTTATTATGGAACGTGCTCCTATGCTTTCAGCCTGCGCTGTGATGATTTCTCTTGGCAACCCATGTGCACGGGTATGAGCACATGTTTCATCAAACATTGTGAAGAGAATGTCTATTTTTTTCAGTTCTTTTAAAGCTCTATTCAATGCTAAGGCAGAATCTTTCCCGCCGCTCCATGAAGAGAAGATGACTTTATTTTGCATAAGCACCTCCAAGTGTTTATTTGTATACAAAAATTTTATTCTATCTCCAAACTAAAATCAATGTATTTTACCTCGCTTGTGAGCCTTCCAATAGAGATTACTTCTATATATTCGCAAAGATACTCTTCTATCTTATCAGGACTCACTCCACCAGATAGTTCAATTAGCACATGTGGATATCTTTCTTTCAAGTCTTTTGCCACTCGACAAGCTTCTTGTGGGGAAAAATTATCAAGCATTACTATATCTGCTCCTGCCTCACATGCCTCGAACGCCATCTGCTCAGTTTCAGCTTCTACTTCTATCTTTTTACTGAACGAAAGTATTTTTTTCACTTGCTTAACAGCTTCAGATACAGAACCATAAAGCTTTATGTGGTTGTCTTTTATCATTGCACAATCGGATAAGTTCAGTCGGTGAGTATCTCCTCCACCATGAATAACCGCGAGTTTTTGCAGTTCACCAACGAATGGAATAGTCTTTCTTGTTGACGCAATTTTGACCTTTCCATTTGTTTTTTCAACGATATTTCTTACTTTTGTTGCCACACCGCTCATGAATGAGAGAACATTCAAAATTGTGCGCTCACATATGAGGAGGTTATAAGCATCTCCGAAAATTTTAGCAACTGAGCCTTTTTTCACCACATCTCCATCTTTACAAGAAAACTGAATAGTCAAGTTAAACCGTTTGCATACATCTTGAACAATCTCCACACCTGAAACGACGGCTGACGGTTCTTTGAGTAATATCTCTCCTGATACATTTTTTCCTCTAAGTGGATACGATGCGAAATCTATGAAATGCTCATCTTTTCTTATCAATTCAACAATGGCATCAACTATCTTTTCATGCACTTTTCATCACCTTCGTATCTTTTGATTCAGTTATCTCAAGCATTCTTTCGATTGCTTTTCTTGCTTTTTTAGCGATTTCTTCATCTACGTGCACTTCAATTCTTTCTTCCAAAAGAGCGATATAGGTGTTTTTCAAATTGTTCTTTTTCATATTGTAACAAACCATACCGGGGACAGGAATGAATATTTTATCCGGATAGAGTTTTTCGAGTTTTGCAATCATTCCAACTTCGGTAACTACAATAAATTTCTTTGCGTTTGTGGTTGCTGGATATTTCTCCATTTGTGATGTACTACCGACAAAGTGTGCTAAGTCTCTAATGCCTTTTGGAACCTCAGGGTGTGCCATTATTTCTGCATCCGGATGGAGGTTTATAATTTGTTTCAGTTGCTCCTCTTTAACATAATTATGGACATAGCAATAGCCTATTTCACCTGGGATTGGGATAATGTTTTTGCCTGTTTTTTCTGCGACATATGATGCAAGATTTTTGTCAGGACCAAAGAGCACCGTATCTGAATCAATGGCTTTAACAACGTCAACGGCATTTGCGGAAGTGCAAACAACATCTGCGTAGGCTTTAACTTCTGTTCGGCTATTGACATAGACTACTAATGGAGTGTTGTGTTTTTCTTTGAATTTGATAACATCTTCCACAGACAATGAATTTGCCATAGGGCATGTTGAGTGCCTTACTGGAACGATAATCTTTTTCTCGGGGTTGAGAACTTTCATAACCTCTGCCATGAAGTCTACTCCAAGGAAAAGTATCTTCTTTGCATCTATTTTTGTTACCATTCGTGCCAATTGGAGCGAATCACCGAGATAATCAGCAATTTCCTGTAATTCAGGAATTTGGTAATTGTGTGCTACAATAACGTATCCTTTCTCATCTGCAAGCTTTCTTATATCCTCAGGTCTTACACTAACAGCACTCTTCAACATACTTATCAACCTCCGATTCTGAATTTTTCCGTTCTCTTTTTCAATGCAGCGGCAAGTGACAATGGAGCGAGATAGCTTGTTTTTGGATTGGGCGATGGTTTATTCTTATGGATGATTTTGTATTCCCCAACAGATGAATATATATTAACCTCGTGTATATTTTGGTCAACGTTTGGGTCTGCTACAATCCGTACGTTAACTTTATTGAAATCACCAACAGCAAGTGAAAGTGTTACTGAAACATTTGTGTTCTGAGGGAATTTTGAAATTGCCTCTATGGCGTTTCCAGTAAAGATTGTCTGTTCTAACGGTAGATGTTCCAATCCGAATGCTTTCGGTGGTTTTCGCGTTATAAGTTCAACTTTTTCGATAAAGTTTTTAATATCATAGATTATATCAATTCCGCCGATTGCTCCAGATGGAACGTAAACTGTCGATGTTGAATTATTAAGTTCCATCATGAATTTATTGAAAAATTCCGCATCTGAAAATGCCCCGGAACTGATTATATAAAAATCTTTTCCACTTCTAATCACATCTATACCATACTCCCTTACTGCTTCAACTGAAGCACATTCAACTACCACATCAGCTTTTTGTGGAATCTTGAAGCTCTCAAGTCTTTTGCATGGTAAATCCTTTTCTGTTATATCGTAGTACCAACACTCTTCAATGTGTTCTTCTAATTCTTTGTATACTATGTTTGCAATGTTTCCACCGCCAATAAATAGTATTTTCATGTTTATATGCCTCCTTTTCCGCTTTCGACCTACAATATTACTTTACGACACAATTATACCGTTAATGATATATAGTATCAAATATTGTAAAGTAATAGATAAACCGAGAGCATTTTTAGATTTTTGGAAAAATGGAACTAATTTCGCACAATGGGTGTAGAATAGTAGAATAGCTGTAAGGTTTAATTTGGAAAATGTGAAGGAATGCAATCGGGTGATTTGAAATACCATATTCTCCTCAGATTTGTTTGTTTTAGCTTACATAGGGAGGAGATTGTATGAAGAAAGAAGAGCAAGAGAAGGAACTAAGGAAGGTGGAGTCAAGGAGGAAGAGAGCGATTTCTGAAGTTTTTGATATTTCGTTTAGCTACATTCTTTTGTTCGGTAGTATGTTTTTAACTTTCAGACACAGCGAAGGGTTTAGCGTTTTTTATTGCTTTTATTTTCCTTGTTGTTGCTATTTTCAGATTGCTTTTTGTCGAAGGTACAGGATATTCACGTTGATTTATTTCATCGGATTTTTGTTACTGGCTATTTCTGGTATTAACACTGTGTTTCCTGCTTTGGCATTGTATTACTTGCTTATGGCTCTTGGACACATGTTGTACTACAAAAGAACAAAGAAAAGAATGTTTTCTCTCCTCGCTAAATTATCTTTTGGTTTTTCAGTAACTGATATACTAATAAGAGTTTCAAGTTATCATTTTGCCACTTTGCTCATACTTTTAGCCTACCAAATTCTCCTCGCTTATGCCTTTTCGAGTACTTGGTACATAGATGCATTCTACTTTATACCGAAGCGAAAATCGGAGATGTCAGAGATTAATTCGGCATTCGAGTTGAAAGAACCCGTTCAGTTATTCAGGACCTTTGGCGAGATATATTCTTCTCCCTTTGTTGATGATGAAGAATCAGTTTATATCGTGTCGGCAGATGCAACGTTTTACAAGTATGCTTTTGATGGAAAATTGGTGTGGAATGTTGATCTTGGGTCGGAGAGTTTTTCAGGTCCACTTGTTGATAAAGATTGGAATTTGTATGTTGTTGACAACGGTGGTGAAGTTAGAAAGTATACAACTAATGGAGAAAAACTTTGGAGCTCAAGGATTAGAAAGACTCTAACTTTTTCAGCTGTAATGTTTGATGACAAGGTTTATGTGATGACTTTTGATGGAAAGTTATACGAAGTAGATTCAAATGGAAAAAAGGAGGTAGTAATAGATTTATCGGAACCTGTTGAAATGACGCCAATTTTGACAGAAGACGGAATATATGTGATTACATCTGAAGGTAAGCTATACAGACTTTCACGGGATGGTAAGAAAATTTGGAAATTCAATGTGGGAAGTGTAAAGGCTGCACCAGTAATGAGTAGTAATGGTAATCTGTATATATGTTGTTGCGATGGATACTTGTATTCACTTAATTCGGAAAATGGCAGTATTAATTGGGAATTCAAGACAAACGAAATGATTAAACTCTCGCCTTCTTTGGACGATATGGGTAACGTGTATGTTAGTTCTGGAAAGGAATTTTTTTGCGTAAATTCAGAAGGTAAGTTAATTTGGAATCTTAAATTAGATTCTGAGCTTTCCGTTTCTCCTACCGTACTTTCAGATGGTCATATATATATCGGTTGCAAAGGTGGGGATTATTTTTCGTTAAGAAGAGATGGAAGCGTTAAGTAGTATTGGAAGATGGGAGCGGGCGTATATGCAAAACCTGTTATGTCTAAATCTCAGAAAGTTTATGTGCCTTGTACAGATGGAAATGTTTATTTATTTGAATGATTTTTATTAAATCTGTGTAAATGAGGAGGTGAAAGTATGGAGAGACCAGATATTTACCGCATTGGTAGTTGGCGTTGGATAATAACGAGCCTTGTCTTTACAATTTTTTTCGGATACTTTGTTTTTGGACCCTATGGTGTTAAGATTAATAATGTTATTGGAGAGGAAATAATAGACTCAAAATTCTTTCTGACGGAGGATTATATATCTGGATATGTAGATAAAGTTATAGAAAAAGATGCTAAGGGATTTGTCTACTTACATGTTTTGGATTCATTTTTCGCAATAAGCTATTCTTTTCTACTTTGGTCTATATCTGTTAGAATATTTCTTGAGAGAATTCAGATGTCGAATGAATTTTTGACAGTGTTTTCCATGTTTGGTGGTTTATTCGATTTGATTGAGAATATAATGATTATTGGGTTAGTCTATTTTAAAAAGAGCGTGTTTGATTCCTTCAGTAAAGTTTTGATATTTGTTACGCCAGCTAAGTTTGTTTTGTTGGGAGTTACGGTTGTAATTTTGTTAATAGGCTTAATTGTGAGCTTTTTTAAACATGGGACGGAGGTTTGAGATGAAGATACTCACTTTGAATTTACACACATACCAAGAGTTACCGTTCGAAAAAGAAGATACGCTGGGCTCCTTTTTGAAAAAATACAGACCAATTCAAGAAACAATTGCTAATTTTATAGCAGAAAAAAACGTTGACTTTGCTTTTTTTCAGGAAGCTGGTCAGTATATTGACGATGTATCAGATATGGAGTTATATAGTTTATCAATAAAAAAGAGCAACTATGTAAGAATTTTGTCCGAAATTCTCTCTGGAAAAGGCGAGAATTATCACTTTGCCTGGGACGTTTCGCATTTCGGTTTTGGGGTATGGGAAGAAGGCCTTGGGATACTTTCAAAGTATCCTATAGTTGAATTTGAAAGCAGATATGTTTCCAGAAAGCGTGATTTAAATACATTTTACTCAAGAAAAATCATTAGAGCACGTGTTTATTTTGGCAACAATACAACAGACCTCTATTGCGTCCATTTCAACTGGAAAGATGAGGGGTTTGCTGATGAATTTTTGAGTGTTATGAAATGGATCGAAGAAATTGGAAATGAATATTTTGTAATTGCTGGGGATTTCAATGTTCCATATGGCTCTGCTGAGTATGAGTTGGTGATTAATACGAAAGTACTTGGGAAAAGACTAATTGATACCTGGATTGTTGCGAATTCCGATAGACCTGATAAACCTACTTTCTGGGGTGATGTGATTTCAGATAATAGTGCGAGAATAGACTATGTTATCGTTCCAGATAGTTGTAAGGTTAATAGTGCAGAGATTGTCTTTGATAAGATTAGAGTGTCGGACCATATGGGGATATTTTGCGAGGTTGATATGTGAAAACTAAATAACGGGGCTTGGAGCCCCTTTAGATTTTTAGGTTGTTAGATTGTCTGTATCCACAATACCTTTGCTTTCTCTTTTCCTGGATTTCGCATATAGTGAACGCAATCACCTGAGTAATAGAAGCAGTCGCCCTCGTTTGCTCGATAACGTTTTCCATCAATATAAATATCCACAGCGCCTTCGATAACGTATCCAAATTCATCACCATCGTGGTAACTTTCCTGGTCTGTCTGTGCCCCCGGTTCAAGTTCCACAATTTTCGCATCAAGTTCTTTGTCTTCAACAGCATCCATGAGGATTTCCATAGATACTCCTTTTGGTAAGTCGTACACTGGTACACGTTCATCTTTTTTGAATATAATCTTTTTTTGTTCATCGGAGAAGAAGTGCTTTAAATCTGTTCCAAGCACCCTCAGTATTCGTTCAAGTGTTTCGACAGATGGCGAAACTTTGTCGCTTTCGAGTTGAGAGATAAAACTTCTTGATAAATCACACCTATCGGCAAGTTCTTCTTGTGTGTATCCTCTTGTTAAGCGTAATCTTTTCAACTTACTCCCCAATTTCATAATTTCACCTCGGTTGGTTTTACGTGTCCATTTTGTTTGTATTTTGAATGCTATTAAATATAATACCATAAAACATTGTAATAGTGCAAATGAGAAAAATAAACACTCTTTTTTAACTAAAAAAACGGCAGGGTTATCCTGCCGTGGGGGTGTGAATTTACCTTTTACTCTTCAATGTATTTTTTTACAAAGTTTGGAAGTGCGAATGCTGCCTTGTGAATCTCTTCATTGTAGTATCTCAGCGGTTCTTTGAAGTTTTTGACCTTTTCTGGGTTGTAGTCTTTTATTGGGTCCCAACCAGCTTTTGAAGCGTATGTGTAGCTCCACATTCCGCCAGGATATGTTGGCATAAATCCTAAGTAGAGTCTTGTTAATGGGAAGTTTGCTTTTATGCGCTTGTAGGCTGTTGTGCCCCACTCCCAGTCGTATGTCATGCCTTCTGTCTGTGCACAGAGTATACCATCTTCTTTTAAAGCCTCATTACAGGCTTTGTAGAAATCAAGTGTGAAGAGTTGTCCGCCTTCGCCAGCTGTTGGGTCAGTTGAGTCTATTAGTATAACATCAAATTCGTTTTTGAACTGTCTTATGAACTTTGCTCCATCTTCGTATACGAGTTGGACCCTTGGGTCACTAAGCTTGTGCGATGTGTAAGGGAGATATTCTATAGCAGCCTTTACAACCATCTCGTCAATTTCACACATTACTGCTTTTTCTACCGTTGGATGTTTTAAAACCTCTCTGATACTTCCACCATCGCCACCGCCGATGACGAGCACTTTCTTTGGATTTGGATGCATGAACATCGGTACGTGAACAAGCATCTCATGGTACATAAATTCATCGATTTCAGTTGTCATAGTGATTCCATCAAGTGAAAAGACACGTCCGTAAAATGGGCTTTCAAATATATCAATTCTCTGATATTCGCTCTGAGCAGAGTAAAGCCATTTATTGACTTTAATAAATAATCCTCCAGGGTCACTAGAGTACCATTCCATGTAGAGCGAATGTCTACCTGGTCTGAGGTCTTTTTCTTCCATAGTCTTTCCCTCCTTTTGAAGCCAATACACTTTTTCGTGTCAGATTAGTGCAGTTATTTATTATTCAAATTAGAGACTGATAACTGCTTCCTGTTCTTCTATTGTAATCTTGTGGGGTGCGTTTTCTGGAATACCAATCTCATCGTAGTTTCCTCTAAGATGTTCAACAACGTGTACTCTCTGGGATTTGAATACTTTTTTCAGATATGTAAATGCTTTCCATGGGTCAACGTGATCTCCACATGTAAATAGATCAACTGCAGCGTAACCGTATTCTGGCCACGTATGAATTGTCAAATGAGACTCGCTTATTACAACTACACCGCTCACTCCATAGGGGAGGAACCGGTGAAAAGAAGAGTTAACTATTGTAGCTCCGGTTTCGTACGCCGCCTGCTTCATGTGAAACTCAATACCGTCGATGTTGTCGAGTATTTCCTTGTCACAGTCGTAGTATTCTGCAATGATGTGTCTGCCCAAGCTTTTCATGGTAATCCCTCCCCATACAGTTTTTAATTACTTTAATACTCTTTTGAATAGCTTTGTGATTACTCTTTTCTTGATGTTGTCTTATATAAACACTTCATTCCTATTTTACTCATCATGATGACTTAATTAAACAATTTTCTACCAGTTAAGTCGTCATGTTCACTTAAATGAACATAAGATGTTAGTATTACGGACAATATTATATACCTCATCTTCAGTTTTTATGGTTACTGTAATGTAACGATTTGTCTAATTTTTGTGCGTTATTTTCAGTATTTTAAATTGATTAGAGTATAATCGTATGCCCTGATATTTAGAAAGGTTCAGGGCGTTTTTTCTGAGTGCTGATTTTTTTTGATTTTTGCTTTTTAGCATATAATTCAATTGGAAAGACGAAGAATACGACGATTAGTCAGATAGAAAGAAGAAAAAAGAAAGGAAGGAGAGAGCATTGATGGAAGCAAAAGAACGAACTTCCATGATTTTCACAACTTTTTTTATTACAGGGATTGTTATTTCAAACGTTATTGCTGCAAAAGTAGTGAAGGCTGGTCCATTTTTATTTCCAGCATCCATAATTAGCTATACCTTTACATTCATCATAGCAAATATGATGTCGGATGTTGTTGATAAGGAGCGTTCAAAGTTTCTTGTTTATATGGGATTTCTTGCTCAGGCAATTGCAAGTGGATTAATATTACTTGGTCTGTTTTTACCACCTGCTTCGATTGAGCGTGGAGAAGCGTACAAGTTGCTTCTTGGAGTAAATTGGAGATTTACACTTTCAAGTTTGGCGGCTTATGGAACGTCTCAATTTATGAATTATTACATATTTAATTCGAAGTTGTTTAAAAAGTCTTCGACAGCAAATTTTGTTTCTGTTCTTGTTGCACAGTTCTTCGATACGCTTATTTTTACGCTTGTTGCATTTCTTGGTATTTATTCCGGCCTTATTAATATGGTGTTGTCTCAATACGTTATTAAGATTATAATTGTATTAGTGACCAATCCGATTTTTCTAATTACTAAGAAGATGAAAAGGCTGGAAGGGTGATACTATTTGTACTTTTTGGAGACTTACAACATCAGTGGGGTAAGGAACATGGCAATTGATACGGCACTCGGTGTTTTTTCGAGTGAGTTAAACGATATAATTCTTAGGTTTTATACATGGGAAGTTCCGACACTATCTTTGGGAAAGCACCAAGATACCGATGACGTTGATTTTGAGTATCTTAAAAGGAATGGGTTTGATATAGTCAGAAGGCCTTCCGGAGGTAGAGCTGTTCTTCATTGGGACGAATTGACATATTCTGTTATTGTTCCGAAAAACCATGAACTTGCAAGATTGAGTGTTCTTGAGTTGTACAATGTTATCTCCAAGTTACTTGTAGATGGACTCAGAAGTCTTGGCTATCCTGTTGTATGGAGTGAGGGGAAGAAAAAACCAGTAAGTCACGTATGTTTTCAAGTTCCTTCAACTTATGAAATCACGCTTGATGGTGTGAAAGTCGTCGGCAGTGCGCAGACAAGAACACAGGATTATATACTCCAACATGGCTCGATAGTACTTATTGCTCATCCTGAGGTTAAGTTTTGCTTTAAAAGTACAAGATATTCAGATATAAAGTTTGTGGGGCTTTATGATTATGCTAAGAAGGATATGAAAGAGATTTCACAGAGCTTGCTGTCTGCTTTTGAGAGATTCTTTGGTTCTTCAAAAATCATAAGTGAAGTTGTGCTAAATAATGTTTTAGAACTGAGTAAAGAGTTTGAGGAAAATTTTGTTATAAATGCAGGGAAGTGATATTATTACTGAGATTACTGAATCTTTTGGGACTTTGTACATAGTAGGAACGCCAATTGGAAATCTTGGAGATATAACAATTAGAGCTCTTGAAGTACTTAAGAGTGTTGATTTGATAATTGCGGAAGATACCAGACGAACTCAGCATTTACTTTCCCATTACAATATATCAAAGCCGATGGATTCTTTTAATGAAAGAAATTCATTCAAAAAGCTTGACAAAATTGTTGAGCACTTAAAAATGGGAATTAATATAGCTCAAGTATCGGATGCAGGTATGCCCGTAGTCTCAGATCCCGGATGGAATCTGGTAAGAAAATGTCATGAGGAAGGAATAAAGGTTGAGATACTACCCGGACCAAGCGCGCTGACAAGTGCTATTGCGTTGAGCGGTTTTCAGGGAACGTACTTTTATTTCATTGGATTCATGCCAAAAGATAAAAATAGAAGAAGGTTGCTAAGAAAGATTAAAGACGACGAGTTAATAGAAAGGTTTGTATTTTTTGAAAGTCCAGAGCGCTTGAGAAAAACGCTCGAGGATATTTTAAATATTCTCGGAGATTGCAATATATTCATCGCACGTGAATTGACAAAACTTCACGAAGAACACTTCTTTGGAACTATCTTGCAAGCATTAGAACACTTTCGAAACGTTAAGGGTGAGTTAACTGTTGTTGTTGAAAAGTTAGAAGAAAGCACTAAAGATGAAAATGATGAAAATGATGAGTGAGAAGCGATAGGTGATTTAGAAGATGCTGAAGGTGGAAACGGGCGAGTTGAGAGGTAAGAGCGTCGAAATTGTTCCAGATTCCAGAACAAGGTATACTTCAGCGATTGTGAGAAGGAGCCTTTCAAACATGGTGGATTTTGAGGGAAAGGTATGTCTTGATATATGCGCTGGCAGTGGGTCTGTTGGGATAGAAATGTTAAGCAACGGTGCAAGGTATGTGACCTTTGTTGATGTGTCTAATCTTGCAATCGCAACGATAAAGAAAAATGTTAAGAGCCTTGGTCTGGAAGGAAAAGTTAATATTCGAAAGATTGATGCACGCCGGTTTCTTGAATCACACACCGGCGTTTTTGACATTATTTATTCTGATCCACCATATGAATTAGGTATCGTTGAAGAGATAGTTTCGAGAATTCATAGTGTTATGGATGAAGATTCTATATTCATTCTTCAATGTTCGAAACGAGAAAGACCAAAAGATAACGCGAATGAGAGGATTAGACTTATAAAAGAAAAGGACTACGGGGATACTTTATTGCTTTTCTTTCAAAAAGTGTGAATTTTGTAGAAATCTGTGATATAATTACTTTGGGGGTGTTAATATGCCGTTTTCTTTTGCAAGAAAAGAGAAGGAAGTAATTGACAAATTAATTGCTCTTTCCAAAAAGACAGTAGAAGCAAGTTCTACACTTAAGATTTTTTTCGAGTGTTATTTTGAGCAAAGATGTAGCGAATCCCAAAATCATTTTAAAGATATAAAAAGAATTGAGCATGAAGCGGATGTGCTTAGAAGAGATATAATATCTGAAATTTACAAAGGACTTTTTTTGCCTGATATGAGGGAGGTTATCCACTCTCTTACAGAAGGTGTAGATAGGATAGTTAATAAGTGCGAGTCGGTAAGCAAGATTATAGATTACCAGCATCCGAATGTACCAAGTGATTTGCAAAAAAATATTCTGGGGCAGCTTGATTGTGCTGTGAATGCTGCTACAGCTTTTGTAATGGCGACTGAAAAGCTCTTTGATAATATTGACGAAGTCAAAAATTATGTGATTGAGGTTGAAAGATTCGAACACGATGAGGATATATTAGAGGAGGAGATTCTAAGGGCTATCTTTTCACTCGAAATTTCTCTTTCTGAGAAGATGCAGTTAAAAGAGCTTATAATTAACATTGGTGATATAGTTGACAGAACAGAAGATGCTTCTGATATATTGGAGGTATTGTTATTAAAACTCGCTTATTAATAGCTTTTTTAACACTATTTATCGTTGTTTTTGGATTTGCTGAAATCTACTATGTGTATTACAATTCGGTCTTTCCAATTTACAAAAGTCTGTACGAAATAAAGCCTTTCTTTGAGTTTTCAAAAGTAGTTCAATACGAATGGAAAAGACCAGAGGCAAGATTAATAGAACTCAGAAAATCTACAAATGATGAGCCGCCCGTTATTTTAGTTCACGGAATAGATCCAAGAGAAATAAACGGCGAATGGACTGAATATAAGACATATTTTGTCAACACGTGGAAAAGATATTTACCAGATGGATACGGACTTTATATTTACATTTATCCCTCTTTAGATATACCTTTAGAAGAGTCTGCGCAAAAGCTTGTTAAGGAAGTTTTGAAATTGTCACAACGGCAATCAACTCAGAATAGAAAGTTCAATTTTTACGCTCATAGTATGGGTGGGTTACTCGTAAGATATGCGTTGCAAGATGAGAAGTTTGTAAAATGTGTTAATAAGATTATCTTTGCTGCAACGCCTCATATTGGTTCACCACTTGCAAATTTCGTAGTTATGGATAAGAGATTTTTAATACTAAGAAAAGATTGGAATTTAATTAAAAGCATTTTAATCGGCGCTAATATTTCTGGTGTTTTTATCCAGGCACCGAATTATAGATATCTAATTTACGGTTCTAAGCATCCCGAGATACCTCATGGAGTTGATTATATTAATTTTGCAGGTTTTATTGAACGAAAGGTCGATGTAGCAATATCAAACATTGCACAGACGGAGCCATTTTCAACTGCTGGAATGTTAATTTTAAATACGGTAACTGCTATGCTCTTTAACGAAGGAGATTTTACAGCGAATGATGGCATGGTACCGCTTGTAAGTGCTATAGAAACAGGAAAAAGCGTGATTTTTAATGGATTTGACCATGCAGATTTTATTTTAAGTGATATAATAGTTAATCGTGCAGTTGAATTTTTCTATGGTGATAAAAATTAAGAAGTAAGAAAAAAGGTGTTAGAGGGTGATAAAAGTTGAAGAAAGGTATCTTAAAACTGTCAGTAATCTTGCTTTTTGTAATGCTTTTAACATCCTGTTCAATACCGTTTATTCCAGAAGTTCCGCCGGCAAGTTATTCAACAGAAGCGGCGATTAACGTTCTTGCAAATAAATATATTCTAATGGACAGTGGGTGGATAAACGGATTTGGCGACATCGAACTTGGAGATGGAAGATATGCAGTTTTTGATGGAGTTGATGGACTGTTAATGATTTTCAGATATGACGATCCAAAAGATGCGAAAGAAAGTTGGGAAAAAGTAACAAAGAAGTTCGGAAATCCTTTTAAATTGAAGTATTTCAAAGTTAATATGGGAGCATACGGTGTCTTTACTGTTCGACTTGAAAATACTGATCTTTATACTTGGTTTAAAGAAAATTGGTTACTTATCATTACTGGTGATAATATAGAAAAATTCATTGCTGATATTAACACTATTTACAAATCCATTAGTAGATAAGAGCGATAAGATAAAGCACAAGTAGAGTTGAGGTATAAGATGACAAGGAATATTTATGAATTGAATAATGCAAAGATTATTGATTACACAGTCATTGGTATAGATGAAGCTGGCAGGGGTCCTCTTTTTGGTCCGGTTGTTGCGGCTGCTGTATACTTTGATGAAGGTGTGTACATTGATGGAATCACAGACAGTAAGTCTTTATCAGAGCAAAAGAGAAATGAGCTATATGAAGAGATATTCTTCAAAGGAAAATTTGGATTGGGAATTGCTACACCAGAAGAAATAGATCTTTATAACATTTTTCATGCAACGGAGCTGGCTATGAACCGTGCTTTGGAAATATTGAGCCAGTATGTGGAGATAAAGAATGTTCTTATTGATGGAAAAAACTTGAAGTTGAATTTTCCATCGATGGGCGTTATAAAAGGTGATAAAAAGATTTATCAAATATCCGCGGCTTCAATTTTGGCAAAAGTAACTCGTGACAGAATAATGAAAAAATTTGACTTGGAGTATCCACACTTTAAATTGACAGAGCACAAAGGGTATCCGACAAAAGAGCATGTAGAATTATTAACTAAATATGGTCCAACACCTCATCACAGATTAACGTTTGAACCCGTTTCTAAATTACTTTCGAGAGAGTTACTTGATTCGTGGTTGGAAAAAGGTTTAATTTCACAATTACGATATGAACATCTTTTAAGTTTTTTGGAGGTGGATCTCTTTGGAAACATCAGAACAAACAAACAAAGAGGTAAGAGAGATAAAAACAGATGAAGATATATTTCACGTAAATGTTCTTGACAAAGGCTTTGTTAGACTTGTAGATATGATGGGCGATGATTATGCAGCAGTCAAGGCTGCGCGTGTTTCCTTTGGTCAAGGATTAAAGACTCCAGAGCGTGATAAAGCTCTTGTAATGTATCTGATGGAACACGGTCATGAAACACCATTTGAACATATCGTGTTTACCTTTCATGTTAAAACTCCGCTTTTTGTGGCACGGCAATGGTTCAGACACAGGATAGGTTCTTTCAACGAAATAAGCCAAAGATATACGGAGATTAAGGAGGAAGAATTCTATTTACCATTAAATGTAAGAGTTAACGTGCCCGAAGACAGACAGAAGGCAGTTGCTGTGGAAGACAAAGAATTACTTGAAAGGATCCAAAAAATGATGGTAAAATCTTTTGAGGAAAGTTATAGCACCTACAAAGAGCTCTTATCTCTTGGAGTTGCGCGAGAACTTGCAAGAATAGTGCTTCCTCTTTCAACATACACACAGTTCTATTGGACGGTTAATGCAAGAAGCCTTATGAATTTTTTAAATTTACGTGCCGATTCTCATGCTCAGTGGGAAATACAACAGTACGGTTTAGCTATCGGAAAGATCTTTAAAGAAAAATGCCCGTGGACGTACGAAGCATTTATCAAATATGCATACAGAGGTGATTTACTTGAAGCTTAAAGAGGTTTTGGAATTGGTTGAGGGAAAAGTACTTGTTCCTGAAGATACCAATGCAGAAAACATGGATATAGATGTTTCAAAGGTGGCAGCCTCTGATTTGATGAGTGATGTGCTTGCTTTATCTGAACCAGGTTCACTCTTAGTTACAGGATTGGCGACTCCGCAATGTGTAAGAACGGCAGGAGTTGTGGGAATTCCTGTTGTGCTTGTGGTAAGGAATAGAGATATAATGCCAGAAACAATAAAGGCAGCAGAGATGTCAGGCGTTGTACTCTGTGTGACCAAAAAGGGTATGTATGAAGTATGTGGACTGCTTTACTCGGCAGGGCTTCAGCCTGTTTACAATCAAGGTTAACATAGCAATAACATAGCAATAGAGGTGGAGGAATATGATTCTGAATTTGGAGCCACTTTGCTCTTCAATTGTTGAAAACATAAAAGAGAGAGTTTCTAAACTTCCAAAAGCACCGAAACTTGCTGCTGTAACGTGTCAACCAGAGCCGTCGACTTTGAGTTATCTAAGAAGTCAAGAAAAACAGGCGAAACGTCTTGGGATAGAATTTGCAGTTTACGAAGCGCCTAAAGCTTCAGATTTAAAATTACTTTTACCAAGGCTCTCAGCTGACAATTCAGTTAGTGGTATTTTCTTGACGCATCCTCTTCCAACTGATATATCAGAACTCGAAGCAGTTTCACTTATCTCACCAGAAAAAGACGTTGAAGGGCGAAATCCTATTAATCTTGGTGATATATTGTACGATAGCCCAACATTTCCGCCTTGTACTGCAGAGGCGGTACTTAGGATAATTAAATATCTTACTAATCCATCTGGTAAGAAAATTTCTGTAATTGGTAGGAGCGTAACTGTTGGCAAACCACTCGCTATGCTCTTACTACAAAAAGGCATAGATGCAACAGTTACTGTATGCCATTCGAGAACGAAAGATATAGCTGAAATCACAAAATCTTCAGATATAGTAGTAGTTGCAATCGGAAGGGCAAAGTCATTTGGGAAAGATTATTTTACACCGGGAAGTACGGTAATTGATGTAGGCATAAATGTAGAGAATGAAGAAATTTATGGAGATGTCGACCCTTCAGTCGCTGAAATATGCGACCTGACTCCTGTACCAGGTGGTGTTGGAAGGATTACGACACTTGTTTTGATGGAACATACCGTAAAAGCTGCCGAAATGGCAAGAAGATATTGACATACACGTAGGAGGTGTATACAGTGAGATTGATATTTGCGGGAGCACCGGACGCAGGTGCAGCAGCGGCAACAGGAACACAAACAAGTGCGTCAGGAGCGATGCTTCAGATGTTAATAATGCTCCTGATATTCTTTGCGATGATGTACTTTTTGGTAATTCTTCCTCAAAAAAGAAGAGAAAAAGAGTTTAAAGAGATGATTGAGAGTATGAAGAAAGGCGACACGATAATCACAACAGGTGGAGTTGTAGGTAAAATTGTTGATATCAAAAAGGATGTTGTCAAAATTAAGAGTGCAAACACTACAGAACTCGAAATTCACAAGGCTTACATAGCCAAGGTTGTTAAGGAAAAAGAAGAGACAAAAGAAGAAACAGAATCCAAAGAATAAGTATTGGGGGAGGGTTTTCACATGCGTTCTGATCGTGTAAGACTCATAGTTTCCTTGGCTCTACTTGTAGCTGCAGTCGTTGCTATGCTATTACCTGGTGGTAGACCTGCAACAGGGATTGCAAAACTATTTAGTCGTGTCAAACTGGGATTAGATCTCAGTGGTGGTGTAAGACTCGAGTACAGAGTCGATATTGAAAAGGGTACAGAAAATCCAAGTGCGGTTGTTGACGATGTTTGGACAGTTCTCAGAAACAGGCTTGATTCAGCAGGATACACAGAAGCAGTTGTCAAAAAGAGTTTTAGGGAGAACAATTCTTTTATTATCATAGAAATCCCTGATGCAACTGATACTACAAAAGCAGAAAAACTCGTCGGTTCAACCGGTTTACTCTGGTTTGGTCAATCAGTTGACGAAAGGGATACCGATCCAACACTCAATCCAGATGATGTAAATCTTGCACTGAGAGAAGGTGCACAGTGGTATCCAGATAAAGATGGTAAAAAGTGGTACCTTATAAAGAAAGAAATAAATAATAGGAAAGACCTTACACTCTCAGGTCCGAGAATTATCGAAGCGGTACCAAGAATTGACCAAAAAGGTGTTGCATATTACGTCGTTTCATTCACGCTCGACAGACAATTCGTAGAAATATTTAAGAACATAACAAAGGAACTTTACGTTCCAGAGCAGGTTCTTGGAGCAGGTTCAACGCAGTATCAGCTTGCTCTTAAAAAGAGACTTGCAATTGTCCTCGATGATAAGGTTCAATTTGTTGGGTTTGTTGTGAGCCCCATTGAAGATGGAAAAGGTCAAATCAGGGGTAACTTTACATTTGATGAAGCGAAAGAACTTGCTGCGATTCTTAGAAGTGGCGCATTGCCAGCAAGACTTGAAAAGACGACAGCAAGCCTTGTATCACCAACACTTGGAAAAGATGTGCTCCAGCAATCACTTAACGCAGGTATCATAGGAGCAATACTTGTAATGGTGTATATGATTATCTTCTACGGCGTTATGGGTATTGTCGCGGTAATAGGTATATTCTACGCACTGATAATAATCTTTGGCTTCCTTTCTGGAACTGGTGCAATATTGACACTCCCTGGTATCGCAGGTATTATCTTTACAATTGGTACACTTGTTGATGGTAATATCATTATTTATGAAAGAATTAAGGAAGAAATAAGAGCTGGTAAAACACCGAAAGCAGCAATAGAAGTGGCATTTTCAAGAACTTTATGGACATTATTTGATGCTAACCTTACAACCATCATCGCTGCACTCTTCCTTTATTATTTCGGAACGGGAACTATTAAAGGATTTGCAATAACAACAATCGTTGGTATTTTTGCCTCAATGTTTATGAACCTTGTCTTTAGCAAGTTCTTGCTTGATGCAATGTCTGGTGCCATTAGAGTTAGAAAAGCAGGGGGTGCTCAATAATGAAGATTGATTTCGTAGGTAAGAGGAATTATTTTATAGCACTTTCGCTTGTGCTTATAGTTGTTTCGCTTATAAGCATCTTTACAAAAGGTTTTAACGTAGGTCTTGAGTTCATAGGTGGTAGCGAGCTTGTTATAAAAACAACAGATAATCACACAGTCGCCGATGTTAGATCAAAGATTTCTGGAATTCGACCAGAATTTGAAAAAGCAAGAATAATAGAAGTTCACGCACTTGGTCAAGCGGATCAAAGGACATTTTCTATACTTGTTTCACCAAAGGATGAAAAAGGTGCACTAAGAACCTACAATGCAGAAGAAAAGGCAGAGATATCATCAAAGGTAGAAGAAGCACTCAATGGAAAGGTAGTATCATTTAATGAAGTTAGTGGAGATGCGGCTGATGAGATAAAAAATCTCACGTGGAAAGCGGTTGTCTTCACACTCCTTGGAATTCTTGTTTACGTTGCTCTGAGATTTAAGTTTGCATTCGGTATTGGAGCAATTATTGCACTTATACACGATGTGATAATTACTCTTGGTTTCTATTCTATATTTGGTATCGAAATGAACATTGCAGCGATAGCAGCGGTTCTAACGCTTGTTGGTTACTCAGTCAACGATACAATCGTTGTTTTTGACAGAATAAGAGAACTGGGAAGAAAATTTAAAGGAAAAGATATAGCTTCTGTTGTTAACGATAGTATTAATTCAATCATTATTAGAACAATCAATACATCTTTAACAACGTTCTTTACAATTTTAATGTTATTGCTTCTCTCAACAGGTAGTATCAAATCGTTTGCATTTGGTATGACAATCGGTGTAGTAATCGGAACTTATTCTTCAATATTCATAGCTTCACCTATTGTTATTAAATGGGTTAAATCTATATAAGAACACAAAATAGATGCACGGGGGCACCACGTGCCCCCTTTTTGTAATATAAAAAATAGATAACGGAGGTGGGATTTTGATACTCCTTTTCTTGACCATTTTAGCAGGTGTGGTGCTTGTTGTGTATCTAACTTTGACCGTACTTGACAAGAGTACTGGAAATGAACAAACGGAAAAGATCTCGAGAATTATACAAAAAGGCGCAAGATCTTTTCTCTTTCAAGAGTACACAATTTTCTTCCCAATAGTTTTCATATTGGCACTACTTTTTGGTCTTTCCTCTGGTTGGACTAAGGCGATAGCATTTGTGATAGGTGCTATCTTTTCAGTTCTTGCAGGATTTTTTGGAATGACCATTGCGACCAAGTCAAATGCAAGGACCGCGTGGGGTGCAACCAAAGGTATTGGCGAAGCACTTGATATTGCCTTTTCAGGCGGTGCTGTTATGGGGCTTGTCGTCTCTGTACTCGGATTACTGGGGCTAAGCATTGTGTATATAATATTCGGACTTGAAGCTGTAAGTTTTTATTCACTTGGTGCTTCTTTCGTTGCACTTTTTGCTCGTGTTGGTGGTGGAATTTACACAAAGGCAGCAGATGTTGGCGCTGACATTGTTGGAAAAGTTGAGGCGAATTTGCCTGAAGACGACCCGAGAAACCCGGCGGTAATTGCCGACAACGTTGGTGATAACGTTGGAGATGTTGCTGGAATGGGTGCAGACCTTTACGAATCGTATGTTGGGTCAATATTTTCAGCAATAGCTCTTGGATACGCACTATTTGGTGAGAAAGGGATTCTTAATACACTTTATATAATTTCATTCGGACTAATTGCCTCCATTCTCGCAATTGTTTTTGTAAAGGTACTTTCAAAACTAAATACAGAACCTGCTATAGCACTGAGAACGGGAACAGTTTCTTCAAGCGTAATCTTTCTTGTTTTTGCACTATCATATGCGATTATGGAAAAGAACATGAGTTTATTTTGGACGGTTTTAACTGGTAATGTTGTTGGCGTTCTTATTGGGCTCATAACCGAGTGGTACACTTCAGGTAAAAAAGTTGAAAAACTGGCTCATTCAGCTGCGATGGGACCAGCAAATGTGATAATAAGCGGAACAGCCCTCGGTATGGAATCAACAGCGGTGATTACAATATTGATTGCAGTTGGTACGTTGATTTCTTACAAACTTGCAGGACTTTATGGGATAGCTATGGCTGGTGTTGGTATGCTTGCAACCATGGCTATGAACCTTTCGGTTGATGCGTATGGTCCTATTGCCGATAACGCTGGCGGTGTTGCTCAAATGGCTGGTCTTGATAAGAATGTGAGGGCTATAACAGATAAACTCGATGCACTTGGAAACACAACCGCAGCTATGGGAAAAGGGTTTGCAATCGGTTCTGCTGCGCTGACCGCCATTGCACTTTTTTCAAATTTTGGTGCTACTGCGCATATAAAAGAACTTCAACTTCAAGACCCCAATATGTTTATCGGTGCTTTAATCGGTGCAATGCTTACCTTCTTCTTTTCAGCACTTACAATGAACGCTGTTGGAGATGCAGCCAATGACATGGTTGAAGAGATAAGACGTCAAATCAGAGAAGTTCCGGGAATACTTTCTGGAGCAGTTGATCCTGATTACGAAAGTTGTATAAAGATAGCTACAAAAGGCGCATTAAAGAGAATGGTCTTACCATCTGTTCTTGCAGTTGCAGCACCAATAATACTCATGCTTGGACTTGGTGTTCAATCAGTTGCCGGCCTGCTTATAGGTTCAACAGTTACAGGTGTTGCACTTGCAATATTTATGGCAAATTCTGGTGGCGCATGGGATAATGCGAAAAAGTACGTCGAAGAAGGACACATTGGTGGCAAAGGCTCATTTGCACACAAAGCAACCGTTGTCGGTGATACTGTTGGAGATCCATACAAAGACACAGCCGGACCATCTTTAAATATTCTTATAAAGTTGATGGCAATAACATCCATAGTATTTTACTCAATAGTGGGGAGGTGGCTATAAATGAGAAGAATAGGTGTACTCTCTGTTGGAAATGATTGTCCAGGACTGAATGCAGCAATTCGTTCTGTTGTTGTTAACGCAATTGAACGAGAAGTTGAGGTAATGGGTATAAAAGACGGATTTGAAGGGTTGTTGAATGACAAAGTTGATATACTCATGAGAAACGATGTCTCTGGTATACTTCATCAAGGTGGAACAATACTTGGAACTTCGCTCTTCATACCTGAAACGGACGAAGAACTAACGACAATTAAGAACAAAACAATTCAATACGGTATAACCGGATACATTATTCTTGGTGGACGAAACGCTGTTAGAAGTGCGTTAAATTTACAAAAATACGGTATTCCATCGATAATTGTTCCTGCGACTATCGAGAACGACCTATCATTTACGGACTTTTCAATTGGTTTTATTACTGCACTTGAACATGTAACCGAGGCACTTGATATAATTCACTCAACTGCAGAATCTCACCACAGAGTAATGATTGTTAAAACAATGGGCGCTCCTGGTGGCTGGCTTGCTACTGTTGGTGGCTTAGCTGGAGGTGCAGATTTTGTTATCACAAGCTCGGATGTACTTGATCCGAAAGAATTAGTCACAACTATTCGAAATAGATACGAAAGTGGTAAAAACTTCTCTCTTGTTGTAGTTGAAGATGGTGTCAAATTGCCTGATGAAATAATAGATGAATGCAAATGCTCAAACGAATCTGACCCAGCACAAGTCGTAGGACTTTACATAGGCAAAAAACTTGAACTTGAATGGAGATACACAAACCTTGGATACATTCAAAGAGGGGGAACACCTGCTGCAATGGACAGAATCATTGCAACACAAATGAGTGCAAGGGCAGTTGAGCTTGTCAAAATGGGAAAATTCTACCATGCAGTGGGTGTCAAAGGATTCGTTGTTACAGAAGTACCTTACAGTGAAACACTACTCAATGTCAGACCAGTTGACTACTATATCAAACAATTAACAAAGTTATTCTACTGAGAAGAATTAATAAGAAACTGAAGATTCTTCGAACTGGTGGTTCTCAAAAACCACCAGTTTTTCTTAATTCACTTTGAATTGCACCAAAGAAATAGAGAACATTAAGAAGAAAAATACAGGATACAGAAGTTCACGAAAGAAGTCACGACAATTTTGAGATTATTTTTGTTATTTTACATAAAATAAAGAATTGGAGTTAACGATAACAAATGATAGAATAAAATTGTTGGTTATCGGTAACGTTACCAATTACTAATATAATGTTGTCAGGTAGAATCAGGTAGAATTACAAAGACAAGAAAGGGGTGCTTAGGGAATGGCGGAAAGATTACCTTTATGGAAGAAATGGATGTACGCTCTTGGTCAACTTGGTTGGTCATTAACAAGTTTTGCCATCGGGAATGCACTTGTTTATTTCTACATGCCACCAGATGGAGTGAATTTTCCTCAATACATAACAAGGGGCGCTGTCTGGGCTGGACTTACTATTGTTGGACTTGCCCTGGGAACTTCAAGACTTTTTGATGCAATAACCGATCCACTTGTGGCAACTATGTCTGATAGAAGCAAGCTCAAACTTGGAAGGCGAAGAGGATTCTTAGCACTTAGCGTTTTACCATTTGCTCTATTGTCATTTTTACCATTCTTTCCGATTTCATCGAATTACACGGTGAATACAATATGGCTCTTTACAACTGTTATAGCGTTTTACTGGTTCATGACGATGTATGTTACACCTTATTTTGCGTGGATGAGCGAACTTGGGCATGATCCAGACGAAAGGTTAGGACTTAGTACGATGATTTCTGTAACTTGGGCGCTGGGATACGTCTTAGGCACGCAGATTTACTTATTCCAAACGATGCTTGAAAAAAACGGTCTTGAACCAGTCAAAGCATTTCAAACGGTAACGGCAGCATATGGAATTATAGGATTTATATTCATGCTACTACCTATTATTTTTATCGACGAGAAAAGGTATTGTGAACAACACACAGTTAATGAGGGAAGTTTAGAGGCTATAGTTAACGCATTCAAAGAGAAACACTTTGCTATATTTGTTATACAGGATTTACTCTACTGGATTGGGCTAACAGGCATTAGTCTTGGGCTTGTATACTACATAACTGTTCTTCTAAAACTTCCAAAAGAGCAGGCTTCTCAAGTTCAGCTAATTATGTTCTTTTTATCATTCTTATTCTATGCTCCTGTAAACATACTTGCAAAAAAACTCGGAAAGAAAAGATTACTGATGACTGGGTTTATAATATTTGCAATTAATTTTGGTTTTGCATCGATGCTTGGAAAACTTAACATGTCACCATACCTTCAGAGCTACATAGTGGGTGTTCTTGCTGCTATTCCACTTGCTATATTCGGAATATTACCGAATGCTATGGTTGCTGACATTGCAGAGGCGCACGGTAAAAAGACAGGTAACTACAAGGCTGGGGTATTCTTTGGAGCAAGAACATTTATGCAAAAAATGGGTCAGACAATTGCTGGATTAATATTTCCGTCGATATACATACTTGGTTCAAATGAAGTCAACGAATTTGGTCTAAGGTTGAGTGCAATTATCTCTCTTGCCGTTATGATTCTTGGGTATTTTGCATTGCAATTTTACAACGAAAAGGAAATACTTAATACTCTTGGCGTCAACACATTAACTCAGGAAAATTAATACTCGAAAATAAGAAATACCGCAATCATCTTAGCCCTATATCTTCCGATATAGGGCATTTTGTTTTGATTCACTTGATATTTTTTTCACGAAATATATTGACTGTTATGCAAAGTATGATAAAATAAATAGTGTCACGTGAAAAAAATCACAATAGGACAAAAGGAATTTAAGAACGTAAGTTGACAAAAGGAACTTTGAAATTGAAAGAGGGAGGTTGTGTGTATGTTTGAAAAGAAAGTTAACATCTACAATGTATTTGAGCTAAGGTGCAAAACAACATGTTACTTTGGCGTTGGTGCAATTGAAAAGATGAAAAATATTTCTGAGTATCTTTCAAAGCGCGGAATGAAAAAAGTAATTGTTATAACAGACCCTGTTGCATACAAGGTTACTGGAGCATGGGATGTTGTAACAAAGTACTTCAACGAATTTGGCATAGAATACGTCCTATATGATAAAGTTACACCTAACCCAACCGTTGAACAGATTGATGAAGCAACGAAGCTTGGAAAGGAATTTGGTGCACAAGTAGTCTTTGGTATTGGTGGTGGTAGTCCAATTGATACAGCTAAGAGTGTTGCGATATTACTGGAGTACGAAGGAAAGACGGGGGCGGAACTTTACGAAGGAAAATTCACCCCGGAAAAGGCTAAGCCAATTATCGCTATTAACACAACGCATGGCACAGGAACGGAAGTAGACAGATTCGCTGTTGCCTCGATACTTGAAAAGGAATACAAACCAGCTCTTGCATATGATTGCATCTACCCGCTTTTTGCAATTGACGACCCAAAATTAATGGTTACGCTTCCTTACAAACAAACACTTTACACTACTATCGATGCGCTTAATCATATTACAGAAGCTTCGACAACGCTTGCAAGAAATCCATATTCCATACTCTTAGCAAAGGAAACCGTGAGACTTATTGCAACATACTTGCCACAAGCACTTAGTAATCCGAACGACCTCAATGCAAGATATTGGCTACTTTACGCATCGGTTATCGCAGGTATTTCTTTCGACAATGGACTGCTCCACTTCACACATGCACTTGAACACCCGCTTAGCGCAGTAAAACCAGACCTTGCACACGGACTTGGACTTGCGATGCTACTTCCGGCAGCTGTAAAAGAAATTTACCCATCTGTTGCTGAGATTCTCGCAGAAGTCTTCGAACCGATAGTTCCAGGTCTTGAAGGAAAACCAGGAGAAGCAGAAAAAATAGCAAAGGGAATTGAAGGCTGGCTATTCAATATGGGAATAACAGAAAAACTTGAAGATTTTGGTTTCAACGAAGGGCATGTTGAAAAACTTACAGAGCTTGCTATGACAACACCGTCTCTTGGATTACTATTAAGCGTTGCACCAATTAATGCAGAACGAGAAGTAATAGCAAGAATATACAGAAATTCATTGAAGAGAATGTGAAGAAGCAAAGAAGCTGAGAAATGACTTGAAATACAACGCTCCGGGATAGAACCGGAGCGTTGAGTTATGAGTTATTGAGTTATCTTACGAAATTATCAATCCGCTTGCAGGCTTGTCTTAATGTATTGGTACACTTCTTCGCATAATTTAAGTGCCTCTATTGGAAGCTCTTTGTGGCTGTATGCTTTCGAGATGAGCAGTTCTTTATCTTTGTACACAATGCTAACAGAATTAAATCTCATCAACTGTTCTTTCAAATCGTAGGGAAGATTATCAACTACTTGCTTAGGTTTTATGATAAATTGCCTTAGAAATGCATCTTCCTTAGGAATAAACACCTTTAAAAAGCCGCGGGGTACGATTGCAAACTGAGAAGTTGGGATAGACAGAGTAATATCTTTAAGCAACATGCAGAAATATTTCTGAGAATAATATCTATTGGAGACATAAATTTCAAAATAAAAGCGTTTCTCTTTGGTGTCTTCGTTTGTAAATACATGGTTTATTCTAACCGATAACCATCTTAAAACTGGATTAGTTTTCAATACGCCCTTTAATACAGAGCGTTCAAATTCTTTATCAGACCCAATATATTTATACCCAAGACTTTCTATGTACTCTTTTCGTTTACTTTGTCTGCTCTTAGACAATTGGTATATGACTAATATTTCAATTATAGAGCTGATAATAATTATCGAAACAATGATTGGTATAACCATACCTTATCAACCCCTTTTACTCAACGCGAGATTTTCCTGTAATATGTTCTAAGACAATCTTTATAACACCTGTGTTTTTACACTCTTGGCCTTCTCCATTTTCATCGACTGGATCACTTATTTTGTATTTTTCGGCAAATTGAGGCGAATACTTCTTAACAAGTTCGTAAATCGCAACTTTTTTTTCGAGACCTTCTACCAATTCGGCATTGCCGAACGCGACTACGCTTTCATAAGCGGTTGTCAATTTTTCTGGCAAGATTTTTGATTTTGTAACTACAGTGAAGCTAACTTTTGGGTGTTTTGAAATATTCTCAAGTTTTTTGCCCTCCAATGCGCAATGGATATATATCACTCCGTCTTTATATACATAATTAACAGGCACTCCGTATGGATATTCCCCATCGAATGTTGAAAGCACACCATATTCCCCTTTTTCTATTATTTCAAGAGCTTTTTCAATGGAAAGTTCTCTGTCTTTTCGGCGCATCATTTTAAATCTACTAACGCCCATTATTTGACGGATTTTTTCGACGATTAATCTTGGAGGGATAACGCTTTCAATAGCGATGTTTCTATTTGTGTATTTTTCGAACTCTTCGTAGTTAAGACCATTGCCAAGTTCGTATTCTTTTTCATATATTTCGAAATCTTCATGTGTTTCGATTTCGACGAGGTATTGGACAGATACGTTGTATGGCTTTTCGAGTTCAACGAACTCATCGAGCACAATTTCAACAGGTTTTTCGCTAATAAAATATCTTACCTTTGCAGTGACAGGAGTTCTTATCAAAGCGTTCCACAAAACTTCATTTGACGTTATTTCATATTCTTCCTCAACTCTTTTGAAATCTTCCATCAAATTTGATTTAAAAGCAACAATCCACTTTTCATTTCCTATCTTATCGACCATGTATCTAACACGGCAATTTCTGATTTCTTTATTCTTGGCAAAATCAAAAAAAGAGCAGTCCAGCAGATACCACTGGACTACCCCCAAAATCTGTTTTGAACTTGATTTAAGCTCTTTTGCTTTTTCTTCATCAATTAGATATTTCTTTTCGCGCTCAAATTCTTCCACTTTTAATCTCTCCTGAAATTAACTGATTGATTACATAATGTTTGCAGATTCTACAGGATAATCTATTTCCTCAAGCTTTTTTACAACCTTTTCAATGTCATTTGTTTCAATTACGATTTCTTTCTGAGCGACGCGAACTTCAAAATCCTTTTCACCTATCTCTTCGAGCGCCTTTGAAATTCTCATCTTGCAGTGGTTACATGAAATATCTGGAACTTTCAATAAATACTGTGCCATGATAAAACCTCCTTTTTTAAGATTTCAATTATCAAATAGCTCTTTCTCGCTCAAGTTTTTTTCTTATTCCCATAGAATTAAGAATAACCGTTATCGAGCTCATTGCCATTGCACCTTCAGCAATTGCAGGATGTAACAACCCAGCCATTGCTAATGGTATAGCGATTATATTGTACAAAAATGCAAATATCAAGTTAGTTTTTATAGCTCTGAACGTAGTTTTCGATATTAAAATAACGTCGTAAACTTTTGATATTCCACCCTTAGTTATTATTATGTCCGCACTATCGATTGCTAAATCACTACCACTTCCAATAGCCACACCGATATCTGCAGCCTTTAAAGCAGCGGCATCGTTAATTCCATCACCAACCATGATGACCTTTTTACCACTTGATTGGTACTTTCTAACTACGTCCATCTTTTCTTCTGGCTTTACGTTTGCATAAACTTCTTCGATTTCTACTACATTTGCTACGTATTTTGCAGTTCTATCGTTATCTCCAGTTACCATTACTGGTATTATACCATGAGATTTAAGCTCAACGATAGCTTGTTTTGAATCCTCGCGAATGGAGTCCTCTAAAGCAAAGAATCCAATTATTTTTCCGTTCTTCTTGACTTCAACAACTGACATGCCTTTTGATGTGTACCCTTCGTATATTGATGTATCAGAAGGTTTACCGATAAAATACTCATTATCACCAAAGGCAGCACTTAAACCTTTTCCATGGACCTCTTGAAAATCATATATTGAGACAATACTATCATCAATTTTTTCCAAGTATTCTGTTACTGCCTTTGAAAGCGGATGGGTAGACAATTTCATTATAGCCTTTACTATGGATTTTTCTTCAACCGATAAATTTTCAAATACAACGCGAGGTTTTCCTTGGGTTATAGTTCCTGTCTTGTCGAATAAAACATAACCGACATTTTTAACTGTCTGTATTGCTTCTGCGTTTTTAATTAGTAATCCCTTTTTTGCTGCAAGTGAGGTACCAACTATCAAAGCCATTGGTGTTGCAAGTCCCAGTGCACACGGACAGGCAATCACAACTGTTGTCAAAAAGACGAATATAGAAAATGAAAGTACATCTTTTGTATGTATTGTCCAAGGCAGAACCATTCGTATTGAATGAGTCAGGTCATTTAGGAAATCAAAATTGAAATACCATATCAACGCACTCAACATTGCCAGAGCGATTATCGTTGGAACGAAATAATTCGTTATTCTGTCAGCTAATTGTTGAATTGGAACCTTTGCACCCTGTGCTTCTTGAACAAGCGCAATCATCTTTGAAAGGAATGTGTTTTCTCCTGTTCTGGAAACTTCGAATCTTAAGGCACCAGTTAGATTCAACGAACCACCGACAACTTCATCGTTTACACTTTTTTCAACAGGTATAGATTCGCCCGTTATCATTGACTCGTCAACAGAAGAACTCCCTTCAATTACAATTCCATCTACTGGTATTCTCTCTCCGGGTTTAACTAAAACTACATGACCTTCTTTGACCGCCTCAATTGGTACTAAAAACTCTCCACTTTCAGTTATCACCCTTGCTTCTTTTGACTGCAAAGAAAGCAGTTCTTTAACTTGTTTTGAAGCTTTATCGCGAAGAGATGATTCAATGTATCTGCCTACGAGATGGAGCGAAACAATCATTGCACCAATTGTTCCAAATGGATGAACGTTAACACCAAAGTACGTAATCACATTTGTTAACCAAGCCGTGACACTACCAAAGAAAATAAGTGTGTCCATATTAGAGTGTTTATGCAAAAGTGCAATCGTTGCACCCCGTATTGTATCTCTACCAGCGTAAAATATTACAATGCCAGCAAAGACCAGTTCAATTTCTTTAAAAAATGGAATATGTATCCCGGCCATATGGAAGAACATGAGAACCATAAGCGGGACTGTAATTAAGATAGAAACAAATGTGTTCTTTCTTATTCGATTTAGACGCTTCTCCTCGATTTCTTCCAAACTTTCATTCGAAACTCCATAACCAACACTTTCAACAGCCTTACTCAAAACGTCCTCTGGAACATCCTTTTCGAGAATGACAAAAGCGGTATTAGTAGCTAAGTTAACTGCTGCAAACTTAACACCATCTACTTTTGAAAGTGACTTTTCAACTATTCTTGCACAATTGGCACACGTCATACCTGTTATCCTCAAACTTTTCTTTTGATCCATAGAGATAATATCCTCCCAATTTATGAAAGTTTATTAATCTTCATATTCGCAGCTCTATTTTATTGTATCACAACTAATGTTATTAATCAATAAGTTAATTAGTGCTAACTAAGTTCATCGAACATTGAATATTATTGTGGGAAATGGAAACGAGCTTAGGAAAGGAAAGTTAGACATTCAAGTTGGAGGCAAGATAGAAGTAAAGTCCGTTGTTTTTTGCATAATACATGGCAACATCAGCTTTCAATAACAAATCGCCAAAAGATTGTGCGTCTTTTGGGTAAATTGCAATGCCGAAATTTGCAGAAATATTGATACTATTCCCTTCGTAGTCTATAGTTTTTTCAAGTTCATTTATAACCCTTTCGACAAACTGCACATATTCCTTACAGTCGTATAGCAGATAAACAAATTCATCTCCACCAACTCTTGCGATAAAATCACTCTTTCGAGCAGCTGAAGAGAGTCGATGCGCAACCAAGGAGATGATGTGGTCTCCTACCTTGTGACTGAATTTGTCATTAACAGGTTTAAAGTTCTTCAAATCAACATATACAACACACACTTGCTTTTCTTCTCTATCTGCAAGTGCGAGCAATCTATCGGCTTCTACGTCAAGTGCTCTTCTATTTGGAAGTCCCGTTAGTGGGTCTCTCAAAGAGATGTACTCAAGGTATTCTTTCTGTTTTTGGAGCTCCTCTTCGAGCTTTATTCTCTCAAATACAACGCCGATTTGGTTAGCAAAAACAGTTGCTATTTTTATGGAAAATTCGTTAAAAGCCCTTTCGCTTTCAAAGTTATCGATATTTAGAAAAGCTACAATCTCTTCGTTTACAACAATCGGAACAGAGAGCATAGCTTTAATCTCATTAATTCTTCCATACTTTAATAGTACATCCAAACGTTCGTCTGTAAGTTTAACGGAGTCATATCCATCAATCTGAGTTATAACTTTTACCTGCTTATCGGTACCTTGAACAAGTTCTTCCGGTCTAAATCTTACTTTTGAAATCTGTGAGAAATCATACCCTACAGTTGCCGCAAATTCGTAAAAATCTCCATTTCGGATTAAAACAGAGCCCGCTTGAGCACCGGGGATAATTTCAACGGCTTTTTCAAGTATAAACTGATACGATGGAACAAGTATACCCTTTAAGAGTCCTTGTGTCATCTCTGTGATTGCTTCAAGTGCCTTATTTGTTGTTTCTTCCATCTTTAACAGTTTTTGAGTTTTGAATTCGTTTACGAGTAGTGTGATAGATACAATCATAACCAAAAAAAGTAATATCAAAGATATTTCTTTGATAGTCAGCAGTCTTTCATACTTTAGACCGTAGACAAAGTCCTTTAATACCTCTTTATCATTCGAAGAAATTCTTATCCCTTTTATTTGATATCTTCTGAGAATATCATTTACGTCTAATTTAACAACGGCTATTTTATCAGGCAGATATGATTCACCGAACGAATCTGCAATTTTAAAGCGTATTACAAGCAATGTTCCTTCCGATGTGATATCAAAATAATCAACTGGCGGATAACCGGGAACAAATTCTACATATGCTACATGCGGGAAGTCTTTTTGAATGGCTTTTTTGACGCTATCAATGAAATCATAATCATTATTATTAAGCGCTTCAAAGAGTTCCGTCCATTGGAAATATGCGTATGAAATATTCAGTGCTTCATTTTCAAAAGCTATGCGTGCTGTCTTTTTTAAATTTTCATCTTCGCTGTGGATGTAATAATTCATTCCAATAATAAAAGCTACTACGCTTATCAAAAGAAAAGTGAAAAACTTCCAACTCATGAGTCTTTCAAAACTCATCTCATCAGCCTCTCTAAGAAAGTATTTTCAAAAATATTATATCACCAAAACATAAGAAAGTGATAAGAAGCTTATGAAAATTCTTAAATTTTCTGGTAAAATATAGTAAAGGTATAAAACTCACACAAGTGAAGGGGTGATTTAAATGATTTTTACTTTAACTATGAACCCCTGTCTTGATAGGTACATTTATGTTGATGAGCTCATTCTTGATGACACTATCCGTGCAAAGAAAGTTGTTGATTATCCTGCTGGAAAAGGGATAGATGTTTCGCGAGTGATTAAAGAACTTGGTGGTGTGTCGATAGCGATTTCCTTAGTTGGCGGTAATAATGGTCGAAGATTGGAGGAAATGCTCGATAAAGAAGGCGTTATTTATTCTTCTATCAGAGTTCCCGAAGAGACACGGTTAAATGTAATCCTTGAGAGTAATAAAGGACAGTATCGAATAAGTATGCCAGGTGAGAAGATTAATGTCAAAAAGTTGCAAGTTGTTCTTGAAGTCTTGAGTGCTCTCGTAAGGCACAACGATATAGTGGTCGTCTCAGGTAGCTTACCAAAAGGTGTAGCTTCAGAGTTTTATACCGGGATAATCTTTACATTGAAACAATGGGGAGCTACAGTTTATTTCGATGCAGATGGTGATAAACTAAAAGCAGGATTAATTGGTCAACCTGACTACATAAAACCGAATTTACACGAATTCCAAAGACTCATAGGAAAGCATATTTCAAAAAGAGAAGAAAGCATCTCAGAGGCGAGAAATATCATAGAAATCCACGAATTAAAGGGTATACTTCTCACACTTGGTGGAGAAGGAGCGTACTTTATATCGAAAGAGAAGGTACTTTACACAAAAACAATAAAAGTCAATGTAAAGAGTGCTGTTGGTGCTGGTGACTCGTTCCTTGCTGGATTTGTACTTAAAAAAAGCGAAGGGGCAACCGATGAAGAGGCTCTACGATGGGCAAATGCTGCCGGAACTGCTGCGGTAATGACACCGGGAACAAGGCTTTGCAGAAGAGCAGATGTGGAGAGATTGCTTGACAAGGTTGAAATTGAAGTGATTGAATAAAAGGAGAGGAATTCATTATGCGCAAAAAGAAGGGGGTTTATCCCCTTCTTTTAAGTTTTTAATTTTAAACTTTTGCACACCACTCTAAGACCTTTTCGACATCAATCGTTGCAAGTGCTATATAATTATCCGCAGCACCGTAATATACATAGTACTTTCCTTTGTATTCAACCATAGCATCACTGAATACGACATTTGGAACCCCACCGAAGACTTCCCACTCTTCTTCTGGTTCGAGAATTGGTTCTTCACTTCTTTTAAGTACCTTGGTTGGGTCATTTGGTTCGAGCAAAATAAAACCAAGCCTATAAATTGGTCTCGGGGCATCTTCAACACCGTGATAGAGGAGTAACCATCCATATGGTGTTTTGATTGGCGGTGCGCCAGCCCCGATTTTAAGATTATCCCAGTATCCTTTTCTTGGTTGTGCAATACTTACATAATCGTACCAATTAACTAAGTCGTTTGAAAACGCAAGCCAGATGTCAGGCTCGAAGCGATGTAACATTACGTACTTTCCATTTATCTTTTCTGGGAAAAGCGCTGCATCTTTGTTGTTTATTTCATCTTTTATAACTATTCCGTACCGTTCCCATGTGATAAAGTTCTTTGTTGATGCAAGTGCAACTCTTGGACCTTTTGGTGAATAGGCAGTGTAAAGCATGTAGTATCTACCATCAAGTTTTGTAATTCTTGGGTCTTCCACACCGTACAATTCATCTTTGTTTTCCGGAGAAAAAACTGGTTTTTCAAAACGATTGAAGCGAACTCCATCCGTACTAACTGCGTATCCTATTCTTGAGACCATATCCGCACCTTGTGCTCTGTAAAGCAAATGAAATAGTTCGCCATCATGAACAACCGCACAATTAAATACATATTTATTTTCCCATAAATGTTCAGGCACAGGTGCGAGTAATGGATTAAGTGGGTGTCGCTCAAGCTTAAGTTCCATGCGTTGGTCGCCTCCTTAAAAATATAATTATGATGAGAAACTTTCTTAATTTGTTTGATTCATTTAAGGGACATTGAAATGCCCTGTAAGAAGTAGTTCCTGAAAATCAAAAATATTATAACCATTGGAATCGTTTGAATTACAGCGCCAGCAAGGACAGGACCTATATAACTTGCATACTCATGATTAAAAGAAGCGAGTAAAACGGAAAGTGGCATCTTCTTGTAGTCTTTCATAACCATTAGTGGCCACAAAAAGTTGTCCCAGATACCGATAAATGTAAAGAGTCCGACTATTGACGCCGTTGATTTGCTCAGAGGAAACATGATTTTGAACACAACCCAGAAATTGTTGGCACCGTCTATCTTGGCTGCATCTATGTAATCTTGCGGAATACTTTTGAACGTCTGTGCGAACATGAAAACTCCCCACGAACTTGTCAAAGATGGTACAATTAGAGCCTGATACGTATTCAACCACCCAAAAGTTCTTATGAGTATAAACATAGGTATCATAAACATAAATCCGGGGAATAGCATTTGATATATTATAAAGTTAAAAACCGCCTTTCCGATTTTGAATCTGATTCTTGAAATTGCGTATCCTATTAGCATAGAAGTAAAAATTACCGAAAACGTAACTGTGGTTGAAATGAACAAACTATTTAAAAATGCACGTATAAATGGTCTTTCGAATCTATTTGCCATGATGAATATGAATTTGTAATGTTCAAGCGTCAATCTTTTCGGGAAAAATGTTGTGAATATATCTTCCGCAGGTTTAAACGATGATACAAAAAGCCAAAGATAAGGGTATATCCATACCAGAGAGAGAAAGATTAGTACTACTGTGAGAATATATGATGTTATTTTTTCTCGTCTCATACAAAGCTCACTTCTTTCTCAAAGAACTTTCTAATCAGCATAACTATGGCATAGCTTACAAGAGCTGTGACAATGGCAACTGTTGTTGCATAAGATGGATTTATTCTTTTAAAAGCCGTATCGTACATGTATATGAGGAACGTAGTTGTTCTCTGCATCGGTCCCCCACCTGTTATCATGTAAGGTTCTGTAAAGATACCGAAAGTCAGCATTATCGCCAGCACAGTTACCGTGATAAGTGAAGGGTTAAGCAGTGGTAACGTAATCTTCCAAAATATCTGACTTTTGTTTGCGCCGTCCAGTTCCGCGGCTTCGTAGAGTGATTGTGGAATAGACAGTAAGCCAGCGTACAATATCAGACCGTAGTAACCTATGAATTTCCATGTAATTATGATACAAATTGAAAAGACTGCAAGCTGTGGATTTGAAAACCAAGGAATTGTTATTCCAAAGAATTTATCCAGTAATCTGTTGATAGGTCCATTAATGGCAAAAAGGTTTGAAAACAAAAGTGAGTAAGCAACTCCCGAAGAGACATTAGCAACGAGAAAACTTAGCATTATGAATGTTTTACCAAACTTAACTTTTGTCAAAGCCAGAGCAAAGAGTAATGAAAATGTCAATACCATTGGTATTAAGTACGCCAAGAAATTCAACGTGTTAAGCGCAATTCTCATAAACGTACTGTCGGTAAATATTCTCGCAAAATTTTCCAAACCAACGAAAGTAGGTTTAGAAAAGTAATTCCACTTAGTGAACGCAAGAACAACCATCCAAATGAATGGGTAACCCCAAAAAATTGCAGTATAAGTTATGTACGGAATGATAATCGAGTATCCAAATAACCTTTCTTTTCTACCAAACTTTGAGCGTTTTGAACGTTCTTTACTCACGTAACCACATCCAGTGATCAGAATAAAATCTTGTTAATTTCTTTTACTGCCTTGTTTAGAATATCAACGGGTTTTCCCTTTAAATACATTAAAGGTTCGATAAGATAAGTTGTCATAGCTTGTTGAATGTCGATAGTTTTATCTATCAGCGCAGGTGGAACAGCATACGGAACGAATGACGAGTAAGCTCTGAAGAATTTGTCGTTCATAAATTTAGAAAAGGCTGGATTGGTAGTTAAATCTTCCCTTGCAGGTGGCATTTGCGTTTTTTCAATCCACAGTACGTCGTTTTGAACGTTCGAAAATACCCAAGATATGAATTCAAAAGCTGCTTTTTTATCTTTACATGTTGAATAGATAACAAGTCCTTTCGTATCAGCAAAAGTGTATACTGGTTTGTCCTTTGGGTAATTATCTGGTACTGGAGGTGCTGAGAACCAGATTTCTGGTACTATCTTGGGAAATGTTTCCTTTGCCCAATTTACTTCCCACGGTCCTGTAATCTTTGCGAGTATTGTGCCATTATAGAATGGGTTTGTACCGAGTTCGATGGCGGTCCATTTGTTTTGAAACATTGTGTAAATGAATTCGGAAATCTGCTTTCCGGCATCATCACCGAAGTTAACTTTCCTTTTTGATATATCGATGTAAGGCTTCCCGCTGGTTGCAGCGTAATAATACGTTATAAAATCGAACCATCTATCCCACCAATTTCGACCGGAGATAACCTGCATTGTGAACTTCTTTTTCCCGTCTGCGAATTTCTTGCTAATCTCATAAATCTGACTATAAGTTCTTGGCGGTTCGTTATAGCCGAGTTTCTTTAATAAATCTCCTCGCCACCAGAAAATCATGGGATTGGAGTAAATAGGAAAGACATAATACTTTCCTTTTATCTTCCAAGATTCTATAATACTCTTCATTTTTCGTGCTTCGATTAACTTCTGGAAATCCGCACCAAAATTATCAAACGCGTAAATAGCTCCAATATCGGCGAGTTGAGCGGCAAAACCACTGAAAATATTTTCGGAAAAGTCCGGTGCATTACCAGCGGCAAGAGCGCTTAGAATAGCTTCCTCAGAACTTCCAGCTGCTGGGATTGTCTGAACTTCGATTTGAATATCTGGTCTCAACTTGTTCCACTGTGTGACTATAGATTTCCAGAACTCTTCTTGAAATGCATTTGGGGCAGTCCAGAATGTAAGTTTGACTGAAAATCCAAGACCTGAAATTAATACTACCAAGAGAAACATTAAAACTCTTTTCATACTAATCCCTCCCTCGAAAGTAGTAGGAAATTTTATATAACTGAACTATTTCTTCTTATATAAGCGGTATATATACATTGTTTATACGGATGAATACTTTGACCAGATAAAATTTCATTCATTCTTTTAATCGCGTTTATTCCAAGCTCTACCTTTTGCACCCTCATGGTTGATAAACCTTCTTTTTCTGCAGCAGGTATATCATCAAAGCCAACGACACTTATGTCTGTAGGGATCTTATATCCCCATTCTTTTAATTTGTGTACAACTTTGAGTGCTATGGGGTCATTCGAACAGATTATTGCTTCAGGGACCCAGTCTCTGAGTGCTCTTTTAAGAACAGAGTCGATTTCTTCGTGTAGATCATCGTATTCAAAGAGTATAGGCAATTTCCCAGACTTTGTCATAGCACTAACATATCCGTGATATCTATCCCTAAATCCGTAGTATTTTAAAGGGCCGTGTATATGAATTATTCTATTAAAACCTTCATTGATGAATTTCTTTGTTATGTAAAAGATGCCGTCGTAACCATCACTAACGATACTATCAACTCTCAAACCATCTATGTAATGGTCTACTAAAATCAATTTTGACTTTGAGCTTAAATGTTGGATCTCTTCTTCAGAAGCATCGCTTCCCAAAAGAATATACCCATCAAAGCTTTCGCATTTGCCATTCAGAAGTTCTTCAAGAATTATCACGTCTGTTGAAATCTTATAAATCGTTGCAGCATTTTGAATGGTATCAAGAATTATCCTATAGAATATACCTATATCGCTTTTTACTAATTCAGCTATCCTGTAACTGATAACAATACCAACATTGAAAGTCTTTTTTCGCGCAAGCGACTTAGCGGAAAAATGAGGTGCGTAACCCAGCTCCTTTATAGCTTTCAAAACCTTAATCTCTGTTTCCTCTGATACGTAACCTGTGCCATTTAAAACTCTTGAAACAGTCGCTATTGAAACTCCTGCCCTTTTTGCAACATCTTCTATAGAAACCATTATTCTCTAACCTCCGTGACAATTATAAATCTTAAGCTGATTGAAAAACACTTTGGTCACTGAGCTCATATCATATATGAAAGCGTTTACACTGTGTAATTATTATATCGATTAAAATACAAAATACAAAATAAGCTTTTTGAAAAAAATTGTTGAAAACATTTGATATAATAAGTAAAGTATAAATAATTTTTTATAAAAGAAGAAAAATAGCAAAAATTGTAGAAATTACGTTGTAAAATTTTTGCCAACATAAGTATATAATACTCTGTGTGTAAGCGTTTTCTTAAATATAAATCATATAAATCAATTTGTTCCGCACTATCTTCCAAGGAGGTGGAGTATATGAAGAGGATTTTGGTAATTTTTGGGATTTATTTCGGACTTTTGGTTCTTGGTGCGACGTTTACTATACCAGTTGAAGTAGGTGAGGTAGAAGTTCCAGTTGTTGTTCAGATGGGTTCATTGGTTGACATGGTGCCGGAAGATTTTGAACCTGATTGGACAAGTCTCAGAGTCCTCGTTTCAGGAAAGGAAGTTCCATTTCAGATCGAAGATATTGATGGCAACGGAAGGATTTCGGCCCCCGATTATTTGGTGTTTAGTGCAAAGGGTAAATCCCAGATAGTGATTCATGATACCCCAGGGAAGGCTGTTGTCTATCCGAAAACGTTCTCAGTTATGAAGCACGAAAAAGGTTGGAACGTAAAGGCAGTAGATGGTAGTATCGAAGCCGAAATTAACGATCGAGGACTTGTTCAGGTGACGCGGTTCGGAAATGTTAAAGCAAAACTCGTCGATGAAATCGGTATTGCAAGAGTAAGCGGTTGGTTTAACTCTACATACTATGTCGACGGAAAACTCGGAGATCATCATGAAGAAACAAGTGGTGCTTTCAGAGTGATCTCTTTGAAGGTACTTGACCCAGGTCCTGTTGCGGTATGTGTTGTCGCGATTCTTAAATCTGAGAAATTCAATGGTCTAAAGCAAGAACTTGTCACACATATTTTCAAAAATGGCGATATTTTAGTTGATAACAAATTTGTTTTTGAAACATATGCTGATATGATGAAAGTTCAAACAATGATAACAAGACCAATTATTCCTGCATTTGATGACACTGTGCATATTCTTCCAGTATTCAGAAGACTTGTATGGGCTGACCAGCTTAATATCACTCCGTATGAATATTGGTTGCAAAGGAATGCAGTTACATGGGTTAACAATGTACCATACATTACATTCCCGGCTGGAAGTAGTATGAAACCCCTTTGGTGGGGAGCAACATATATATTTGCGTCGATGGAGAGATGGAGAAGTAACTTCTCAGTTAAAGGAAATGTTGGTGTTGCCGAGATATTACCAGAGATTCCTGTAGTCTATGCCGATTACAAAAAATGGCTTGATGGTGATACGTGGGTATACGAGAGTCTTGAATTCCGCGATGGTGTATTCAAGTGGATGCCAGGTGAATTTGACGCGTATCCTTCAACTACCGGTGTCTATTCTATGAAAGTCGAAGATATGCCAAATAGATACAAAGCAGGTGATGTTGTTCAACATCTCAGACTATTTACTCTTTACTCTGCAAAAAGCATAGAGGAAGCTGTGAAGTTCATTGAAGCAAAAAGCGAATCGTTCAGAAGTCTTAAAATTGGAGAATAAAATGTTGACTCAAAAGGCCGGAGATTCCGGCCTTTTTTGACTTCAGAAAGGGTGGTTCTATGAGAAAGAGAAATGTACTTTATTTCTTTTACTCACTTGTTATCTTAATCACTCCTATAAATATTTTTGGAAACTTAGTGTTCAATAACACACACCTTGAAAGACTTGGTCAGTATTTTGTGCTGAGTGGTGAAGTTGTAAAAGGCTACTGGGTATACGCTGATAACAAGGGAGATCACTTTGAAGTTACGACAGCACTAAATGAAGGTGATTTCTGCGTAGACGATGTTGCCCGTGTTGTGTTGTTATACACAGAAGCCTACGAAATTACAAAAGATTTCAAATATCTTAATCTGGCATTGGAAGCTTCAAAATTTGTATTGCAGATGCAGACAGCTGATGGAGAATTTTACAATTTTGCATGGCATGATGGTACAGTAAACAAACATGGTATAACAAGCCAGAAATCGTCGTCTTGGTGGACTCTTCGTGCTTTTGTGGGACTTTCAAAACTCTCTCAATATTCCAAGGATGAAAGATTGCTTAGTGCCATTAAAAAGACGTATAGCGCTTTAAAGAGGACTCCTCCTGTGTATGGAGACCAACTTGGATTATATGTTCTGGGATTATCTTATTACGTGACAGTTACCAATGATGATAGTGTAAAGAAAGACTTGAGAAAGTACGCTGACGAGTTGTTAAACTATGAATGGAAAACATTTTCTTACTTGAAAGGATTCTTCTCCGTATATCAGGACACATTCAGTTGGAATGGTTGGGGAAATCACTACAGCGAAGCACTTGTAGAAGCTTACAGAGTACTTAGCGACTCGCGTTACCTTAATGCTGCTCAGAGTTCCTTAGAAACTCAAGTGCCACTGCTTCTTTCAACAGGTCTTATTTATTCTATTGGAAAGCATGTGAAGCTTTATCCAGAACTTGCTTACGCACTTGAATGTTTAGTTGTTCCTACTGTTAAACTTTACCAAATAACCAAAAATGAAAAATATGCTTATTTTGCATCGCTATTAACTTCTTGGTTATACGGTGGAAACAGACTTGGAATTAGAATGCTCGGTGAAAATGGTGAAGGTTACGATGGATTGGAATTCATGCATTACAATAGAAATGCAGGGGCTGAATCAACAATATGTGCGCTTCGCACGGTATTGTACGCGATGACACTACCTGAAAAATTTCGGCTTATAGTCGAGAAAGTGGAAATATTGGGTAGGAATGGAATCATAGTTCTTGAGGCAGAATCTTTTGACCCAGGACTTTCAAGTGTTCGTATTATCACAGGCGATTTTGGTGGTGGCGCTACATTGAAAACAGATGGTAAGAGCCGGTTACGAAAAGAATCATTAATAGCTGATCCTGGTAATTATATTGTTTTTTTGGCAGGAGATTTTAGAAATACAACGGTGACTGTCTCTTCAAAAAGCCAACTTAAGAAAGAACTAAGCGGTAGTGGCATCTTTGAAATCGGAGAATTTGAGATTCAAGATTTTATAACCGTGGTTTTGTCTAATTCATGCGAGATTGATCAGATAATACTTATTCCAGAAAAGACAGGTCTTTCATTTAGAGTGGAGAGTGAAGAAAAAAGTATTGTATACAATCTCAAAGAAAAAGAAGCAAAATTAATAGATGTAAAAATCTTTACAAAAAAGGATACTAAATTAACAACCAGTGCATTGGTGAGTTTAAAGGGCGTTGGAGAATTTTTTCTTTTGGACTTATCTTCACTCTTTAACAACGATGGTTTTGCAATGCCTCAAAAACCTGGGAACTTTGATAATCTTGGTGGAGTTGTAGGTGCGTACTTTCCTGGGGACGAGCTGAGAGATGGGATTAACTATGTAAAAGGAATTCCGTTTGAAATTGTGATTAACGGAAATGATAATATGAGATGCGATAGTCAGGTTCTGGTATTAGAAAGTCCTATAAAGTGCGAAAAAATATATATCTTAGCGGCGGCAAATCACGGTGATTACAAGGCAGAGTTCTTAGTTAACTCAAAACCGTATGTGCTTACTATTCGCGATTGGTGTGTCAACCCAACAGATATCGTCTTTGATTATAGATACATTCAAAGTGGTGAAAGACAGTCAATTAAATGTGGAATAACAATTTACGAGATTGATTGTTCTACTTTGGGAGAGCCTGTAAAGGAAATCATCTTTCCAAAAGAAATAAATGTTCACATTTTTGCGATAAGCGTCAAGTAAAGATAAAAAAGCAATGGTGACTTTTGTAAAGTATCATAAGCACTAATGAAACTTGATGATTTAAAAATTCATTTAAGCCTATATTTATAATATTAGTGAGAGAGTTTTTGTTTTTAATATTGGGACACCTGAAGAGTTTTGATGTTGGTGTCCCATATTTAATTTGATAAAGAACGTGTTTTTCAAAAAGTTTCAGTGCTTTAGCAAGTCGTGAAACGTTTCCATACAGTGTAACAATCGTACAAAATTATGAGAAAATATGGATAGTAACCCACATTGATAAAGGAGGAGGAGTATTGATGGTTTGGTTGAGAAAAGTTGCGGTCTTCTTACTTTTATTAAGCGTTCTTTCAATTGCGGCTTTAAAAGTTGAGGGGAACAAGGTTATTTTCACATTCACCTATCCACAAGCGAATACGGTCCATCTTGCTGGGACATTTAACAACTGGTCGACCACAGCCAACCCAATGAGAAGAGAAGGCGACACATGGATTACGGAACTTGAGTTGAAACCTGGGACTTACCAGTACAAATTTGTTATCGATGGTGGAAAGGTGTGGAAGGAAGATCCAGATGCTCCAGGTTACACTGATGATGGTTTTGGAGGAAAGAATGGTGTATTTACACTTGCTCTTAAGGATGGAAAGTTGGTTATAGTGGCTCCTGCTCCCGATATCGCTGGAAAGATTGAAATTAACGAAGAAAGAGAGGAGAATTTCTCTATTGAGGAAAACGTGTATGTTGTCATCCGCTTTTATAAACCAGATGCGAAATATGTCTTCATTGCTGGCTCGTTCAATAACTGGAGTTCATCGGATACAGAGTGCTACAGTGCAGGCGATGGTTGGTGGGAAGCTGTCCTTGAGTTGACACCTGGTGTTTATCAATACAAGTTCGTAGTCGATGGAAAAGATTGGGTAACTGACCCAAATGCACCAGCATATGTAGATGATGGATTTGGCGGAAAGAACGGGGTATTCGAAGTTTGGAAAGAAGATGGTCTGCTGAAAGTAGGGGCACCAAGAGTCCAGTTGGAAGTGGAAGAAAAGAAAGTTGAAATGCCAAAAGAAAACATTGTCAGGTCAGTTGAGTACTCAGTTGATGGTAAACTCACTGATGTAGAAAAAGCTACAGCTTACTTTGAGGCAACAGCAATTTTCAAAGGTGCATATGTAGCAAGAACATCGTCAGCGTTTTACGTTGCAGTAGAGCTTGATAAACCTGCAAAAGATTATCTCAACCAGAATCTTCTTGTTGAAGTATATACCGATTCTCCAAGAATGACCTCTGCAAATACAAAGACCTACAATGGAACGGAGCTTAACCAAAAGGTTGGCTTCAGATTTTCTATAAATATGAAAACATACCCAGTAAGAAAACGTGGTTCATTCTTTGCAGCCATGGGAGACAATACATGGGTTCTTCAAGCAAATCCATTTAAGACTGCTGTTGATGAAGTGGTAGAATTCGAAATACCCTACGACATAATCGGTGTGAAAAGTGGAGAGACGTTCAACGTTTTCGTTGTAGTATCTGTTGATGGGAAAGACCAAGTAGTTCCAACCGAAGGTGTTGCTATTAGGACACCAAGTATGATTTCAGGTAATGTTATTGCTAAATTCGTTGACAAAGTCGGAGATGATTACAGCTTTGGAACATACACATATCCAAAAGACCCAGCATTTGCACCTTACAAAGGACTTTGGGATATAACCGAGGTTACTGTGCTCGAAAATGAAGATGCATACGTATTTGCAATTAAATTTGCAGAGATGACCAATCCATGGGCATCACCGAAAGGATTTTCACACCAACTTGTGAATATTTACCTTGACACAAAAGATGGTGGGAGGACTGATACCTACAAAGAAGGCGCAAGAGTCCAATTCAAAGAACCATGGGATTATTTCATCAAGATTGCAGGTTGGACAGATTACGGTCAGGTTTTTGCAACAACAGATGGTAAAGAAATATCTGATGCAATAACATACGAAGCGGATCCTGCGGACAAAGTTATATATGTCGTTATTTTCAAGAAATATCTTGATGTTCAAAAAGGTATAAAATCTTATATCTTGTCAATGAGCCAAGATGGTTTTGGAACGGATCATATAAGGGCGGTTACACCAAATGCATCACAATGGACACTTGGTGGTTACCCATCAGATTCAAAAGACTACGCACCTTGGGTGCTTGATATCGTTGCCCCAGAAGGATACACCCAAGAAGAAATGCTCAAATCTTACATTCCTGGTCAGGCGTATGCAACGTTGATACCTGTGGTTATCAAATAGTCTTGAAATTAAGCAAAGAAATAATAACCTGCCAGCTTGCGCTGGCAGGTTTCATTTTTGTATTTTTGTATTTTTCTTATTTCATTAGCTGATTTCTGCGTTTTTTGTCTCAATTCCGAATATCAAAACAACAACCGACGCGATAAGTGATAAAAGAGCAAGCCAAGAGAAGATTTCCAAAAGTGATTTATTCAAAGCAAACATATAACCGGCAAACTGTGGGGCCAAAATACCAGCAATCCTTGCAATAACTCCAGCCATACCATTTCCAGTTCCTCTCATTGAAGTTGGGTATAACTCGGGTGTGTAAGCATACACAAGCCCCCAAACACCGAGCGTGAAGAATGAAAGTAACAAGGCAACGATGATTAACTGAAGAGTATTTGAAACAAATGCCCAAAGAATGGCAGTTACAGCCATACCAAGGAAATACAGCATAAGTGATTTTTTTCGACCGAGCTTTTCAATAAAGTATGCAGCTGAGAGATAACCAGGCAATTGTGCGACCATCATAAAGAAAGTGAACCACAGCGATTTTGTCGCACTTAATCCTTGCTGAGCAAATATCTTCGGCGCCCAGGAAAATAATGCATAGTAAACAAAGCTAACAACAAACCAGCTTGTCCAAATCATGAGCGTTCGAGTAAGGTAAGGTTTTCTTAAGATATCCAATATTGTGATTTTACTTTCAGGGATTGGTTCAATTTCTTCTCTTAGCTGTATTCTTAATACCCTTTCTAAGCCAACCTTCCCATGCTTTTTAAACGCGAATTTTGGAGATTCGGGTAACTTGAGTAGAACGGGAAGTAATAAGAGTCCCGATGCGAAAACCCAGTAGGTTATTCGCCAGTTGTTTTGAACTGTCAAAACAGCAACAAGCCCTATCAGTATACTTCCAAAAGCCCAGCTTGCTTCCAGTAAAACAAGGTAAGCACCCCTGAGTGCTTTGCCTAAGAATTCGGCAAAGTAAGCATTAACAGATGGCATCAAACCACCATAACCGATACCTGCAAGAAAACGGAAAAACATAAAGGTGTTTGCTGAGTTTGTAAATCCAAGTGCTGTTGAAAATAAAATTGTCATCAGAAAATAGATTAAATTTGAAAGCTTTCTTCCAAACAAGTCGGCAACCAAACCAACACTCAAAGCACCAACGAGCATACCAAGAAATGTTGAACTTAGAATGTTCGCAGATTGCTGAACGGTAAGTGCCCACTCTTTACTGATAGAAGGTAATGTGAATGATAGGGCAAGCACACCGGCTGCATCAAACATCCACATGATGGAAGTAAGGTATAACAAACGTTTTTTGGACTTCTCATTTACGTGCATTTCAACAACACTGTCAATAGGCAAAACATTTTCTGTAGATATATTTTTGCTCACCCGAATACCTCCTTTCAGCGAAAATTCTTAATATGTGCTGTAAATTTTGTCGACAAAATTCAACATAATTTTACACTACATGTTTTGTTGTGTCAATTGATTAGAATCTCTTTGATTTAACAACTAATTGAAATTTGAAAAATCATTTGGAATTTTTTTGCTATAATATAAACAGAGTAAGGAGATGCAACATCAAAAAACGGTTGGTTAAAAAACGGTTGATTAAAAATATTCTAAAAGGGAGGGACAGCTTATGGTTTCGCTCAAATTGAAACACTTGCCAGTGATTCTGGTGGTTGTTTTAATTGTCGGCTTTTCTGTAACTTTTCTTGTTTCTAACATTATGAGTCAAAGGATCAACTCAGTATGGCTTGAAGATCATGAACGCTTGGCTGTTAAAAATGTAGAACATTTAATTGAAGGAAAAGAGAAATTATTAGAAGTTTTCATTTCTGATATGATTGACGACGAACAAGTTATTGAACTTTTCAAAGCTCAAGATAGAGAAGGCCTGTATGAATATCTAAAGCCATATTATGAAACTTACAAAAAAGAAAGAATTGAAGTTTTTCAGTTCAACAATTTCAACAATAGTGACCTAACTGTATTTTTGAGAATGCACAAACCAGAAAAATTTGGCGACGATGCTTCTTTTAGAAAGCTGTTGAGAAAAGTTTTGTCGACTAGGCAACTGGTAGTTGCATACGATGTTGGCACAAGCGGTTTGGCATTAAGGGCAGCTGCACCTGTGATAGATAATGGAGAACTTATTGGTGTATTGGAATTAGGAATTTATTTTGATGTATTATTTTTAAAAGATTTTGATGGTGGCGATAACGAGTTCGTTATCTTAGCTGATGAAAAAGGAAAATTGGACCAACCCAAATTTGTAAGGCTTAATGAGAATGTAAAAATTGCTGAGGAAGTAGATTTGAAAAAGTTTATTGAAGATGAGCATTATTACATTTTAAAAGGCAATTATCACTACTTCACTCACCATTTTAAAGATGTCGATGGTGAGACGGTAGCACTTTTGTTATCAAGAATTTCCATAGCAGATGTTGTAAACATTAACCGGTTATCTACGATTATCACCGCAATTGTTTATGTCGTTATTGTAGCGATCTTGGTAATTATTACCATAATATTATTGAAAGGGGTCATAAAGCAGATTTCGATAGCAAGGGAAAGTATTTCAAAGCTTGAAAACGGAGACCTCACCGTGAGGTTTGATGTAAGTGTGTCAAATGAAATTGGTGAACATGTCAAATCGGTATCTCAGGCTGTTGAGAAATTGAGAAATGCATTTATTAGCGTTCAAAATGGTTTTGTTTCGATAAATCGATCCGTAAGTAGTTATGAAATGCTTAGTGAGAAACTAAAAGAAATTATCAAGAAAGCAAATCAATCAGTTGAGCAAGTTGCTTCTGTTGCAGAGAACGTATCTGCATCTGTAGAGGAAACGAACTCTGGTGTTGAAGAGGTTGCGGCAGCTGCACAAAATGTTGCTTACAGCGCGCAGCAGATTTCCTCGCTCACGAATTCCACATTCAACGAAAT
>Ga0197142_1000191_pt1 | contig 54876 bp, 51 predicted proteins | sample GBS60_MetaG_FD_148614 | JGI IMG/M metagenome (GOLD analysis project Ga0197142, IMG submission 148614) | Sediment microbial communities from Great Boiling Springs, Gerlach, Nevada, United States - GBS 60_MetaG | ecosystem: Environmental > Aquatic > Thermal springs > Hot (42-90C) > Sediment... | reverse complement strand
AACTCTGAAAATCCCTATATGCAAAGAGTGGTCAAACAGGAACTCATCACCGAACCTGAATGATCAAGCTGGAGTAAACGAGCGTCACCCGCCTTACCTGTCACGCACGATACATATCCTGCAAGAATCAGAGGAGACTTTCAGCTCTAGTATGATGTCGTGCGAGAGGTTGTTTGGATGCAACTAATTATACTAATGATACCGTTATTTATCGTTGCTGCCGACTATGGGCGGTTCATTAGTATACACATAACTTGTATCTCGATCATTATACTCTAGTTTTTACGACGATCACCTACCATAACTCATATAGAGAATGATCAAACGCCGATCATCTGGGGCGGGGTCGTGCTATTTCTTACTAATTGGAAACTGCCGATGTGGCTTTTGTTTGCGACATTTCAAAATGCTTTTCCGCTCATTAGTCAATTGTTGGTTCAGCGCTAATTGAAGCGCTCACTGAAAACAAGATCCATCACGAGTACCTGTGTCAATTGAGAGTTCTGCCTTGGATTTGACAGGATAAGAATGCCCGGCTTTTTTCAGCACCGGGTAGGTTGGAGATCGATTCATGGCACGAATCTGTTACACGGTCTCCCATCGCACCTCTATGCGCTGCGCAGAAAACTGGGAACTCATTCCGCACTCCACGGAAAGATACGTTGATGGGAAGTCGCGTCTGCCTGCAATGAGTGGGCGGGCAGCGTACCCGCCTCGCCAGTTACAGTTGGCACTGTGGAGAAACAACATTTTTCTGGGAACGGACACTGTTGGGATAGAGTACCGTTCCCGACCCATCGTCGTCACCTAGCTACGACATCAATACCGCTCGAACACCGGCTCAACTACATCGATAGCCCGATCAAACTCCTCACTCCCCGTCGCAACCCCTACTTCGCGCGCCAAATTCTCATCCCGTACCACTTCTAGCGTGACACGGGGCAGCTCATCGGCAACCGCTTTCACCGCTGCCAGAATTGGGCGCGTGGTCGTGGCGGAACGCAAGGCCGTCCCTTCAACGACAAACAGCGTATCGCCTTGCTCATTCCGAAAGATTAATCGCTGCACGCCCGGTTCCACGATCAGTTCGCGCACACGAGCAAGCAAGCGCCAGCCATGAACGACCTCTATTGTGATGTCCATGGTTCCCTCCTGCGCCGTGCTGGCGCTCTGTAGTAACAATACTCTCCGCTATGATACAGTGTAATCCCAGAATAGTGAGTTGTGAGAAAGAGACTCTTTACTTTGAGTATTGAAATTTTAATTATCAATATTTTATATTCTTATCATTCTTGGGAAGTATTAATTCTTCCTAAACGGGTTCCGAACTCGTCCAGTGTGATGATGCTTCTTTTCTCGTCGAGCGAGGAAGTGGGAGTCAGGCGAGGTGTTGTTCAGGAACGCTTTTCCAGCTCAGTGCATAACCTCGTTCATTGCCTCTCCGCAAATATGGGTTTTCAGAGTTCTCAGCTTTGGGTCACCTTCGATAACCGGACGATGTAAAAGCGGGGTGATCCCGATAAACATCATGCAACTGCTCACGATGACCACGACCTCCACGGTTTTCTTGGGAGCGCGGGCTGCTGGCCCGCGATGGGCGATCGTCGCCCATCGGTTGGTACATCAGCACATTATCACCCCTAGGCTCCGCCAGCGGGGGCACCCTCCCTGCAATGCGGTGACAGACCACGATCGGCAATCCAACAGGGGCGGGCAGCATACCGTCGTGACAGGAAGCTGCACATCTCCTATGCACTGTGGAGAGGTCGGGAACCCGCTGTTTCTGCTCTCGTTTCTCTTTCCTCTCCTCTCTCTTCACCTCTGCAGAGAAGGACGAAAACTCCAAAAACCCCTGCTCCGCAAAAGAAACGTTTGACACTACTTCCATTAACAGCGTATAATGAACGCGGATTCGTTGTCTTGCACGCAATGGGAGCTGGCAAGCAGCATGAAACGCTCGCAACGGACGCAACATCTCCTCGTAGCCGCATGTGCTACCCTTTTAGTAATGCTTCTTGCCCTGCAACAGTTTCCGGTGGTTGCTGCACCAGAAACGCAAGTCATTGATTTTGTATGGGCGCCAACCTCAGTGAATATAACCGGTCAGCCGGGTCAAGTATCTGTTGCCGTCAATGCCACACTTCAAAATCAGGGGGCATCGGATACTTTTGGTATTTCCGCTACAATGCCGACCGGATGGTCACCGATAACGATTTCACCTGGGCAACCGGTTCCTATTGCAGCGAATGCATCGAAGAGTTTTACTTTCTTCTTCAACATCCCTCCTGCAACTACACCTGGCACCTATATCATCGATGTCTTCGGTTTCCGCACCAGTGCGCCGAGTGTGACAGCGCTCTTCAGAATTATTGTGCAAGTCGTCCAGCCCTCGCCAACGGCAACTGCTTCGCCGGTCCCGCCAACCCCAATACCGGCATTCATCTGTAGTGATGGCTTTGAACCGGATAACTTCCCCGCGCAAGCGCGACGCATTGATGTTCAGATTCCGCAAGAACACGTGATCTGCCCGACCGGCGACGAGGACTGGCTCTACTTTGGCGGCGTAGCCGGAAAGGTCTACACCATCGATGTACCAGTGATGCGACCGGGTATTGATCTGTCATTAGAGTTGCTTGATAGTCAACTCAACCGGATTGCCTTCAACGACGACTTTTACAATCGCGATCCGGCCAATCCCAACCCTGGCGACACACGACCACGCATCACAGTACGGATTCCGGCCGACGGCAGCTATTACATTAGAGTACGTGATACTGCCGGTAGAGGTGGCACTGATTATGCATATGTGATTGTGTTACTCGATGAGAGTGCTGGTCCAACCCCGGTGACGGTTGAGTCTGTCTGTCTAGACATTTTTGAGCCAGATGGTCTCCCTGAGCAAGCCCGCTTGATCACCTCAAATGAAGTCCAGGAGAACCGACGCTTGTGTCCGAGTGGCGATGCCGACTGGGTCACGTTCTTCGCCAAGAGTGGGAAACGGTACGTCATTTACACCGATACCCGGCGCTATCGCGGTTCTAACTCGGTGAACAATGATACTCAGGCCGGAGCTGACACCGTGCTCGTCCTGGCTGACCGCGATGGGGTCAGCATCCTAGATATTAACGATGACATTCCAGGCGGTAATACATTCGACTCGCAAATTGAGTTTACTCCTAACGTCGATGGTTTCTACTTTGTGCAGGTGAAGAACGTGGGTGACATCGGTAACCAGTTTATTCGCTACGACCTGGTTCTCTTGCTCTGTCTGCCCGGCCAGACCGATTGTAAACGTCCAGCTTCGCCACTCCCCGGCTTGCCAGAAAATCCGGTGGTACCACCACCGACCTCAACACCGATCAGGGCGCCGTGGGTTACTGATCCAACGAATACGCCATTACCACCGACACCGACGCCAACACCGTAGAGGTAGTAACAAAACAATGCCGGTTAGAATCACAAATGGCACCGGCTTACTGGCAGAGTTGTCTGAACAGATTGGGCCAAGGAGCGCAACCTCGGCGGCAGAAGCAGTTGCTGCCGCGCAAATCAATGCTCGCCTGCGTCAGGTGGGCTTTAGTGTTGATACCAGATCGCTGTCTACAATTAATCGACCAGGGGTTCGACTCGTACCGATAGCGATCTTCCTGATGGTAACTGCAATGCTGGCTACCTGGCAACCACCAATCGGTCTGATCCTAAGCCTGTGGTTGATGGGGTTGTTGCTGGTTGACGGTCTGTATGCGCCATTGCCGGTATGGCAACGGCGGCATACTAGTCAACATATCATTGCGGCACGCCCGATCGTAGAAGCAACGACTCAGGCGCCGCGCCTGCCCCGCTATCGCTTTGTGATCCTGGCACCGCTCGATACACCACCGGTCTGGCGCGGGCTGAACATCCTGATTGCGCCAACCCGTGCAGGATTGATTGCGCGACTATTGATAAGTTGTTTGCCGATCGTGGTTGCGTACGCGACAATGGTGGGTTCGGAGTGGCGCTGGCTCTTGAGCGTTGGCGCCCTTTGCGGTTGCATGGGCTTGCTCTGGGCAGCCTGGAACCGACCGCCACTAGCACAACCTGATGGCGGGCTGGCGGCGCTGGCTACCCTGGTGCGGATCGGTCAACAGCTCCCCGAAACTCATCACGTTGAGGTATGGGCCATTGCAGTTGGGGCTGCCTACTGTGATCCGTATGGGATCCAGGCCTTGCTTGATCGCTACCCGTTTGATCCGACGAATACCCTGGTGGTTGGGTTAGGTTCCCTCGCTGGTGATCAACTCATCGTGATCAGTCGCAGTGGTCTCCTTCACCAGGAACGTGCCGATCCGGTTCTCTACCAACTGGCAATGATGGCCGACCGCAATGACCCGCTCATTGATCTAGAGCCACGCACTCAAGCAAGTTATGACAGCATTCTATCACCGTTACGGCGACGTGGTTTCCGCACCTTGAGCATCCAGGCTGTATCGCAAGGGCCGTCGGTGATCGAGCCAATGGTGATTGAGCGTACAACCCGATTGATTATCGCAATTGTGCAAGCCCTCGATACAGAGCAGTACGATGATTTACCTGTTCTACGGTCCTAATGAGCTAGCGCGGAGCGAGGAGATTGCCAGACTCCGCGCCCGGCTACCGGCAGAGGTAGCCGACCTCAACATGAGTGTGCTCGATGGTCGAAAGCTGACCATCGAGCACCTGGTGGCTGCGTGCGAAGCGCACCCCTTTCTGGCCGAACGACGGCTGGTAATAGTCTACGATGCATTAAAGCACAGTAAAGCTGGAAAAGCGCGCGAAGAGCTGCGTGATTACTGCGCACGGGTACCGGCAACCTGTGATCTGGTGTTCGTTGAACAAGAAGAGATTGATCGCCGTCATCTCCTCTTTACCTATCTCAGCAAACACGGCGTTGTTCGCGAATTTCCCTTGCTCAGTGGTAAAGAACTTCTGCGCTGGATTGAGCAGCGGGCACGGCTGCTGAACGTAGGCATTACCTCTGTAGCTGCACAACGGCTCGTCGATTTGGCAGGAAATGATAGTCGCCTGTTGGTCAATGAGCTGACCAAGCTGGCCAACTACGTTGGCCGCAATGGAACGATCGATCAAAGTGCTGTCGAACGACTGGTTGCCGATCAACAAGAGCAAAACCTCTTTGCCTTTATTGATGAATTGAGTGCGCGACGGCTGACCTCAGCGCTCCGTAGCGCACGGGCGCTGATTGAAGATGGCGAAGCACCTCAGTATGTACTATTCATGCTGGCCCGCCAGCTTCGTATTCTCTTACACGTCAGGCACCTGATCGGGCAACGCCGTAAGCCTGAAGAGATTGCCAGCGAACTCAATCTGAAACCATTTGTGGCACGAAAGGCAACCGAACAGGCCCGTCATTTTAGTATTGACGAGCTGATCAATGCCCACGACCGTTTACTTGAACTCGATCACGCGATCAAAACCGGACGAATGCAGGCCGAAACAGCGCTAGAACTGTTCGTGGTGGAACTGTGTCAGGCTCAGCAGCCGAAGGGGAAGCGGTAACGGGGTCAAGCGGACAAGACATGAAGATCGCGCTTTCCTCGCCCAAAAGCGGTACGGTTCGGTTGCAAAGCATGGCAGTATGAAAGGAACTTCGCTGGCGGAAAAAAAGGCAACGCACTGCGAACTGTGCGTTGCCTCTGCTACAATCGAAACAATGTCAAGCGGCAGAGCCGGCCTGCGCAGCCTGCGCAGCTAGTGCCACTCGCTTTGCCTTTTGGGCGAGCCGTGATTTGCGACGAGCAGCGTTGTTTTTGTGAATAATCCCTTTTACTGCTGCCTTATCGAGTGTGCTGAAAGCCATACGCAGAGCAACTTGATCAACGACACCGTTTTCCAGAGCCTGCTCGGCCTTCTTAATCATCGTCTTAACCCGCGAGCGGTACGACTTGTTTCGCAGATGCTTGCGCGCATCGCTCCGAATACGCTTTTTTGCAGACTTTGTGTTCGCCAAGGCTAAACTCCTCGGATATAATTGGCGCGTTATATGACACGTGAAGCGGCGAGCACGCGCTCGCCGCGCTAGCTCTGAAGTATAGCATAGGAATGCCAACCGTGCAACTAAGCTCTATCCTACGCCGTTTGAGCACTCAACGCAGTAGCCTGATCGTCATGGGCGGATTCATCTTGAGTCGGTTGACCGGGCTGATCCGTGACATTGTTGCTTCTTACTATTTTGGTACCTCAGCCGAGATGGCCGCTTACGGAGCTGCTATCAGCACCGTTGATTTGTTGTATCTGGTCATTATTGGCGGGGCGCTCGGCAGTAGCTTTATTCCAGTCTTTATTGAGCTTTGGGAAAGAGAACATCCGACACGGGCGTGGGATCTGGCCGGCGCTGTGGTCACGTGGGCGCTGATAGCTTTAGGTATTGCCAGTCTGGTGCTCTTTACCGTTGCCCCTTGGCTGGTACCACTGCTGTACGGTGGTGAAGGTTTCTCGGCGGCAACGCTTGATCTGATAATTGCCCTCACCCGACTGTTCCTACTCTCACCATTACTGTTGGGATTAGGTGGCCTAGCAATGGCGATCCTCAACGCCCGCGATCGCTTTACGATGCCAGCCATGGCGCCTAGCATTTACAATCTCGGGATCACCGGCGGTGCCCTGCTGGCTCCCTGGTTGGGCATTTGGGGTATGGCCTGGGGTGTTGTCATCGGCGCACTAGGGTATGTACTGATCCAGCTTCCGGCCCTTATGCAGTTGGGGATGCACCTGCGGCCACATTTAGGGCGCAATCTGCCCGAACTTACCAAGGTGGCACAGGCGATGGGGCCACGGGTAATCGGACAGGCTGCCGCTCATTTGAGTATCGTGGCAACGTTAGCCCTGGCAAGTCGTTTACCTGATGGCGATGCCAAATTAGCCGGGTTACGCTGGGCGTATCAGTTGATGTTGTTACCATACGGTGTTTTTGCGCTGAGCCTGAGCACTGTGGCCTTCCCGCGTTTGGCCCGGCTGGTAGCTGACCGACGGTTCAGTGCCCTGGTCGATGATGTACGATCAACACTGGAACGTATTCTTTGGCTCACCCTGCCGGCAACTGCTGGTCTGCTTACCCTTGGCCCGGCACTTGCACGGGTACTCTTTGAACGTGGGGCATTTGACACGATTTCCCTAAGTTATACGGCGGCTGCGCTCACCGGCTATGCGTTCGCCTTACCGGCCTTTGCCGCTTCCGAGATTCTGATCCGTACCTTTTATGCGATGCAGCGCACCTGGCCTCCAGTATTAATTGGATTGGCGCAAGTAGCAATGAACATCGGGTTAGGTGTCGTATTGCTTGCCGGTGGCGGTGACATCGGCGGTCTGGCGATTGCCTTCAGCATTGCGAATTCAGCAGAGGCGTTCTTGCTGGCGATAGTGCTTGGTCGGATGCTGCCCGGTATCTGGCAAAAAGCAGAGTTGTGGCAGCGCGTACTCCGTGCACTCGTAGCTAGTATCATCATCGGTCTGGGCTGGTGGTATGGGCGCGAGTTTATTCCCGGTGCTACACCTTCGGCTGTGTACCACTGGCCAGATGATCTGATAAGTTTACTCGTTGGTTTGGTGGGATTGGGAGGTATTGGTATCGCGTTCTACGTGTTATGCTATGAGGTGGGGAAGAGACAAGATAAGTAAGCGACGTTTACTCACTATACAGAGGGTATAGAACAGGCGCAGGTGAGTGAGGCAGCAGTAAAATTACTGCCCCACTATGATACACTTACGATTGTTCCTGACGCACAAGGTTGGCAACGATCGCCCCTGAAGCAATGACACCGGGTAAGCCAGCACCAGGATGGGTACCGGCGCCAACCAGGTAGAGATTATCAATATCCTCCGAGCGGTTGTGCGGACGGAACCATGCCGATTGAGTTAAGATCGGCTGAATAGAGAACCCTGCCCCCAGATAACTATTTAGTGCATCACGGTAATACCTCGGATCGACCATATGTTCAACCACGATATGGCGCCGGAGACCGGGCATATAGTGCTCTTCAAGGAAGGTCAAAATCGCTTCACGCAGGCGAGGCCCGGCTACCGACCAATCGATTGGTGCAGCCAGATTAGGAACCGGAGTCAGGACGTAAAGGGCCTCGTGCCCAGGTGGCGCCAGAGTCGGATCATTGTGCGATGGACGGTGCAGGTAGAGTGAAAAATCGTCGGCTAATCGCTTGCGGTTGAAAATATCGTCAAGCAAGCCTTTATAGCGTTCGCTAAAGATGATGTTGTGCTGTACCAAACGACCATCGTCGTAGCGGCGATTAATTCCCAGGTAAATTACCGCCAGCGACATGCTGTAGCGCATCCGGCGTAGCCGACGGTCAGTTTGCACTTTACGGTACCGTGGTGGGATCAGCGCCATGTAGGTTTGTGGCACATCGGCGTTCGATACCACTACATCGGCAGGGAACATCCGCCCGTCTTGGGTACGTACAGCTCGTGCCCGCCGTCCATCAATCACAATTTCAACTGCCTTGGTATTCAACTCAAGGCGACCACCCAATTCGGTGAAGAGCTGCACCATTGCCTTTACGATAGAGCCAGTGCCACCACGTGCGTGATAAACCCCCCAACGTCGTTCGAGATAATGCACCATAGCATAGATCGATGTGGCATCGAAGGGATTACCGCCGATAAACAATGGATGGAATGAGAAACAACGGCGGAGAAAATCATCTTGGAAAAACTGGGAGACGAAGCGGTATACGCTCTGATGCGATTTGAGCCGGATCAAATCGGGAGTAACCCGCAGCATGTCGCCAAAGTGGAGAAAGGGCTTATCAATTAGACTAAAACCCTTTTCAAAGATAGGGCGCGTACTAGCGATAAAGCGACGATACCCTTCAACATCGGCTGGATTCCACTGACGAATCTGCTCAAGCAAAGCCTGCTCATCTTCACCGTATTCGAGATAGCGCCCCTCGTGATTAAACAGGCGATAGAATGGCCGACATGGCTCGAGGGTGAAGTAATCCTCACGACGTTTACCGGCCAACTGCCAGAGTTCATCAAACATAAACGGAGCTGTAATCACAGTCGGTCCGCTATCAAACGTGTAGCCTTTGGTCTGATACACGTAGGCCCGACCACCAGGGCGATCACGCTGCTCAAGAATAGTTACTTCATGTCCCTGGGCTGCTAGGCGGATCGCAGCACTTAAGCCTCCAAAGCCACTCCCAATCACAACAATCTTTTTTTGTGCCATACCGTTATCCCTCTTGCCAACTTCTTGCGTGCCGGAACGCCGTACAAAGACCGGCCATACCGATTGTAACGACGCAGAATGGTATGTACAGAGAGAGCTTATTCGTTTTGAGTAGAGAGACAACAACTGAGGAGCGACTTGTAGCGCGTTCCAACAGGCTTCGCCAATGGTGGCAGAAGGGACAGGCGGTAACGGGTCTGAAAAATGCAGCTCGCCGCACACCAACACAGAACGTTTGCACGACGATGACTTTTCCAGTATTGCAATAGGCATTCTGCCCTGGGTTGGCCCGACGACTGTTCCGGAAGGAGCGGGTTTCAAACCTGTGTCCCAAGGTATGCTGACACGCCAGAGACACGGGCAATAGCCAGACAGGAAACTCTCAGATACGCCCGCTACGGAATACATGTTTGCAGACCTGGGATCGCGTCACATTTCATTCCTCACATATTGGTGTAGCCAGCCGAGCTTTCGAGAAACGGAATGACTGGTATATCGTATGTGCATTCACTGTGAATACTGACACAAATTGTTGCAAGACTACAACTGTTTGTTATAACTGCTTTACTCCGCAAGGGAAAAGAGGCGGTTATACTCGGTTTGCAAGCGATAGAGCTAGACGGATCGCCGCATGCGCCTGGGAATAGCACTGATTTCAACAGTACTGGTCGGCCTACTAACAACGATGCTCTGGTTTGTCATCGCACGACCGGTCAAGGTATTGCCGCGTGGTGAACAGTTTCCACCTTTCGCGCTTACCGACCAGCGGGGCAGCCGTTTGCTCGACAGCGATCTACGCGGGCGTATGGTATTCGTGAGCCTGATGCACCGGCGATGTGGAGAGGATTGTGCAGAGCAGACCCGACGTCTGCTTGAGTTACGTAAGGTACTTCAAAGCAGTGGTCGGTTGGGGAGTGAGGTCATTTTCCTGACTATCACGCTCGACCCTGTTCATGACACACCTGCCGACCTGTCAGCACTGGCTGGTGAACTAGGTGTTGACCCGCAGAGCTGGCGATTTGTTACTGGTGATCCACGCGAAATCAAAATGATCGTCGGTGGTGGGCTGGGGGTGTACTATACCGAACCTGACGAGAACGGCAAACTGTACGCCGAACGGCGCACATTTCTGATTGATCCCAGTGGGATGATCCGCACCTCGTACCCAGCCGAAGGTCCACCCCTGGAGACCGCACTCCGTGACATCGACTTGATCGCACGTGAGATGAGTAGCCAGGGAGCAATGCGGTTTGTGTACGAGGCGTCTCATCTATTTGTGTGTTATCCGGAATAGAAGAGGAGGACAGGATGTCAAGCTATCGCCGCCCATCGGAAGACGAGCATGATGACGATCATGAGCCACCACGTGGCGCACTGATGATCACGCTCGGTTTCTTGCTCGCCCTGAGTATCTTGTGGATGCAGGTCTATCTGACCTTGTTGAACAACGGAGGGATACCGGCGTCATGAAAGACAAAAAGTTTATCAGCTATCTCTTCGAGGTGGCATGGATTCTGCCCAGCGTTGCCATCCCTGTCTCGATGATGGTAGCCATCTTGGTTACCGCCTTTGCTGTTGGGGTTCGAGTACCGACGTCAGCCGGACGGGTAAGCGTCAGTGCAGTGGTGGCAGGTGCTGATGCCACCTTCAGTCAGACCGGTTTACGCGAGATTGCGCCTGGGCGTTATGAGGCCATCATGCTGGCGCAAACGTTTATGTTTGTTCCCAATACGATAGAAATCCCGGCCGGATCAAAGGTCACGTTCGTCTTGACGAGCAAAGATGTGATCCATGGCTTTAAGATCGAAGGTGTTCCGGTCAACGTGATGGTCATTCCAGGCCAGGTTTCGCGGGTAACAGCCACCTTCGACAAACCCGGTGAATATCTGATTGTCTGCCATGAATACTGCGGCGCCGGTCATCATGTGATGTTCGGCAAGGTTATTGTGAACTGAGCATACAATTGCTCGGCTGGAATGAAGGAGAGAGTTGCATGGCCAGTATTGCAGCACGTGCCCGCCCGTTAGCAATCAGCGCTGATTTGAGCGTCGAGCGCAAACTTGCCGGGATCAACATCTTTATCGCCTTTGCCGCACTGGCGGTAGGTGGATTGATGGGTGTATTGCAAATCTTGCGCTACAACGGGCTTGATCTCTATACACCGGCAAAACCACTCTTGCCCGGCGGCTATTATCAGGGTCTCACCGTGCATGGGGTGTTAAATGTTCTCGTCTTTACCACCTTTTACATTATTGGCTTTTTGACCTATATCTTTGCCAAGAGCCTCAATCGGCCACTGGCAAATAGTCGGCTAGCTTGGGCGACGCTTTGGGTAATGACTGCTGGTTTGTTACTAGCCGCGATCCCATTGCTCACCAACAATGCCACCGTGATGTTCACCTTTTACCCACCATTGAAAGCCGACTCACTCTTCTACATTGGGTTGACACTGGTGGTCGCCGGGACATGGCTCTTGTTGGTGAACATGATCTTGACACGGAATGCCTGGCTGGCCGACAACCCTGGTCAACGCACGCCGCTGCCAGCGTTTATGGCCATCGTCACAATGCTGATGTGGACGATCTCGACCATTGGTGTAGCCAGCGAAATGATCTTCCTGGTTATTCCGTGGTCACTGGGCCTGGTAGGAGGGACCGATCCGGTATTAGCCCGTACCCTCTTCTGGTTCACCGGTCACCCAATTGTCTACTTTTGGTTGCTGCCCGCCTACATCTCGTGGTACACACTGGTACCGGTCCAGGCCGGTGGCAAGCTGTTTAGCGACCCGATGGCGCGGGTTTCATTCATCCTCTTCCTGATCTTGTCAATCCCGATTGGGATGCACCATCAGGTGACCGATCCCGGCATTTCCGAGATGTGGAAGCTGGTACACGCTATCTTCACTTTTGGCGTCTTCTTCCCGAGCCTGCTTACCTTCTTCAATGTGGTGGCCTCACTCGAATATGCTGGGCGTCGGAATGGCGGTGAAGGCTGGCTGGCCTGGATTTTTAACCTGCCATGGGGAAAACCGGAAATCTCAGCCCAAATTGTAGCAATGATGCTCTTTGCATTTGGTGGAGTTAGCGGCTTAGTCAACGCTTCGTACAACATTAATCTGGTCGTCCACAACACTGCCTGGATCTCAGGTCACTTTCATCTAACGGTCGGAACGGCAGTGGCACTAAGCTTTATGGGCATTACGTACTGGTTGGTGCCCCACCTGACCGGACGTGCGCTCTGGAGCCGAAGTCTTGGCGTTGCGCAAGCCTGGCTCTGGTTCGTTGGCATGGGTCTCTTCTCACACTTTATGCACGAGCTAGGATTACGTGGGATGCCGCGTCGCACGGATATTGGTGGTGCGCCTTACGTGCAAGATGAATGGCGCTTCTTCCTCTTCTTCGCTATGATCGGTGGGCTGATCATGTTCGTAAGCGCCATCTTCTACTACCTCAACATGATCATGACCCTGACAAGAGGCAAGAAGCTAGCCGAAGTGCCCGATATTACCTTCGCCCGTGCTCTTTCTGGCCCCGAAGACGCACCGAAGGTTCTTGATCGCCTACTGGTGTGGGTGGCAGTCGCCGCTGTCTTGATCTTGATCAACTATTTGCCAACAATCATTGACATCATTAGTACGGCGACCTTTGATATTCCGGGTCGACGAGTCTGGTAATCAGCCCCTCACCTTCCTCCAGCCCCTTCCTTGCCCACCAGAGGCGAGGAAGGGGCGCTTGAAACGGGAGAAACCTGCCCTTTGCCGCTATCGTCATGCGCAGAATCGGTGAGGCAACAGGGTTTGGGCTACAAACCATCTTGGGACGGGAACCTATCTTCGCATGCACGGCAAACGGGTTAGGAATCTCTCCGTTCCTCTCTCCTCACTCCGCTCCCCTCTCACCATCATCGCACCGTCGGGTAGGTGAAAACGTTGAAACCCCTTAGAGCATGATCAAAAAACTAGGTTTCTGGTTCGGCTCATGTTGTGCGTATTATTGCTTGGGTACAGTGCACGAACCGCACCTACGTTATTGTTGTGTAAGAGTTTCGTCTCGTTGTCGTACCGCAGATGGTCATTTCTCATTCGCGGCTCCGTTTGGGCGCCGATGGTTATGGTTATCACGCCGACCACGCAGCGTCGCGCCTTTAATTGTACGGTGGCAATGGTGTCGGGGCGGACGATGGCGGGGCGGACGATAGCGGGGCACCACGTTAGGTCGAATGCGCAGGATGTTGTTCCGTCACATTGAACTGAAGATAGGTTTCTGATCACGCTCTTAGAACGTTGCCCCTTATCTTGACACTAACTGATTTTCTGTGGTACTATCCTCAGTATCCGCGTCATAGCAAGGTAAATCATATTTTCTTGCTGACATCAGCGTAATGTACAGAGTGGTACAGTAAAGGATCGGTCTTATGGCCCCGTTGCTTGAAGTGCGTGATCTGCGCACCTACTTTTATACCCAGGATGGCATCGTCAAAGCGGTTGACGGTGTTTCTTTTTATGTGAATCGTGGTGAAACGCTTGGTATTGTCGGCGAGTCTGGATGTGGCAAATCGGTGACTTCACTCTCGATCATGCGGTTGATCCCGAATCCACCGGGTAAGATCGTCGGCGGGCAAATTTTGTTTGATGGTGAAGACCTGCTCCAGGCCAGTGAAGAAGAGATGCGGCATATTCGCGGGAATCGGATTGCGATGATTTTTCAAGACCCTATGACATCGCTCAATCCGGTGTTGACGATTGGCCGTCAGATTACCGAGTCGCTTGAATTACACCTGAAGCTGAGTAAAAAAGAGGCACGGGATCGCGCTATCGAGCTGCTTGACATGGTTGGAATCCCCTCCCCCAGTAAACGACTTGATAACTATCCTCACCAGTTTTCGGGAGGTATGCGACAACGAGTGATGATCGCAATGGCCCTGTCGTGTAATCCAGAATTGTTGATTGCCGATGAGCCAACCACGGCTCTCGACGTTACCATTCAAGCGCAGATTCTTGAGCTGATCAACCGCTTGCGTGAAGAGCTTGAAACTGCGGTAATTTTGATCACGCACGACCTCGGCGTTGTGGCCGGCATGACCGACCGGGTGACGGTTATGTATGCCGGTAAAGTCGTTGAAGAAGGGCCAACAAGTGAGATTTTTGCCAATCCACGCATGCCGTATACCATCGGATTGCTTCGTTCAATTCCACGGCTCGATGAAGAACGTGGTCGACGTCTGACCCCGATTCGTGGCCTGCCACCGAATTTGATCGATCTGCCGCCGATCTGTCCTTTCAGTCCACGGTGTGATTACGCCCGCGAAGAATGTCTGAACAGTGTGCCCGAACTGCGGAGCGTTGGCAACGATCATCGGGCAGCGTGCCATTTCGAGATTACACTGAATACACCTGTTCCAAGACAAGCGACCACTGATGTTGCAGCTTGAGTAGATGAGGCAAAGCATGACAACAGGGACATCACCATCAGGCGAACATCTCATCGAAGTCAAAAATTTACGGATGTATTTTCCGGTCACCCGCGGAATCATTTTTCAACGACGGGTTGGTACGGTCAAAGCAGTTGATGGAGTCAGTTTTAGTATTAAACGCGGTGAAACACTCGGTCTAGTTGGTGAGTCGGGTTGTGGGAAGAGTACGACCGGACGAGCAATTCTGCAACTCTACCGACCGACGGATGGTCAGGTACTTTTTGAGGGGATTGATCTGACGAAGCTGAAGGGGAATGCGCTGCGCCAGATGCGGCGGCGAGTGCAGATGATCTTTCAAGACCCGTATGCCTCACTCAACCCGCGAATGACAGTGGGTGATATTATCGCCGAGCCAATTCGCGTCCACAAACTGCGTGAGGGGCGGGCAGTCCGTGAACGAGTCGAAGAGCTGCTACACCTGGTTGGTCTTAATCCGGCTTTTGCCAACCGTTACCCACACGAGTTTTCGGGTGGTCAGCGGCAACGGATTGGTATCGCCCGCGCTCTGGCCGTTGAACCAGACTTTGTCGTGTGTGATGAGCCGGTATCGGCACTCGATGTATCAATTCAGGCGCAGGTAGTTAACTTGCTTGAGGAATTGCAGGATAAACTTGGCCTGACGTACCTCTTTATTGCCCACGATCTGAGTGTTGTTAACCATATTTCTGATCGGGTCGCAGTAATGTATCTCGGCAAGATTGTCGAGTTAGCCGAAGGGCCAAAGCTCTATTCAATGCCGCTGCACCCTTACACGCAGGCTTTACTCTCGGCAGTCCCGATTCCTGATCCTAAAGTAGAAAAGCAGCGCCGACGGATCATTCTTGAGGGTGATGTGCCCAGTCCGCTCAATCCGCCATCAGGTTGCCATTTCCACACTCGATGCCCGATCGCTATTCAGAAGTGTAAGGAAGAAGAGCCACCATTTGTTGATTACGGTGATGGGCATTTTGCCGCTTGCTGGCGTGCCCGTGAGAGCATCACGCTGATGCCAGAAGTCGCCCGTAAGCAGGCCGAGGCAGTGGCAGCGCGGATCGCTGCCGAAGCAGAACGGGTGAAGAGCGTTTCGCATCAGCACTGAGCAACATGAGTATCTATCAACGTACCGCTATTTCATGATCGGTGAACGCTGTCCGTAACTGCTCAATTGCGGCCAACAACCGACGACGACCACCGATTTCGGCAATCTCTTGCGCCTCGGCGAGCAGGGCACGCGCTTCACCTGCTGGTAAGAGAGGCGCAAGCCAGATGCGAATCTGAGCCGCCAGATGGCGTGCCCCCAGCGTATCGGCTTGGGCCAGTGCCGAAGAGAGATAGTGAACGGCACAGGTCGTTTCGCCACAACGCAGCGCTGCCAGCCCCAGATTCGCGGTAATACCGGCGATCCGTTCGGGAATACCCAACTGAGTGGCAAGCGTTAATCCCTGTTGAAATCGTGTGATCGCAGTTGTCACGTCATCCTGCGCCAGCGCGACTTCACCGGCAGTCGAAAGGAGATAGGGCTGCAACGAGAGTGCTCCCCATTCCTCAGCCAGCGCTAACGCCTCTGTGATGATTGCCGCAGCCACTTCAACTTCACCGCGTAATAATCGGTGATACGCCTGATTATTGCGCGATAAGATACGCCAGGTCATTGCCTGAGTACCGGCTTCATCGGCAATGTGGCAGGCATGCTCGTAGCGGGCAATCGCCGTGTCGAGATCACCCTGCTGCGCCGCAATGTTTCCCAACTCGAAATTGACCTGGGCAAGCGCTGCCCCATCGGTAACTGCATAAGTGCGGAGTATCTGTTCGGCCTGAAACAATCGCTCAGCAGCCGCAGCCAGATCGGCGCCTTCCAGTGAGAGCGCCGTTCCCCAGAGAAAGAGTGCAGTTGCCTGTTCATGCGGACTAGTATTGGGTTCAAGCTGGCTAACCAGTGCGATCACTTCGGCATAACGACCCTGGGGAATCAGCGCTCGTGCTAACGCTAGTCGAGCAATGAGCGCATCGTGCGGTGTCTGCGCTACTGCAATTGCATCACGGAAGGCCTCTGCTGCTGCGGCAGCGGCGCCTGCTTGCAGCCGCACATCACCCAGCTTAATCAAAACGGCTGAACGTTGATTGACCGGTAAGCCTATCAGGGCCTGATGGTAGAATTCTGCCGCCTCCGGCCATGCAGCTACTGACGCTGCACGTTCTGCTGCGCGGAGTGCATAACCGGCTGCACGTTCCTCCCAGCCGCCTTTGGTGAAATGAAGCGCAATTTGACCGGCGACATCATCAATCTGCTCACGGTAGAGCACTTCAAGCGCTTCCCCAATACGCCGATGCAACATCTGCTGACGAAGTTCTCTGCCATCACGGCGCACGATCTCCATTGTCAGGCTATGATCGAAACGGAAGCGACCATGTTCAAGTGGAACTATTAGTCGGGCCGCTAGCAATTCATCGAAGGCATCAAGCGCGGCGTCATCAGACAGAGCGGCTGCCCTGGCAACAACGCTAAACTCAAAATCACGCCCAACCAGGACGGCTGCATCGAGAACACGCCGGGCTGCTTCCGAAAGCCGGCTCAGACGGGTTTCGATCAGGTTGGAGACAGTCTGTGGTACGACTGGTTGTGCCGATAATGCGCTGATATTCACCATACCATTATCGGTAAGCCAACCGGCGGTTCGCGCGTGACGAATTAATTCGACAATAATGTAAGGATTTCCCTCAGCGCTCTGCTCTAACCAATTGGCCAGCGGATGGGCGAACGGTTCGCTCAGATGGCGAGCAATCACGAACATTGCCGCTGGATCGAGTCGATCAATTGGCAAGCGAAATACTCGTTCTTCCCGTACAAGCGAGCGGAGCAAACCGGCAAGAGCGCTCCGTGGTTCAGGTGGACGACTGGTAGCTACGAGTAAGAGATCAGTATCGGTACTCCGTCGCAAGAGATACCCTAGGAACCCAAGCGTACTGGCATCAGCCCATTGCACATCGTCGAACAAGAAACTTACCGGAGTATGGCGGGCCAATTCGAGCAATAGACGAGTAACTGCTTCCCAGAGACGGGCCTCGTCGGGGAGATCAGTCGGTGGTGGGGCCAGATCGGGCAACAAGCGTCCTAATTCATGCCACCAGATCGGAGAGAGCTGCAATTGCGGTCGCAAGATAGACCATTCGGGACGGCTAATTAGTGTGTGTAATGCTGTTCTGATCGGAAAATAGGGTAGATGTTGTTCTAACTCACGAGCAGCACCGATCATGACCAGCCCACCCCGTCGCACTAAAAACTCCTCTGCCAGTCGTGTCTTGCCAATACCAGGCACACCTTCGATGAGCACCAACCGGCCAGGGCGTGCTTCTGACTGCAACGTTGCCATTTCAAGCTCCCGACTGACGAACGGTAATGAGCTATTGGTCAAGGACGGACGCAGCCGTATGGGTACAGTTGGAGACGTAGCGAGCGAATCGGTAATGATTGCGTCGTACAGAGCCTGGGTTTCGCGCATGGGTGGAACACCTAACTCTTGATCGAGCAGATCGCGTAAGCGCTCGAAACGACGGATAGCCCCTACCCGATCACCACTCAGGTATGCCAGACGAATCGCATCGCGCTGTACATCTTCCAGAAGTGGATCAATCCTGAGCACGTGATCAAGTGCGGCAAGCGCTGCCATCGTATCACCCTGCTGTTCATACAGGCGGGCCAGCCGCAACCAACCACGTGCAAGCAACGCCCTTGCCCGTTCGCGCTCAGCCTCCAGCCATACCTGAAACGGCTCGCAATCGGTGAGCATAAAACCTGCCAGGAAGTCAATATCTCTGGCAGGCAATGCAGCCAGGAGCGTCGGCGCATCGACCTGCGGATCGGCAATAAGTGTTTGTAAACGACGCACATCTACGATTGCTTCAAGTGCTAGCCACTCTTCGTCGGTAACTAACCCTTCTCTCAACACCCGCCGGATGGCATACAGTGTTGAACGCAACATCTGTTGCGCTGCACTCCGTTCGTGATCAGGCCAGAGAAGTGACAAAACCTGTTCGCGGGATACCGGACGGGTGTGAGCAGCCAGGTAGTAAAGCAATGCCCTACTCCGCCGCCGTGGAAGCGAGACAGGTTGATCGTCTATGACAATCCGTGGCGAACCAAACAGTTGAACAACGATCATGCATCCTCGTGGTTAGATACAGTACTCGTCGATTGAGCAGCGTGCAATAACTCTCGCACCTCATCGTCACCGGTCTGACTAAAATCATCATACCAGTAGCTAAGCGCGTAAAATGGTTCGACCGTCAACACTGCTACCACATCATCAGCAACTGAACGTAACATCCGTACCCCTTCTTTGCTAGCGACAGGCACTGCAACCGTAATCCACCGTGGTTGGTGCAACCGCACACAATCAACTGCTGCGTGCATGGTAGCACCGGTTGCCAAACCATCGTCAATGATAATAACCGTCTTATCGCGCAGTTCAGGTGGTGGGCGCTGACCACGGTAGGTCTGAGCACGGCGGGTAATTTCAAGCTGTTCGAGGGCAGTCACTTCTTCAATCACGTGGGGCGGGATGCGTAAATCGGCGATAATCTCGTGGTTGAGCACCCGTACCCCACCTTCGGCAATCGCTCCCATCGCTAGCTCAACCTGACCAGGCACACCGAGTTTGCGCACGAGCAAAACATCGAGTGGTGCCGACAACGCCTGCGCTACTTCATAAGCAACCGGCACACCACCTCGGGGCAAAGCCAAAATCTGCAATCCAGGACGTTCGGCATAATGGCTCAGACTCCAGGCCAGCGCCTTTCCGGCTGCACGACGGTCGGCAAAGCGACGTGAACCTACCGGTATTGGCATAGCCGCCTCCTGCTGTAACTTCCAGATACAACATCTCTTTATCCCCACCACGACACACTCGCTCATCACCTACGACAATGATAGCACGCCCGTCATTGCCCAACAATACAAAACATTGACGATAACGCCAGCTCTCCGTATAATCTCGGCAGCAACTGCTTACAAAGGCGAAAGGGTAAGTATGAAACTGATTATCTTCGTAACCGAGGATGTTCACGCGGATGCCGGGGTTGATGCCCTGGTTACCGCTGGCTTTCGAGTGACACGTCTGGCAACCACTGGTGGTTTTTTACGCCGGGGCAATACGACACTTCTGGTCGGGGTAGAAGATTCTCAGGTTGAACGGGCACACGAGATCATGCAACGAGCAGCACCGGGCACTCTGGCAATCACGATGGATCTCGAACGTTACGAGCGGTTGTAGGCTATTGTGCGTATCCTCTATCTTGCTTCTGGTATTCCAACGCCCGGCACACTAGGCGGTAGCGTGCATACTCTGGAAGTAGCCCGTGGCCTGGCCCATTTGGGACATGAAGTCCACGTAATTGCTGCCAGTCGCGAGCTGCCGCCGTATCATCTCCATCTGCGGTCGCTGATACGGTTGCACGGTCAATCGTATGCCGGGTTTACCCTTTACCATCAAGACCTACCCAAGGTGTTAAGCCTGGCAGGAGTTTCTGCTGTGATTCGATTGGCACGCCGGCTTCGACCCGATCTGATTATGGAACGGTATTACAACTTCGCCGGCGCAGGGATGATCGCCGCTCAACGGCTAGGAATTCCAACAATCCTGGAAGTAAATGCCCTGATCATTGATCCTCCAGGCGTCCGCAAACGCCAGCTCGATGATGCGTTGGGCGGCCCATTTCGACGCTGGGCTGAGCAGCAGTGCCATTGGGCCGACCGGATTATTACCCCGTTGCATACCACTGTACCGGCCAGCATTCCAAGAAGTAAGATTATCGAACTACCGTGGGGGGCCAATGTCGAGGCCTTTACTCCTCGTACAAATCCACCACCCGGCCCACCGAACATTGTCTTTATTGGTTCATTTCGACCGTGGCACGGGGTTACCGACTTTGTGCGAGCAGCACGCATTTTGCTTGAACGGGGTCACCCTTACCACTTTACCCTGATCGGCGATGGCCCTGAACGAGCGGTAGCCGAAATGCTGGCGGCGCCGTATCGCCAGCACTTTACCTTTACGGGTGCAGTGCCCTACGAAGACATTCCGGTATTGCTGAGACAGGCTCATCTTGGCGTTGCTCCTTTCAACACTGCCCCTCATCCAGCCTTGCGAGCTGCTGGATTCTTCTGGTCACCGTTGAAAATCTATGAGTATATGGCTGCCGGTTTACCAGTTGTAACAGCAGCTATCCCACCACTTACGACCGTCATTCGCGAAGGACAGGAAGGAGCCGTCTTTCCTGAAGGCAATGTCGCTGCGCTGGCATCAGCCATTGAACGAGTCCTGTGTGATCCAGCAGCCGCTTTCGCGATGGGGCAGCGCGCCCGCGAACGGGTAGTGGCCGAATTTTCATGGCAACGACATTGCCGCGAACTAGAGCGCATTGCCAGCGAATTGATAGCCAGCGATCATAGACGGTGTTAGGTTGTTGATGGTCGGTTTCTGAGGCAGACGCGGGTTCCCAATCCGCCCGCAGTACGTGAAGAAGCTGTCATCGTCTCGTTCCGTCGGTGGCGCCACGCCTCTATTGCCCCGCCGATCATGATCGTCACCGCATCGGTAGGTAGCGGTTCGGAACCCACCCCCATGGCCTAGTTGGGCTACAACTATCCTCACTCCTCTCCCAACCGCCAGGAACTGATATTCCACGTAAATGGTGCAGTCGGATCGAGTTGCCATCCTGTAAGACCAGGACGCGCAATCAGCACATCAATGCGCTGGAAGAGGGGTAATACCGGCAATTCCTGTGTAAAGAGTTGTTGCTGACGGATATAGGCAGTAACTTGTTCGGACGGATCAAGTGAGGTGGTCGCTGTATTAATTGCCGCATTAGCCTCGAAAAAGCACCAACCGGCAAAGTTATTCCCTGTCCAATTGTTTGCTTCGTCCGGTACACCAGCACAACTCCACAATTCCCAGCCTCGTGGATGAAATCCGGCAATCCATCCAAAAAGGGCTAACTGGAAGGTTCGCTGATAGAGTGGCCCATCAACGCTGTACAATTCGGTCGGCGGTAACGGCGCTACTTCAATCTGTACACCAACCTGAGCCAGATCGGCGACGATCCGTTCGGCAACAGCTTCACGTAACGGTGAATTAGCTGTTGTCACTAACGACAGGAGCAGGGGCAGACCTTCATACTCGCGCCAGCCATCACCATCGGTATCGAGCAGGTTAGCTTCATCAAGTAAACGACGAGCTTCATCGGGGTTATACGGATAGCGAGTGATTTGATCAAGTGGTGGTTCTCCGAGCTGACCAGGCAGGATCCAGCTCTCTAATACGTTACTCCGTCCGCCGAGCAATTCGTTCACAATACCGGCGCGATTGATGGCGTATGCAATAGCCCGTCGCACACGAATATCTTGCAATAACGGAACATCCAGATTAAAGTCAAGATGTTCCCAGATTGCATTGGGAGAGGTACTGATCGCTAATTCTTGCCGATCTGCCACTTTCAAGAGTTCGCTCAGCAGTGCTGGTGTTGGCTGCTCGATAAATGCCAGATCAAGCCCTCCGCCATTCACCAGTTCGAGCAACTGCACCGGATCACTGCGAAAAGCAATGACAATGGTATCAAACGGCGCCAACTCGCCCCGATAGTATGGATTACGCACTAGTTCGAGCGTTCCACCTTCAAAACTACTGACCATGTATGGCCCATAGCCTAATGGCCGGCGTATAAACTCACTTTGCATCATCTGTTGCGGATCAAGAGTTGCTAGCAGATGTCGTGGCAATGGCACCCAGTAACTAGTGATGTACGCCGGATCGGTAACGTCAGGACGTAAAACGGCTCGGGTTGTATGTGCATCGACCTGCTCGTAGCGCTCGATCATTGCCAGACGGCTGTTCGCCGCTTGACCGAGATCAATGCGTTGCGCCAGTTCGTAAGCAAATACCGAGTCGGCTGCTGTTACCGGCGTTCCATCCGACCATCGCAGACCGGGATTCCAACGAAACGTCACACTTACCTGCGTCACTTCATCAGTTGTAGTAGTTGGCGTTTCCGTAATCCGACCCAGCTCATCGCGAAAGACAGTAACCGTCGTTGTCACAACATCACCATTGACAAAGTCGGGTAGGCGCGTCAACACACCGGTCGTTTGGAGCTTGAAATCAACCGCCAACATGGGTGAAGGAAAGAGCAACTCGGTTAACGCCGCCGTTAATCGCTCATCGGTTGGATTGCTGTGATACGGCAACAAATCAGGTGGTTCAGCCACTAATCCAATGCGCAACACCCGTTTTTCAACCACTGTTGGCGTTGGCTCGGGTGTTGGTGTAAGCACGGATGGACTGGCTGTTGGCTCATCAGTAACAAGCTCACAGCCAATTAGGAGGGGCAGCGCAAGCAAGGCGATTAGGAATGTGATCAAACGCTTCATGGCGTTACTTTAGGGTATGATTTGATGATTTCAATGGAATAAACGGTAAGCTACTGGGGAATTATACCGTAGATCGTGTTCAATATATACATTCTATTGTAAACTCTCATCCTGGAGAACGCCGAACGAAATGATTCTCGGCAACTCTCCGTGATGAAATAAATTTTTCGTAGTAAATTTATGTTATGCTTCATCAGGCAGAATCTGTTAACTTCTTGCCAGATCACGAGCCGCCGGAATACCCGCTGCCATCGTCGCCGCCTGGACTGCACGTACAATAGCCGTTGCCAACACATCAGCGGCCACAGCGCCCAAAGTGACCAGCGGCGGCGCCTCGCGAACCCCAGTAGCTAATGCAAAGACAGTGTCACCATCAAATGGCGAATGGGCAGGGCGAATGGCACGGGCCAGCCCGTCTTGGGCCATGATTGCCAGTCTGGTAGCGGCCGCTTTATCGAGTCGTGCGTCAGTTGCTACCACTGCAATAGTTGTATTCTGCCCAACTGGATCGGCAAACGACTGTCGGCTCAAGCCACCCCGAAGGAGTGTACCGGTACCGATCAATGTCTGATCAGGAGCACGCGCACCTGCTACAATGCGACCTTGGGTATCAACTACGTCACCAAACGCATTCACAACCACCAGAGCCCCTACGGTTACCCCGTTTGCCAGTGTCTCACTCCAGGTTCCAACACCACCGCGCATAGCGGTTGCCATGCCGCCAACCTTCCCGACGGTCGCCCCAATACCAGCGCCAACGCTTCCTTCAGCAACCGCAGTTTCTGCGGCAACACAGGCGGCATAACCCATGGTGGCATCAGGCCAGATATCTGCCCGACCAATGCCCAAATCGAAGATCACGGCTGCTGGTACGATTGGCACCTTCGTTAACCCGACATCAAAACCGTAACCGCGTTCATAAAGCCACGACACGACCCCAGTTGCAGCGGCCAGTCCAAATGCACTACCACCGGTCAAAACCACTGCATGCACCTGTTCCACCAGATTTACCGGATCAAGCAGATCGGTCTCTCGTGTACCGGGCGCACCACCGCGCACATCAACACCGGCCACTGCACCTTCTGGCGTCAAAACCACGGTCACCCCGGTCAGCGCCTCTTCGTGAGTCGCATGACCAACCAGCACACCCTGAACCTGAGTAATTGATGGCATACTCGTCATTGACGTACCTCAACTGGCGGTGCAACCGGATAACCATCGGCACGTACCGTTGGGGCATTGCCAGCTTGCCGATGACCGCAATACGGACAGATGCGCCAGGTCAGATCAATCACCCTACGACACGCTTCACAGTGTCGGCGCAACTGCGTATGACAATGTGGACAGAGAATAAAATCGGGTTCGATAGGACGCTGGCATTCAGGACATACAAACTGTTCTTCCAGATCGCGTCGTAGAAACTCTTCTTCCAAGGTACGCTCATACTTCTCGGCCAGCGTCTCCGGTGGACGCAAAATCAGGTGCAGGGGTATCCCAAGAAACGGTAGTAACGACACAATTCCCACTGCCAGTACCTGGACCGACACATCTTCGGTGCGCCGACGAATATCACGATACGCCCACAAGACTGATGCCGCCCACAACAATACTGCGTAGGCGCCAAGAAAGATTGCAGCGAGGCGAACCAGCGGTAAGATATTGTTCAGAAATTCTTGTATTGCTTCCATATCGTTACAATTTGCGCGTTTCGGCGCGAAGCACAAAGACGGTTGCCCCGCCCACTTGTACTTCGAGCGGAGCCGGTGGATAAAACTCACCTGACTCGGCAATTGGCGGCATCGGTGAAACATAGCGTGTGCGCGTCGAGCAATGCTCACGAATGATATGGATCACCGGATTCACTTGCTGGTCTTCCACACTAAGTAGCAGGGTAACGTTTCCTTCGCGCAAGAACCCACCCTGACTGCTCAGACGGGTTACCCGATAGCCGTGTTCGGTGAGTGCTTCCACCAGATTGGTTGCGTCTTGAGATTGGACAACAGCAAGGATAAGGCGCATATTCGTTACCTTAACGGATCAGAAGGTATATCACTGAGCGGCAATTGGCGCATGCTGCGCTAACCGCGACATCACTATTTTCCAGATCTGTTCGGCCAGCTCTTCTACCGATTGTTCGGCTTCCAATACACACCATCGTTCCGGTTCTTGTCTCACCAATTCGTTGAAGCCCTCGGCAACCCGTCGGTGGTATGCCAAATCACGGGCATCGAGACGATTCCACTCCGGTGGATTCCCACTGCTACCTTCGACCCGCTCACGACCGACCCGTTTCCGCTGCAACCCAATCTCGACATCAATACGCAAATAGATGGTAAGATCGGGTTTAAGGCCGCTGGTGGCAATGTTGGTAATTGCACGTAATTCTTCTAAATCACGACCCAGACCGTACCCCTGATACGCAAACGTCGAGTCGGCGTAGCGGTCGCACACCACGATCCCTCCCGTCGCCAGGTATGGACGGATCAGTTCGTTGACCAATTGTGCCCGTGCAGCAGAAAAGAGCAAAATTTCAGTGGTTGGCGCCATTTCCGTATGGCGCAAATCTATCAAGATACGACGAATCAGCTCGCCAATCCGGGTACCTCCCGGCTCGCGAGTAAGAATCACAGGGTAGCCGGTGACTTGCAAGCGTTCATACAACCGGCGCGCTTGCGTACTTTTCCCGGCTCCTTCAGGACCCTCAAATGTGATAAAGAACCCTCGCTTCATGGAGTTACTGCCAACCAGTACGATTTATCCTGTTGCATAAGGATAGCCGATCTTTGCCAATCTGTCGATTATCGAAAGATCTTCACCCGACGATTGGGGTCTTCTCCTCGACTTTCCGAGCGCAGATTATAACGATCGGCCATCTGATGCTGTAAGCGGCGAATATAACTGCTACGCGGGGTCAATTCTACCGCATGACGTTCACCATTGATCACCTGAGTGATAGCCTGTTCTGTTTCTAACAATGCCTCTTCAACTACCGAATCACTCGTAAACACCGGTGTTTCGTCATCCATCAGCTCACGCAATTGAAAGACCTGTGCAAGTTGGCGTTCCATCTGCGTAATCGTGTTATTCCGCAACACGTAGACCGGCACACCCTGCTCTTCAGCCTGACGCAACTGTTGCGAGCTTTGACGATAGTAGCTTTTCAACGTCATGACCAGCGTAGCTTCCTTCAAATCACGCACAATCACCGCCGGTACACGCAACCGGTCGATAGCACTTTGTAGACGATTGCGACTGACACCAAAGGGAAAGATGCGCTGGGGAGGGAGAACTGCTGCTGAACCGCTACTTCCATTGCGATCGCGCAAACGAGGACCACTCCCGCCTATCTGACCCTGTTCACGGCCTCCGCGACTCCGGCGCATACCGAAGGCTGGCGCGTCGATTGAAGAGCGATGGACCGGCTCACGGTGTACAACCCCATTGGCATCACGAAAACGCTGTTCACAGGGGGGAGCTTCACCGCGCAAAATCGCATCAACTGCTGCGGCAACATCAGGATAGACGATCACCCGATCCCATGATTGAATCTCGACCAGAATGTTAAAGGTCGGTGGCGCCTTGCGCTCCAGGACGGTCTTCTGCGTACCGCGTCGCCGTGCCTCTTCATCCCCCAGAGTAACCGCCTGAATACCACCCACTAGATCAGAAAGCGTCGGGTTAATCATCAGGTTATCGAGCGTATTCCCGTGGGCAGTACCAACTAGTTGCACTCCACGCTCGGCAATTGTGCGTGCAGCCGCTGCCTCCAGCTCAGTACCAATCTCATCGATCACGATGACTTCAGGCATGTGATTCTCGACCGCCTCGATCATCACATTATGTTGTTCGGCTGGACGTGGTACCTGCATCCGACGTGCACGTCCGATCCCTGGATGGGGAATGTCACCATCACCGGCAATCTCGTTCGAGGTATCAACAATCACTACCCGCTTGCGCAATTCATCACCCAACACACGGGCCGTCTCGCGTAGAAGTGTTGTTTTGCCTGTACCCGGCTTTCCGAGCAGGAGAATACTCTGGCCGGTCTCAACCAGATCGCGGATAATGTCAACGGTACCATAGACTGCACGGCCAACACGACAGGTCAGACCGATAACAACCCCCCGACGGTTGCGAATACCAGAGATTCGGTGCAGGGTACGCGGAATACCAGCCCGGTTATCTTCCCCAAACTCACCGATTCGCTCTATGACATACTGAATATCCTCGGCTGTTACCTCACGATCACTGAGGAACAGTTCGTGACCTCGATAACGCGCCTCCGGCAGCCGACCGAGATCCATGACAATCTCCAGGAGATTATCCTGATCATTCGCCTGACGGATCGCCTCGCTAATTGCCGGTGGTAACGTTGCTAATAATAGTTGAATATCGTTGCTTGCATCCGTAACAGCCATAGCTGCTTACCACTCCTCACGCACAGTTGGTGGTAGTACATACCGACGTACTGACACCCGTGGCTCTAATCCCACTTCTAAAGATGGTGTCAACACCATCCGCCGAATCGGGACAACCGTATGTTTGACCAGCAAGGTCTGCTCACCAACCGGTTGGAAACCCAGACGCATCGCTGGTTCAAACAATTCTTGTTGATACTCGCGCAACAAGAGATACACCGGACGACTATCACTGAGTTGGGCCAGTCCAAAGCGCAGAACATCAACCGCCTGTTCACGCACATCTGGTCGGATCAAGATCGAGAAGACATGCCCACTTGGCCCGCTGAGTAAACGCAAATTGGCAAACAGATTATCATCAGGCCCCAGCACCCACGATTGTCGACGCAGGAATGAATAGGGTTGATGAAGCGTCCAGTGACGCGCATTGCGTACTTCAGCCTGTTGGACCAGATGCGGGGTTGATATCCCATAGAGCTTATGGATCGCCCAGTGATCGCGGTGTGCCTGTAACCGCATAGGGGCTAAGCGCGTTCCCTGATCCCAATCCGGCCCAGAGAGGTGAAACAGATGGCGATGGGTATACACCTGAAAGCCAACCTGACGGAAAATCTCACGCAGCTCGTTATGTTGACTGGGTAAGGCTGCGTAGAGACGTTGCACCGAATGATGTGCCGCATCAGCACACAGTCGGTGCAACAGATGAAACCAGAGTTCGTAATCGCTAGGAGTATGCTCGCTGCGGGTGCCGTTGGTCGCCAGATAAATTACATCTTGCTCTGGTCGCCCGCGACGGCCCATTGCCTGAACTAACGCAAACCCACCACGTTCGGCCAACACTAGGGTTGTCCGTTCGCGGTGGTTTCCGGCCAGCATACTCTGGACAGCAAACCAAAGTGGCCGATGGCTATATGCCAGCAGTCGTTCGGTGTAGAGCACCTGTTGATAGCGAGGTTTGCGCCGCAACGACCAGAGGTCGCTCGGCGTGATCGTTCGAATCATAGTTCCAGAAAGAGCCGATGAACCCGATCATCATCGGTCAGCTCAGGATGGAACGTTGTCGCCAGTAAGCGACCTTGACGTGCAGCCACAACGCTGCCGTCTTCCAGCCAGCCAACAGCTTCACATCCTGCACCCAACGCCGTGATGCGTGGTGCTCGAATGAAGACACCGCGCAGCGGCATCTCACCAATGATCGGCATCACGACTGGTGCTTCGAAGCTATCGAGTTGGCTACCATAAGCATTTCGCTGAATTGTCAGATTCATCAAGCTCAACGTAGGTTGACCGCCCTGTTTTTGATCGGTCACAGTACTGGCAAGCAATATTGCGCCAGCACACGTCCCCCAAATCGCCAGATCGCGTCCTGCACGAGTACGGATCGGCTCCAACATCTGATAAATTGTCAGCAATCGACCAATGGTGGTACTCTCTCCACCAGGAATGATCAGTCGTTCGACCTGTGCAAGCTGATGCGGTAAGCGCACCTCCACAGGTTCAACACCGAGCCGGCGTAGAACGGTACAATGCTCGCGAAAATCGCCCTGAAGTGCCAATACACCAACTGTCATAGGTTACTCAACGTGGACAGAATATTGTTCCGTCCACACGCTTTTACCAACCACGGCGCGCCATCAATTGTTCGGTCGGAATCTGATCAATATTAATTCCTACCATTGCTTCACCAAGACCCTTGCTTACCTCGGCAATGATTTTCGGATCATTATAATGGGTAGTCGCCTCAACGATCGCACGGGCACGCTTCACCGGATCACCACTCTTGAAGATACCCGATCCTACGAAGATGCCATCGACGCCCAGTTGCATCAACAAGGCTGCATCAGCCGGTGTCGCAATGCCACCAGCAGCGAAATTTACGACCGGCAGTTTGCCTTCAGCCGCTACCTGCTTCACCAACTCATACGGCGCCTGAATCTTCTTGGCGTAGGTAAACAGCTCATCCTCGTTCATCGACTGCAAACGCCGAATCTCACTGTAAACAGCGCGTGCATGACGTACAGCCTCAACTACATTTCCGGTACCTGCTTCGCCTTTGGTGCGCAGCATGGCAGCTCCTTCAGCAATTCGCCGTAGTGCCTCGCCGAGATCGCGACAACCGCACACAAATGGAACACGGAATTTGTGTTTATTAATATGATGCTCTTCGTCGGCAGGTGTCAGGACTTCGCTTTCATCAATATAGTCAACACCAATTGCTTCCAGAACCTGAGCCTCAACGAAGTGACCAATGCGTGCTTTCGCCATGACAGGAATAGTGACGGCCTCCTTGATCGCCAGAATCAGTTCTGGATCGCTCATGCGGGCCACACCACCCTGAGCGCGAATATCGGCTGGCACGCGCTCAAGTGCCATCACCGCTACTGCACCAGCTTCCTCGGCGATCCGCGCTTGCTCAGGGGTGACAACATCCATAATGACACCGCCTTTGAGCATTTGCGCCAACCCAACCTTTGTCGTCCACGTTGCTTTTTCCATACAGCCTCACTCTATGCAAGCCGGTGACGTTGATTTATCTCGTCATTTTATTGTACCACGCTGTTTCATGGTGGGCAATGCATCGAAAGACTGAGCCAAGGCTCTTCGAAGTTCTTTCCCTGCCCGTCGGTGATGATGAGAGAGGAGATGATCGGCAAGACGGTTCCAAACCCGCTCGTTAGGGTGTGCGGTGATGATCCCTACAACGGTGAACGAGCAGGTGTTGCCACGCCTCTACTCGGTATGCGCTGCCTTCTCCTAGCTCACCGCAGGATGCTAGGATGCGAGTCGGAAGCTCGCGCGCTCAGCCAGGGGGTGAGCGACGGGGAAGATCGGGGCGCGTCATGAGCACTTGTACGACTCATCCGTCGTGAAGTGAGGATGGGTTACTCGGATTAGGCTTTTATTACGCTTGAGATAGTTGGACACAAAACAGTAGCAATACAAATACGAGACAGGTTTGAAAACAACCGTTCGCTTTTTCATACGTTCTGCGGTGCAACACCTCTGTGACAAATCTAGTTGAGCAGATAATATTGATGGAGGCAGCGTATTGCTCGCTACCTCCATCGGATGATAGCCTTCTAGCGACTTGGAGCGGTCTGACCAACCGATGACGGCAGTGCATCACCGAAGAGGGTCAGGTACATGAGACGATACACGTCGGTGTTATCAAATCGTCCGCGAAATGTACGGCGCAGTTCTACCGCATTTAAACCCTGAGCGCGAGAGACAATTCCACCTGATACATCGGGAGTACCTACCCAGCTTACTGCAAATGCCATTGGTCTACCATACGCATCAGGCTCGCTTAGGAATGGTGGTGAGTTGCGACCGTAGCGTCCATCAAGTGGCGAGCGAACATTTTGCGTACTGACGCCGGTCGGGTTGTTATTGTAGTCTGTCACATTTCTGGTTGGATCCCACGTACCAATCTGCAAACCACCCGCGTCGCTATCCGCTGCGGTTAGTATCAGGGTGTTGCGATGGCGCTGCTGGAATCGCTGAGCAACTGCAATGACATCATTCGCGTGCTTCAAACCGGTGAGCGTACCGATAGCGTTGTCATTATTACCGAAGTTATCTACGCTCTCGGTTTCAACGACCATCATAAACGGCTTCCCTGCCTGTCGCGAGCAGCGTTGAAGGATCGTCAACGCAAGCTCGGTCATCTCAGCCGCGGTTGGCGGGTTATAACCGAGTGTACCAGGGCGGCTACCGAAGAGGATCAGATTGGTGCGCTTGTCGTTGACATCAATAGAGGGATCAACCAGACCTGCACTGATCAGACGTTCCTCTGGTACGTCGTTGAAAATATCTTCCGCGGCAAATAGACCAAGCACATACGGTGCATACCGCCGATCACTGTTCACCCGATCTCGTAACGCCTCGAACTCAGCACGAGTGCGCACGATGACATATCCCTTCGCCTCAAACTCTCTGAGCAAGTTACGGCCATCGGTACGGCTAGGACCGGCGCCAGTGATCGGATCGACATGCACGTGACAATCGAGCGTTATGGAATCCGGCGTACATTGCGGCGTCCCAACCGGCAGGAAGAAGCTCTCGCCGCCAGCAAGAATGATGTGTGGTGGTTGCTCACCCTCAAAGCCTGGCCGACCGTCGATGATCTGACGGACAATCTCGTTATCAAGATTGCGATTACCGACTTCAGAAACAAAAGCGGCTGTGCCAGGCTCGGCAATATCTCCGTCGTTCACCAGGGCCACCGGATGACCATTGTTGATTGCTTCACGCATAATGCTACCAGGATAACCGGAGAGGGCCAGAATACTCCGAGCGGCATCGCCATCACCATCCTTACCAAATGAACCCAAACCTTCAACTTTGTAGCCAAAGGCATGGGTGGTAGCACCGCCATTCGACGTTCCCGTCAGAATGTCCGCCATGTGTCCCCGGTAGACCGCCATCTCTGGAAGGGTATCCCAAGGGCTCAGCGCATCAGGACCATACCAGTAAATGCGTGCAGCACTCCAGTGATTCAACCCGGCACCGTCAGGATGAATGAAGATGACATTGCCGGTGCGTGATGAACCCCGCAATTCCGGTATGCCTGTACCTGCTGCCGCCGCCGAGACCGTTGCAATCAGCAAGATAACCACACCCACCAGACCAAGTGTACGCTTTCCTCCGAACATGACTCCTCCTCACTTAATGGTTTTCGGTTCTAAAGGCAGGGACAAGCGTACATATTGAAGCAGCCAGTAATTGTAGACCGGGCTTCATCAGGATCAAAACTGGGAAATGGTGAGCAGAATGTAGCGCAGGTTGGATTAGGATGCGTTGAGAGGCTGGCAACGATGTGAGTGTTATCTACACTCCCAGCTTACCCATGAACAGCTCGAGCTCTACAATCACTCGGCGTGCTCACGTGTACACTTGCTACTCAGTAGCACGAGAAATATAGTCAGTGTAGCTTAAAAATAATGAGATGAAATGTAAAAAAGAATTTATTAGTTTATTAACTCCGGTTAATCATAAAAATTTTGTCATCATTTACATCTTCTCTTTTATACCAATTCTGGCAAGCAGAGCTGGGGATCAGCTTGTAAAACTTGGCTCGCAATGATCCCACTCGTTCGCCACCTTCCGTGTGCTGACGCATGCGTATAGTGGAATTAGAGCTGGGATGAACAGACAGAGATGGGTATGAAGTGTGCTTGAAACATATTCCCGTTATCCAGAAGTACAGACCACTGGTTCACATTGAGACGAGAGGGAACTCCGCTGTCAGTGCTGTATGCAGAGCGTGCTCCGTACAGGGTAGCTGCCTGGCCGTCTCACTTTACCCTAACCCCCTCCCATTAGGAAGGTAGAAGGGAATAGGTAGGAACAGCAAACATCCGTCGGCAAGGTTCTTTCAAATACTCCTAAAGGGTGTTTGAATATTCCCTGTCTGGCTGTGCATAGGAGTGAGCAGTGAAGAGTGAGAGGTGGGGGCGGATCCCAACCCGCCCCCGATGGCGTGACCATGGTTCAAACGATGTTTACCAACCTTGTACTGTACAACGCGGGCCGCTAGCCCACGCCCGAAACATATTTCAGGTGATTGCTACAACATGTGCAGAGGCAATCTTCGACCTCCTATCATTTATTGCCGTCCCACCGCCTTTGCGACCGCACGTAATTTTGGCATCAGCGCCATAAAATTGTCAGGACTGAGCGACTGTCCACCGTCTGACTTCGCCCGATCAGGATCGGGATGAACCTCAATAATAACCCCATCGGCGCCGACTGCAATGGCTGCCAGCGTTAGTGGTGGCACCAGATACCACTTGCCAGTACCGTGGCTGGGATCAACAATGACCGGCAGATGGGAACGTTTCTTGGCCACTGCCACTGCATTGAGGTCGAGTGTATTGCGCGTTGCCGTCTCAAACGTGCGAATACCTCGTTCACACAGGATGACATTTGGGTTGCCCTGCGCGATGATATATTCAGCCGAAAGTAGCCACTCTTCAATCGTGGCTGATAAGCCACGCTTCAGCAACACGGGCATACCGCTGCGCCCTGCTTCTTCTAGCAATTGATAATTTTGCATGTTGCGTGCGCCGATCTGCAAGACATCGGCATAACGGGCAACCAGCTCAACATCAGCCGGTGTCATAACCTCGGTAACAATCGGCAGACCGGTCTCGGCCCGGGCCTGCGCCAGCAACTGCAAACCAACTTCACCTAAGCCGCGAAAACTGTACGGCGATGTACGAGGCTTGAAGGCCCCACCGCGCAACATATTCGCTCCAGCTTCGCGCACAGCTCGTGCTGTTGCCATAATCTGCTCTTCGCTTTCCACCGAACAGGGGCCGGCAATAATCGCCAGATCACCACCTCCCACCTTCACGTCACCAACCGTCACTACGGTATCAGTCGGCTTTACCTCGCGCGACACCAATTTGTACGGTTGGGTAATCCGTAACGTCTCTTTCACGCCAGCAAAATGCTCTAATTCTTCTCGTAAGGTCGGTGGAATTGCTGCACCGACCACTGCAATGACTGTGCGCTCTTCACCAACAGTCAAATGACCACGCAGATTGTGCTCGCGCAGCCGGGTCAGTACTGCTTCAATCTGGCTTGGGGTGGAGTCGGTTTGCATCACGACAATCATGGAACAATCCTCCTCAGTAGGACAAATATTCAAAGATACAACAGCAGCGGTGTACGATACCTCGTGCCGATCGGCAGCGTGGCAGCGCCTCACAGCAATTCCTCGGGCGGCAGCGGAGTTGCTACGCGGAACGCATTCATCAAGGCAGCCCGTTCCGGTCGGAGGCCACGCGCCCCCCGAATGTAGACATGAACAATTTCATCGGCTCGCTTAGTGGTATTCCAGTGGATCAAGACGCGAATACAACGTGGCAAACTACCGGGAACGGCCATTTCATGACCGCAGAGAAGGGCGGTGTCTATCCAGCCAATTGCCCGTGCCGCCACTGCGGGGAATTCGGCATTAAGGTCGGGAGTGGTGGTAAAAATGGCACTGGCGATGTCCTCCGGTTTGATGTCATTTGCTTCGATCAACAACGTAAGCAACTCGTGGGTGGCAGCCAGAATGGCTTCGCGAGTGTTTTCATCACAGGTTGTTGCTCCTCGTACTCCACGGCACCGGACTTCCATTGACTCTCCTCCCCGGCAACAACAGAAGGGGCGCGAGGTTTGTTCGCCTCGCGCCCCTTCGTGATTGCTCTGTGCTATCGTGTCTCATTCAGGAAATGCGAAGCGACCAGTCCGGTTTTCGGCTGGTAAAGTAGTAAAAGTAGGTGTAAAAGCGCGAACCGGCCATACGATCGCTTACCTGACTGCACTACTCGCTTCGACGACGCAACTATACCATAGCAGCCATGATCCGTCAAGTAACTTACGAACCCAATAGCTCTTCTGCTTCAATGATGGCCTGCGCAATATCTTTCATCTTCGTCCGTTTATCACGCGCACGTTGACGTAGCCGTTCATAGGCATCGCGTTCACTCAGGCCAAGCCGTTGCATTAAAATACCTTTCGCTCGCTCGATCAGTTTGCGGGCTTCGAGCGCCTCTTGCAGCTCGATGTTTTCATTCCGCAACGCCTGCATCTCGCGATGACGAGCCAGGGCAATCGAAATCGCCGGTGGCAGCTCCTGTTCATTAACCGGCTTTACCAAGTAGGCCAATGCTCCCGCCGTTTCAGCGCGGCGGATCGTTTCTTTATCGGCGAAAGCGGTCAGCATCACAACCGGAATCCCTGTTTGATCGCGAATCTTCGCCGTCGCTTCAGTGCCGTCCATCTCAGGCATCCGAATATCCATAATCACCAGGTCTGGCTTTAAACGAGCGGCCAGCATTACCGCTTCGGCGCCAGTACGTGCAATACCCACCACCTCGTAACCTAGTCCCTTCAATTGCTCCTCTAAAGTGAGCGACACCAGATCATTATCCTCGGCTATCAGGATACGAATCGCGGCCACGGCTGCCTCCCGCTGAATGCTACTCGTAAAGCGATGCCTAAGATCATACCACAAGATACTCCATAGTGTGATACAATTTAGATGAATAACGAGTATTTGCGTATGCAACTGACGCCATTTGTGCGCCAGCTATACACACCGCCCTTACAGGCGGAGCGAGGAGGGCGTGATGCGCTACGACATCACGAATATTGCAATTGAAGACTATCTGCACGATCTCATGCCACCACGCGATGAAGTGCTGGCGAACCTTGAAGCACGTGCCAGGCAGCAGGGGTTGTCGCTCGTTGGTCCGGTGCAGGGGCAGTTTCTTTACTTACAGGCACTGATGATGAATGCTCGTCATGCACTGGAAGTTGGTATTACGACCGGCTATGCCGCTATTTACATTATGAAAGCACTTCGCCAGACCGGCGGTAGGATGACGGCTATCGAACGTAATCCTGAGCGCGTTAAGCTGGCTAGCGAAGTGATCGAGGCGGCCGGCATGCGTGATTTGATTACTATCCACCAAGGAGAATGGCGCGAGCTGTTACCATCACTCAGGCAAGAATTCGACTTGATCTTCCTGGATGTTCTACGCAGTTCGTCAAACGATGAACAGGCGTTGCAAGCTCTTGAGTTGTGTGTGTCGCTCCTGAGTCCCGGTGGTGTCTTGATAGCAGATAATGTGCTTTGTAGCGCACAGGTTCTTGAAGAGGATGCTTCGCCACTCGTGCGGGGGATTCAACGCTTTAACCGGGCAATTATGAGCCATCCCCAACTTGAGTCGGTTATTATTCCGCTGCGTGATGGTGTATCGATCAGCCGCAAGAAACGTTAGTGCTCAGGTGCGGGAGATGTAGGAAGCAATCCACAATGTGGAAACGTCGAATGTGGGAGTAAACGGTTCTGATTAAGACAGAACTATTATCTCATCGAAGACGATGCCGACCGTTGTATCAGCGCTCAGCGGTTTTTCCGTTCCTTCGTGCTATGCAGAAACAGCGGTCGGCATGTTCCTTGTCTTAACGGCCTAACCGCACGGCGCACGTTCAAAACAGGATGACGTTGGCGCAACACCATCATGTCTACTTCTGGAGTGAATGATTATGCCGTCTTCGGAACGGCAACACCGAATCGCTGAATGGTCTGCACTTCGGTCGTTAGCCCAAACGCTCAATCAATCGTTTGATCTACGTGTAGTCCTCGATACGGCACTTGGTCATATTCTTGAACTGACCGGTCAGGAAGCCGGTTGGATTTATCTTCGTAACGAGAACGATCAATTTATTCTCGCTGCCCGTCAACATCTGCCCCCGGTACTCAATTACCCCGGCACGATCTGGCAAGGTGAATGTGCCTGCCAGGAAGCCTGTCGCAGCGGTCAGATCCATCGTGAGCCGTCGCTGATGCCCTGTTCACGTTTGCACGGCGCCGTTGGCGATAAGCGCGGTTTGTCACACCACGTCTCAATGGCACTACGCGACGGAAATCGCACAATTGGCCTCCTCAATCTGGCAACTACACGATGGGCACGATTGTCGGCGACTGAGCAGCATCTCATAGCTGCAATCGGCGACCTGTTAGGAACAGCAATAGCCCGTGCCTATCTCTACGAAGAGTTTAGTGTGCGGCGCGTCCAGGAACGGCGTGCGCTCCTATCGCTCTCACAAGAACTGTTGGTGAATGACGATCTCGAACCGACGTTGCAGCGGTTGGTTCGTGTCGGCGCCCGTCTCCTTGAAGCTGATGCTTGTGCCTTTATTGAGGCTGATGAAGACAGAGGGCGTGCATTGCTGCGGGCTTGTTACGGCTGGGCGTTGCCCGCAGCTAGCGCCTGGCCGCTGGTACTTGATGATGTTCATCCTCATTTGTGGTATCTACCAGAACGAAGTGCCCAATTACCGGACGACTCACTGATCCCGCTGCCGCCGTTACTCCGCCAGCAGAGTTTTCAAGGTCATCTCGCTACACCGGTGACGCTCGGCGGCGCACAGATCGGCTTGCTGCTGGTCAATACCATTCATCCACGTCACTTTCTCGATAGTGAAGCGGAATTACTCGGACTGCTCGCCAGTCAGTTGGCGCAGATGATTGACCGTGAACGATTGTATCAAGAGGCGCTGGCCCGTCAGCGCCTTGAACGCGAACTTGATCTGGCTAGTGAGATTCAAGCCAGTTTCTTGCCCGATTGCTGCCCGCTCGTTCCTGGCCTACAGATTCACGCCTTCTACCGTGCCGCGCGGCAAGTAGGCGGTGATTTCTACGACTTTATTGAGGTACCGGCGACCGCGACCAACGGCCCGAGACGGCTTGGGGTTGTCATTGCCGACGTTACCGACAAGGGTGTTCCAGCAGCTCTGTTTATGGCCCTCTCGCGCACCCTCTTACGTGCCAGTGCCATTGATGGGCGCTCGCCGGTCGCCGTATTAGAACGGGCCAATCATCTGATCCTCGCCGACTCACGCGCCGGTCTCTTCGTGACCTGTTTTTACGCTTTGATTGATCCGGTGAGTGGGCTTGTGACGTATGCCAACGGTGGTCATAATTACCCTCTCCTGTACCGTCGGGCCACTGATGAAGTGACGCCACTGGTAGCACAGGGAATAGTGTTGGGTATCATCCCTGATCCACACTTTGTACCGGGTGAGATTAGGCTTGCCCCCGGTGACATTCTGCTCTTTTATACCGATGGCATTACCGAAGCGATGAACGCACAACGTGAACTGTTCGGCGATGAACGATTGGCGACAGTGCTGCGGGCTAATAGTCACCGTGCACCAAATGAAATCGTGACCGCAGTGCTCGCTGCGGTCGGTGAATTTGCCGGTGATACCGCCCAATCAGATGATATGACGATTGTGGTGATTAAGCGCATATAACGAATGCGACCTGTCATGCTGCCGTGTGCTGTAACTGAACTCTTATCCATAGAGGTTTGCAACGTTTTGCCCTATCTGGCAACGGGGCGATGATCAAGTGATCGAGGCAAGTTCCCAACCTGTTCGCTGTGATGGGACGTAGGGTTGACCTTCCACCCCACCTCAATCGCCCTGCTGTTCCCACGACGGGAGGGGAAATGGGAGGCAGCAGTGCGCTCCGTAGCACGAACTCAGTACTGTCGAAGCATCGCTTCTGTGGTCCATAAAGGTAAGAGAAATGAACATAGCACGCTAATTATACCCGTCGCCGCATCGGTAGGGGCGGCTTTCAAACCTACCCTAGATGGTATGCTGATACAGCGAGTGATGGTGTTCCCTGCCATCTCTGAGCATGGGTCGGAGGTAAACATTTCCAGGCAAGCGGTGTGGGTTGGAGATCGTCGTGAGCAGATGCATGGCGTTCATAGGTGCATCAAACACGACCAAAATCTTTAAAAACGTATCCCCATCATAGCACTTGCACAGAACCGGCTACCTCGTTATAATGAGCAATGGCACGAGACGGGGAGATGACGGAGTGGTTGAACGTGCCCGTCTCGAAAACGGGTAGGGCCTAACAAGCCCTCGTGAGTTCGAATCTCACTCTCCCCGCCAACACGAAAGCGCCCGACCTGTAACCAGGTTGGGCGCAGCAATTTTTGAGGTGATCTATGTCCGCAGTTGAGCAGCGATTGCGTGAGCAATTAGAAGAACAATTGCGCCTGAACGAGTGGTTGTACGAACAGCTTGAACGTCAGCGAGCACTGAACGCCGAATTACGCCGCGCCGTAGCCGACCTGGCCCGCGCCTTTCAGGAGTCGCTGGCCGCAGCCGTCGAAGCTGGTGAAGCGGGTGATATTGACATGGTGCGCCGTTTAACACGCGCTAATCAGCAACACTGGCAACACTACCTACAACAGATCGTCGCTGCGGCAAGTCGTGCGAACCAACCTCCCGGCGCCGATACGAACATGACAATGGAGCGCAAATGACGAAGAAGGCATCTATGAGGACTGTGTTACCGTAACCGACCCTGCTCCATGTCATACTTACCGGCCAGATCGTCTTGAACGGTTTGCGGTGCACGCTTGACACCGGTTAAATAGGCTGCTCGATCAAGCATATGAGCGGCTACCGGCGCTGTCAGAAAGAAGAAGGCGATTAGGGCGATCATCTTTGCTGCCACAACCAGATCACCGTGATGAATGGCCACTGCCAGTAATACTCCTGCAATCCCTAGCGTGCCGGCTTTGCCGGTGGCATGAACCCGCGTGTAGAGATCGGGCAACCTGAGCATGCCGATTGCGGCCAGGAGCATGAATACTACCCCAATCGTTGCCAGCACCAGAGTGACAATCTCGCTCAGACTCATTATTGACGTCCCTCCTCGATGTAGCGCGAAATAGCGACAGTGCCCAAAAAGCCCAGGACGGCTACAACCAGGATTGCATCGATCAAACTCAGTTGGTCAGTAATTACCACATAGAGGGCAACCAATGCTACAACGTGGAGCATCAGCGTATCAAACGCCATTGCTCGATCAGGAATACTCGGCCCCATCAACAAACGAGCCGTGCAGAGCGTCATCGAAATGGCAACCACACCCATCAACGTGGCGATCAGAATACTAAACAATGTCATCAGACCTACCTCTACGGTAACAATTCCATGACTCGCCGCTCGAACTGTTGCTTAATATCATTACGGATGGCTTCGGCGTCGTGTACATCAATGCAGTGAATGTAAATGGTTCGACGATCTGTAGCAACATCGAGCGAGACGGTTCCCGGCGTTAAGGTGATCAGATTCGCCAGTACAGTAATTCCGGCATCACTTTTCACATCGAGTGGAATGGCGATAATGCCCGGACGAATGTCGGCAACCCGCCGAAAGAGCACGATCCGGGCCATATCGATATTAGCCTTGAGAATACTCCACAGTGCAAAGCCGATAAATGCGACCCACTTTAGGGCCAGCCTGACGAAGGTGCGATCACGCTGCTGAGGGTGTAAATCCGTATTCACAAATGGTATGCTGAGAAAGTTTCTAGCCATTGCCACAATGGCTGAACTCACAAGTAACCCAACAATCAAGTCGGCTAACGTAAAGCTACTTTGCAGCGCCATCCAGGTCACGGTCAAAATGAGAATCAGTGCAATCATACCAGCCTCTACTTCACCGATGCACGATAGACTGCCTCACAACCATCAGCGCCACAGACAGCAGCAATATATGCAGCCCGATCAAAAAGCTGCTGCCCAGCAATGGTGTTGTATTCTACCAGTGGCCCAGCCAACAATCCCAAGGCGACACTAAGGATCACCAACGCTGCCCCCGGCGCCAGTAAACCAAAACGGACCCGCGGTAAGCGGTTCACATCCTCATACGACTTCTTCCAGAACACTTCATTCCAAATCTTTAACATCGAGAAGAAGGTCAGGATACTGGTACCGGCAGCCACGGCGGTAATAAGGTAAGCCTGTTGGCTCACCCCTACTTGCAATAAGATCAATTTTCCGATAAAACCGCTTAACGGAGGAATACCGGCCAGCGACAGAATACCTAAAAACCAGAACAGGGCTAGTAACGGCTCGCGACGGGCCAACCCACCCATCTTCTTCAAATCGCCGGTACCGTTGATCTGTTCGGCTGCTCCACCAATGAAAAAGAGCGCCATCTTGACAATCATGACGTGTGCTGTGAAGACCAGGCCAGCAGCTAGGCCGGCAGCGCTGGCCAGACCAAGCCCCATCACGCTGTACCCAATCTGACTGATAATATGAAAACTCAGGATGCGACGCACATTCATCTGGGCTACTGCACCTAACACCCCAATAACCATCGTTAGACCGGCGATCAGGGTAATCCACGGTGCATAGATTGCTAGTTCGTTCTGCAACAACAAACCAAAGACTCGATAGAGCGAATAGACCCCAACTTTCGTCATCAAGCCGCTGAAGATGGCCGTTACTGCTACCGGTGGCGTATGGTAACTGGAAGGCAACCAGAAAAAGAGTGGCACAATCGCCGCCTTGCTGCCAAAGGCAAACAAAAATATCCCGGCTAATACCGTTTGCAAACCGGGGTTCGCTAGCGTTGCCATCCGCTCGGCAATATGCGCCATATTAAGAGTACCGGCAAATCCGTACATCAATCCACAACCAAACAAGAAGGCGGTACTACCCAACAGATTAAGCACAACATATTTCAAACCACCCTCAAGCTGATCACGGCTTCCACCAAGCGTAATCAGGCCAAAGGATGCTACCAGCAACACTTCAAACCAGACGTACAAATTGAAGAGATCACCGGTGAGAAACGCACCACTAACCCCTAACAGCAAGAGCAAGAGCAACGGGTAGTAGAAATGTGCTTCACGTTCGCGATCAATGGAGTAAAAGCTGTACACAACCGTCGTCAGCATGAGCAGCGCTGCCAGCATCACCATCAGCGCACTCATACTATCGGCGACCAGCGAAATACCAAACGGAGCTAACCAGCCTGAAGCCTGCGCCACCAGTGGCCCACTTTGCGGCACTACACTCATTAGCCAGAGGCCATACCCCAGGTTGATCAGCACACTGATGAGCGTGATCGCTCGTACCACCACCCATTGGTGATGAAGTAAAACGGCCAATGCCGCACCAATCAACGGTGAAACGATTGGAACAAACAAGTGAAACGTCATAGGAACTTCCCAATCCAAACCATCATGCTACAGGCGGTCGGTGGTTGAAAGATCATCAAGATCGTCACTTCCTGCTGCCTGATTGGAACGATACGCCAGCGCCAGAACAAATGCCGTGAATCCGAAGCTGATCACAATGGCCGTCAGAATCAGGGCCTGAACCAGAGGATCAGCCGAGCCTGCTGGAGGCTGGCCAGCAGCATCAACTAATGGTGGAGCTCCACGCCGCACCCCATCACCCATCGTGAAGATGAGCAAGTTAACCCCATGGCTGAGCATGATCAGTCCCAAGATCAACTTCACGACTGAGCGCCGCAGAATGAGATACGTTGCACCGCCGAAGAGCGAGCCTATCGCGATTGCCAGGAGAATGATCATGCTACCTCCTCTTGTTGATCAACAGGGACCGATTTCATTTCCGGCAAGGGGAAGAGAATCGGCTCTTCGACCAGCAGCAGTGCGATTTTGGTCGTTACCCCAATAACTGTAAAGTAGACACCAACATCAAAGAGGACTGGTGTACCGATCTTGCCTATGCCGGGGATCGGTTCGGGCAACCAGAACGCCTGCATATACGGTAAACCGGCAAAGAGGGCTGGCAACCCCCAAAGGGCACCAAAGAAGATGCCAAAAGCCGCTAGCATCAAATAACTAACCGGTAAAATCCGCCGTGCCACCTGCGGGCCAAAAGCTACCATTTGCAGAATAATTGCACTAGAGGCCAGCAAACCACCAATAAAACCGCCGCCCGGCAGATTGTGCCCGCGCAATAACATAAAAATCGACAGCATCAACAACAGCGGCATCATCAGCCGACTGATCGTGCGTAAGATGAGCGAATCGTACAGGGCACTATCTCTGGGTATCGACTGGCTCGCTGAGCGGTTCGGTTGCAGTTGTCGGGACTCGTTCCGGTGTAACATCATCTTTCCCCTGTCGTAACCGTAACAATCCGTAAATACCGAGCAGAGCGATAAACAACACTGTAATCTCGCCCAAGGTATCGAATCCGCGGAAGTCGACCAGAATGACATTAACGACATTAGCACCTTTGCCTTTGTCCAGACTATTTTCAAGGAAGAAGGGGGCCAACGGTGCAAAGCTATCATTCGTAGCGGTTGCCAGTACTAGTCCGCCCATCAAAATTCCCATAGCAATGGCGACAATTGCATCACGTTGTCGTACCCATGCTGATGAGAAGCTCTCGAAGCGTACTGGCAACACCGAAAAGACGAGGAGTAAAAAGACGGTTGAGAGTACTTCAATCAGTAATTGGGTGAGTGCCAGATCGGGCGCCGAGAAGAGCACGAAGAGGAGCGCGACCATTGCGCCAACGACACCAACTGCAATAATCGCGCCAAGTCTGGTCCGTGCTTTGATGGTCGCGATAACACCAATTGGGATCAACGCTGCGGCCAGTATTTCGTAAAACTGCAACTGCGGATCAAGATCAAACCGAATGGCACCTAGCCCGAAGCTGATAAATGGTACCCCTACGAAGATCAGCATGGTCAACGCTGTTATCAGGATATAGCGGCGTAGCCTTCCCTCCTGAAGGGTACGGGTTAATGCCGTCGCTCCGGTGAGTGTCCGCTCAATCAGTCGGTCGAAGATCATATCACCGCGCAACCAGATTGGCCAACCACGCATATTTGCCAACTGCTCGGCAAAACGGAACATTGCTACGCCAATCACAATGGCGCTCAGGCTTACCAGTAATGCTGGATTCACACCATGCCAGAGTGCCAATTTAACCTCCAGCGGCTTACCGTAGATCGCTGCACTTGCGGCTGCGATGAGCGTACTGACTGGGGCTAACAGGACCAGCGGTATGAAGAGTGACAAAATGGCTGGCACTCCAGGCCCAATCAGCATTCCAGGTGTAGGATCAGCAACATGCTGCTGCATCGCCGCCGTACTACGCTGACCGAGGAACGTATTGCTAAACAGTCGCCAGCCAGTTATCAGGTAAGCAATAGCCGTGACAGCAATTGCAGCAACCGCAAGGATGCTCAGCGTTGCACCAAGATCAGTCTCAAGCGCTGCTTCCAGCATTAATTCTTTGGCAACGAAGCCAAACAGGATTGGAATACCGCCGAATGATAGTAATGCCAGAGCGGTAATGACCATCGTCTGCGGCATGTATCTGCGCAACCCACCCAATCGGCGCAAATCGCGCGTACCGCACTCGTGATCGATCACACCGGCTAGCATAAACAGTGCCGACTTATACAGCGCATGGGCTAAAATATTAGTTGCCACCCCCTCAGCACCATACTTGCCACCCAATCCAATCTGCATCGTCAGCGCACCCAGCATACTGATGGTCGTATATGCCAGCATCGCCTTCAGATCAAACTGGCGCATTGCCACAATTGCGGCAAAGGTCATCGTTGCACCGCCAACGACGGCCAGGGTTACATCCCATAGAGCAGTACCACCCAGGGCCGGACTGAGCCGTGCCATCAGATAAACACCAGCCTTGACCATTGTGGCCGAATGGAGAAAGGCACTTGCCGGGGTTGGAGCCTGCATAGCCCCTGGTAGCCAGAAATGAAATGGTATCTGAGCTGATTTCGTAAAGCAGCCAAGCAAGATGAGAATGACGGCTGCTGGGTAGAGTGAATGAGCGCGCAATTGATCACCGGCGGCCAAAATATCCCGAAATTCGTAGCTGCCAACCATCTGACCGAGTAACAGCAGGCCAACCAGCAAGGCCAATCCACCTGCACCAGTTACGAGCAGGGAATGTAATGCACCACGCCGTGCATCAGGGTAATCGTGCTTGTATCCAATCAGCAAATACGACGTAACCGATGTTAATTCCCAAAACACGAACATGGTCAATACATTACCGGCCAGCACGACCCCCAGCATTGCCCCCATGAAAAGCATTAGGTAAGCCAAGAAACGACCAAGACCACTGTCAGCACCGAGATAATGGCCCGCGTAGCCGACAATCAACGTCCCAATGCCGGTAATAATCAAGGCAAACAACAGACTTAAACCGTCAAGCGTAAAGGTAAGATTGAGACCCAGCGCTGGCACCCAGGAGATCTCCTCCACCACTTGCTCACCCGCAAACACAGGACCGGCTTGAGTCAGCGTTAGTCCAAAGAGTGCTAGCGGGATAAGCGCCAGACCCCACGCAATGAGACTGCGCGCCGGAAGGCGGGCAATGAGTGCTAGTGGTGATGCAATCAATGCAATGAACACAATCGGATAGAGCATGCTCACCTCGATTGGCGACTAGTTGTGTCTACTGACACGCAATTCGCGAAAAACCTTAGCCAACTTGATCGTTGTCTGGCTTTCAAATATCAAAATGTTGGTCAAGCAACGACTCAAACGTTGCCTGGAATGTTGACGCCGACAGTGCATGCTGAAATGCAGTTATACTTCTTATTCGGAATACGATCAAACGATCACGGATTTGCTGCTATTGTACCGTAAAATTGGTGCCTTGTCACAACGTGACTTCCTGCTAGCACAGTGGGCATTTTCTGGTACAGTACAGATATGATGCAGAAACAAGTGTATGCTACGAGTACAGTTATGCGTGCTATGAACCGTCTCTGGTTTCGTCGTTATTGTTATGCTATGTGTATTCTTGCCGTCATTCTGCTAAACGCCTGTGGCGCACCGCTACGTGAACGCACGATTGAAGTAACTGCCACCGAAATGCGATTTGATCCAGATCGGATCGAAGTGCGCACCGGAGAACAAGTTTTTCTCCGCCTTCGCAACCGCGGCCAGATCGCACATAGCCTGACTATCGAGCTACCTACCGGTGACCGCACTGTTTCGGCCGATCCAGGGGTCGATGCGATACTAACATTCCGGGCGCCAGCACCCGGTGAATACCGTTTCTACTGCCGTATTCCTGGTCATGAAGCCCAACAGGGAGTGTTGGTTGTTCTTCCCTGACAGAAATCTTGTATAGTTGTTCTGGTCATGACTATGCTTTAACCCAATCTCTTCGGTGCAGCGCGTGGATCAGAAGAATAGAGAGGGTCACTGCTGTTATCGGTAATACAAAGAGTACCATCACGCTACTGAAGAACGGCAGAGCATCATGTTGGGTTGCAGCCAGTATCAGATACGCCGTGTACGCAACGTAATAAGCAAGAAAGAGTAAGCCTTCCCAGCGATTGATGCTGAGACCGGAGATAAAGATTGGTAGAGCTGCAAAAGCTACTGCAATCATCACTGGCAGATCGAATGCCACAACCGATGGAGCAACGGTAAGACCACCCGGTGTTACGAGTGCAGATAATCCAAGGATACCGAGGATGTTGAAGATATTGCTGCCAATAGCATTTCCAATAGCAATGTCCCGCTCGCGCTTGAGCGTGGCAACAATTGAAGCAACCACTTCTGGGAGTGATGTACCGGCAGCCACAATTGTGAGACCGATGACTACATCGCTGACTCCAAACGCACGCGCCAGTGAAGTTGCACCTTCAACCAGCCAGTTTGATCCAATCGCCAGTAATACCAGCCCAACTACGATCAAGCCGATATTCAGCAGCAAGACCATTCCTTTCCGCTGAGCGGGCAGTTTTGTGGAACCAAATTCCTGCGCATACTCTGCTATCACTTCTTCTCGTTCCTGCCGACTGGCGTATATTGACCAGATGATATATCCGATTAGTAGGCTAAACAGGATGAAGCCATCAAACCAGCTTATGGCTCCATCGAATGCCTGACCGATAAGTAATAGCGAAACAGCGATCATAAACGGTACTTCACGGCGGATAAGCTGTACGGCTACAACCAGTGGGCTGACCAGCGCACACGCACCCAGAATGAAGAGAATGTTGAAGATATTACTCCCCACCACATTGCCGACTGCAATGTCACTTTTACCGGCTAAGCCGGCCTGAATACTTACCGCCAACTCTGGTGAACTGGTGCCAAACGATACAACCGTCAGACCAATCACAAGCGGAGAGATGCCAGCCAGCGCTGCCAGGCGGCTGGCGCCACGTACTAGAAGCTCACCACCGGTGGCAAGGAAGATAAGACCACCGAGCATGAAACCGAATACCAAGAGACTCATAGTTTATATCTACTCCTGTCGTTCGCATCACACATTTAAGTAGTATAGCCAACTCAACGATTGCTGGTGAGGGCAAATCTTCGCCATTAGATACCCATTCAGACGTAGAAGTGATAGGGAATTTTTCCCTATCGATTATAAGGAAAATACGGTATATTGCAAAGCGTTGGGGAGTAGCCGCCCGCTCGTAGCGGGTCGATGTTGCCGTCAAGACGGAAGATTATCTTCCCGGTGGCATCGCGTATTGGTTTACCATACTGGCGAGACCGACACAGCGGTGCGCTGTGATCGGCTCGCCTTTTTATTGCCGGACAAGTCGTTGCAAAGCAGGGAGAAAAGATTGTATGGTAGATACGATATGGGTCTGGGTTGGGTTTAATCTACTGGTATTGACACTTCTCGCGCTTGACCTAGGGGTATTTCACCGCGAAGCCCATGAAGTATCGTTACGTGAAGCCGCCATCTGGAGCGTGGTCTGGATTGCACTGGCAATGACCTTCAATGTGGGTTTATATCTGTTTTGGGATCAGATCATGCCCAATAGCGATCTCAGTGCGAGTGACGCTGGTCTAGCGTTTTTGACCGGTTATCTCATAGAAAAGGCACTAAGTGTTGATAATATTTTCGTCTTCGTATTGATCTTCTCATATTTTGCAGTTCCGGCGAAATACCAGCATCGGGTACTCTTTTGGGGGATTCTCGGTGCCCTTGTCATGCGCGGTACAATGATTGCCGCTGGAGCAGCGCTGATCAAGCAGTTTCACTGGATCATCTGGGTGTTCGGTGTATTCCTGATCTTTACCGGAATTCGGATGGCAATGTCACAAGACGAGCAAGTCGAACCTGATAAGAATCCGGTGGTACGCATGTTCCGCCGTTTTATGCCGATCAGTGATCGCTACGACGGCCAGAAATTTCTCACCCGCCAAAACGGTATGCTTATGGCAACCCCCCTCTTGCTAGTGCTGGTCATGGTAGAGACGACCGATCTCATTTTTGCCGTCGACTCAATACCGGCTATCTTTGCCGTAACGCAAGATCCGTTCATCGTCTACACATCCAATGTCTTCGCCATTCTGGGTCTACGAGCACTCTACTTCGTACTGGCTGGCGTGGTTCATCTCTTCCACTATCTCAAGCTCGGCTTGTCAGTGGTGCTGAGTTTTGTTGGTATCAAGATGCTCTTACCCGATCTCAGTGCCGCACTGATTGGCGTAAGCTGGAAGATACCGACGGCTGTCTCGCTAGGTGTGGTAGCAACCATTATTGGCGTATCAATTGTCGCTTCTTTGATACGAGCACGGATTGTCAAACACAGCGAACAGGCCGCCTCCTCATAACCCTCCCGAAGGTTCACCCTGACAATCAACCGTCTGCGCAGCAGGATGTAGCCCGCTCAGTAGCTCACAAATCATATCGGGCCGTTCCTGCTGCGGCATATGACCACACCGTTCCAGGTAAATACACTGAGCTTGTTCGTTGAGCAAGACGTGCATGGCTTCTATAAGTTCACCATCAACAATGACATCGTGATCGCCAATGATCAGTACCGTCGGTATTCGACATTTACTGACCAGATCAAGATATTGATTGGCACGGAAGAAGGTGTCAATCGCCAACCAACGGAGCGCTGAAAGCGTTGCCCGCCGTTGTTGTGGATGGTGGAGACGAGCCAAAACCCGCTTCCTGAGGAACCGCCGTTCACGGGCAGGCAGATCGTACAGGCTGTAATAGAACGGTTGTAAACTAAAAAAGGCCAGCTCTTGTGAACGGCGCATGATCGCCAGCATCAATTCGCCAAGACCTGGGAACAACAGCAGCCATTGCTTTAATTCCGGCAGACGGCGCTTTACCGGTAGACAACCACTGATCAGAATCTGCTGTTCGATAAGGTCAGGAAGGCCGATGCTCAGACGCTGAGCGATCATAGCCCCTAACGAATGACCAACCAGTGTGATGTGCCGCAGTTGCAGGGCTGCTATAAATTCGGCAATCGTGCGGGCGAAGAAGGTTAGACTGTAGGCGCCACGAGGGCCAGGACTACGACCAAAGCCAGGTAAATCAGGAGCAATGATCCGGTATTCACGCGATAATGGCGAGATAATTGAGCGCCAGGTATCAGCTTCATCTCCCAGCCCATGCAAAAGGAGAAGTGTTGGGTGATCAACCGGCCCAGCATCGTAGTAGAAGATTTCTGTATTGCGCAGCGCAACCCTACGAGCATACGGAACCAGGGCAGTAGGAATGTCCATGGTGGGTTTTCGCTTCATGGCGCACCTATGAGTAACGAACGCATTCGATATTAAGATAAGCAAATTGTTTTGTCAAACATTCCTGTGATGAAATGACTCTGTTATTTAACGATAAATCTGTCAGTGCCTATGCTGCGAAGGGCATCTTCACCCTGCACTCCCCCTAACCCTCTTTCACTTACCCGGTGAGTGTAGGGGGCTAGGAGGGTAGGTTTGGCACTCAATCGACCGATTCGGTGATGATCATCATTGGTGAGCCTTGCTCATTCCCCAGTGCCCATGACCTAATTCTTCCCCTCACTACTCTGCGCACTTAACCATTCCGTGCTACAATCGAGCAGGCCGGAATGACCGGCAAAACGCAACAGGGGAGAGGAGCCGACAATGCGCACAACTATTCGTGACATTCAGCTTATGCGCGATCGCGGCGAGCGGATTCCGATGATCACTGCATATGATTATACGTCGGCTCAGATCGCCGATCGCGCCGGTATACCGATGATCCTGGTTGGCGACTCACTTGGAATGGTGGTATTGGGTCACCAATCTACAGTGCCGGTGACGCTTGACGAGATGATTCATCATACGCGGGCCGTGGTACGTGGTACCCAGAAGGCTCTGGTCATCGGTGATTTACCATTTCTTACTTACACTTCACCAGAGCAGGCAATCCAGAGCGCAGGGCGGATGCTTCAGGAGGCTGGTGCTCAGGCGGTGAAGTTGGAAGGCGGTGTGCATGTCGCACCGATTATTGCCCGACTGGTCGCGTTAGGAATTCCGGTGATGGGGCATATCGGCTTCACACCGCAATCGGTCAATCAGATCGGGCTACGGGTACAGGGAAAGCAGGCGAACGAGGCCCAACAATTGATTGCCGATGCGCTGGCAGTTCAGGAAGCTGGTGCGTTTGCGCTCGTGCTCGAATTGGTACCGGCAGAGTTGGCTCAGGCGATCACCGAACGGTTACGGATCCCAACTATTGGTATTGGCGCCGGGGCTGGCTGTAGTGGACAGGTGCAGGTCTGGCATGATTTACTCGGTCTGTACAGCGATTTTCTTCCGCGCCACGCACGTCGCTATGCCGAACTGGCCAAAACGATCTCAGAAGCTCTGAACCAATATGCGCATGATGTACGAAATGGAACATTTCCCGGCCCTGAACATAGTAGTCGGATGGACCCGGCAGAACTGGCAGCAGCGCTATCCAACATTGATCAGACGACGTGAAGCAGTCTCAGTCGGTTCTTTGCACTCCTCTGCCCTTTCCTCATTTAACAGGGATGAAACAGGGGACATTGATTAGGAGCGGGTAGGATCGACCACAAGAATCTCGCGCAGAAGCATGTAAAACACTTTGATCAATGTTGATCATATCAACGAGGAACACCGGTATGGAAGTCTTACATACAATTGCTGAATTTCGTCGGGCGCGAGCAACATTCGGCACATTAGGATTTGTGCCGACGATGGGATATCTGCATCAAGGGCATCTGGCACTGGTGGAACGGGCTCGCCGCGAATGTCCGGCAGTCGCGGTGAGTATCTTTGTCAATCCGACCCAGTTTGGCCCTCACGAAGATTACGCCCGCTATCCACGTGATACAGCACGCGATCTGGCCCTCCTCGAAAAAGCCGGCGTCGATCTAGTCTTTATACCCTCTGTGGAGGAGATGTATCCGCCTGGCTTCGGCACTTACGTTGTTCAGCCTGCTGCCGATGAGGTGCTGGAAGGCGCGGCTAGACCTGGTCATTTTCGCGGCGTAGCAACGGTTGTTTGTAAGCTGTTCAACATTGTGCAACCGACAAAGAGCTATTTTGGTCAGAAAGATGCTCAACAGACCGTGGTGGTACGCCAGATGGTACGTGATCTCAACATACCGGTTGAGATCGTGATTGTGCCGACAATTCGCGAAGCCGATGGTCTGGCAATGAGCAGCCGTAACGTCTATTTGACGGCGGAGCAGCGTGCTGCGGCGCCGGTGTTGTACCGAGCCTTGCGAGCGGCTGCCGAATGTTATGAAGCTGGTGAACGCAATGCAGATACGTTACGGTCGCTCATGCAGCAGATTATCGCGGCTGAACCATTGGCAAAAGCAGAGTATGTGAGCGTTGCCCATCCGATCACCTTGCGAGAGTTGGATCAGATTGGGCCGGAAGGGGCTTTACTCTCGATGGCGGTACGATTTGATCAGGTGCGACTGATCGATAACTGGCCGTTGGAAGGGAAAGCATAAACGTACCTCATGGCCCCTCACCTTCCCCTGGCCCCCTTCCTCTCTCCTACGAGGCGGGGAAGGGAGCGCTGGGCCGGGTGACACCCGCACCAGATGATGTATGATGGGGCGAGCGTTGTTGTAACCTAACCTGCGGACACCGCACATACGGGCCTCTGGCCTGTGCTCTCAGGCGACCAGGCAGAGCGGGGATCGCCGTCAGCGGGTGCGTGACCATGCGTCAGTGCTGTTCCGTTGTTGCAAAGCTCGGTCTTTGCATACAACCTGAAGCTGAAAACTCTGAAGAGCCTTATTTCAGAGTAGCGATGGTTGCTTCAATCGAATCGGCAATGATTTGGACGATCTGATCAATCTGTTCGTAGGTTGTGACCAGCGGCGGCGCCAGACAAATGGTATCACCCACGACGCGGGTAAAGAGACCGCGTGCTGTCATCTCTTTCTGAACGCGGGTACCGACATTAGCACTGGCCGGGAATGGCGCTTTCGTCGCAGTGTCGGCTACCAGCTCAATCCCGGCCATCATACCCTTACCACGTACATTGCCAACGTGAGGCAGCGCATATAACTCTTCCAACCGACGCAACATATAGTCGCCGACTTCAGCCGCTCGCTGCACCAGCCCTTCTCGTTCAATGATGGCAATATTGGCTAACGCCACAGCACAGGCCGTCGGATGGCCCGAATAGGTAAAGGCATGCATCCAGCGTTGTTCGGGTGGAACTGAGACCATAGCCTCATAGATGCGGTCACTCACGCCGATGCCACCGAGCGGAATATAACCCGAAGTGATGCCCTTGGCAAACTGGACAATATCAGGCTCAATCCCGTAGTGCTCAAGCCCAAACCAGCGCCCCGTGCGGCCAAAACCGGTGATTACTTCATCGCTGATAAGCAACACCTCGTAGTAGTCACAAATCTCACGGATGCGCTTGAAGTAGTCATCTTGTGGTGGAATAACGCCACCAGCACCCTGTACCGGTTCGGCGATGAACGCTGCAACTGTTTCTGGGCCTTCGCGCACAATTGCCTCTTCGAGCAAATTAGCAGCGGCAACACCATCGCTCAGATGTGGGGTTGGATTAACGAAGCGGTATGGATAGGGCGACTCGATGTGAATAAAGCCAGGTACCCGTGGCTCAAACATCGGCCAGTACGCAGGTAGACCGGTCGCACTCATTGCGGCCATCGTCACACCGTGGTACCCTTTCATACGTGAAATGAACTTCACCTTTTCGGGCTTACCGACGGCTTTCCAATAGAAACGGGCCGTCTTAAATGAGCTTTCAGTGCTTTCGGCGCCGCCTGAGGTAAAAAAGAAGTGATTGATGCTCGGATAAAAGAGTTGACTCAGCTTACGTCCTAATTCAATTGCCGGCAGATTCGTTGAGCCAACGTAAGATGAATAATAGGCGAGTTGCTTCATCTGGTTGCAGGCCGCTTCGGCTAACTCTTCACGTCCGTGACCAACATTAACGTTCCATAGACCGCTAAGGCCATCAATATATTCACGGCCTTCGGCGTCGATCACAATGGAGCCGCGGCCAGCAACCCAAATTTTAGGGTTTTGATGCGCCGTCGGATGGGTCAGAGGATGAATGACATGGTCGTAATCGGCTTGAATCTGCTCTTGCAGGTTGTACACGCGCTCCTCCTTGCTGAACATTTGGTGCTGATAGTTCGATTGTAGCGGAGAAACGCAGCGACGGCAAGCTGTCGGTTCTACGTCCAGGTCGTTTCAACGTTTACCCGGCAGAGGTAATGTGAGAGAAGAGGAGTGAGAAAATTAGGAAAGAGGAGAGAAGAAGCGGCTTCTCAACCCATCCGCGGCGCATGCAGAGGCATGCAGCTTTCCATTTGAAGATGGTCAGAGGTCACGCTCCGTTGTCTTACCGATCCTGCCCGTTACCGCAGCGGTGGGTATGGGTTCGCCAACACTCCCCGCAAGCGTGTGCCTGGGGTGATGATACGCTGATACACCAACCGACGGGTTCCGGTCGCGTACTGTAGGAGGTGGGCCGACGACCCGCGCTTCGCTCCCAGCAGGCAAAGCGGGTTAGAGATCGTCTTGAGCGATAGCATAACGTTCGTTAGCGGATCGAAAAATGTAAAAAAGCCTTTATCTGTGGACAGCGAAATAGTAGTGTTCGGTGATTAGCGTACAATATTAGCCAAATACATAAAATCATGGAGCAGGTATGAAATGGGACAGACAGATTGAGGCAATTCGTCGGGCATTGGCAACACCACCGCCACCATCAAGTGAATTACTTGTGTTACGCCGACTCGACGGCACACCACTGCGTCCGTTTCACCCACCACCTGGTGTCACACCACGAGCATCGGCAGCGCTCCTGCTTCTCTTTCCACAAGAAGACACCCTGTATATTCCATTAACAGTGCGGTCGAGTCGGGTCACTGCCCATCGTGGTGAAGTATCGCTACCGGGCGGTGGCATTGATCCCACCGACAGCGGTGCGATTGGCGCAGCGCTGCGTGAAGCTCAGGAGGAGATCGGTATCGATCCGGGACAGGTTACCGTGCTTGGGCAACTCATGACGTTTTATATTCCACCGAGCAACAACTATCTGACCCCAATTGTTGGTTTCTACCCGGCAGCATTCGAGCCAGTACACGATCCTGAAGAGGTAGACAGCGTATTTACCGTCGCACTACCCACTCTGCTTGATACGGCAACTGTGCGTGAAGAGATTTGGGAGCGTAATGGGACACCGATGCGGGTGCCGTTCTTCGCGCTGAATGGGTATAAGGTATGGGGAGCCACTGCGCTACTACTTAGTGAATTTATAGCGCGACTACGTCGAGAGGGATGGCATTGAGGTCTGAGTGCTCCTTGTTCAAGGGGTGTCGGTAGCACTTCCCTTTTCCGCTCGCCGTTGTGGAAAGGGCAGCTACTTCCGCATACCAGAATCCTGCGATCCAGAATCTCAGCCGTCGTTCTCATAATTCCCCCTTTTTTAGGCGAATCTTTTGGGCTTCGAAAACGGTTTCTTAAAGAGACACACTGTTTCGTTTGTTGCAGGAGCACCGTATGATTCGCCAGCTCGATCATCGTTGTCATCTAGCCAACCAGACAACCCATCTTTCTTTTTGGGGAAATCCGCCCCTTCACCCTGTTCATCGCTGTGCTACAATACCGGCAGACCCACCTACCACACCAGGGAGGAACTGCAATGACCCATCCGATTGCCACCGCACCTGCCCCGCTCCCCGAAGACGACCCCTTCCGCTACGGCTGGCGCTACGTC
>Ga0197142_1000190_pt1 | contig 55259 bp, 51 predicted proteins | sample GBS60_MetaG_FD_148614 | JGI IMG/M metagenome (GOLD analysis project Ga0197142, IMG submission 148614) | Sediment microbial communities from Great Boiling Springs, Gerlach, Nevada, United States - GBS 60_MetaG | ecosystem: Environmental > Aquatic > Thermal springs > Hot (42-90C) > Sediment... | reverse complement strand
TCTCAGAAAATTTGAACAAAAATTCAAAAATTTTTCAAAATTTTATGTTTTGCCCTTTCAATTTTGTTCTGATTATTTCTAAATCTAAATCCAAATCTATATATCCCTTTTCTTTTAGGAATTTGAGGATCTTTTCTACACATTCTTCAACTTGGAGTATATCTGTTTTGAGCTCGATATCTGGGTTTTCTGGTGGTTCGTATGGATCATCAATCCCCGTGAAATTTTTAATTATTCCTTCTCTTGCCTTTTTATACATTCCTTTTACGTCTCTTTTTTCGCATACTTCTAATGGTGCGTTTACAAAGACCTCTACAAAATTTTCACCTATCATTTCTCTTGCCATTTTTCTCATTTCCCTATAAGGAGATATCACAGCGACTATTGTTATCACATCATTTCTTGTAAGAAGTTTTGCAACAAAGCTTACTCTTCTTATATTTTCAAATCTATCTTCTCTTGAAAATCCAAGACCTTTCGAGATGTATTCTCTTATTACATCACCATCAATAATTTCTACTTTATATCCTTCTTCTTTTAGAATTTTTGAAAGTGCATTTGCTATTGTTGTTTTGCCCGAACATGGAAGTCCTGTAAGCCAAATCGTTACACCTTTTACATTATTATATGACTTATTTTTTACTTCCGACATTTCCCTATTTGATTTTAAAAAACTCGAATTCGCACTTTCGCACTTTTGTTTAATTTCATTTTTTGGTTTCAGAATTTCTCTATCAAGCGCGCTTTTTTTCAATGAGAAGAAGATTTTTTCTCTGATTGCAAAATTTCCGAAAAATTGATAAATCAGAGTTTTCTCTCTTATATTCAAATAAAGGAGGGAGAAGAGATGGCTTATATAATTGCCGAACCTTGCATAGGTGTAAAGGATACTGCTTGTACTGAGGTTTGTCCGGTTGATTGTATTCACCCCAAAAAAGATGAGGCGGATTTTGAGAAGGAAGAGCAACTTTATATAGATCCAGATGAGTGTATAGATTGTGGAGCATGCGAGCCGGTTTGTCCGGTGAGTGCTATCTTCCCGGAATCATCTCTGCCTGAAAAATGGAAAAGTTTCATAGAAAAAAACGCAAATTATTACAAGAGAAAAAAAGAAGCGGTAGGATAATATAAAATTTTTATTTATTACATTTCTTCTTCTTTTTTTTTATTCTTCTTTTTTCCTTCTTATCATTATAATAGCGTCCTCGTCCCCGTAGTATCTTTTTCTTCTTCCTATCATAATGAATCCGAGTTTTCTGTAAAGGGTTATAGCTGGATGGTTTGAAGGTCTGACTTCAAGAAAGAAATCGCAGTTTTTGTTGCTTTCTATTGCAAATTTTAGAAGTTGAAAACCAATTCCTTTTCCTCTCCACTCTGGTTCTACGGCGATATTTTCTATATGAACTTCATCAAGAACTCTGCTAAAACAAATGTAGCCTCTCACTTCTCCAGCAATTTCTGCTACAAACATTTCTCCTGACTTTATTGAATAAAGAAGAAGATTTTTACTCCATGGTTTTTCGAATGATAGATTTTCTATTTTGTGAATTTTTTCTAAATCTGTTTCCAAGGCTTGTCTTATTTTTATTTCTTCTTGATTTATTTTCTCGACCTTTTCGGACATTTTTACTTTATTTTTTTGTTTTCTTGTTTTTTTCTCTTTTCTACAAAATTTTATTTAAGTTGTCAAATTATGGCAAAGAGGGGAAAAAGATATATTGAGAATCTCAAGCTTGTGGATAGAACTAAAAGATACTCTTTGGAGGAGGCGATTTCTATTTTGAAGGAGATGCAGAGAAAATTTGATGAGACCGTAAATGTTGCGGTAAAACTCGGAATAGATCCTAAAAGAACAGATCAGGCGGTAAGGGGAGCCGTTGTTCTGCCGTTCGGGATAGGAAGGGAAATTAAGGTTTTGGTTTTTGCAAAAGGAGAGAAGGCCCAGGAAGCTCGGGAAGCCGGAGCCGATATTGTTGCAGATGAACAACTTATAAGAGAAATCGCAGAGAAAAAGGAAGCTCCAAATGTGGATATTGTTATAGCAACTCCCGATATGATGAATGAACTTACAAAAATAGGAAAGATTTTGGGACCGAAGGGGCTTATGCCTAATCCAAAAGCCGGAACCCTAACTTATGATGTCAAGAAAGCGGTTCAAGATGCAAAAAAGGGTAAGGTTGAGTTCAGAACAGATAGGGGTGGCTGCGTGCATATACCTGCAGGTAAAATATCCTGGGAGGTTGAGAAACTTGCAGAAAATATAGAGACTTTTATAAAAACCCTAAATTCTATGAAGCCTCCAACCGCAAAAGGACAATTTATAAGCTCAATTACAGTTTCCACGACTCACAGCCCGGGTGTCAAAATAGATGTAAATTCTATATTCAAAAAGAAGAAAAAGTAAGGGGCAATTTTTTTCTTGTGAATAAACGGGAAAATCTGAAATTTTGAACATACGTTCTAAAATAAATCTTATGAAGAAAGGTAATTTAGATGAAGTAGTGGTAATAGGCGTCGGTTGTTCAAAGTTTGGTGAGAGATATGACAAATCTTATGAAGATCTTGCAGTTGAGGCTTTTGAAGAAGCTTTACAGGATGCCGGAATAAAAAGAGAGGACATTCAATCTGCATGGCTTGGAACATTCTTCCCAGGGTTCGGAGGTGGGATGTCGGGTTCATCTCTGGCAGATGCTCTAAAAATTTATGGGAAACCCATAACTCGTGTCGAAAACTTCTGTGCTACCGGAATGGAAGCTTTCAGAAATGCGGTGTTTTCGGTTGCAGCAGGAATTTATGATATAGTTCTTGCATTAGGAGTTGAGAAATTAAAAGATAGACAATCAAGGGGGCTTCCAAGAATAGATTGGCATCCTCTTCTTATAAAAGGAAACACAGCTCCGGGAGTTTTTGCTTTGCCCGCAAGAAGATATATGGAAACTTTCGGGATAGATAGGAAACCGCTCGCCCGAGTTGCTGTTAAAAATCATAAAAATGGAGCGAAAAATAAAAAGTCTCACCTTCAAAAAGAAATAACCGATGAGGAAGTTATGGCTGCTCCTATGGTAGCCTATCCTTTCGGGCTTTTCGATTGCTGTCCGGTAACAGATGGAGCCGCATGTGCTATAATAGCGAGAAAAGAGGTTGCAAGAGAACTAAAAAAAGATTATATAAAAATATTGGGGCTTGGGCTTGCTGTAACATCAGCTAGACCTCAATTCAAACCCGACTTTGAATATATAGGTTTCCCCGCAACTCGCCTCGCTGCTCAACAGGCCTATGACATGGCTGGAATTTCTCCTCAAGATGTTGATTTTGCCGAAGTCCATGATTGCTTTACATGGACAGAAATATCTAACTATGAAGATTTGGGATTTGCAGAAAAGGGCCATGGTTGGAAACTTATAATGAACGGTGATACTTTTATTGACGGGAAAATTCCTGTTAATCCATCCGGAGGTTTAAAATCATTTGGACACCCAATAGGAGCATCGGGTTTGAGGATGATATATGAAGTTGTAAATCAGCTCAGAGGAAGAGTGGAAAAAGAAAGGCAAGTGAAAATAAAAAAAGGAATAGGTCTTGCACATAATCTTGGAGGACCTGGCTCTGTGGCTTCTGTAACAATTCTTGGAATATAAAATACTTCCTATCTGTTTATTGTTCCCACTTATTATTACTCACAATAATTTATTTTCCATTGTCATAATCACTATGTTATTAATGTTATATTATGTTGTATTCTGCTTTTTTGTCTCATGGTTCTCCTACTCTGTTGATTGAGGATAATGAATACAAAGATGTTCTAAGAGATCTGGGAGACTATTATAAATCTCAGGGAGTAGATCTTGTTATAGTTTCATCTCCGCATTGGATTTCAAAAGATTTTCTTTATGTGCATACATCTTTGAATTTGCCTTGTATTCAAGATTACTACGGTTTTCCCGAGGAACTCTATAAATTCCGCTACGATGTTTGTGGAGAGCCTGAGTTTGCGTCTGGGTTAATTGAGGAGGGAAGAAAAAATTCCTTACCCGTTTATGGAACTCAAAGTTGGGGATTAGATCACGGAGGTTGGCTCATATTATATTTTATGTTCCCTCAAAGAGATATATCGGTTGTACCTATATCTATATGCCCGAACTTTTCTCCACGGGTTCATTTTGAATGGGGAAAGATAATAAGGAGATTTTCAGAAAAAACAGGTAGAAAAGTCCTTTTTATAGGAAGTGGTTCTATAACTCACAGACTTGACATTGTAATATGGGGCCAGAAAGAGAGTATAAAGCATGTTTTCCCACAGGGAGAGAAATTCGATAAGATGGTATTTGATCTTCTTGAAAACAAAAGATACGAAGAGATTTTAGAATTGCCAAAAACTGAGATCTTCTGGGAAGCAATGCCGGAGGGATTTTTATTGCCTCTCTTTATAACTCTGGGATTTTCTAGTGAAAGTTCAAAACCTAAAATTCTCTTTTACTCTGGATGGAACTGGGGAATAAGTATGACTGCTATAAAGTTTGAATAGAGAAAAAAATTTTCATTTTTCTTCAAACATATTAATACAAGTACTAAAACTAAAAGGATATGAAAATCATAACAGAATCTCTGTTCCAGCTACCGGAAGTTCAAGTATCTGAAAAGAAGGTAAAAGTTCCTGCCAGTTTGATAGGTGTTTTCCGTGAGGATATAAAAGATTCTCCTCATATAAAAGAAATATCCCGCAAGATTCATACTTTTTACGAAAGGCTTGAGAAATCTGGTTTTAAGGGAAAGGAGGGAGATTTTTTTGAGATAGATATCTCGCCAGATGAAAAAATTGCAATAGTTGGTTTTGGAAAAAAAGATGAACAAGATTGGTTAAGAAAAGAAAATGTAAGGAGAGCATCCGCCATTGGACTTTTAAACCTAAGAAACAGGGGTTTTGACACAGTCCAACTTTTGGGCTTTGAAGATTATGAGAGAGAAGCACTCGAAGGCGCTTTCTTAGGACTCTACGAATTCAGAAAATATAGAGAAATAAAAGGTCAAGAAAAACAAGAGGATCAAAGCGGAGGAGAGGAAGAAAAGAAAAAAATAAAAAAGATTTATCTTATCACAGAAAGAAAAATTGGCAACCTTGTAAGTTATGTCAAAATTTTATGTGAGGCTCAAAATTTTGCAAGAGATATTGTCAATGAACCCGGGAATGTTATAAATCCTCAAACTCTGGCTGAGATTGCATCTGCCGTTGCTGAAAAATATGGATTAGGATGTGAAATATTCGACTTTGAGCAGATAAAAAAGATGGGTATGGGAGGAGTCGTTGCAGTAGGGCAGGGTAGTGCTATACCTCCTAAATTTGTTCATTTATGGTGGAAACCAGATAAAAAGCCGAAGGATAGAATTGCTTATATTGGGAAAGCAATAACTTTTGATTCAGGTGGTCTTTCTCTGAAACCACAGCAGAGTATGGTTACAATGAAATTAGATAAATCAGGTGCTTGTGCGGTTATAGCGGCAATGAAAGTTATAGCTCAAATAAAACCAGAAGTTGAGGTTCATGGGGTTTTTGCTGCATGTGAAAATATGCCATCTGGAACTGCACAGAGACCAGATGACATAATAAAAATAATGGATGGAAAAACGGTTGAGGTTGTAAACACAGATGCGGAGGGAAGATTAACTCTCATAGATGCTATCGCTTTCGCTTCTCGTCTAGGAGTATCAAAAATAATAGATCTTGCTACACTCACGGGGGCTTGCATAGTAGCTCTCGGAGAATACACAGCTGGGGTGATGGGAAATTCAGAAGATTTCGCCTGGTTCATATGCAATTTAGGAAGACAGTTGGGAGAAAAAATGTGGATTTTGCCCTTTGATAAAGACCTTGACGAAAAACTCAAAAGTGATTTTGCTTTCGTCAAAAATGTCGGAGATGGATACGGTGGTGCTGTAACGGCGGGTATGTTCATGGAAAAATTCGTACCAGAAAACATAGAGTGGGTTCATTTGGATATTGCGGGTCCTGCTTTCTTGACAAAAAAAATCGGCTATTTCCAAGCGAAGGGAGGAACAGGATTCGGTGTCAGAACTCTCGTTGAACTTGCAAGAAGGTTGGAAAAAGGAGAATATTCAAGTTCAAAAAACAAGAAAAATAAGAATCAAAAATCAAAAAATGGATAAATCAGGAATTAAAAAAATAAGTAGAGGTTAAATTTCTTTCAAGCCATGACTTTTGAGAGAGGAAAATACAAAGGACTAAAAAAAGGGGATATTTTTGAAATCCTCAAAAAAGAGGGTTTTAAGAGGGTTTATGTATGGGAAGATTATCCGGGGAGCTACTATCCTTATCATACTCACGATTTTTATTCTGCTCATATAGTACTTGATGGGAAAATAAAAATAAGAACTGATGATGGTGAGTTTGAGTTTTTAGAGGGAGATAGGTTTGATGTTGAAAAAGGTGAGAAGCATTCAGCAAAAGTTGGTCCGAATGGATGTATCTACATAGTTGGAGAAAAATAAATTTTTATTTTATCCCACTTTTTTCACATCGTCTGGGGAATGTAATCCACATTCCGTTTTGCCTGTTCCAGTCCATCTACCTGCTCTTAAATCCTGTCCGGGTCTTACAGGTTGAGTGCAAGGAGCGCACCCTATTGATGGATATCCTAAATCATGCAACCTGTTGTATGGCACATTGTTTTTCCTTATGTAATCCCAGACCTCATCAAATGTCCATCTTACAAGTGGGTTTATTTTTATGAGACCAAATACTTTGTCTTTTTCTACAACTTTTGCATTTCTTCTTGTTGGAGCTTGCTCTCTTCTTATTCCGGTAATCCATGCGTTATAGTTTGAAAGAGCTGATTTTATGGGGAGAACTTTCCTTAAAGTGCAACAGAGATTAGGATCTGTGAAGAAAAGTTGAGGACCGAATTTTTTTGCTTGCTCTTCCGGTGTATATTCTGATTTGATAGTGATTATGTTTGCATTATATCTCTGTTTTGCCCTTTCAAGAGTGTCAAGAGTGTCTTTGAAGTGAAAATCTGTGTCGAGAAATAAAAATGGTATATCTGGCTTTATTTTTACTGCGATGTCCATTATCACCATGTCCTCTGCTCCAAGAGAACATCCTATTGCAAGTTTATTTCCGAATTTTTCGGTTGCCCATCTTATTATTTCCTCTGGGTTTTTTTCTTCAAGCGTTTCTGCCCAAAAGTTTATCTCATCGTCGCTAAAAACAAAGTTTATTGTTTCCATATTTACTGCCATCTTCTTTTCCCCCCCTCTTTTATTTTTTCATTCTTTTTTAAAGCAAAAATCGTTCCCGTATCAATTTGGGAACTTTAGTTTCAGCTTGTTTTATTTTCCCGTTTCTCTGAAACTTTTTGAAACCTTTTGTTTTTTGCTGTATCTTCGTTGTATAAGTTTTTGTTTATTTTTTAGCTTGTTGTTTTTGGTTTGCTTAATGTGTCTTTCTCTTTTGTTTCTTTTTATCTCTTATTTGCTTTCTTATTTTATTATTTCTCTCACTTTTTATTTCTCTTCCATGGACATATTTTTTGAGCGATATCTATTATTTCATCTATATCTTTTTCTTCAACATGACCGAAACTTTTTTCTGTGTATGGTATATGTACTACGGGAGCGAATTCGCATCTCCCAAGACAAACCCATTCTCTTACCTCAACATCTTTGCCCTCTGCTTTTTCCTTGAATTTTTCTATTAGTTCTTCGCCCCCTTTTAGAGCGCAGGGTAGTGATGTGCAAACATAAATTTCAGCTTTACCATCAAAGCCCTCAAGCATGGTGTAAAACGTTGCGACACCGAGTATATATGAGGGAGAGAGGTTTGAAAGCTTTGAAAGCTCTTCTATGTATTCAAGGTATACAACGCCAAATTCACGCTTTATATCGTTTAAAGCCGGGACTAAAAATGAGTTTCCTTCTTCAAATTCTTTTTTTCTGTTTTCATATATTTCCTTTATTTTCTGATTTTCGTAATCCGAAATCTGACCTTTTTTCGGAAACTTTTTATTTATGAATAACTCATTTGCCCATTCTTTAAGATTTTCTTTATATACATTGTATTCTGCCGGGAGAAACTCAAAAGGTATTTGCTCCTCTGGTGGGTGGATATGCTCTATACCTTTTCTTTTCAGCATTTCATTTTATTTTTTTTTATTTTTTTCTTGTTTCAAAAAAAACAGGAAATATGGAGGTGTGAGCTGAGAGGGATAAGCCGGTTTCTGTGTTGAGGGGTCATTACTCTGAGCGGCCTACCCGAGGGTGTTAGCGGGGAGAGTGCAACCCGCATGTGGGAGCAGATTTGAGAAAAAAGCTCCCACAGTTCCCCTCTGCTTGGCCTTGCTCGCGTATGGGTTTACCGCAGGAAAGGATTCGGCAAGGTTTTCCATTCCCCCTTTACCTTCTCCTTTCCTGGGTGCGCTCTTACCGCACCTTTTCACCCTTACCTTATGTGTGAAGACACATAAGGCGGTATGTTTTCTGTGGCACTTTCCGGCGCTCTCACGCCCCTGCTCCGGCTTCATCAGCCTTAACAGGATACGCGCACCCTCTGAGACCGGACTTTCCTCCCCGGCGCGTTCTTTCTGCCCCGGAGCGACCCCTTCCCTCTCTTCCCACACCTTAAAATATAAAATTAATACTTTTTGAGTAAATTACCTCTTTTCCTGTTTGGAATATATCCCAAAATGTGATATATATCACAGAAAATCAAAAGGAAAAAAATTAAAAAAAATAAAAAATAAAAAATAAATAAAATAGATAAAGGTAGAAAATTAATTAATTTAGAGGTAATGAACAAAATGAAAAACATTTCATTTGATTTCAAGAAAGGAAAAGGAGTTTCTCTTACTTTTTTCTTGTTTTTTCTCTTTCTTTTGGCATTTTTTTTATTTGTTAGGTTGGGCGTTAGTCATCAGCAGGGGGAAGAAGGGAAAATATCGATAAAAAGACCTCCAAAATCGCTTGATAACTTTTATCCCCCAAAATCTCGCGAAAAAAAGTTCTTATCAAGTATGCACAATATGGCTACATCTTTCAGAGCTACTATGTTTTATCTTCAATCAGGAAATACAGAAAGAGCTAAAAAATGGGCTGAAAATCTTGTGAAAGCTTATCTCAGCGTAAAGGATATGGTTCCTGAGTGGCAAAATTACATAAAAAAAGATGTCGCAGAAAATTTTCTCAAAGTCGTAAATTCTGGTGATTTAGAGCGAGCCGGTGCATTGGCAAAAGAGCTTGGCGATACATGTAAATCATGCCATCAAGATAATCAACTTTCTGTCAAGATTTTTTACTCTATACCAAGTTGGGATGATATTTATGTAGAAGATCCTGTTTCTTTAAAAAAGGTTGATATTCATAAGTTTATGCAAGATCTGTCTGCTTCTATGAGATTTACTTTGATCGGTGTTCAAGATGGAGATTTTGCATTTGCTGAAAAGCATGCTAAGGATTTTTCCGCAAGGGCCAAAGCTGTAAAGGAGACTTGCTCATCTTGCCATACATCAAAAGCATCAATTGAAGCCCTTGCCGGAAAAGACTATATCGGTGCAGTTGATTCTCTTTTTGCTTCTATAAAAGAGAAAAACTCTCAAAAGTTCTTCTCATCTCTTTCTCGAGTCAGCTCATATTGTGAAAGGTGTCATAATACTCACCTTTTACTCTGGGAAATAAAGTCATCTATATCTGACTGAAAAATTTAAAAAAATTTTTCTTTTTTATTTTTATTTTCGCTTTCTATGGTAGGGCATACCTTAATTATTCTTACTATTATTTTCTTCTTTCTTTTGAATTTCTTCTTTTTTTCTTTTTCTTCTTGCTCTCTCAAAAATTTTGTATCTAATGTATTTTTAGAGGAAGATCTATTGCAGGAACCTCATGCGGAAAGATGTGGTTCTTGCCACAAAGATATTCATAAAGACTTCAAAAAATCAAGACATGCTGTCGCTTGGGTGGCTGAGCATTTCAAAAAAGAGTCAAAAAATTATACAGATGAAAAGTGTCTTCCATGTCATGCAGCAAAACCTATATGGGCAAGTTCGGGTTTTCAAGAAGAACCTGAACTTAGGGAAAAACATTTTGAAGATGGAATTTATTGTGTGACCTGCCACTTTGACCCACATAGAAAAGGCATGATTGGTCCGTATGATGTTTGGTCCCCTCCTCATCCTTCATTTCAAGATGAGAAAATAAAATCTTCCGAATTGTGTGGGGTTTGTCATCAGGAAACATATTCAGAGTGGGTAGAGGCGAAGGTTGATAAAACGTGTTCTGATTGTCATATGCCAAAAATTGGTAGAAAACATCTTACTCAAAAACCTCCTATGAGTTGGTTTCATTCAAAGAAAGAAGTTCTATCTCACGAGTTTCCAGCCCTTATTGCTAAAAAGGAAGATATAAAAATTGATCTTTTGAGAAAAGATGGAAATTTAATCCTTCAGCTTGAAAATATTGGGGTTCCTCATAATCTCCCAACTGCGGATCAGGGTAATCCGAAGCTTTACATATTTTTATACTGGGAAGATGGAGAAAAAGAAACCATCGTTCTTTCTCCTCAACAAGAAAATTCACTTGAATACAAAAAGCCCATAAGTTTTGTTTTTCAAGATAAGGGATTAGATATGATTGAAATAAAGAGACGTTTGAGTTGGAAAGAGGAGCCTGAACTTATATCATCGCTCACTTACGGAAAAGATTAAATCTACGTATTCTTTTGTTTTCTCTTTTATATCAAATTTCTTTGAATTCATTATTGCTTTTTCTCTTACTGTTTGGTAAAGTTTTTTATCCTCTATAAGTTTGCTGACTTTCTGAGTTAAACCGTGTATATCATTCAAGTCAAAAAGAATTCCTGTTTCCATATCTTCTATTATTTCAGGAATTCCTCCGACTTTTGAGCCAGCAGGAACTGTTCCCGATGCTTGCGCTTCAAGTAGAACAAGAGGGAAATTTTCATCTCTTGAAGGCATGACGAAAAAATCGCTTGCTGAGTAAAAGTATCTCAATTTTTCTTGATTTTGTTCAAATGGGAAAAATAAAATTTTGTTATCTCCTATATTTTCTTCTTCTGTTTTATTTCCACTTGCTCCTCCCACCCCCAAAAACAAAATATTTTTGTGTTTTTGACTTATTCTCTTTGCGAACTCGAAAAATATATCGTATCCTTTCCGGACATTTGTTTTCAAGCTTTTTGCGGCTGTCATAATTATTGTTTTGTCTTGGGGTAGTTTGAGAATTTCCCTTGATTTTGCTTTATCTTCTGGGATAAAAATATCGAGTGGAATTCCGTTGTATATTACTTTTATATCTTTTCCACCTTCCATTAAAATTGATTTTTCAACTTGTAATTTCATCCAATTTGATGGAACAACTATAAAAAATTTGCTTTTTCTATATATTTCCCTTTTTATCTTCCAGTTAACGCTGGAGAGGTCTCTTCTTATTATTGGAGTTAGTTTCAAATCCGGACATTTTCCGCATCCTATTTTCCATCTTTCGCATCCAGCAGAAAAAGAGCAGTGGCCTGTAAATAGCCACATATCGTGAAGGACTAAAATAACTTTTGCTCTTTGTGAAAGATACGGTAAAGCTCTAAGATCAAAAAACCCTCTATCTTGAAGCCAAAATCCGTGTAAAACATGGCACAGCAATACAGATGGTTTTTCTGGCAAGATATCTAAAATTTTCCATGTTCCGGGAAATTCAAAGTCTTCAAATCCAGCCCATATTTTTATCATTCTTTTGGGTTGCCCTATGAACCTTATAATTTCTCGTATTCTCCATCCTCCTTTGAAACTTGTGTAAGGGGTTATTTTTTTTTCAATTTCGGTCATTTTTCTTGCAATGAAAGATCTTGATTGAAAATTGGGAATTTCAAATGTTCTTTCATCGTTTGTATGTTTTTCTCCAACTAACATATATGTTTTTATTCCGTATTTTGGGAGTTCATTATGGAGATATTCTGGTATGCGGAAAGCCCCACCGTTTCTGTCTTCTGGTAGTATTTGTGCTATAATCACTGCTAATATCTTAAATTGACTTTTCTTTTTTTTTTAAACTTTATTTTTATTTTTTCTTGATTTTAGTTCTAATTTATAAATTCTATTTTTCAAGTTTATGCTTAAAGCTTTTGTGAAAAGGTTTGTATTTTCTCATCTTCCTGTATCACTTGTTCTTATGTATCACAGAATTTCATACGTTGAGAGAGATTATTATGGCATTTGTGTTGATCCCAAAAATTTTGAGGAACACGCTATGATTATAAAAAAATTTGCTTGTAAAATTGATGATATTTTTTTTATAAAACCTCAATTAAGGATATTCATAACATTTGATGATGGATACAAAGATAATTTTGATTTTGCTAAAAAAATATTAGAAAAGTACGATCTATCTGCCGCTTTTTTCATAACGACTGGTTTTTTGGGAAAAAGAAAAATCTGGATAGATGAGCTCGCGGAGCTTTTTCAGCATAAGGTCAGGACAAACGAGATATATATTGAATATGATAATAAAAAGAAATTGATAAAAGTTATAATAACAGAAGATAATGATTTTTCAAAACTTGATTTTGATCTATATTATAAATTCAGGAAAGTTATTTTTGAGCAAATTCCATTTGCAAAGGAAGAAATTTTTCGCCTGAAAAAAAATGAATTTTTTGCCTTGGCTTATGTTCTGATCAAATATTCCCCTGAACCTTATAGATACCTTGAGAATCTCAAGCAGTTCTTTATGGTAGAACATAATAAAATAAAAGATGAAAAAAATTCAAATCAAGATACTTCTTTATTTATGACTGAGGACGATGTGTTTGAACTTTCTCTGAATGAGAATTTTTTAATTGGTGCTCATACAGAAACCCATAGGGTTTTATCTGTTTTAGATCGAAGAGAGCAAGAATATGAGATATTACAAAGTAAAAATGTATTGCAAAAAATAACAGGCAGAGAAATTTTTTGCTTTGCTTATCCATTCGGTCTTGAAGGAGATTTTTCAGAAATAACTCAGGAAATATGTAAAAAATATTTCAAATATTCTTTCACGGGTATAAAGAGAGTTTGAAGAACACAAATTGATAATTGCCTTATATTTCTTTGTTCTGCTAAAATTTCAATTCAGATATTATGGAAGCTAAACAAAATCCAGAAGTTCAAACTGAGCAGAATGCACTGGATAATCTGAAAAATATCTTGTTTTTAAAAGTTCAAAGTGAGTTTTCTAAAATTTGGGGCAATAAAGATACAAAATATTTATGGGAGCAGGTCAATATTTGGATTGACGATGATAACAATCTTGATGGAGTCATATCTTTTCTTGAAAGTAGGTTTAATCTTGCAGAAGGGAGAATTCTTGATTTTGGGTGTGGTTGGGGAACAGATCTTATTTTCTGTCTCAAAAAAGGTTATAATGCTTTTGGTATAGATGTATCAAAAGATAAGGCAAAGTTTCATGCTCTTCGCATTCAAACCAAAAATTATCCAAAGATATGGTTAGAAAGATTTATACTATCTGAGGGAGAAAATTTGCCTTTCAAGTCAGAAACTTTTGATATCGTTTATAGCAATCAAGTAATAGAGCATGTAAAAGAACCTCAAAAGTGTATAAGCGAAATTTTCAGGGTTCTCAAAAAGGGTGGAATTCTTTATATCAGGGCTCCTGATTATAAATCAAGTTTTTTTGAACCTCATTACAGGATTCTCTGGTTCCCTTTTTTGAACAGGAGAACAGCAAAAATTTATATCAAGCTTCTCGGTAAGCCTTCCGATGGTCTCAAATTCATAAACTTCATAGGCTCAAATGAGCTTATAAAGATAATGAAAGAAGTAGGTTTCAGCAAAATACAAGATTTGAACTATGAGCTGATTTTTCTTGATAGAGAAAAGAAATTCTTTAAATTTTTTCCGGGATTTAACCGGAAAGTTTTAAAATTCCTTAACTACATTTATGAATTTTTGAGACAACTGAGAAATTTAGGTAAACAAGAGAATACAATTCATATATTAGCTCAGAAATGAGAAAGAACGGAAAGATTTTTGTTTTCGGAACTAAGGCGGAGGGAATTGATAGGTTCTGCGATATTATAAAAAAACTAAATATGAATTTGGAAATTTTTAGTTTTCATATTTGCGATTTGAACAAGTTCGCGGTGGAAGCACAAGATTCAGAAAGCAAATATATAGTTCTCATAAGGAATCCAGCTTTACGGTCTTTTGAGATGTGGAAGATAATGCTTTGTGAGGGTTTTGAATGGATAGATGATTTTGAACTTGCTCTCGCAAGAGAACAAACAAGATTTTATGGAGCAGAACATAGAAGATTATACACGAGCATATACGATTTTTTATACTGGCACAGTAGCTTATACTCCGAAAGAATTCTTTCGATCAAGAAAAATCTCGGTGATAAAAAATTCTCAGAAAATGTTTTATGTTTGATTTTAGATGAGTTCAAAAACGAAAATCAATTAGTAAAAACTCTACATAGTTTCTTATCTTTGAATTCAGAGAGCAATATTAAATTCGAATTTAATATATCTCATCTGAAAATTGTGAAAAAAAAGATACCATATAACTCCAAAATTCAATACGTTGTAAGAGCGATTTTGGAGGAAACCAGACAAAAGTTGCGCTTTGAGATACCTTTTTTGAAGTTTATCATGAGTATGAACATCTTTTTCGGAAAGAAAATAGCAAATGATCATTGGTTGGTAGATTTTTTAAAATTTGCATTCAGAAGAGAAGTAGAGAGATTATCTGAAATTTTGAAAAAAGATCTTCTGAAAGTATGGGGTATTTGAAAAAAACCATTTTACTTTTACGAGGTTTCTATCCTGATGTAGAAAAAAAGTTTATTCTCCGTATGTCCGAAAGTGGATGGGATTTTTCGTTGGTAAAGAAAATAGCAAACGATTTTAATCTTGAGCTTCAGCGAGCTCTTTCTGATTATCTTGAAAATTTCGGCTTGAATGTGATAGATGTTATCGTAAGTTCTGAGGAATTCCAGAAAAAGTGGGAGGAAACTTTTTTCCCAAAAGCCGATAACTTTCTCTCAAAGATCTTGAAAGATATAAAACCATCATCTAAAATAGGCTTTTTCTCAAAAGAAAATTTTTATTCCATTTTAGCAAAACAGATAGCGTACTACAAACCAGATGTTGTTTTGGTTCTTTCATTTGAAATTGTCAATCATTATTTTTTTTCAAAGCTCAAAAAAATTTTTAGTTTCAAACTCGTAGGATATTCAAATGCAACATCTTTTCATTTTGATCAACAAATTTTGTCTTATGATTTTGTATTTTCTCCTTTCGCTCCACACGTTTTCAAACTGAGATATTTTGGGGTAAAAGCTGAATATATTCCTTTGGCTTTTGAACCTCGTATTTTAGATAAGCTAAGAGAGGAAAAATCTTATTTCGGAGAACAACGCGATAAAATATATGATATAGTTTTCGCTGGGTCTTTTCACCAAGTTCACAGAAGTAGGATAACTTTTCTCAAAAAAATTGCATACGCTTTTGGAGATAGTTTCCACATATGGTCGCAATCACATAGTTCTCTTCCATCAGATTTGAGAAGAAATTTCAGAGGGTCTGCTTTCAACATTGATTACTACTATATTATTTCAAGGTCAAAGATAGTTTTGAACCACCACGGAAGTATCTTACCATGGGCACATAACATGAGATTATTTGAAACAACAGGGCTCGGTTCATTCCTCCTTACAGATAATCTGCCGGGTATAGATGAGCTTTTTGAGGTAGGTAAAGAGGTAGAAACCTATAATAATGCAGACGATTGTATAGATAAGATAAAATATTATCTTTCAAATGAAGATGAGAGAGAAAAAATAGCAAAGGCGGGGCATAAAAGAGCGTTAAATGAGCATACATACGAAAAAAGAATTGAAAAATTATTTGACTTATTTTTAAAGTTCGGAATTTTGAACTGATTAAACTTATTGTTTTTTTACTTTACTATTGTTAATTTCTCATTTATGCAACCGCTTGTATCTTGTATCATACCTACATATAACAGAGCTAATTTCGTAGAGAGAGCTATACAGAGTGTCCTCAATCAAACTTACAAAAATATAGAGGTTATAGTTGTAGATGATGGATCAGAAGACAATACAAAAGAAGTTGTTCTATCTATAAAAGATGAAAGGATAAAATATATAAGGCTCCACAGAAACTTCGGGGCTGCTTTTGCAAGGAACGTAGGAATAGCAAATGCGAATGGGGATTTCATCGCATTTTTAGATGACGATGATTATTTTTTACCAGAAAAGATAGAAAAGCAAGTTGAGCTTATGCTCAAAGATAGCAGTGTGGGTGTGTGCTATACGGAAGTATACCACGAGGTTGAAGATGGTAAACTTATTTACAAAATCTCACCGCGTGTAAGAGGTAAAATATATGAAGTTTTCCTTGCTCCTCCAAGGGATGCTTTTCTCCAACTCCCAACAATTCTTGTGAGGAAAGATTTACTTTATAGAAATAATTTAAGGTTTGATGAATCAAAGAAAGTAGCTGAAGATACAAAATTTATGATTGAACTTTCAAAGATATCAAACTTTGATTTTATTCCTTTGCCATTATGTGTTATTGATAGAAGAAAAGATACATCAGGAGCTTCAAGAGGTGGATTAGCTGTTGATATCATGCTCAAAGATAAGATAGAATTTTATGAAGAATTTAAACCTGAATTTTTCAGGCTATTTGGTAGTTCTTATGTTTCACGTTTATATAATCGCCTTGCTTGGACCGTATATTATAGATACAGAAAGAAGGGTTTAGCTGCAAAGCTTCTTTTCAAATCATCATTTGAGACAAGAAGTTTGAAGGATCTTCTGAGAGCTATTTCTGTCATATTAGGTTTATATGAGAGATATATGTTGAGAAAATACGGAAGAAATAATCTTGATGAATTTATGATATAATGTTATAATAATTGATTATGACAAATTGATATATGAGGCCACTTTTTTCAATAGTTATTCCAACAAGAGATAGACCTAACCTTTTGAAAGATGCTATTCAATCCGCATTGGAGCAGGAGTTTGATGATTACGAAATAATAGTTAGTGATAATTCAACTAATTCTGAAACCCAAAAGCTTGTTTCTGAATTTGAATCAAAAAAAATTAAATATTTTAGAACCCCCAGACCATTAGACATGCCAAAAAGCTGGGAGTTTGCTCTCTCAAAAGCAAACGGTAAATTTATAACTTTTTTGGGAGATGATGATTTACTCCCTAAAAAATTCTTGAAAGTATACTCAAAAATTGTAAGTTCAAATGAAAATAAGAATATAAAAGTTTTTTCACATGTTTGGATGGGGCTATCTCCTGTGGATGAAAAATCTGTAGGTGAAAAATCAGAGATGCAAGATTTAGATGGTTCTTCGGAAGAAAAAAAATATAGGCTTGTCTCCTTCACACTGAAAAATAAAGGCATTGTAAATAAGTTTGATGCTAAATATATTTTCAGGTTGAAGCTTTCATTAGTAAGGTCCTTTGCTGTTCCTCACATTTCGGTTATTAATAAGGATTTTTATGACTTCATAAAGAATAAATATGGTAGATGTTTTTTCAATTGGGCACCTGATATAACATTTTCTGTGATATGTCTATATGAGTTAGCAAAAGAAGATGGATCTATATGTAAGGTTAACTTACCTTTACTTATCGCTCGTGATACACATTACTCTTATGGTTATGGTTCCAGAGGAAATCCAGATAAGCTGAAAGAATTTTTATATCAATCTGAAGAATTCAGAGGTTCTCTCATGTTCTCTCCTTTCAAAGATCTCTTTTCTCATGACAATTGTGTATATGAATCTTTTCTTTCTGCGTTCAGTATTATAGGAAAAAAAGAAGTATATAAGTTAGCCGGAAAACAAGCCATAAGAGATTTTCACCGGGAATTTCTTATGGGAATTCTCAATGAACTTGAACACCTTTCTAAAAAACATGAATTTTATAAAAAATATCAGATAAAGGTAAAGATGTATTTTTATTTCTGGAAGCTCAAAAACTTTATTTTGGGTCTCATTCAAGATAGAAAATACGTTGAAGATGTTCTAAAAAGCAGATTTAAACACTTTTTAAAAATAAAAAGTGAAGATTACGGATATCTTTTTGATAAAGTAACCTTTGAAGTTAATGACTTAAAAGAAGCATTAAATATCGCTGACTCTATTGTTGAAGAAAAATTGAAGGAGTTAAGCTGAATAAATTAAAAAAATAATAAGAATAAGAAAAAATAAAACATACTTTTTTATGAGGATTGCAATATTAGTTGAAGGACTATCAAAAAGATATAAAATTGGGAAAAGGGAACCTTATTTAGCTTTACGAGATTCTATATCAGAATTTGCAAGAAAGATTTTCAGATTTGGCAAAAACGAAAAAGAAGATGAAAAATACATTTGGGCTCTAAAAGATATATCCTTTGAGGTAAAGGAGGGCGAAATAGTTGGAATAATAGGCAGAAACGGAGCAGGAAAGACAACCCTACTTAAAATACTATCAAAAATAACTTATCCTACAAAGGGTTTGGCTGTTGTGAAAGGTAGAGTCGGGGCTATGCTTGAAGTTGGAATTGGTTTCCACCCGGAACTTACGGGAAGAGAAAACATATTTCTTTATGGAACCATACTGGGAATGAAAAGAAAGGAAATAGAAAGAAAGTTTGATCAAATTGTTGAATTTTCTGAACTATCAGATTTTATAGATACTCCCGTGAAATACTATTCATCTGGAATGTATGTAAGGCTTGCCTTTGCGACTGCTTCCCATCTTTCAGCAGATATATTGCTCGTGGATGAAGTTCTTGCAGTTGGAGATATAGGCTTTCAGAAAAAGTGTTTTCAGAAAATGGGAGAAGTATCATCGGAGGAAGGAAGGACGATTCTTGTTGTTTCTCATAATATGGACGCGATTTTGAGATTCTGCCAGAGAGCAATTCTCATTGACAAAGGAAGAATAATAAAAGATGGGAATGTATCCGATGTTGTGAATGAGTACCTCAAATTTTTCGCAGAAATTCCACAAAAAAGAGAGTGGGATTTCAACTCTGCGCCAGGTGATGATTTTGTGAGACTAAAATCTATAAAAGTCAAAGATAAATACGGTAATGAAAGCTATCTATTTGACTCAACAGAACCAATTTTTGTTGAATTTGAATATTGGGTTTTGAAGCCAACAAATGCTTGTGCGAATATAGTTCTGCAAAATGCAATGGGAATTATAGTTTTTATCTCGGGAGAGAACTCACATCTTGAAAGAGCTTACAAAATCCTAAATCCTGGATTATACAGAGCTGTTTGCGAAATTCCCAGAAATCTTTTGGCTGATGGAACCTATAACATAAGGGGAGTTATCGTTTCTATGAAGAAAGATAGAATGCATTCGGTTCATGTAGATGTCCATAATGCGGTTTCTTTTCAGGTAAATGTTCCTCTTGGACCACATTCTCCGCGAGGGGATTATACGGGGGGATATCCTGGTGTTGTCTGGCCGAAGCTCAAATGGGAAACCTTTGCTCTTGAAGATGTCAGTTTTGCTAAAAAAATATTTTAAAAAATTAAAGATGAAGTTTATTATTAACATAAATAGGAAGAGATAAAAAATGTTCTATTAGTATTATGGTGAAGGAGTTAGAGCGATATTTTAAAGATAAGAAAAATTTTTTCCTGCATGATTTTTTAGGCGGGAGCGAAGTGGGAAGAAATATCTCCAGGTATATGACTTCTAAATTAGGAGTATATTTGTGAACAATTCAAGATTCAGAGATTTATAAAAGATTATCTTTTCCTGTTATTTTAAATTCCATTCCGAAGGCCGGAACAAATTTACTTTTAAATGTTGTGTTGCAATTACCGGGAACATTTTTACAAGACGAGATAGTTATTTATAATCTGAAATCAAATTGGCAAATATGGGGATTAGAAGCCCTTTCTATATCTTCAAGATTATACTATTCCTTAGTTGAAAGAAAGGTTTATAACTTGTTACCAGGTAAGGTTTATGTTGGGCATAATCCTTATACTTCGGATGTTGCTAAATTTATTGATAGATGGAAATTGAAGCATATACTTATCATAAGAGATCCGAGGGACTATATTGTTTCTCTAACTTATTTTGTTGGTTATGGGAACCATATCAGGAGACCAGCCTATGATCAATTTAACTCTCACGATGAAAAGCTTCTTGCAAGCATTGTCGGTATAGGTGAGGGAAAATTTTCGCTTTCTTTAACGAAGTATTCCGTTCCTAATGTTAAAATTCTTTATGAAAGCTATGAGGGTTGGCTGAACCACAAAAATACTCTTATTATAAGATATGAAGATTTTGTAGGAGAAGATGGAATTTCTCCGAATATAAAGGAAACAATAGGGAGAATTCTCAATTATCTTGAAGTTGAACCAACAAATGATATTATCGCAAAAATGATCAACGAGGGTATGAAACCAGAAAAATCTCACACTTTCAGAAAAGGTAGAGCAGGGGAATGGAAAAAGGAGTTTAAAGAAATTCATTTTGAGGCATTTGAAAAAATTGGAGGAGTTGAAATCTTAAAAAAATTTGGATATTTGTAATTTTCTTTATTAACAAGAAAGATTTTGAATGAAAAAATACTTTGAAAAAATATTATGCTTTATCAGAGGAGATGTGGGATACTTTTACATATAACATCTTTGCATTCGGATTTTGGAATAGGTGATTTGGGCAAAAGTGCTTTTGAATTTGTTGATTTTCTCTCAAAATCTGGTCAAACTCTCTGGCAAATTTTACCTATAAATCCTACGTCTATTCATTTCGGAAATTCCCCTTATCATTCACTATCTACTTTTGCTGGAAATTATTTAATTATAAGTCCAGAAAAGCTTTTTGAGGCAGGTCTTGTGAAAAGAGAAGATATAGAAGAAATAAAAGTAAAGAGGTCAAATAAAGTCGATTATAAAGTAGTATATGAGAACAAAAAAAAGATATTATATAAAGCCTTCTCAAATTTTGACATAAGGAAGGGAGAATTTGAAGAATTTTTTTCTGAGCAAAAATATTGGCTTGAATCTTATGCGCTTTTTTCTGCTATAAGGGAAAAAACAAAAAAGGAGTGGCATCAGTGGGATGATGAACTGAAGAAATTGAAAAAACAAAGAAATAATAAAAATGTATTTGAAAGAATAAAAAAAGAGATTTCCGATTATTTCAATTTTTTTGTATTTGAACAATTCATTTTTTTCAAACAATGGTTTGAACTTAAAAAATATGCTAATTCAAATGGAATTTTCATAATAGGAGATATGCCAATTTACCCATCTTATGATAGCTGTGATGTTTGGGAAAATCCCCATCTTTTCAAATTAGACAAAGATATGAAAATGTTATATGTCGCAGGAGTTCCGCCGGATTTTTTCAGTTCAACGGGACAACTTTGGGGAAATCCAGTTTATGATTGGCAAGAGCATGAAAAAGAAGGATTTAGATGGTTTTTAAGAAGATTTTCCCATGCCCTGAAACTATATGACTATATAAGAGTTGATCATTTCAGAGGGCTTATAGCTTACTGGGAAGTCCCATCATCTGAAAAGACAGCTATAAATGGAAAATGGGTCCAAACCCCTTTCCATTCATTTTTCAAAACTATTTTCAGAAATTTCCCCTCTTTACCTATTATAGCGGAAGATTTGGGTTTTATAACAGAGGATGTAAAGTATGTAAGGGAATATTTTGGAATTCCGGGAATGAAAGTTTTACAGTTCGCTTTTTATGAAGAAGATAGCCCTTATTTACCTCATAATGCTGAAAGGAATTCTGTAATCTATTCAGGAACACACGATAACCCTCCGACTCGTGTATGGTTTAAAAATCTTGACAAAAACACAAAAGCCAGACTTGAAAAGTATATTGGAACAGATCTCAATCAAGAAAATATATGTTCTCATATGATAAGGTTAGCATATATTTCTCCTTCATGTTTTGCGGTTATTCCTATGCAAGATATACTTTCATTAGACGAAGATGCGAGAATAAACACCCCCGGAAAAACTGAGGGAAATTGGGAATGGAAACTCGTAGATTTGCCAGATGAAAATATATCTTTCGAGCTATACGAACTTTCAAAAATCTATGGAAGAACATAAATAAATAAAATAAATAAATAACATAGTAAATTGGCTACTAAATCGTATAATGTCTGATTTTGTCTTACAGTAAATTTCGTATTATTTTCCTTATTGGTTTCATACGGGTGGAAGATAACAAAATTAATTTTTCAGTGATTTCAGCTATGAAACCAATGGGGAACCTGATATGGTAGGGCAACCATTCTTTGATTTCCCCCAACACTTTAAATCTTTCAATAAAACATAAGATAGTATCTATTGATAAGGCAAATTTTTCTTTTGGACTAAGTTGGCTTCTCTTTAACGAAACTAATAGTTGATACATTAAATAAGAATAAGGGAAGTTCTTAATTATATAGTCCCTCTCCATATCTGGGGCAAGTTCTCTAATGTATCTTTTTATCCATTGTTTTTTGTCTTCTCCAGGGTGGTTCAATCTCCTGTAATAGAGTGTTTCAGGAATTATTGCAAATTTACCTATTAGGCTCAGCTCGGCTAACAAAAATATATCAGGGCCAATTGTAGGGATGAAAATCCTTGTTCTTTTCAGTTCTTCTCTTCGCATTACTCCGTATATGATATTATAATTTTTTGATTCCCATATAAACTTGTGGAACCTGAGATAAGGTCTATCTATATTGTGGTTGTCAAGATATTCATCGGAAATAGTTTCTAATATTTCCCCATTTTGATCGATAAGTGCATTGTTAGAGAAACATAGAACAACAGATGGGGTCTTCTGTTAAGACTTCTACACATCTACTAATGAATGTTTTATCCCATAAATCATGGTCAGATGCAAACATAAAAAATTCACCGGAAGATAGTTCAAATACTCTTTTAAAGTTTGCCATTGCTCCTAAATTTCTTTCATTTCTGTAATACTTGATTCTTGGGTCTTTTGAGACATACTCTTTGCATATTTCCGGGGTTTTATCTGTTGAAGCATTATCAGATATTATCAATTCAAAATTCTCATAGTCTTGTTCAATCAATGAATCTAATGACTGCCGGATGAAGCGTTATCCGTTATAAGTAGGTAGTCCTATGCTTACCAGAGGCTTTCTGTTCTTCATTTTTTTATATAAAATGAGCAATCGCTTTTTTATGCATATTTTTATAAGTTTTTTTTTTAATTAAAAGTGTGTTATTTTTTTATAACTTTTCTGAATTTGATGTGAGGGAACATTTCTGATTTGAGTCAAGATAATAGATATTGTGCGATTTTTATATTAGAGCATGAATTTGGGAATATATATTTTTTATTTACGCATCAAAATTTTTTACAATTTTTCCTATGGAGAGTAGGTTTTCTCCTTCACTTTTTGTCGATCTTTATGAACTTACGATGATGCAAAGTTACTTTTTCAATAACAAAAATGATATTGCTGTTTTTGACTTTTTCATAAGAGATAGAGAGGGAACACCAAGGAGGTTTTATGTTTTTGCAGGTCTTGAATTCTTGCTTGAATTTATAGAAAATCTCAGGTTTGACGAGGAGGATATAAAATATATCTCGGAACTTGGCTTATTCAAAGATGAATTTCTTGATTACCTTAGGAACTTCAAGTTTGAGGGAGATATTTTATCTGTTGAGGAGGGGAGAATAGTATTTCCGGACGAACCTTTGGTTGAGGTTGTTGCACCGTTGCCTCAGGCTCAAATTTTGGAAACTGCTCTTATAAATCTTCTCCAATTTCCTATACTTTCTGCTACAAAATTTGCGAGGTGCTTTTTAGTTTCAAAGGGGAAGCTTCTTATAGATTTTGGGGCTCGGCGCGCCCACTCTCTTTGGGCCGCCCAGGTCGCAGCAAGATGTGCCTACATTACAGGATTTCATGGAACATCTCTGCTTTCGGCAGGAAAAAAATACGGTATCCCTGTTTACGGAACTATGGCTCACTCTTACATTATGATTTATGGGGACGAAAAACAGGCTTTTGAGGATTTCGCAAGGCTATATAATGGTACAGTTTTACTTGTTGATACATACGATGTTGAAAAAGGAGTAAGGAATGCAGTTGAAGTTATTCAAAAACTCAAAGATTATGGAATAAAAATAAGAGGAATAAGAATAGATAGCGGAGATCTTATAGAAAACTCAAAAAAAGCAAGAAGAATTTTACATGATGCAGGTCTTCAAGATGTTTTCATTTTCCTGAGCGGTGGAATAAATGAATACAAAATAAAAGAAATTTTGGAAGCTTTTCCAGATTTGGCTGGGTTCGGAGTTGGAACTGAAGCCACAGTTTCAGCTGATCTACCTTATCTTGATTGCGCATATAAACTCGTAGAATATGGGGGAATACCAAGAATGAAACTTTCAGAAAGAAAAAAAACATTTCCTGGAAGAAAGAATCTGAAGCGCCTTTACAAAGCTGGAAAAATGATGTGTGATGTCGTTATCCCTTTTTCTAATCCTGATGATATGCCAGATGAGTCGGAGCTTGATTCTGACTTTGACTCTTACGAAATTTTGCTCAAAAAAGTTGTAGATCACGGCCAAGTCGTAGAGAAGATAGAAGATAGAAGAAAATATATTTTCTATTGCAGAGATAGATTTATGAGAGATTTTGATATGCTACCGGAATACCTCAAAAAGCTTGAGCCACCCAGAGAAGGGGAAAAATATCCAGTTTTATTTGGAAAAGAACTCTCTTCTATTATACGCAGTACAGAAAGAAAAATTCAGGAAGAGATTTGATTTAAGAAAATAAATTATACCCTTACTCTTATCAAATTCCCTCTTGTTGGCGATAAATTAATTGTTTTGTTTCCTATTGTGATTGATCCTATTTCTTGTGCGGATATTCTATTAGGTCTGATTTCTGGTGTAGATATTTTTATGGGTTTCATTGATGTTGAGTCAGAGAGTAGTTGATTTACGGCGTTTTTCTGGAAATTCATCAGATATCTTATATTTGATATTGAAACTCTTGCTAATCCCATTGATACGTTTGCATCTATATCCATAACTTTAATAATATTAATAACTCGGAAGCTAATTTTGTTTTTTTAGTTGATTTTTTATTTTCTTGATTTTTAATTCATTATTTTTAATTCGTTTTTTATTTTTTCATTTCTTGATTTTTTTCTTATGGAGGGTGATTTTCCTTAAAGTTTTTTCATTGATTAGGTAATTTTTCTGGAATTTGAAGAAGAAATCTCAAAGATTTATGTAAAATATGTAAAATAAAAATAAATAGATAAGGTGAGCGGAAGGATTTCAAGTATTGAGAAAAAAACAAAAGAGGCAGAGGTTCGTATCTTCGTAAATTTAGATGGTGAGGGGAAAAGGAAGGTCAGTACATCGATAGGTTTTCTTGATCATATGATAGAGATATTTTCTGAGTTCTCTTTATTTGACATTGAGCTTGAAGCTAAGGGAGATATTCATGTAGATTACCATCATATAACCGAGGAGGTTGGTTTGTGTTTAGGAAAAGTAATAAGGGAAGCTTGTGGAGATGATGTAGAAAGATTTGCAAATGCAAAGGTTCCCCTTGATGAAGCCCTCTGTGAATTTGTTCTTGACATATCAGGGAGACCTTATTTTTTTATACATAATTTCAACTTAATAAGGGAGGCTCATTATGCTAATATTTTGCATGTATTTTTTGATGGAGTTGCTCGGGGGGGAGGTTTTACACAGCACTGCATAATAGAGTATGGAATGAATTCTCACCATATAGTTGAAGCGTGTTTTAAGGCTGCCGCTTTGTGTTTCAGAAAAGCAACAAGAAAAAGAGGTCTTTCAAAACCATCTTCAACAAAAGGATATATTTTCTGATTTTTTTGAATTTTATAATTTTTGTTTTTTCCATTTATTTTTGTTTATTTATAATTATGTTTCCATATGCTTGCGGAAAAGTACGCAAAAGCTCTAATTTTTTCAGCAAAAGAAGAAAACATCCTTGAAAAAGTTTTTGAAGATGTAAAAGCCTTTCAGCAGGTCCTTTCTTCTGAACCGGTTAATTTTCTTATAAAGTCACCTGCCTACTCAAAGCAAAGAAAGATAGAGTTTATAGAGTCTCTGGCGAGGGAGAAGAACTTCTCTAATATTTTTACCAATTTTTTGAAACTTGTAATAAAGAAAAAAAGGGAATTTCTTATTGACGATATAATAAGGTGTTTTTTCTTCATATATTTCAGAGAGGTTGGGATAGAAAATGTGACCGTAGTTTGTGCCGAGGAGCCAGATCCAACTTGGGTTGAGAGAATAAAGAAAACAATTCAAGAGACTTTTGGTAGGAAGGTTAATTTGACTTTAAAGGTGGATAAAAAAGTTATAGGTGGGTTTGAGATAATAGGAGATGGATGGAAAGTCTCAGCGTCGGTTCGGGATTTCTTCTATAATTTGGTTAGAATGTAGATAACTTGATTAGGAAAGAAAATAATTAGAACATAAAAATTGGGAAATAAAGGGGGGGTTTAATTTACCAGACCTGAGCTATTATTTCTCCGCCGACATTTAGTTTTTTTGCTACTGTGCTACTCATTATACCTCTTGAAGTTGAAAGAATAAGAATTCCTGTTCCGCCAAATATCGGTTTTATGTCTTTTGCTTTTATATACAATCTTCTACCGGGTTTTGAAAATCTTCTCAAACCTCTTATTACTGAAATTTTGGTATTTGGTTCTGGATAAAAGTATTTGAAGACTATTTTTAATTTCAGCTTTTTGCCATCGGGTATTATTTCATAATCTTTGATAAATCCTTCTTCTTTAAGTACTGCTGCTATTTGTATTTTTGTTCTTGAAGCAGGTAATATTATCTCGTCTTTTCTTACAGCAATTGCGTTTCTTATCCTCGTAATCATATCAGCAATTGGGTCTGTCATCCCCATATTAATTTTACCTCCTCCTTTCTTTTTACCATGATGCTTTTTTGACGCCGGGTAAATCTCCTTTCAGAGCCAGTTCCCTGAAACACATTCTGCATAGCTTAAAAAATCTCATAAAGCCTCTCGGTCTTCCACACCTCAAACATCTGTTTCTATATCTTACCTTAAATTTTGGAGTTTTATATATTTTCTGTTTATCAGCTGCTGTTGCCATATCTTGTAAAATAGATGAGCTATGTTTTAATTTTCATTTTTTCAATTTTCTTTCCTTTATGGTAAAAATCCTCGGAGAAATCTAAAATTTACATATGCAATATTCTGCAAGAATACTTATTTTGAAGGAAGCGGAAGAGATTTTCCAGAACATTATAGCTAAAATCAATAAAATATCCAACAGCGTAGGTGAGGATATATTCTCTCGTGATATAGATGATTTGCTCAAAGAAATATCACAGTCTATTCCAAGGCTACAAATGATTATTTCGGAGATACTCTCGCAACTTTCACGTAATGAGATAAAACCTGCAGAGTTGGAGAAAATTATATATTTATCTGGATTAGCCACCGAATCCTTTGGGGTTTTGGAGAATAAATTGAAATCTTTGGCTGATTCTGATGCAAAAAGAATAGAGCAACTTTCAAAAATATACGATCAGATAAAATCTGCTGTATCTTTCGCGTCAAGGGGAATAAATATAAAGAGAAAAACTTAAAAGAAAAACTTGAATATAAAGAGAAAAGCTCAAAAGAAAAAACTTGAATATAAAGAGAAAAACTTAAAAGAAAAACCTGAACAAAAATCTACAAAAGGTTTGAAAAAATCTATGAGTATTAAAGGTCTGAAAGTGGATAAGCTCAACCGAATAATATAGAGTGAAAATAAAAGAATATAGAGTGAAAATAAAAGAAAGTGCAAGTGTAATAAATAAAAATAGGAAAAAAAACTATAAAAATTAGGAAAAAAACTATAAAAATAAAGAAAGGATACCATAAAGATTCAAAAAATTGAAAGATTTTCGAGAAAAAGTAAAAATTTTTTCTCCAATAAAAAAGTTTTCCGAACATGAGAGGACGCAGTAATATCGTTGTACAAAAATTTGGAGGAACCTCGGTGGCGAATATAGATAGAATGCGTAGGGTTTGTCAGCATATTCAAAGAGAGTATAGAAAGGGGAATAAAGTTGTGGTTGTTGTTTCCGCTATGGCTGGTGAGACAGATAGACTAATAAATTTAGCCAAATCAATAACAGAGTTCCCACCAGAAGATGAGCTTGATGTCCTTTTATCAACTGGAGAAACCGTTTCCGTAGCTTTGGTATCTACAATACTCAGAAGCATGGGAATAATGGGAAAATCTTATCTTGGTTTTCAAGTTAGGATAATAACAGACGATAATTTCTCAAATGCAAGAATAATTGAAATTGAAACTGAAAAGATTTTGCGAGATTTATCTCAGGGAATTGTTCCTGTTATTGCGGGATTTCAAGGAGTTACCAGAGACGGAAGAATAACTACATTAGGAAGAGGAGGTTCTGACACAACCGCTGTTGCTATTGCAGCATCACTCAAAGCAAAGATCTGCGAAATTTATACAGATGTTCCAGGAGTTTTTACTACGGATCCAAATATTGAACCAAAGGCGAGGAAAATTGATTTTGTATCTTATGAAGAAATGATGGAACTTGCATCTTTGGGGGCGAAGGTTTTACAGATAAGAAGTGTTGAGATATCAGCAAGATTTAAGGTACCAATTCATGTCAGAAGTACATTTTCAGATGAGCCTGGGACAATAGTTGCGGAAAGCAGAAAACACCTTAAAGACATTCTCGATTATTGATTATACTTGTTTATTTCCTTTTCTACTCGTTTATTTATCTATGTTGTTTTTTGTGCTTATAAAGGTTATTTTATCTATTGAAGGTAGTTCATATCCCATTTTTTGAGCTATTTTGAAGAAGTTCTTTGGATTTTCAAGTGAATTCAGCTTTGCGGAAAGAAAATCTCTTTTGTCTTGTAGTTCTTCAAGTTCCTTTACTAGCTTGGCGATTTTATAACCTTGACTTATTATTTGAGATTTAATATACACTGTTGAAAAAAGTGGGAGAAAGGTTAAAATTGTTCCAAAAAAGAAACCTAATATGTCTTTTGAAGATAGGGGTTTGTTTTTTTCGTTTTTCCTTTTCATTCTCAAAATTTTGTCGCTTTCTACAAAATCTTTTATATCACCCATGGCATTCTTCAATTTTAAAAAATTTGTCTGCCAATTTCTAAAAATTGATTTTGTATAACTACTATACAATCTCATACATTTTTATTTTATCGGTATGGTTTTGTGGTTTTCAAAGTATGAGGCGTTAGGGAATGATTTTATAGTTATAGACCTTCGCGTTCCACAAGGGGGGGGAAACTTTTCTCCTCACGAGTTTGCAAAAAAATACTGCAACAGAAACTTCGGAATAGGAGCAGATGGTGTTATTCCTTTATATAAGCCATCAGGTCAAGATTCTGATTTCAAAATAAAGATAATAAACAGCGATGGTTCTGAGGCAGAAATGAGTGGAAATGGAATAAGATGTGTTGCAAAATATGTATATGATATGAATCTTTCTGATAAAGATAAAATTGTGTTTGAAACCGGAGCAGGGAAGAGGGAGGTGAAAAGAACGCAAAGAGGATTTGAAGTGAATATGGGAAAGCCGCAAATTATAGGAAAAATCAATTATCATAATCTTGAACTTTTCAAAGTTAGTGTTGGAAATCCTCATCTCGTTTTTTTGGGTGATTTTGACTATGAACTTTTTTTCAATTTAGCTCCGAAAATATCAAAAGGTGAAAATGCCAACGTTGAGTTTGCAAAGGTTAAGGATAAAAATTCAATTGAAGTTATGGTTTTTGAAAGGGGGGTAGGTGAAACTCTTGCGTGTGGGACGGGAGCTGTTGCTGTCTTTTCAGTAGCCAGAGAAAGAAATCTCGTTGATGATGAGGCTAAAATAATATTCAAGGGCGGAAGTATTTTTGTCTCTAAAAAAGGAGAGTATTTCTTCCTTGAAGGGGGGGCAAATTTAGTTTTTTCAGGTTTCGTAAAATTAAGTTGATTACGAAAAGATGAAAAAACATTTAGAAATTTTTGTTGTATTTTCGTATATAGCATATAAGCCTGTGTAAATTTTTTTTCATATAAGATATGTTTTTTACTTCTTCACCAGCATATACCATATTTATCAGACTTAAATTCAGCAATCTGCCGGGAATGTTAGGTAATATAACATCTGTAATAACGAAAATGGGAGGGGAGGTGAGGGGTATAAATCTTGTTGAAACAAGTAAAACATGGGTCGTAAGAGATATTCATGTTAATGTCAGAGATGGAGCACATGCAAAAGAGATAATAAGGGAGATATCAAGTATTGATGGGGTATCGGTGGAATTTGTATCTGATAGAACATTTCTTGCTCACCTTTACGGTAAATTGGAGGTAGTATCAAAACGTAAGATAAGCACAACGGAAGATCTCGCAAGGCTGTATACTCCCGGTGTTGGAAGAGTTGTTAAAGCCATAGAAAAAATACCAGATATTGCATTTACATATACAATAAAATCAAACACAGTTGCTATTGTGACAGATGGTAGTGCAGTTTTGGGTTTTGGAAATGTTGGACCATACGCAGCTATTCCCGTAATGGAAGGGAAAGCAGCCATATTAAAGGAATTTGCAGGTGTTAATGGTTTTCCTATATGTCTTGCCACACAAGATATAGAGCAAATAGTTAGTATTGTAAAGGCCATTTCTCCTGTTTTTGGAGCTATAAATCTTGAAGATATATCTGCTCCAAGATGTTTTGAAGTAGAGAGGAGACTACAAGAAGAGCTTGACATTCCTGTGATGCATGACGATCAGCATGCAACAGCAATTATTGTTCTTGCTGCTCTTTTGAATTCTTTGAAAATTGTTGGAAAAAGTTTTTCAGACATAAAAATAGTTATAAATGGAGCTGGAGCTGCTGGGATTGCAACGACAAAACTCCTTCTCAAATTAGGAATAAAAAATATAATTTTATGTGATAAGAAAGGAGCAATAGGAAGAGACGGAGAGAATGCTTTAAATGATTATCAAGTAGATGTAGCACAATACACTAATCCAGATAATTACAAAGGAGACCTCAAAGGTGCTCTCAAAGGTGCTGATGTATTTATAGGACTTTCTGTTGGAAATATACTCAAAGGTGAAGACTTGAAGTTTATGGAAAAAGACGCGATAGTTTTTGCTCTTGCCAATCCAATTCCTGAGGTGGATCCATTAGACGCTGAAAGATATACAAGAATAGTAGCTACTGGGAGGTCTGATTTCCCAAATCAGATAAATAACGCTCTTGTCTACCCTGGGTTCTTCAAGGGGGTGCTAAACGTAAGGGCAAAAAAGATAGTGGATGATATGAAAATTGCAGCTGCATATGCAATAGCTAATTTAATAGATGATTCAGAGCTATACGAAGAGTATATTATACCATCTATTTTTGATCAAAGGGTTGTAAATGCCGTATCTGATGCTGTCGCTACTATTGCAATTCGTGAGGACTTGATAAGAAGTTTAGAACAACTCAAAGACATAAGCGAATTCTAAAAGTTATAAGTGAGTTCAAAATTCAAAGATTTGCTACTCTACATTATAAAGTTGCTCCCTTATTCTTTCTACCTCTAATTTTCCCTCTATTACTTTCTCTATTATTTTTAGGTCAAGGGATTTGCTTCCCATGGTGTTAAACTCCCTCAAAAGTTCCTGCGATATGAATGTGAGTTTTTTCCCGTCTCCACCCCCGTTTAATTCGTCCTCAAAGTTACTTAGATGAGATTTTATTCTCGTTATTTCTTCTGATATGTCTGCTTTTCTTACAATATGAACAACTCCCGCTGAATCTATTATGTTATCCGGAATGTCTTTCATGCCCAATTCGTCTTTTATTTGATTGATCCTCTCTTTTAGTGCGTTTTTCACTAAGAGGGGAAAATTCTTGTGAATTATCTCTATCTCTGAAATTATTTCTTTTAGTCTATCAATTCTTTCTTGAATATCTTCTTTTATTGCTTCCCCTTCATTTTCCCTTGATTGTATGAGTTTTGTCAGAGCTGACATGAATAATGAAAAAATCTCATCTTTGAATTTCTCCTCATCTCTTTTTTTGAAAAGCAAACCTAAAATTGATTTTGTCTTTGATTGTCTTTTTATTATCACCTCTATTTTACCCCTGTTAATTCTTTTTCTTATTTCTTTCCTCATTTTAGGTTCAATGGATACAATTTCATTTGGAATATCAAAGAATGTGTCAAGAAATTTGCTATTGAGAGATTTTATTATACACATGAACTTTTCTCCCATAATATCTGCATATTCTATTCCGTATCCTGTCATGCTCTGCATAAGCAATCTTTTAATCACAAAGTTTTATTTTTCTTACAAAAGGAGAATTTTTTTGAACTAAAAATAAAAAATCTGGTAAATTCATAAAAACTGGAAAAAAAAAGAAAATTAAATTACTTTTTTTCTTATCTTATTATGAAGCAGGAGGGAGTATCTATGGGTAGAAATGTAAAAGTATCAGATGTAAAGAAAGGATTAGATGTAAAGATAGGGATTTTATTTTGCGGACTTTTCTTTTTAGGCTGCAATATTCAAAAGCTTGCAATAGTTATGACGGCAGAGGCAACAGGGAATGCAGCCAAAGAAGTGCAAAAATATGACCTACCTTTTATAGTCGGAGCTGGTATTCCATCAAACCTGCTTATACTTGAAACTGGAAGAATACTTGATCCAAATAATGCAGTTATTCTTTCTAATCTTGCAGAAACATACTGTTCTTATGGTTCGGGATTTGTAGAGGATTATGACCCGGAAAAAGCAAATATTCTATACTACAAGGGCTATAAATATGCTGAACAAGCTCTATCTATAATCAATAAGAATTTTAAGGCAAAACTTGAAAAAGTAGCGAAGGGAGAAGCTACGGTGGAAGATCTTGCAAAAACCATAGAGAAGAAAAACGTAAGGGAGGCTTTCTGGTACACAGCGTGTCTTGGTTATTGGATATCAACTGCGAAAGGTTCTCCTGAATCTGTTGTTGAAATTTCAAAGATGCTTGCTATGGTAGATAGGCTTATAGAAATTGATGAAGATTACTTTTATTCTTCTCCTCTTTTGCTCCGGGCTACTTTCTATGCGACTGCACCGAGCATACTTGGTGGAAGCCCAATAAAAGCGAAAATATATTTTGATAGAGTCTTCAAAAAGACAGACGGCAAGTTCTTGCTTGCAAAAGCTGTTTACGCTCAATTTTACGCAACTTTACTCAAAGATAGAGCCGAAAAGGAAGTCTATCAGGAAGAAATAGAAAGATTGAAAGAGAAAATAAAAAGCTATGAGGAAATAATAGCGCAAACTGAGGATGAAGAAATAAAAGATAAGCTAAAGAATCAGCTAGAAAACTTCAAGAAAGAAGTGAAGGAAATTGATAATGAGAATGTTGCAAAGCTTTTCTCAGAAAAGACAGGAGAACAAATTTTTGATGAAACAATAGAAGAAATACTCACAACTCCTGTTGATATTTTACCAGATATAACTTTGGTAAATGCTATAGCAAAAGAAAAAGCAAAAATACTCAAAGAGAAAAAAGCTCAATATTTTTAATAATTATTACGTTTTTTGATATTACATTGTTTTTTGATATTACATTCGAGTTTTGAAAAATTGTATTGAGTTTTGAAAAAATTGTATTTCTAATCTAAATTTTTGATTACATTTTTACAATAACTACATTTCTACACCGAATATTTTTGGTTTTTTGTAGTCGTAAAAGCCTCTGCCTGTTTTTCTTCCTAAATTACCTGCGTTTACGAGTTCTCTTAATGTAGCGGGAGCGGCAAACCTTTTATCTTTTGTCCTATCATAAACGTTATCTGCTATGGCTAAGACTATATCAAGTCCCATAAAATCTGCCAGCTCAAACGGTCCCATAGGGTATCCAAGGCCAAGTTTGCACGCTTTATCTATATCTTCATATGAAGCAAGACCACTTTCATACATTCTTATTGATTCAAGAATGAACGGTACGAGCAAAGCATTTCCTATAAATGCTGGTGTATCTTTTGTAATTACAGGCTCTTTACCTAAGAACCTTGCAAATTCTACTGCAAAATTTATATATCTTTCGTCTGTTTTCTTGGATGGTATCACTTCTATAAGTTTCATAACAGGTGGGGGATTAAAAAAATGGAAACCTATTAACCTTTCTGGTTTTCTTAGACTTGCTGCTATTTCTATTACAGGTATAGATGATGTATTTGTAAAAATTGGGTTATCCTCGTTAATAATATCTTCTACTTTTCTTAAAACTTCTTGTTTTAATTTGAGTTCCTCATTTACAACTTCTATTGTCAGGGAATCTGGCGGTATTTCGTTTAAATTTATGGTTCCTTTTAGCCTTTTGAGGTTTTCTTTTACTTCGTCTTCATTTATTTTTCCTCTTTTTATGCCGGCTTCATAGAATTTTTTTATGAGGTTTATTCCTCTTTCAAGTGAGCTTTCGTCTTTTTCTACTACGGTTACATTGAAACCCTTATTTAGTAGAACGACGGCTATTCCAAAACCCATAACACCACAGCCTATTACAGTGCAATTTTTTATATCTAATCCTGCAACTTCACTCATCTATTCTTACCTCCCATTTTACATTTTATTTTTTAAGCCTAAAATTTGTTTAATTCAAAATTTGTTTCGTTGTTTTTGCTTTCTTCTCTTTTCTCTTCTGCTTCCCAAAGTAATGAATATCTAATGACTCTATCTAACAGAGCACTGTAAGAAATTATCAAGCCTCTTGTTCCGTCCTTGAATCCACTTTTTAAAATGTAATTTTTGAAAAATGTCCAGAATGGAGATATCATAAGCATAGTTTTAATGGTTAATCTCATCAATTTTCTATTTCCGTAATAAGACAAATACGAGATTTTTGCATATTCTCTGCCGAATTTTATCGTTTTTTCAAAGTGTTCTAAAACACTATTATATGTAAAGTGTATTATCTCTCCTTTGAGCTTACCAACTTTACCATATACTTTTACCTTTTCATGAATTTTACCAACCCAATTACCTTTTGATTTTTTGAAAAGCCTCAGTTTCCAATCTGGATACCAAACTTTCACCGGGGTTCCAAGATAGATATTTTTTCTTTTTATTAAGAACCCGGAGAATTCAGTATTTTTTAGGTCTAATTTTTTTTATTTCATCTTTTAGTTCATCTGACGCTATTTCATCTGCGTCTAATGATAGTATCCAATCATTATTTACAATTTGAGACTGCAAAGTTCTTTTGTGAGGAAAAATCATCAAATGCCCTTTTTACTAATTTTGCCCCCAATTTCTCAGCTATTTCGCATGTGCGATCAGAAGAGAATGAATCTACGACAACTATGTCATCTGAAATATCCTTCACGCTTTCTATACACTTTTTTATATTCTTTTCTCGTTTAGAGTTATTATGGCAACAGATAACACAATAAAAAAGTAAAGTTTTTATCAAACTCAAAAATTTTAGACAAGATAACTAACTTGAATTCAAATGAAAAGGTTTGTAAGACTTGTCAAACTATTGTTTTTATTATTCTTCGCTGTACTTGCAATAAGAGGATTTTTTTCTTTCTTCGGAAGGGAAAAAGTCAAAGAGGCTATATATATACTGAAACTTGAAGATACAATTTTATCTTCTGAAAAAATAGTGAATGATTTAAGAAATTTAGAAAAAAATGATTTTGTAAAAGCAATTATTTTGAGGATAAACTCACCGGGTGGTACAATAGGAGCTTCTCAGGAAATATACCTTGAACTTAAAAGATTTAAAGAGAAAACAGGTAAAAAGCTCGTATGTTCAATAGAAAATGTTGGAGCTTCCGGTGCTTATTATGTTTCCCTTGCATGCGATAAAGTTATAGCTTTACCGGGTTCAGTTGTCGGCTCAATTGGAGTTATATCTTTCTTCTTCACAGTAGAAGATTTATTGAAATATTTGAAGGTAAAACCTTACATAGTGAAATCTGGGAAGTTCAAAGATACAGGTTCTCCTTTCAGACAGCCTAACGAGCAAGATATAAAATATCTTGAAGATATTGTCTTGAAGCTTTTTGAGCAATTCAAAAAGGATGTCGTTGAAGTGAGACCTGCTCTAAAAGATAAAATAGATGAAATAGCAGACGGGAGAGTATTTACAGGGAAAGAAGCGTTAGAACTCGGACTTATAGACCATATAGGAACATTCTCAGATGCTGTAACATTAGCAAAGGAGCTTGCTGGAATAAAGGAAGAGCCAAAATTAATTTTCCCAGAAAAAAGAAAAATACCTTTTTTAGATGATATTCTCAAATCTACAAAAGAAGAAATAATTTCTAAATTTCTCTTCCCACAAGTAATGTGATTTTGGGACTTAAAATAGTAATTGAAGATAGTTCAACATATTCTACACTACTTTCTTTGAAGTTAATGAAATTGGAAATTTTAAAAAGAAAGTTTATATTAGATCGGCTGATATCGCAAAATTTATCTTCTTTGTTGCTCAAATTGGTAAAAAAGGAAGGTATAGAAGAGTTCAGAGAAAATCAAAGGAAAAAAAGACGAAGGAAAATGGAGATAGATTATATTGATTTTTTGATGGATATCATAAGGAAAAGAGCCGGTAAGTTGGAAAAAATAGTTTTTTTTGTCCAAAAAGATGGTATCTTAGATCCTGATTTTGTAACGGGTTTATCTTACGTTCAAGCTTTATGTGGTAAGAAAATAAAGATTATTCCATCTGATAGATATGAGTTATATATAGAATTTAATATAAAATTTTTTGCTCTGATAAAATCTATTATATCTGCTCTTTTGAGAGGAGTAAAAAAGTAGGAAGTTAAGGTCTTTTAGGCGGGAGGGGGACAAACCTGTGTTGCACCTTCCGGAAATGCTGTTGAGCCGGGATACACATCTTTGTTGTTATCGTTGCAGTCTCCATATGTGGAGCATAGTTCATCAGCCAGATAATATCCCGGTTCTTGTTCGCAGGAAGTTATACCGTCAGAGAATTTATCACCATCAAAATCTTTGTAGTAAACTGTGGTGCATGATGGGAAATTACTTTGTTCATTTTTATTTTCAGGTAAAACTACGGGACATACAGGTTCGGTAGTTTGCTCTTTATCTCCTTCAACGGCTACTTTTTCGCAACCCGTTGAGAAAATTGAAATAAATAAAAGGAAGAAATGAATTAAAAAAAAACGGAAGAGAATAAACCCCGAAAAAAAACAAAATTTATTTTCCACAGTTTTAAAATTATCCATATGAAAGCTTTATCTAATTTGAAGTTAGAGAAGTTTTTCTTTTTTTGGGTTTATTTGATTTTATCTATTTCTCTTTTCTCGTTTGCAATCGTTTCATGTTCAAAGAAAAAAGAAGGAGAAAGATATAGGCTTCAAAATCCTGTTCATGTTGTAATAGATAGGTGTGGAGTTCCTCATATATTTGCAGAATCAGATTCAGATGCTTTTTTTATTCTCGGATATATTCAGGCTCATTTTAGGCTTTTTCAGATGGATATTTCAAGGCGAACTGCTACGGGTAGGCTTGCGGAACTCTTCCCGGAAATGCTGACTCAAGATATTATTCAAAGAATGCTTGGTTTCAAATTTATATCCGAAAAAACTCTTGAATCTTTCAAAGACATAGGAATGTTGAAAAAGGTCCAGGCTTATGTGGACGGTATAAACCAGTATATAGATGATGCGACGGAAGGTAGGGAATTCGGGGGAGTGAAGGCTCGAATACCTCTGCAATATCAGATTCTTAAAAAGGAACCTCAATATTTTAGTGCGGTAGATGTTATTGCAATAGGGAAAAAAAGGGCATTTGACCTATCAGGAGGTGGAGGCATCTTTGATATAGCATCTAAATTGGTTGAAATAATCTTTGGAGAAGATTTTGAAAAAAAATTCTCAATATCTGCAGTTGCTAAGACAAAAATCGTAGATGATCTTGGAAAAATTAGAGTAACTCCTTTTTCGATTGCGAATTCATTGAAGTCAGATCCATATATATCTAATAAGAGGTTTGTAGATAATTTAACGTCAGATGATATTAGAAAAATTATTGAATTAATATCTGAGAAGATAAGAGAGATAAAATTCCCTCTTTCAATTGGTTCAAACAATTTTGTCATATCTGGAAAAATAACAAAGGCCGGTTACCCAATTTTGGAAAATGATCCACATCTTGATGTTGTTTCTCCCTCTACTTTTTTCCCTTTTCATATAAATTCTCCTGAATATTCCGTCAGAGGTTTTGGATTTCCCGGGGCTCCTGTTGTCCTTGTTGGAGGTGGTGATAATGTATGTTGGGGAGTTACCGTGTCGTTTATAGATACGATAGATATAGTTATTACTCCTGTGGAAAATATCGAAGGAGAATTTTATGTAATATGGGGAAAAGAGAAAGTCAAAGCGGAAATAATAGAAGAGGAGATATTCTACTTGGATGAAGGATCTTCGCCTAAAAGCCAAAAGATTAGAATTCTCTATGTACCAAATATTGGTGTCGTTGTCGATCCCGGCGATCAGAAAGATTTTTCTTCTCTTTTACCATACATTTTAAATTTGGCTGGTGGGCAAACAGAAAATAGTTCACTTCCAGATATTGTTAGAGATTTACTCAAGTATCTTCTCACAGCTGGTATAGTCGGCGAAGAAGAAAGAGATAAAGTCACTTCGCTTGGAATAATGTTAGTCTGGCCAGGTTATAAACCTACGAGTGAAATTTCTGCTTTCTACGGTGCGGCGAGAGCGAAAGATATTTTTGAAGCTATGACGCAAGTCAAGTTTTTCCAAGTCGGAACACAAAATTTCATACTCGCAGATACCAAGGGGAACATAGGATACTTCCCTCATGTTGAAGTCCCAATAAGAGCACAGGGGGTTAAACCTTACATTCCTAACCTTTCGGATAGACTCTTTTGGGTAGGATTTTTAAATCCAGATTTTATTCCACGTGCAATAAATCCAACTTCTGGTTATATAGTTACAGCTAACAACGATATTATAGGAACATCTTTTGATAATGATCCTTTAAACGAAAGGTTCTACATAGGTACATTTTTTGATTTTGGGTTCAGAGCAAAAAATATTTCAAGTCTTATAGAAAAGAATAAACAAAATATTGACAAAATCACTGTTGCACACATAATAAATTCAGCTGAATCAGAACTTGCAAAATTGTTTTTGGATGTTTTGTTCAAATTTATATCAGAGGAGGATATTCAGACTATATCAGAAAGCGAAGAAAAAAAAGAGTTTATAAAGTTCATGTTGGAGAAACTCAGAAATTGGAATTTTCAGAATGATGTGAATTCCTCTGAACCTCTTTACTATGAAATGATAATGAGAATGAGCTTCGCTTCTTTTGCATGGGAAAACTTTACAAAGAAATTTTTCCCTGCAAGATTATCAGAAATTTTAACTTCAATTCTAAGAGGAACAAAGTTTGAGGGTGATGCGAAAACAATTTATGAGGTTGGATTGGTGCCTCTGAGTACAGCTCTTTTTTCCCTAATTTCTGATAATCAAGTTATTATAAGGTCTGCCTTTCCTGTTATTTCGGGGGAGAAAGGAGAGGTTTGTCCAAAAGGAACTGCTGGTGTTTCAAAAATAGATATGAGAAAAATCTACCTTGGTGATGACTTGTGTCCAAAAGATGAATTCCTGAAAGCTGTTTCTAAAACAGCTGATTTTTTAATTCAGAATGCAAAAAAATGTAAAAGGGAATTGGAGGGAAATTGTGTGGAGTTTATTTGTAGGGGAGGAGATCCTAGGAACTGCGTTCTTGGAGATTTTGTTGGCAAAAAATTTGATTATTTTATGGATATACCTCAGAAAGAACTATTTGAACCAACTTATTATGGGAGTAAGTATTTCAGGAAAAGTGCAGGAACCGGTCTCGCTTATGCTGCGAGTTTTGAATCAGTAAAGCTAAGCGGTAAGGTCAAAACAAAAGAAGACCTTTTCTCAACTTCTCTTGATTTCAAGGAACCATCGGAGGATAAAGAGTTTGTTTCGTTTGAGCTAAGTAGTGATGGTCAGACGCTAAAATATATATGCGAGGCTAAACCTACCGGAACTGAAATTTGGTTTGCAATTCCCGGTGGCGTTGCAGATGATCCTACATCTCCTTACTTTGCAAATATGGTAACAAATTGGGCGTGTCAGCGAGAATGGCTTATGGGAGTTACAGAAGGATATTGTGCTATACCGAAAGAAATTTTACCTAAGAACCTGAATAAAGAAGAACTCTTTAAAATAAGTTTTTCAAAATTTGAAACAGATTTCTCATCTTTAATAAGCGGAAATTATCATACATCGCCTGTTTGTAATCAGAGAGAAATTTATTTAGTTTTTACTCCGCAGTAATAAAATAAAAAGTCGCAAAAATTGAAAATCTAATTTTTTGAGCTAATAGATAGTTGGCGATGAAGATTAGAGAAAAAGATATAGCTTTTCTTGATAGTTTAATAAGGAGGGTTCCTGACTTTCCAAAAAAAGGAATACTTTTTTATGATATAAGCACTCTTCTGAAAGATGGAGGAGGTTTCTCTCTTGCGGTGGATCTTATAGCAGAGAGGTTAGAAGAAAGTATAAATTTAGATAAGGTTACGAAGTTTTTAAGTATTGAATCTCGTGGTTTTATTTTTGGTGCTGCCCTTGCGTATAAGTTTAAAAAAGGTTTAGTTATAGTCAGAAAAGAAGGGAGACTCCCAGCAGAAACAATGTCTTACTCTTACGGTCTTGAATATGGTGTTGCAACTGTTGAGATGCATGTTGACGCAGTAGAAAGTGGAGATAATTTTGTAATTGTTGATGATCTTCTCGCAACAGGTGGAACAGCTCTCGCAACTTTAAAATTAGCCGAAGATTTGGGCGGTCATGTTTTAGCAAGTGCGTTCCTTATTGAACTTGAAAAGCTTGAAGGAAGAAAAAAGTTAGAGGAAAAGGGTATAAAGGTAATTTCTATTTTGACATATTAAACCTTTCGGTATGCATGATAGTATCAAACTTCTCCACTTTGTTTATGTTAAGGTCTATATGTTATATTCTATGTTTTGGGTTTGTTGTTATAGATAGGTAAAGGAGAAGTGAGTCAAATTGTGTAATGTTTTAGATTAGGTTTTGGAGCTGGTAGGAATAATCTCACATAGATAAAAAACTGAAAGTAAAAAATGCAGAAAAGAAAAAAAGTGGAAAACAAAAAGTAGCATTTGGTCAGAGTAATGTAAATTCTATAAAAAAATAACGTTTTGAAAGTAATGGAAAAGTTAAAGTAAGATGGCTAAAATAGAAAGGAAGGAATAAAAGACATTTTAATTCAAAAAATAAAAAGGGAGGTGTAAAAAGCATGATAAATATCCCGGAAGAAACTTTAAGGTGGTTTCAAGGGGACGAACTAAGGGCAAGAGTCTTTTATGAAAAGTACGCTCTGCGTGATACGGAAGGAAGAATAATAGAGAAAACTCCACCTGAAATGTGGAAAAGAGTTTCAAGGGAAATCGCATCAAAGGAAAAAACCCCCGAGCTTCAAAGCGAGTGGGAAAGAAGATTCTATGAAATCCTTGAAGATTTCAAGTTTGTTCCTGGGGGAAGAATCCTTTTTGGTGCGGGGAATCCTCGCAAAGCTACACTGCTAAATTGCTACTACATACCTATAAAGGAGGACTCAATAGAGGGAATATTTGATTGTGCAAAGGAGATGGCAAGAACATATTCTTATGGCGGAGGAGTGGGAATAGATATAACAATCCTTAGACCGAAAGGTAGTCCAGTTGATAACTCTGCTATTTTTTCTACAGGTGCTGTATCTTTTATGGACCTTTTTTCAAAAGTTACAGGAACAATAGGTCAAGCAGGCAGGCGTGGTGCTCTCATGATTACATTAGAAGTCCGTCATCCAGATGTTTTTGATTTCATAGATGTAAAGGATGACCCTCTGAGAATAAATGTTAGATATGCGAATATATCGCTAAAAATATCAGATGAGTTCATGAGAGCTGTTAAAGAGGATGGCTTATTTACCTTATGGTTTGAGAACGAAAAAGTAAAAAGAATTGAACACAAAGTTAGAGCTCGTGATATTTGGGAAAGGCTTGTAAAAAGAGCTTGGAGCTCAGCCGAACCGGGTGTTATATTCTGGGATACTGCAAAAAGATATTCACCAACAGAGTATGATGATAAAATGTCAATAAAAGGATGTAACCCATGTTCAGAGCAAATGCTTGAGGATTATGGTTGTTGCAATCTTGGAAATATAAACCTTTCAAAATTCGTAAAAAATCCGTTCAAGAAAAAACCAGATGTTGAAAAATTCTGGAAGCTTGTTTATGAAAAATCTCCAGATGAGGCTATGGATTACGCTGAAAAGAAAGGCTGGGCTTATCCAGATATTAGAGGGCTTGAAAAAGTTGTAAGGTATGGAATGAGATTTTTAGATAATGTTTTAGATTATTCCGCACCGCGTCATCCACTTCAACAGCAAAGGGAGGCAAGCCTTTACACGAGAAGAACAGGACTTGGTGCAACAGGACTTGCAGACTTTCTTGCAATGATGAGAATAAAATATGACACCGATGAGGCAGTTTATATGATGGATAAGCTGTTTGAGTTTATAAAAAATATAGCTTATGACGAAAGCGCAGAGCTTTCAAAAGAAAAAGGGCCTTTTCCTGCTTTTCAAAGAGAAAAGCATGTTGAGAGACCATTCCTAAAACATAACGGTTCCGGTATAAGAGAAGATGTTCTTGAAAAAATTTGGAACTATGGACTTCGGAATGCATGTCTCCTTACGATACCACCCGTTGGTTCGGGAGCAATACTTGCGGGAACAACAGGCGGTATTGAGCCTATATTTGCTCTCTCATACATAAGAAGATCAGAATCCTTATCTCGTGGGACATATAAGGTTTATCATCCTCTCGTTGCTGCTTATCTTGCAGAGTTTGGAGGAGATGAAAAAAATCTACCTGACTTTTTTGTCACGGCTCATCAAATAGACCCGAAGATGCGAGTCAAAATTCAAGGAACAATTCAAAAGCATATTGACTCTTCTATATCATCAACCGTAAATCTACCAAATAATACGACTCCGGAGGAAATAGGGAAAATATATGAGTTAGCATGGGAACTCGGATGTAAGGGGATAACGGTTTATAGAGAAGGTTCAAGAGAGGGTGTTCTAATAACAGATGAACAGGCCTCAAAATCTAAATCTGAAGTGGAGGAAATAAGTTCAGTTTTAGTTAGTGAGTGTCCAGAATGTGGTGGAATGCTCAAAAAAGTGAATTCACATCATATATGTAAGTCTTGTGGAATAACTATATAAATAACTTATATATAATAAATAACCTAAAAATAACTATATAGGAGAAGAATACGAAATAGAGAGCCGATAAAATAAAAAAAACTAATAGTGTAGAGAAACAGAACGCACAGAGGAAAACTATCCATCATTTGATTGTGCAAGTGAAGTAGAATAGAATATCGAGTAGAAAGTTTAGGTTTTGATGGCTTGGCTTTACATGTTGCCTTATTGCATGTTGCCTTAATATGTTTGCGATAAAGTTTTTTTAGTCTATCCTGTTTTTTAAGCTATAAGGTTTAAAATTTCTTCTAATATGTGCGGGATTGTCGGTTATGTAGGAGAAACTAATGCTCTTTATGTTCTTATACCAGCACTCCAGAGGCTTGAATATAGGGGCTACGATTCCGCTGGGATTGCGGTCATAAAAGACGGAAAAATAAAAATTGCTAAGAAGAAAGGAAAGATTTCCCAACTTATATCTTATCTTTCGGAGATAGATTTTCCAACTTATACGAATATAGGTATAGGACATACGAGATGGGCGACTCATGGAGAACCATCGGATAATAACGCACATCCACATTTAGATTGCACAGAAAAAATAACGGTTGTCCATAATGGAATAATAGAAAACTTTGCCGAAATAAAATCTGAACTTCTTTCAAGACATTCTTTTTCATCTGAAACAGACACAGAGGTTATAGCTCATCTTATAGAGGAGGAAATTAAAACTGGCAAAGTTGATTTTGAAACAGCGTTTGAGAAAGCGATATCAAAGATTGATGGAACATGGGCCATAGCTTCTTTTTACTCTGACGAACCAGATAAAATAATTTGCGCAAGAAAAGGGGCACCACTGGTCATTGGAATTTGGAATAAAGGTTTCATAATTTCCTCTGATATCCCTTCCTTACTCCCTTTTACAAGAAAAATTATTCCCCTTGATGATGGAGATATTGCGGTTGTTTCTTCAAAATCAGTAAAAATAAAAAATAATGGTGTCCCTGTTGAAAAAAAATATATTGAGATAAACTGGGATATATCTCAAGCGGAAAAAGGTGGATTTAGGCATTTTATGCTCAAAGAAATTTTTGAGCAACCGCATGTTGTTGAAGATACTATAAAGGAGTTTATATCTGTATGGGATGAGATAAAATCTAAATTTTTGCAAGATAAGAGGTTTGTAATTACTGCGTGTGGAACATCTTATCATGCCGGACTTTTAGGGAAGTTGTGGTTAGAGCATATTGCTCGTGTTCGTGTTGATGTTGAGTACGCTTCTGAACTCAGATATAAGGATTTTGATTTTAGAAATTCTGTTTTGATCGCGATAAGTCAATCCGGAGAGACTTTCGATACCATTGAAGCTGCAAGAAAGGCAAAAACTGAAGGAACCAAAATTATATCTTTGGTAAATATACTGGGTTCAACTCTTGCTCGTGAATCAGATATTGTTCTTCACACTAACGCAGGTCCAGAAATAGGTGTTGCAGCAACTAAAACTTTTTTATCTCAAATCACAAGTTTGTACCTCCTCGCTATTATGCTTTCAGGTGAAAGTAAAAATTCTGAATACATAAAAGACATAAGAAGAATTCCTGATAAAATCAATCAGGTTTTAAATCACAATGAGTTCATTGAAAATATAGCGGAAGATGTTTCAAAATTCAAGCATGCATTCTATCTTGGTAGATGGTTATCTTATCCAGTTGCTATGGAGGGTGCGTTGAAGCTCAAAGAAATTTCTTATATTCATGCGGAAGCTTATCCAGCCGGAGAGATGAAGCACGGCCCTATTGCTCTGATTTCCCCGGAGTTTCTAAGCGTTTTTGTAGCTCCACAAGATAGAGTTTTCAAAAAAACAATTTCAAATCTTATGGAAGTCAAAGCAAGACATGGAAAGATAATTCTTTTATCTGATTCTCAAATTCAAAATTATGAAAATATAACAGTAGTAAATATTCCATCTGTTCCGGAACTTCTTTTTCCTTTTGTTTCAATTCCAGTTTTGCAACTTCTTGCGTATTACACAGCTGTGATTTTGGGGCACGATGTAGATCAGCCAAGAAATCTTGCGAAAAGTGTTACAGTAGAATGAAAATTCAAAAAGCATTCTTTATCTTCCTTTTTATTTTTTCTAATATTCCTTCTTTTTTGTTATATTCAAATTGAGCTACGAAGACTAAATCAACATCTCTTCCAACGTACTCTTCCGCTGGGATTATCCATAGGACTTTTCTTGAAGATACAGTTTTTCCGTTTGTGCTTATAACTTTTCCTGGAAATTCAACTTCAATAGTTGAATTAAGTTCTTTAAACATGGATTTTAATACTTCTCTTTGGTGTAGTTCTCCTCTTATTCTATAATGACCTCTGAATTCTTTTTTACCGTTTCCTAAATCTTCCACGGTGTATTTTGAGAATGCATCTGAAAGTTTTGATATATCTTTGAACTCAAATTCAGCCCATACTCTCATCATATTCTCATTCTCGTAAGCACTACCTGTTCTTATGACTTTGAAACCTTCTTTCTTTGCAATTGTTTCAGCAAGTTTATCTTCATTTATTGCTAATTTCTCTTCATCAGGAGCTGAATATATACCTTTGGCTATTACGTAATCAATTCTACCATATCCTGAACCGTCTGCATTTAATTTGAATTTTGCGTGTATTTCTATGCACGAGTTTACCAACGCTATAAGAGAAATCATCGTTATAGCTAAAAACAAGTAATGGGGTTTTCTTCCTGTTCTACCTATTTCTAATTTATTCTGATTCGGTTTGCTCATATCGTTCATATAAAATTATATTAGTGCTTTTTTGGTTAAACATATTTTCTACTATATGGTTAAGTAAATGCCAGGTAGAAAAATTTTTCCTTTATATTATCTGTATATTATCTGCGATATAGATTGTTTATTCAAGGATTTTACATTAGAATTTTACATTATTGACCTATTGATTTCAAGTATCGGGACTATTACGGAAAGCATTATAAGGAATATCATGCCTCCTATTGAGAGTATAAGGATGGGTTCTATAAGAGAGGTAACGCCAGAAAGGAATGTTTCGAGTTCAGAAGATGTTATTTGAGATATATTCCAGAACATTTTTTCAAGTTCGCCAGATCTTTCGCCTACTGATATCATGTTTGATATCATCGGTGGAAATATTTCTGACTCTGCGAACCTTTCGGATATATTTCTTCCTTCTATTGCATATTCTTTACTTTCTCTCAAAACCTTTTTTATATGAATATTTGTTGAGATTTCTTCTGCCGTTTCTATTGCTTTAACAAGAGGAACGCCAGCCCGTGTTAGAGTTGCAAGAGTAGAAAATATTCTGTATGTTTCACCAAGAATATGTATCTTTGAATATATAGGAATTTTTAACCTGAGCAGGTCAAAGTTATATCTTATCTTTGGAACAGAAAGTATTTTTTTTCTCAATATGAATAATCCAGCTAATGCAAGGAGAAAATATGGTGCGGTTGCGGAGAAAATTTTGGAGAATGTTATAAGTAATCTTGTATATATTGGTAAAGATTTTCCGACATCTTCAAGGAGCTGAGCTATTTTTGGTACAACAAAACTTAAAAGAACCCACATAACTATTCCCATAACAGCAACAATGAATACTGGATACACCATCGCAGATGTTATCTTTGACCTTAATGCTATCTGTTTTTCAAGATACTCTCCAAGATCTTCCATTACTTTGTCGAGCTCGCCCGAGGTCTCCCCTGACCTTACCATACCAATGTATATTTCGGGGAAAATGTTTCTATGCTCTGACAGAACCTGAGAGAAGGATTTACCTGATTTTATTCCTTCTGAAAGTGATATTATTACTTGACGAAGTGGTAATTTTCTTGTCTGTTTAGCTATTGTATCAAGAGAATCTGTAAGAGATATCCCCGCTTTCAGAAGTGAAGCCACTTGCCGAGAAAAAACTGCTATATCTTGCCTTGAAATCCTTGAAAAAGGTGATATATTTAAGTCTAATTCCAGATTCAAACTGAGTTTTGTAAGACCTTTTAGCCCGTTTTTTCTTTTTTCTTTTTCTTGATATATTTTCCCCCTTTTTTGTTTTATTGCTTCGTTTATTTTTGTCACGATTATCCCTTCTTCTTTTAATTTTGTTAGAGCTTCTCTTATTGAGTTGGTCTCTATTATTCCTTTTATTTTCTTACCATTTTTTACACCTGAATATGAAAAAACTGCCATATAAATTTTATTTTAAGGTTATCATATTGATAAAGCAAAATTTTCTCTATTAAAATTAAGGTAGAGTAAAATTTAAAATGAGATAGAGTAAAAATTAAGGTAAGTTGTGTTCAAGTGTATGAAGTTTGAAAACTATCCTGTTGATAAATTGAAGGAAGATATCTTGAAAATTCTGAAAATATTCATACCTTTCAAGGTATAAAGTTTTTTATAAATTTTTCTTTTTCGGTTCAAAAGTATCGTGAGCTTGCGGAAAAAGATCTGATATTGATTTTAGTATTCAGGATATCCAATTCAAGGATATCCAATCCCGCCTCATATAAAGCTTGAAATAAAAGAGGAATTGGAAAATTTACCTATTTTGAAAATTTACCTATATTAGAAAATTTACCTATTTTGTACAGTGCAAGGTTGATTTCGTTGATTTTAAAGATGTTGATGAAGATTTCAAAAGAGTCGCTAATGAAGTATATAAATGTAGATATGAATGCGGAATTTGGTTTTGATTGTGTAAATTCTAACTCATCTATATTTTCTGGTTTTATGTTTGAAGATTTTAAAAAAATTTGAGAGAGCTTTGAGAAGATCTGAGAAGATTTTGCAAGAAGAAAAAGATGAAGCTATCTGTGATTCAGTTATAAATAGTGAAATATGTTTTGATTTAGCGTGGAAGACATCAAAAGCTTACTTATATGAATACCAGAAAAAATAATATGAATATCAGAAAGTTGAATGCACTTGACAAGCCTCAGTCAGATTAGCTCATCAAAAAAAGATTATAGACTACAATAAATATGAGTATATTGCAGATAAGATTTATGATGAATTACAAAAGGTTTTGGAATATGTGAAAAAGCTGTTTTTTGTATTAAATGTTGAGTAAAAAGAAAAATTCAAATGATGAAGGGGATTTTAATTTTTTCTGCCTTTATTTTTTTCTTCTTTGTTTTTAGCAAAATAGATTTTATGGAAGCAAAAGAAATGGAAGCAAAAGAAAAAGGAGCAAAAGTATTTCAGATAAAGTCATCGGCTTTTAAAAATGGTGAAAGAATACCAAAAAAATATACTTGTGAGGGAGAGGATGTATCTCCACCAGTTGAGTGGTCAGGTGCTCCTGAGGGAACGAAAAGTTTTGTCTTAATAGTTGATGATCCTGATGCTCCGATAGGAACTTTTAATCATTGGGTCATTTATGATATTCCAGCCTCTAAAAATTCTTTGCCAGAGGGGGTTCAAAAGAAACCAGAAATTGAAGGTGGTATAAAGCAGGGTAGGAATGATTTTGGTAAAGTGGGTTGGGGTGGTCCATGTCCTCCTCCGGGACACGGTACTCACAGGTATTTTTTTAAGATAAAAGCTATATCTCAGGAGACTTTAAAGCTTCCCCCTGGGGCATCAAAATCTGAAGTTCTAAAAGCGATTGATGGTAAAGTTTTGGGTGAGGCAGAGTTTTTTGGAACGTATTCAAGATAAATCAATCAAGATAAATATTTCAAGCTACCTATTTTGTCCTGCTTTTTCTACATAATCGGTTATACATATTTTTCCTTTCTTTTTTTATGAGAGTTTGAACTGTTGGGTCATTTCACCAAGCTGTTGTGCAACTTTTAAAATGTTATCAGCTCTTGTTTTTAGAATTATTGTTATTTGCTTAATTTCTTCTATACTAGATGTGACTTCACTTAAAGATTTTTTTGTTTCTTCTACTCCTTTGTATTCTTCTTTTACTTTTTGACTAGTTTTTTCTACAATATTGTTAAGTTCATATATTGCTGGGATTAATACTTTTGTGTTATCTATTTCATCTGATATTAGGTTTTGTACATAAGATATATTGTTTCTGAGCAGATTTAGGTTGTTGAATGATTCTGATATTTCTACTGAAGAATTCTTTAACGCTTCATATATTTTCATTACGGTTTGGATTACGAACTTGAAGTTCATGAATGTTTCTTGGAAATATGTTAGTGTTTCATTTAGTTCTGTTTGTATATTTCTGAATTCACTTTTTAGTTCTTCTGAGTTACCTTTAATTTTCAGAGTACTGCTTTCTATATTAGATTTCGTTTTGTCAAGATTAGAGATTGAAGGTTCGGTTTCATTTTTTGTTACCTCCATGATTTTTACAAGTAGCCCTTGAATTTCTTTTATTTCGTTTCTTATGTTTTTAATTTTTTCTTCTGCGTTTTTAGAGAGTTCTTTTATCGCACCAGCTATTATTTTAAATTCTCTTTTTGTATCTTCTCCTCTACTATCTTCACGGGATATTGCTATATGCGCATTTACTGATAAAATGTTCATGTCATCTATAAAGTCTAAAAGCTCATTGGTGATATATACCAGTTTTTCTATGTTTTGTGATATGTTTTGTATGATGCTCGTTGTTGTATTTTTACCAGATGTTATTTTACTTATTGAATCTATGAATTCTCCTAATTGATTTTGTATATTTTCTCCGCCTTCTGATATTATTATGAGCGATTCTTCAGATTTTTTGAGTTTCTCCAAAATGCCGCTTAGTTTGTTTTCTATTTTACCTCTTGAATCATCTACTTTTGCTGATTCAGCGGAAATGCTTGCGGTTTCCGGCATTATTTTCAGGTTCTTTACAACATTTCCTATGCTTGAGTATATATCTTCTGAATCCTTTATTACTCTATCAATTTGAGACTTTATTTCTATGAGCTTTTTCTCTCTATTTTCTTCATCTTGTTTGATTTTCTTTGATAAGGAAAGGAGTTCTGAAAGGGAGTTCAGCACATCTCCTGCTATGTCATATATATTTTCTATTACATCTAATATTCTTTCTGATCCCTTTTCTTGGGTTTCAATTCCTTGTTTTATTCTGTCTGACATTTTGGCTATATCTTTTGCTGCTTTTGAGAATATTTCGGAGGCTGTTTTTATTTCTTTTAGTTCAGTTTTGAGAATATCAACCATTTTTGAGAAAGAGTCCGATAGTTCTCCTATCTCATCGTTGGATTCTGCATATGGTTTTTGAGTGAGATCCATTTGATTTGCTATTTTTTCTGCTACCTCTTTTACTTTGTTTACGGGTGATATTATGTTGTTTATTATTACTATGAATATGATAGATAGTATTCCGGTAAGTGAGAGAGCAAGAGCAACTACGCGTAGTATTACGTTTCTGAACTCATTGTCAAAATTTTTCATCGTCACGCCTAATACGGTGAAGCCTTTAATTTCCTTCTTTTCGTCACTTTCACCTCCTTCTAATATAGGAAGCTCTTGTCTTTGTATCATAACTGGATTGAGGAATATAATGACTTCTTCGCCGGTTATTGTCTTTTTGCTTACTATTCTTTGTGATTGAGAATTTGTGGTGATTTTTGAATCTTTTGGTATAATTATGTTCTTGATAAACCAAACAAGGTCTTGGGCTATTTTTTCATCTTTTGTTTTGAATGTTATCATTTCTCCGTTACTTTTAACGGCACCAGCGAAAATAACGTCCTCGTTTCTTATGAAAAGGTTTATTACTTCTCCAAGAAGAACTTTGTCCTCTTGTAAAAATCCATAATTAACAGATGAATGATTACGGAAGAATTCCGATATCTGTTCTCCTTTTTGTGATATCTGTTTTTTGAATATTTCCCTAAAATTCATGTAGAACGTTGAAGTCAGAATTCCTAAAAGTAGAATAATTCCTATCCCGAATGATAAAATTAGCTTTACTCTTATTGAATTTAATTTCATACTTTAATTTTAATATTTTCGGATTTATGTTGTAGAGAATAAAGATGAGTTTTCATTTATTAAGTCTTTAGGTAGTACTAATAATGTTCCACCGTTTTCCCATATTTCTTTTTTTAGACTATCTGATGGATAAATTTTCCTTTTGTATCTAAAAATGTTTGATTTAATTTCTAGTAATACTTCAAGATCGCCATCGGGCTGATTTTTAAGTATATTTTTTATATTTGAAATACTTTCTTCTGTGGGACTGTTTAGATTTATGAGCAAAGTGAGATTTTTTGGTTCAAAGAATATTTTTGATACTATCTTTTTTCCGCTTTTCTTACCGACGAATATATATATGTTTCCTTCTTTGATTTTATCTCCGTCTTGTCCAATAAAAAAGTTTTCGTAGTTTTCTCTTGGGTCGTGTGAAACTTCCAATGTTGTAATATATCCTGACCTCGTATGTATAATTTTCTTTACTTTTCCTACTATTTCTATTATATCCTTTATTTCTATCGGGAAAATTCCATATGATACTGAATTTATTGTTTGTTTTATGTTAGTTTTTGATAGTGGTACTCCTATTGTTTCTATTTCCATTTTTTCTATTTCATATTTTCCGTTGCTTTTTCCGTTTTCTTTTTTGTCTTCAAACAGATTACCTTTGTTTGAAAGTAGGGTATCAAATACATGAAGGGCTTTTTCTCTTGGGATGAACTCATCGAAAGCCCCTGCTTTTATAAGTGTTTCTATTACCTTTTTGTTTATCTTAAATTTTTGGGCACTCCTTATAAATCCTTCAAAGCTAGATATTTTCACTTTTTGTTTCATATCTTCTATTGCTTTTGCTGCGGCTTCTCCTAAGCCTTTTATTCCACCTAAACCGAACCTTATCGCATCACCTTCTACTGAAAACTCGTATTTGCTTTTTGTTATTGACGGAGGAAGAATTTTGAAACCTAATTTTAGCAGTTCTTCTATATATTTCGTGAGCTTTTCAAAATTGTTCATTTCAGAAGTTAGTAAGCTTGCCATATATTCAAGGGGATAATTTGCTTTAAGATATGCTGTAACGTATGAGAGGAAAGCGTAAGCTGCTGAGTGGGATTTGTTAAATGCGTATCCTGCAAATTTCTCCATAACATTGAAAATTTCTTCTGCCTTTTCTTCTGGGATACCGTTGGCTTTGCAACCTTGAATGAATCTATCTTTGATTTTCTCCATCAGTTCTGCTTTCTTTTTACCCATAGCTTCTCTTAAAGTATCAGCTTCTCCCATAGAAAAGCCTGCGAGTATGTTTGCTGCGAACATTATTTGCTCCTGATAGAGAAAGTTTCCGTATGTCTCTTTTAATATTGGTTCAAGATCAGGGTGGATGTACTCAACTGGTTTGATTCCTTTTTTCCTTTCTATGAAATCATTTACCATACCAGATTGAATTGGTCCTGGTCTATAAAGTGCGACCGCTGCTATGAGGTCGTCTAAGGTTTCAGGTTCTAATCTTTGTAGAAGCTCCTTCATACCTGCGCTTTCAAATTGGAAAACACCAAAAACATCGCCTTTTTTTAGCATATCCATGGTTTTTTTGTCGTTCAGAGGGATGTTTCCGAATTTGAGTTCTATTCCATATTTTTCTTTTATCATTTTGAACGTTTTATCTATTATAGTTAAGTTTTCGAGTCCGAGAAAATCAAATTTGACGAGTCCTATTTTCTCCAATGATTCCATTTCGAACTGAGTTACAAAATCATCTTTTGCTTTTGCAATTGATGTGTAATCTGTTATTGGTCTATCTGAGATGAGAAAACCAGATGCGTGCGAACCTATGTGTCTTATCAATCCTTCAATTTTTTTCGCATTCTCAAATATCTTCCTGAACCTTGGATTTGAATCTACTTTTTCTCTAAATTCTGGAATTTCTGCGTATGCTTCTTCTAATGTCCATTTTCTTGAAGGTTCCTGTGGGATGAGTTCTGCAAGTTGTGATACGTCTTCTAGTGGTTCATCAAAAATTCTACCAACATCTCTTATTGCAAGTCTAGCTCCGAAAGTTCCAAATGTTATTATGTGAGCAACATTATCTTCCCCATACTTTTTTCTTACATAATCTAAAACTTCATCTCTTCTTTCTTTGCAGAAATCTACATCAATATCTGGTGCTTTTTCTCTTTCTGGGTTCAAAAATCTTTCAAATATCAGCCCATATTTTATGGGGTCTATTTCTGTTATTCCGAGTGCATATGAAACAAGTGCTCCGGCAGCGGAACCTCTTCCTGGACCGACCATTATGCCCTGACTTTTCGCCCAGTTTATGAAATCTTCAACTATCAAAAAGTATCCAGAAAAGTTCTTTTTTGATATTACTTCAAGTTCATTTTCAAGTCTTTGATAGTATATATTTTCATCAAATTTTTCTCCTTTTTCTTTTTTTTCTTTTAATCTGATTTGCAGGTTTGCAAAAGCTTTTTCCCTTAAAATCTCATCTGGATTTCTAAATTCTATGGGTCTTGGTATTCTCAATCCCTTGGGTTTTTTAAATTCAAAGGAAACCGATTTTATAATTTCTTCATGAGATTGTATGCTCTGTGGAATATCCTTGAAGATCTCGAGCATCTCTTCTTTTGACTTTACATAAAGACCTTTTATTCTGTATCTGAATCTTTCTTTTGAGTGGATTTTTTCACCGTAGGCTATGCATACGAGCATGTCTTGAATTTCGTATCCATCAGGGGTTGCATAGTGACAATCTCCCGTTGCTACACAGGGAATATCAAGTTCTTCTGAAAATTCCAGCAGATAAGATTCAACTTTTTTTTGTATTTGAACTGTTTCAATATCTTCTTTCCTGTTCGGATCTGCAGGTTCTCCTCTCATTATTTCAAGGTAGAAATCTTTCCCGAAGAGCTTTTTGAACTCTTCTGCTTTGTTTTTTGCTTCATCTATTTTTCCTTCTATTATGAGTCGTGGGATTATACCATTAAGACATCCTGAGAGCATTATGAGTCCTGAACGATATTCAATCAGTGTTTTGAGGTCTATTCTTGGTTTTCTGTAGAAACCTTCTATGTTTGCGATTTTGAGCAGGAGACAAAGATTTCTGTAACCCTCTTCATTTTTAGCTATTAAAGTTGCATGAAAATTTTTTTCATCTTGATTTTTTTCCGTGAGTTTTCCGGGTGCTATATAGATTTCACAACCTATAAGAGGTTTTATTCCAGCATCACGAGCTTTGAAAAAAAATTCAACTGCTGAGAATATGTTTCCGTGTTCTGTAATCGCTATGGCATCTATTTTCCCATCGGACGCTTTTTGGATGAGTTGATCTACGGTCATTGCGCCGTCGAGTATGCTGTAATGTGTGTGAGTATGAAAATGCCCAACCATACTATTAATAATAAAAAATATAAGATATGGTGAAATTTTATTTTTCCAAGAAAGTAAATTGATATTTTGAGAAATTTTACTTTGAGATTTAAGAAGTCATTTGTGTTTCATCTTAAATTTTGGTAAATTAATCTGCTTTTGTGAAGATTAGAACTTCTTACATATAGTAATTAATAACTAAACTTTTTTAGGTTTGCACTTTGTGATAAAGTTTCTGAGTGAACGGGAAATTTTTGACCCATCCTGTTCCAAATACTTTACCTGGACGGGTATAATTTCATTGTTAGTTATTTTTTTTATTTATTATTTACATATTTTTCGAGAAACCAAAATTTGGAATATGGAGCAAAATAGGGATTGCAAAATCAAAATAGAGATTGCAAAAAAGAAAGTTGTTCAGATACTGAGGGTTATAGATGAATACAGGAACAGGAATGGATTTGAAATATGCTTGAATCCCTAATTTATCACTATATTTGAAGATTTGAAGGTCGAACTTTTAAGAAAGACTCAGAGTAATAGGTATGTTAAGATGGAAAAAAAACGCCAAAAT
>Ga0197142_1000189_pt1 | contig 55347 bp, 55 predicted proteins | sample GBS60_MetaG_FD_148614 | JGI IMG/M metagenome (GOLD analysis project Ga0197142, IMG submission 148614) | Sediment microbial communities from Great Boiling Springs, Gerlach, Nevada, United States - GBS 60_MetaG | ecosystem: Environmental > Aquatic > Thermal springs > Hot (42-90C) > Sediment... | reverse complement strand
GAAAATGGCTGCCCGATCCTATTGGATGCCCTGGCTTACCTGGAGTGCTGTGTCAAAAGCTGGATGGAGTGTGGCGATCGCTACCTGGTCTACGCCGAGGTAGAGCGCGGCAAGGTGCTGGATCCCACGGGGGTTACCGCCATGCGACGCGGCTAGATATGGGGTGGAGGTCAATCCAGGCCTTTGCCTAGGTCTCGGCTCTCAGCGGGGGTCAATGACCATGAAAGAGATTTTGCAGTGGGTCGTCACAGATCCTGCCCAGATTGGCGGAAAAGTTGTAGAGGTGGTCTTCGATACAGGCAAGTTGGCCGGCCAGGTTACCGAAACTGTCATTGGTACAGGTATCGAGACCACCCAAAAAGCCGGAGAAATTCTTGTTGAAACCGGCAAAGCCACTTTCCAAGTCAGCCAGAAGGTTGTAGAAACTCTTGTTGACGGGACTAAAGACTATCTTCTCGAAGAAGTTGCCCACCACAGGCCTTATCTAATCCCTATTGAGCCCTCCCTGGGTTGGGACGAGGCCCTGGTTTTCATCAACGGTTTCCTTAGCGAAGGTGAAACCCAACCTTGGAAAAAAAGACTGTTGTGGGAAACACTCCGACGTGCCGGATGGCAGGGATCCCTGTACTACCTTTGGTGGGATGCCTCCACTCCCATGAGTTTGACCTTATCTACCCTGAAGCTTGGGGTAGGACTACTTGCCCATTGGGAAGCCCACAAAGCCAAAGCTAAGCAAGTGGGGCTAGACTACGCCTACCCCCTGCTCTCTGCTCTGTCAGAAAAGCAAATTACTTTGATGGGGTTTTCCTTGGGAGCGAGGGTAGCCTACTACATCATGCGCGGTTGGCCCCAGACTGCCAATCGGCGTCTTAAAGATGTTATCTTGCTCAGTGGTGCCGTTAGAAGGCAAGCCGATAAGAACTGGAGTCTACACGTAGAAAATATCACTGGAAAGTTAGTAAATATCTACAATGAAGACGATTGGGTTCTGGCCTATCTCTTCAAAGTACCTTCCCTCAACCGCAGCCCCTGCGGGATCAAGCCAATTAGAGAGTTTCACCCTAGAATTGAAAACCTCAATGCCACTCACTTAATCGGCTCTGGTGAGCATAGCTACGAAGCCTATCTACCTCATCTGGAGTTTCTTCTGGATCAGAAGCTGGACTGGAAAAGCCGTAGGAACCGTTTGTTCTAGGTCATGAAGCCAGAAGAGAGGGGCGGCATCTGTAGAGAAAGTTGCTCTCTGGCTCCCCTCTCCCCCTGTAGAGGGGTTGGAGGAGCGGAGCGTCTCAATCTTGCTGGGAACAACCATCAGTGAAGATGAGTGGCTTTTCACCTGTATTCTCTGTTGCCGTCCGAGCCTGTTTCTATTCGGAATGGCGGTCGGGGAGTGAGTCGAAACTTCATTGCAACAAACCCTCTCTGCCCTGCGTTTTCAGTACGACAACAAGTTACCGACCAGGGCGAATACCAAGGTTTTGAATCGTCAAGATTGGTGTGTAGAGGTGCTGATGGAGAAATCTCCCATGCAGGCAACCGCTGAAGCGAGGAGGAACTGCGGCTACGCCAGGATCCGCTCGCAGGTGAGTGTCTCTGCACGCCGTCTGAGCAAGAGCTGATAGACTGAATCGAGAAGCACTCTCGGAACGGCTAGAGAGCGTTGATCCCTGGGATGAAGGTCCTGCAGAGGGGCTGGGTTGCTGAGCATTGGTTATCGAGCTTTGGGCGGAGGGGGGATCCACCTGCTAGGATTGACCTAATCAGGGGAGAGGCGCGGGGATGGTTTGGCAATTGCTGACGTGGCCGGCCCAGAGCCTGCTGTGGTTGGCGGAGCAGATTCGAGAACGAGCCGAGGCGCAACTCGACAGCAAAGAAAACCTCCAGAAGGAACTTACCGCCCTGCAGATCCAGCTCGATCTGGGGGAGATCGACGAAGAAACCTATACCCGGCGAGAAGAGGAGATCCTGCTAGCTCTGCAAGCCCTAGAGGAAGCCGAAGCAGCTGCTGAGGGGGAGGCAAGGGATCCTGGATAGCCTTTGCTCCAGCAGGGTGGAGCGTTCGGTGTTCCCCCAGGCCTGGAGGTTTTCCAGGACGTCAGCTGGCAAAGCGTTCCCTGGCTAGTGCTTTGCAGAAGCAAGCTATGGCCGAGGGGAAAGCATGGGTTTTTGCCATCCGCCCTGGCCCTGCCCGACCAGTGCAATTGCGGCGGAGTAATTTTCCATCTTCAGTTTGCTGGGGGGCCAGGCTCACTGGATCCCGAATTTCATCTTCAGAATGCTCAGGGCTTGCGGTATCATGTGCTAAGCAGCTCCAGAACAATTGAAAGCAGCGAGGTCAAAAAAGTGGTTAGGGTAGCCATCAACGGGTTTGGTCGTATCGGTCGCAACTTTCTGCGCTGTTGGCTCAGTCGTCCCCAGTCCAATATTGACATTGTTGCCATCAACGATACTTCAGACGCTCGCACGGCTGCCCATTTGCTCAAGTACGACTCCATCCTCGGGACCCTACAAGGAGTGGAAGTGGAGGCTACTGAGGGTGGTCTGTTGGTTAACGGTAAGCACATCCACGCCGTTTCCGATCGCAACCCAAGCAACCTGCCTTGGAAAGAGTGGAAGGTGGATCTCGTAATCGAGGCTACCGGCGTTTTCGTAGACTACCAGGGTGCCTCCAAGCACCTAGAGGCAGGAGCCAAGAAGGTGATGATCACCGCCCCAGCCAAGGGGGGTGATATCCCCACCTTTGTCTATGGGGTTAACCAGCACACCTACGACCCAGTGCGGCACAACATTGTCAGCAATGCCAGCTGCACCACCAACTGCCTCGCCCCGCTGCTGAAGGTGTTGCTGGACAAGTTTGGTGTGCGGCGGGCTACGATGACTACCACCCACAGCTACACAGGTGACCAGCGCATTTTGGATGGCGGCCACCGCGATTTACGACGGGCGCGGGCAGCAGCCTTGAGCATGGTGCCTACTACGACGGGGGCAGCTAAGGCAGTGGCGCTGGTGATCCCTGAATTGAAAGGCAAGCTCAACGGGGTGGCAGTACGGGTTCCCACGCCCAATGTCTCCTTGGTGGATTTGGTAGTGCAAACAGAGCGCCAAGTGATTGCCGAGGAGGTCAATGCTGCGTTGAAGGAAGCCTCGGAAACGACAATGAAGGGGATCATTGCCTACTCAGAGGTCCCCTTGGTTTCTATTGACTACCGCGGCCACAGCTGCTCCGCCATTGTGGATGCAGAGCTGACCAGCGTCCTGGACGGGGATCTCGTCAAGGTCATGGCCTGGTACGACAACGAGTGGGGCTACTCGCAGCGGGTGCTGGATCTGGCCGAATACATGGCTGCCCATTGGGTGGGGTAGGTGACTGCCTCATCCCTTAGCGGTAGAAAAGGAAAACTCAGCAAAAACTTGCCAGCGCCTGCCGTCGTGGGCAAGAAGGGTGAGGGCAGAAGCGAGGAAGGATCCCTGGAAAGGGCGGCTCTGGAACTGTGGCCAGGCAGCACGGAACTGGGCTGGCCGGAGATCCCGAAAGGCTACTGTTATGTGAGGCACAAAAGGGCGAGGGGGAGCCGTTGTTGCCTGCAGGTTGAGAAGGAGGCTCATGTGCCGCTGGGCCTTGGCCTGGAGCTGCTGCAGCTCCGGAGAGGGCTCGACGTGAATATAGATAACCCGTGGTGCAAAGGCGCCGAAGCCACGGAGCTCAACAGCAACGGGGGCCTGCTCCTTGGCAAATTCTTCCAGGGATCCCGTCAGGGCCGTCAGCTGGGCAGTGGGCCACTCGAAGGGAGGCACTAGGGTAATGTGAGGAGGCGAGCGCAGGGCTGCTCGACTGGCAAATTGCTCGGCCACCTGCTGCTTGATGGCTGTTACTTGCGCTTGCAGCTCAGGAGGGGGAAGGAGGGCAAGAAACAACCGCTGGTGGGGAGCATTGAGTAGCATTGCCGGGCAGCTGGGGGCTACTTTATCCAGCCTAGGGCATCACCGCCCCAGCCCTCTACCCCGATCCCAAAGGCTTTCTGGGACGCCCCAGGCTTTCTTGAATTGCTCATATAATCCAGCGATTACCTAGTGGTAGTAGGATACAGCGATCCCCCATGACAGAGCTTTCCAACCCCCTTCCCACGCCGGCAACTGCATCTCTGGAGTCCCAGCGGATTCCGTTTTACCATTGGCATCTCTTCCTCTGCGCCGACCAGACCAAGCCCAAGTGCTGTGAAAAGGCAGTGGGGCTGGAAGCCTGGGAATACCTGAAGCTGCAGATCCAACAGTTGAACCTAGAGCTGGGGGGCGTGGGCCCCTTGTGGGTCAACCGCACCAAGGCCAATTGCTTGCGGGCCTGCAACTACGGTGTTCCTGGGCCAGTGTTGTTGGTGTACCCCGGTGGATTTTGGTACCACTCAGCTACGCCGCCGGTGATAGAGCGGGTGCTGCAGGAGCACATCCTGGGTGGGAAGCCAGTGGCCGAGTATCTGGTTGCCCAAGATACTCTAATTACCGCTTAGCGGTCGGAGCCTTACCGCCCCTGATCTAGGAGGGCGTGGATGGCCTCCACACAGGCTGCGGTGGTCTGCTGCAGTTCAGCTTTCTCGCTAGAAGCGGGCGGGGGGAGCAGCTTGCCAATGCGCACCGTGATGGGGCAAAACAAGCGCGGCCAGCGGGATCCCTTGGGCAGCACCTTCTCAGTGCCCCAGAGGGCCACAGGGAGCAGAGGCGTTTGAGTGCGCGCGGCCACTAAGGCTGCCCCCAAGTGGGGGTGGGGGATGCGGCCATCAGGGGTGCGGGTGCCGCTGAGAAAGATCCCTACCGCCCACCCCTGGACTAAGGCCACTTCGGTTGCCCGCAGGGCACTGCGATCTGCCCCTCCTCTTTTCACGGGATAGGCTCCGTAGAGCCGAATCACCTGTTTCAGCACAGGCACCTGAAATAGTTCTTCCTTGGCCATAAAGGCTACAGGGCGGCGTACTGCGTTGGCAACCAGCGGCGGATCCAGGTAGCTAGCATGGTTGCTGACGATGATCAGGGATCCCTGGCGAGGCACATTTTCCTGCCCATACGTGCGGCCAAAATAGAGTCCCCGAAACAGCGGGTTGACCACTAGCCACTTGAGCAGCCAGTAGGCCAACCAATCCTGGCGGCGATAGCCCATCGCAAAGCTCGAGATTCTCTAGGTTGGCAACAGCTCCCTCTTCGAGTGTAAGGGAGGATCCCTGGAGACTCGGGAGACAGGTTTGCCGACGGTGAGGGGAAACGCTTTTAGTTCTCCAGATCGAGATCGGGATCCTCGCCCAGAGCCCGCAGCCTTGCTGCCAGCCGCTCAGCTCTTTGCCGCTCCAACTCGGCCCGTTCATCGCCAGTCAGCAGCAACTGCCCTTGGGCGTCGCACCAGCGCAGCCAGCGGGCTTGTTTCCCCTCAAAAACTCCGTCCCACAGCTTTAGGCCCAGCTCCACCTGTTCCAGCCAGGTTTCGGCCATTTCCACGTAGTGGCGGCCCCGCAGCTCAAAAATGCGCAGCTCCTCCGGCCCCAGCTCGTGGTTGGGATCAAAAACCGCGTAGTAGCTGACCCGCATCTGCTCGTAGCGGCTGAACTTTCCCCCTAGCTCGTCGCCTTCGCGGTTGGAGACAATCTCAATCACCACATCAGGCGGCTTGTCAAATTGCCAGAGGAGGTAGCAGCGGTTCTGCTTTTCCCACCACTGCTCTGGCACCGTAACATCTAGACTGAGAAAAACATCCGGCACAATTGGGGGTCGGCTGGGGCTCGTGTAGATCCCAACGTTGGCCGCTGCTAAGAAGGTTCTGTTGCGCAGAGAGCTGTAGAGCGAGCTGGTTAGAAGGCGCTGCTGCTTCTCCGAGGCAAAGTTATCCACCGGGGTGTTGTCCTCAGTTACAAGATGGGCGACGTCGGGAACCAAAAGCTCCGTGTCCATAGGTAGAGGCAGTTAGAGGTGTTCCCATCATAGCTATCCCCCTCCCTAGAGACAGAGACAGGCTACAAGAGGATGGATCAGTTGAGCTGTGACGTGTTGGTCATTGGCTGCGGGGTGGTGGGCTGTGCCATCGCCTATGAGCTAGCGGCAGCAGGGCTGTCAGTCATTGGGGTAGATGCTAGGGATCCTGCCTCGGGCGCTACCGGCGCGTCGTTGGGGGTGTTGATGGGAGTCTGTAGCCGCCAACCCAGCGGAGAGGGGGTGCAGTTGCGCCTAAAAAGCCTGGAGCAGTTTGATCCCCTGATTGCCCGGCTGGAAGCGGACTTGGGCCGGAGTTTGCCTGTCAATCGGCGTGGCATTCTGCGCCTCCTCCAAGAGGAAGAGGTAGCAGCTTGGCAGGAAACCTTGGCAGCTCGTCAACAGGCGGGCTATTGCCTTCAGTGGCTGAGTCCGGCGGAGGTGAGATCCCTGCAGCCTGGCCTACGGAGCAACCTAGCAGGGGCTATCTACTCTCCCCAGGATCGCCAAATCCAGCCCAAGCTCCTCACCCAGGCCCTCCTGGAGGCAGCTCAACGCCGAGGAGCCCGCTTTTTTTTCCACCAGCCGGTTCACAGCTTTCAGCGCAGCCCGGATCCTCCCTTTCGCCTAGCGGCGGTTCGCACGCCCTCCCTCACCTTTACAGCAGGGCACGTTGTCCTTGCCGCCGGTCTGGGCAGTTCCGATCTGGCCAAGGAGCTGGGCTTGCAAATGCCGCTACAACCTGTTAAGGGCCAGGCCCTGCGGATTCAAGCCCCTGGGATCCCGCTGGGGCCAGTGGTTACCGATGGGGATCTCAACTTGGTTCCCCTGGGCGATGGCTCCCTATGGGTGGGAGCAACAGTGGAGTTTCAGGCCCCCCACCCCGAGCCAACCCTGCTGGCTCTTCAGGAGTTGCTGACCCGCGCCATCCAGCTTTGCCCGGCCTTGGCGGAGGCGAGGCTACTGGAGCACTGGGCTGGCCAGCGACCGCGACCGCTGGGGCAGCGCGCCCCTATCCTAGGGCCGGTTTACGGCTATGCAAATCTTCTTGTTGCCACCGGTCACTATCGCAATGGGATCTTGCTGGCTCCTATTAGCGCTGCCATCCTGCGAGACTTGGTCCTGGAGGGCAAAACAGACTTGGGCAACCTCAGCGCCTTTGCCCCTCGTGAAAAGGTCGGGGGGGCGGAGGGCTAGCGACGCTACAGGCAGCTTTTGTCTATGGCTTTGCAGCGGCCTTGGCAAAATAGGGTCGTTTCTGCTGCCAGCGCCAGGCAGTTTGAAGGATCTCGGCCAAGGTGGTGTAGCGAGGCTGCCAGTTGAGGTCGCGAGCAATAGCCGTGGTGTCGCTCACCAGCCGCGGCGGATCGCCAGGACGACGCGCCCCCACCTGCACTGGGATCTGTTTGCCGGTCACTGCCTCAGCGGTGGCAATCACTTCCCGCACAGAAAAGCCTTGGCCATTGCCCAAGTTATAGGCTAGTTGCAGGGGCTTGCCAGCCACCAGCGCCTCTAGGGCCAACACATGAGCTTGCGCCAGGTCAGCAACATGGATGAAGTCACGGATGCAGGTGCCGTCGGGGGTATCGTAGTCATCCCCAAAAATGGTTAGGTGAGGGCGCTGGCCAGCGGCAACTTCTAGGGCTAGGGGGATGAGGTGGGTTTCCGGGTCATGGGCCTCGCCAATTTCGCCGTCAGGATCGGCGCCAGCAGCATTGAAGTAGCGCAGGCTCACAGACTGGATCCCGTAGGCAAGCTGAAAGTCCCGCAGCATCTGCTCCACCATGAGTTTGCTCTGGCCGTAGGGGTTGATGGGGCGCTGCGGGTGGGTTTCCGGGATGGGGATCTGCTCCGGCAGGCCGTAGGTGGCACAGGTGCTGGAGAACACCAGGTAGGGGATCCCGTGATCCCGCATGGCTTCTAGTAGAGTCAGGGATCCGGCTACGTTGTTGCGGTAGTACTTACCGGGCTCCTTGACCGACTCGCCCACGTAGGCGTAGGCGGCAAAGTGAATCACCCCTTCAGGGCGGTACTGGCGGATAACCTGATCCAGCCGCTGGCGGTCGGCAATGTCGCCAATGGCCAAAGGCCCCCAGCGAACAGCCCAAGGGTGGCCGTAAACCAGGTTGTCGTAGGCAATGGGCAGGTGGCCGTGGGCCGCCAGGGCTTTGCAGGTGTGGCTGCCAATATAGCCCGCGCCGCCTGTAACCAGAAGCCGCATAGGCCAGAGCAGAAGGCAGTTTCCGTCCAGAATACAGCCATTCTTGCCAACCTTGGCAATTCCCCGGCCTATTCCAGGAGCTGCTGCAAATCCAGATGAGGCCGCCAGGCCTCTGCCAGACGATCCAGCAGTTCTTCCCGTTGCTGGGCGTAGTGGCCGTCCACCTCCGGCAAGGGATCCCAGCCTTTTTGCCGGCGCAGCCAGTTGAGCCAGTGGCGCCGCCAACGGTGGTTGTCAAAGAGACCGTGCAGATAGCTGCCCCAGATGCGGCCGGTGGGATCCCGCCAGCCCAGGTTTTCCTGCTCGAAGATTGGCAGGCAGCCAGAGGAATCGGCCTGGGTGGATCCCTGATGAATTTCGTACCCCTGGATGGGGGCAGGGGCGGGCCATCGGCTCTGCGTCTGCACCTGCCGGGTAATCTTCGTGGGCTGCAACACAGTGCTCAGCGGCAACAAGCCCAGCCCTGGGTAGGTGCCGGCGATCCCCTCCAGGCCATCAGGATCGGTGATGGTTTGCCCCAACATCTGCAGCCCGCCGCAGATGCCAACAAGGTGGCCGCAATAGTGGCGCAGTTGGTCAGCCAGGCCAGTCTTTTGCAACGCCAACAGATCCTGGAGGGTAGTCTTGCTGCCGGGCAGGATGACCGCATCGGGGGATCCCAGGCTCTGGCCAGGGGCAACCCAGCGCAGATGGACGCTAGGCTCCGCCAGCAAGGGGTCGAAGTCGGAGAAATTGGCTACCCGCGGCAGGCGAACCACCGCGATCTCCAAACAGTCCTTCCCCAAGGCGCGGCGCCGGGGGCGGCGATCTTCCCAGAGTTGGGGACCAGCCTCAAGGCCCAGCGAGTCTTCCTGGGGCAGCACCCAGTCCAGCCAGGGCAGAACTCCAACCACCGGGATCCCGGTGTAGTTCTCCAACCAATCAAGACCAGGCTGCAGCAGCTCCCGCACGCCGCGAAACTTGTTGATGACAATGCCGCGGATTAGGGCCCGCTCTGCCGGCTCCAGCAATTGCAGCGTGCCCACCACATGGGCCAGCGCCCCGCCCCGGTCAATGTCGGCCACTAGCCAAGTAGGGGATCCCAGATGCAAAGCTACCCGCATGTTGGCCAGATCCCGCTGCTTGAGGTTGACCTCCGCCGGGCTGCCCGCCCCCTCGCAGATAATCCACTCGTACTGCTGCTGCAGGCGGGCTAGGGCTGTTTTCACTGCCTCCCAGGCAGGCGCAAACCAGCGCTCGTAGTACTCCCTGGCACGGCAGGTGCCCACCGCCACGCCATTCAAGACAACCTGGGAGGTCAGGTTGCCCTGGGGCTTGAGCAAAATCGGGTTCATTTCCACCGCCGGCGGGATCCCGGCGGCCCAAGCCTGCAGAGCCTGCGCGTAGGCAATCTCGTGGCCCTCAGGAGTGACATAGGCATTAAGCGACATGTTTTGAGCCTTGAAGGGGGCAACCCTTTTCCCCGCCTTTTTGAGGAGGCGACAGAGGGCAGCTACCAAAAGGGTTTTACCCACATGGGAAGAAGTCCCCACCACCATTAAGGATCGGCAGGCGCCGTTCATTGGGATCCCTTTCCCTCACTTGCGGTCGGCGAATTCCTCTTCCGCAGCAAAAGCCCTTGCCCCCCCTCTACCCCCTAAGGGCAGAAAGTCTTCTTCTTGTTTTTGGAGGACTGGGGCAGATGGATTCGAACCACCGAATGGCGGGACCAAAACCCGCTGCCTTACCGCTTGGCGATGCCCCAATTTGCCTTGCTTAGCTAGCTCAACCAATATAGCGAGGCGGCTTTGGATCTGTCAACGGTTGTCCTGCCCTCCTGGGTTGGGGGGAAGCGGCCTCTCCTTACCCGGGCCAGCGTTGCCCTCAAAAGGGTTGGGCAGGTGGGGGATGCGGGCCACTTCGAAGAAGTAGGCACGGATTTCCGGCCCAAAGTAGATGACATCTCCACTTCTTAGGTAGTGGGTAGCCACGCGGCTGCCGTTGACAAATACGCCGTTGGTGCTAGAGCGCCCCTGGCGGTTGCCGTCAACGAGGCAATAGGTAAACCCTGTGCGGTTGGAGCGGGTGGGCACTCTCACCAAATAGGCGTGGCGGCGGGAGACGAAACGATTGACAATCTGGATGGAATTGGAGGAATCTCGACCGATGGTGTAGATATCCCCCCGCAGGATATAGCTGCAGGGCCGCACAGGATGACAAATGCAAAGGGTGAACTCCGGATAGGACAGGGGCTGCTCGGGAACTTGATCGAACAGCTCTTCCGGCAGTTCAAACTCCTGAGGAGTGGACGGCTGCGCTCCGCCCACTGCCGTGGTTGCGGTAAAAAACGCAGTAAAGAAGTTGCTGTGGCTAGACGGCAATGGCTTTCCCCCCTCCACGCTTAAGCAGGCTCCACTCAATCTAGGGTTAAAACCCGCACTTTGTAGCGCCTCCCGCCCCTCGTCGCTTGTTGGAAAACCCCTAGCTCCAGTGTACTATGGGCAACCTTGCAGATCCCTGCCTTCTCGAAAAACTTGGGAGGGGCTCAGAAGGGGCTCCCTTGGAGCGGCAAGCCTTGCCAGCAGACGGGCTATTCTGGGTAGCAGGGGTGTAGCCTGGAGGGGTGGATGTGACGGAAGCGCTGTTGCGTCGGTTGGATGTGGCTACAGAAGCGGCTCTGGAGGCGGCAGCGCTGCTGCGCGAGTATTTGGACAAAGCCCTGGCCATTGAGGAGAAACGTCCGGGGGACTTGGTAACGGCAGCGGATCGCGCCTCCGAGGAGCTCATCTTGAAGATCCTGAGGCGCCACTTCCCCGAAGACGTGATCTTGACGGAGGAATCCGGCCAGCAGGGATCTCCCGAAGGCACCTACGCCTGGATGGTTGATCCTCTGGATGGCACCACCAACTTTGCCCACGGCTATCCCTTTGCTGCCGTCTCTATCGGGTTGCTGGAGGGGCGGGAGCCGGTGCTAGGGGTGGTCTGCGACATCTTTCGCGGGGATCTCTTTCGCGCCGTCCAGGGGATGGGAGCCACCCGCAACCGCAAACCCATCCGCGTCTCCTCTACTACCGAACTCTCCCGCAGCCTCTTGGTAACTGGCTTTGCCTACGACCGCCGGGAAACCCCGGACAACAACTACGCTGAGTTCTGCCACTTCACCCACCTCACCCAAGGAGTGCGGCGAGGCGGATCGGCTGCCCTGGATTTGGCCTATGTGGCCACCGGCCAGCTGGACGGCTATTGGGAGCGGGGCCTCTCCCCCTGGGACATTGCCGCTGGGATTGTCTTGGTGCGGGAAGCCGGCGGTAAGGTTACCGCCTACGATGGCAGCCCGGTGGATGTATACAGTGGCCGCCTGCTGGCCAGTAATGGCTGGTTACACGCCGCTCTGCAAGAAGAACTGGCCCAGGTCAGCCCCCTGCCCGTCTCCTTTCCCATGCGACGGGATCGCCAGCCCGGGGAACGAAGCAGCTAAAGTTAAAGAAAAGTTAAGATGCGGGCAAAAATTGGGTAAGCTTTACGCAAAGGCGGGGGGTCATGGGGCTTTTGCAGGGCAAGGAAGGCAACCTAGCTGGGAAAAAATTCCGGGGTTGGGGTTGGGCACTGGGGTTTGGCCTGGCGCTTCTCTTGGGGATCCCGGCCTACCCTCAGCCTGCCCAAGAGCCAGCCCCGGCCGCTCCCGTGGGCGAGCGAGCCCAGCCCCCCGACTCCCGTTGGGCCCAAATTCGGAGGCGGGGCCGTCTGCGGGTGGGGTTGGATCCTAGCTTAGGCCCAGCTTACCTCTACACCGACCCGGAGCAGCAAACCTACGCCGGCTTTGAGTGGGAGATCCTCGAGGCAATTGCCCAGACGCTGAAGGTACGGCTTGAGCCCGTCTACGTGGCTTGGGGTCAGCAGTTGACGGCCTTGCAGGCGGATGAGGTGGATCTCATCTGGGGAGCGCGGGAAGGCCTGGGCCTGGATCCGCAGCAATTTCTTGCCACCCAGCCCTACTACCTCAGCCCGCAGCGCTTGGTGGTACGGGATCCGGGGCCAGGGGAAGCTCCCATTGAGGCGCTGTCGCAATTATTTGGCCGCAAAGTGGGCATTGTAGTTAACAGTACGGGAGCAGCGCTGTTGGAAGCCTACAACGAGAGGCGGGGCAACCCTATTCGGCTCTTTGCCACCAGTAACCCGGAGCGCCTGTTTGCTCAGCTCCAGGCTGGCCAGTTGGATGCCGTGCTTGTCGATCAGCCCGTTGCCGCCCTCCACCTGCGCCAGGCGGGATCCCGGCTGCGCCTAGTGGGGCCGCCCCTCTTTCCCATTCCTTTGGTGGGCGTGGTATCCTCGCAGCATCCTTCCCTGAAGGAAGCCCTGGATGAAGCAATCGCGATCCTGACCGAGAACGGAACCCTGCAACGCATCTTGGAGAAGTGGCAACTATGGGATCCCACTCTGATGTCCCCCGCCTCAGCCGAGGGCTAGCTCGCTACGAAACCGATCACTTCGCCATCTTGGGTGTGCCCCTCACTGCCGACTCCAAGAGGATCCGGCGCGGCTACCTGCAGGCGGCCAAGGCCCTGCACCCGGATCGCTTTGTCGGGGATCCAGAAGGGGCAGAGCGGGCCAATCTCCTTTTTGCCAAGCTGGTCAACCCAGCCAATGAGGTGCTGAGCAAGGAGCGGGAGCGGTCGGAATACGAGGCCCTCCTCAAGCTGTGCATCCAACGGCTACTGGAGTCGCCACCTGCAGATCTCTGGCCTACGGGAGAGACAGTCAAAGGTTTGGCCGAGTCTCCCAACTGGCAGGAAGAATACGTCCGGCGAGTGGAGAAGCTGGCCCAAGAGCAATACAGCTCCCTGGCCACCCTGCTGGAGAAAACCGAGCAACTGAGCGAGCTCAACCTGGCCTATCTGCTGCTCAAAGCCGGCTACAAGGGAATCCCGACTCCTGCCGCCAAAACCACGCCCCCGACTGGGATCCCAACCCCTTCCCCCAGCCGCACCCCCTTGGGTGGGATCGCAGCCAGCTCCCCGGTCCCGCCCACCCCGCCCCCAACTCCCCAACTCAACCCTGCCGAGACCCGCTTCCTGCAGGCGCTGGACATGATTGAGCGCAAGCAGTACCGGGTTGCCATCCAGTATTTAAACTTTGCCATCAGCGCCCAGCCCAACGTGGCCCGCTACTACCTGCACCGGGGCATTGCCCACTTGAAGCAAGGCAACGCCGGTATGGCCAAAGCCGACTTCCTACAGGCCAGCCGCCTCGAGCCGGGCAACGCCGAGTTGATGGCGGAGGTGCGCCGCTGGCTACAGCAGGTCACCACCCAGCCGCCGGTTCCTGTCCCTGCTGCCAGCCGCCAGACCTCCCAGGCCCAGAAAGTGGTGCCACCGCCGCGCAAAGAGGATAGCAGCGGCTTCTGGAGCCGCCTCTTCGGCAGGAAAAAGTAGGTCCAACTTCCCTAGGAAGCGCCCCCCAGCAGCAGCAGCGTGACCAGGGATCCCGTATTCCAGAGGCTGTGCAGCAGGATGGGGGCCAACAGGTTGCGGCTGTGGCTGTACACCACCCCCAGCACTATCCCCAGCGTGGTCAAAGGCAGCAGATCGGAAAGGTTGAGGTGGGCAAGGGCAAAGGTGAAGGCACTGAGCAAGAGGGCACCCCCCATTGGCAAGTAGCGGCTTAGCGTAGGCAGCCAAAAACCCCGGAACAGTATCTCCTCAAAAACAGGGGCACAGACAGACACCACGGCCAAAAACAGCAAGCGTGCCCCCCAGCCGTGGCTCTCTAGTAGCAGCGGCAAAATGGGGTTGCCACCCCCCGCCTGCGGCAGCAGCAACTGCGACAGCGCCGCTGCCAGCACCACCAAAGGCAGGGCCGCCCAGTAGCCGCCCAGGCCCCAGAGCGGCCAAGGGCCCCACAGCCGCACCTGCAACACCCTCTGCCAGCCGGGATAGAGCCGGAGAAGCCGGTACACCAGCGCCACTCCCAGCAGAGCGCCCGAATTGTAGGTGAGAAACAGGGTTACCGCCTGATGCCAAGGGCTGAGCTGTTGCGCCCCCAAACCCAGCAGGACCGTGTAAAGGCGAGGCACCAGGGTATTGAGGAGAATGAACCCCAAAAACCAGCCGGTCAGCACCGCTTGCGCCCCGATCCCTGGCCAAGGCACCTCCCAGGCCGGGCCGAGGAGGGGACGCTGGTGCCAGAAGCTCCAGCCCAGCCAGCCCAACAAGAGTACCAGCCCCAGCAGCGACCCCAGCAGCGGGATCCCGCCCACCACCGCTAGCCGAAACAGGGCTGCCAAGGCCAACTTTTCCTGCTCCTGGTTGAGGGCATTGAGGCTGTCGCTGCGCTGTTGTAGCCGGTAGAGCTGCTGCAAGGCCACCGCCTCAAACCAGCCGTCCAGGTGGTTGCGGATGTGCACCTCGGCCTCGGGCAAAATGCGCCGCGGTGTTCCCCACAGCCCCTGTAAGACCTGCGCCACCCCTTTTTGGCCGGATTCCAACTCCATCGGACGGCTGGGATCGATCACCTGCTGCCACTGCTGCTGGGCCGCCTCCAGATCCTCCTGGTAAGCGTAGAGCAAGCCCAGGCGCAGCCATAGCCCATCCAGCTCTGCCTGCAGATCCTGAATAGCAGCCAGGAGGGCGGGATCCCCTGCTTCTTGGGTTGCGGACGGCCCCGCCGCCTCGGAAAGGCTGGCCAGTTCGGGTGTGCCCACCTCTGGAGCCCCGGCCGTTTCCAGCCCCGCCATGCGCTTGAGGCGCTGGAGGCGTTCGGCGTAGTTGTCAGCCACCTGCCGGTAGCGATGGCTGGCTACCTTGAACACCTCCTGACCCAGCAGAGCTCGGGCCAGATCCTGATAGCGGGGATCATCAAGGGTGCGGGCAGCCTGCAGAGCCAGGTTGGTCTGCAACAGATCTAACTTCGTTTGCGGTGGCGGCTGGAACCAACTGCTGGCAAGCGAAAGCCCAACAATGCCCAGAGCCAGCAAGCTGAGCAGGTTGAGGATCCCCCGGCGAACAGCAAGCCAAGCGGAAAAGGGATCGACAGAGGCCGTGGCTTCAGAAGGAGACATGGCAGCAACAGAGGCAACTCCAGCGGGTTATATCCTAGCTTCTATTGGCTTTAGCAGGAGGGCTCAGCGGCGCTCTAGCCAATACCGGTAGATGGGCAGCCCCAACTGCAGGCATTGCCACTCCCGCTCGGTAGGAATGCCAAAGGGGTTGTCCTCGATGGGCCCTTGATGGGGATTCCAAAACTGCGGATGCTCTAGGAAGCGGGCAACCATCTCCTCAGCAACTTCCTGCACGTCCGACTGCAAAAAAACAGGGCTGCCCGGTTGCAGCAGCAGCGCCAGATCTGCCACCAGTTGCGGCTGGACAATCCGCCGCTTGTGGTGACGCTTTTTAAACCAGGGATCCGGAAAGAGGATGGTCACACGGCTGAGATCGCCAGGGGCAAACAGAGACCTTAGGGAAACATTGACGTTGGCAAAGAGAAAGTAGACGTTGTCCAGTCCCAGCTCCTCACGCCAAGCATTGGCCCGCTCCACCAGCGGCTGCCGAATTTCTACCCCCAAAAAGTTCCAGTCCGGCTGTTCCTGGGCCAAGCGCAGTAGAAAGCGTCCGCTCCCGCTGCCGATATCCAAGTGAAAGGGTTGCCCCAGCCGCCGATATACCCGTTCCCAGTGGGGTGGAGCGGCGGGCTGTTGGTACTGGGCCTGCAGGGGGTTGACGTGTTGCCGCAGCCGCTGGCCAAGCCCTTTTTGCAACGGGAGGTCAGCCCAGGGTGGAGAAGAAGAGCTCTTCTCCGCTTGACTTTTAAGACTTCGCTGTTGCACTTCTGGGGTCATCAGCCACCTCCTGCTGCCAGCTTCGGTCCTTGCAGAGGGGATCCCAAAACCCTCCCCCCACGCGGGAAAGGGTAACAACCGTTGCGCAGAGCTCAGCTACCACTGGAGGCTGTCGATGACCTGCCGCAGGATCTGGGCCGAGCGGTGCAGTTGCTGCTGCTCGCTCTCGGTAAGGGCCATGACTAGCGTCCGCTCCACCCCTTGCCGTCCGACCACCCTGGGCAAGCTAAGGCAGACCTCCGGCAGACCGTATTCCCCCTGGGTGAGGCTGCTCACGGTTAAAACCCGCCGCTGATCCCGCACCAGGGCCTGGACAATCTGGGCTACCCCTAGGCCAATGGCGTAGCTTGTGGCCCCTTTGCGGCGGATGATCTCATAGGCGGCATTGCGCACCTGCTCGAAGATATCGCCCAAATGGGCGGGATCCCACTCCGGCAAGATCTGGCCAATCGGCGTGCCGGCAATGTTGACCTTGCTCCAGACGGCCACCTCGCTATCCCCATGTTCGCCGATGATGTAGGCGTGTAGGCTGCGCGGATCCACCCCCAGCCGCTGGGCCAAAAGGTAGCGGAAGCGGGCCGTATCCAAAATCGTTCCTGACCCAATCACCTGCCCCGCCGGCAGCCCCGACAACTTTAGAGAAACATAGGTCATGACATCGACGGGGTTGCTCACCACCAAGAAAATGGCACTGGGGCAGTGCTCCCTCAGGGCCGGGATCAGGCTTTTGAAGATCTCAACGTTGCGGTGAGCCAAATCCAAGCGGGTTTCCCCAGGCCGCTGCTTGGCCCCTGCCGTTAAAATCACCACGTCGGACCCGGCGCAGTCGGCCAGCTCCCCTGCCCAGATCCGCGTCGGCTCGACAAAAGGGATCCCATGCACCAGATCCATCACTTCGCCTTCCAGCTTGGCGCGGTCGATATCGTAAAGAACCAGCTCGTCTAGCGTGTTCTGGATAACCATGGCGTAGGCACAGGCCATGCCCACTTGCCCGGCGCCGATGATAGCTCCCTTCAAAAGGCGACGAGAATCCCGCTGCTCCCTCTGCCGCTGAGGGGGCGAGGGGGGTTGGTGCCCAGAAACCGTCATGGCTTAACCTCTTCTTTTGCTCTCCAGCTTAAACCCGCCTTGCTCCTTGGCAGGGGTGCCCTAGCTGGGCTCGGCAAAACCCCGCAGCAGCTGGGCAGATTCCGCCTCACTCAGGCCCTTGGCCTGCAGCAGTACCCCAAAGCTTCCTAGCCCTAGCGGATCAAGCAGGGCCTGGAGGGCAAAGCGCCGCCGCAACACCTGCCCCACCTCCTCTGCCCCCTCTTGGCTAAGGGCGGCCAGGCGTTCCGCCAGCCCCAGGTTTACTAGAAAACAGCTTTGCTGCGTGAAGCCTAGCCGCTTTAGCCCTAGAGATTCCCCTACCTGTTCCAGAGTGGTAAAGTCCACATGGGCAGTGAGGTCTTGGCACCCCACCCAACCATAGGGATCCGCAGAAGTGCCGTGGCGGCGGTAAGCCAGGAGCGTGCCCTGGGAACGCTGGGGACTGTAGTAGCGCTGGGCAGGGTAGCCGTAATCGATAGTCAGCACGTAGCCCCGCCTCAGCTTGCGGGCCAGGAGCTGCAGCCACTCCACAGCCTTGAGATTGACCTCAGTTTGGTAGCCAGAGGGGTAGGTGGTAATTGCAATCCCCAGCCGGGCAAAGTACGCTTCCAGAGCAGGTGTCGAGGGATCCCCCAGCACCTCTTGAAACCTTCCCTCTGCCCAATCCACGTAGATTTCCCGTAAAGACCCCCCCTGCACCTGCACTCGGTGGACGGGGAAGGCGTCCACCAGCTCATTGGAGAAGAAACAGCCAGTTACCGCCTCCTCGGGGATCTCCTCCCACGTGAGCCAGCGCACCTTTTCCCCAAAGCCAGCCAGGCGCTCCTGCTGTAGCCGCCGCAAAGAGGCAGAGCGCTCCAGGATCCCGTACTCTAGAGCCTGCCACAACGCAGGGTAAGCTGAGCGCACGTAGGTTAGCCAATCTTCAGCCAGGCAACCGCTGCCCGCTCCCATCTCAATCACCGCAAAAGGAGAAGGGGATCCCAGGACTTGCCAGAATTGGCAGATTTGCTCAGCCAACAGGTGAGCAAAGTCCGGCGCCAGCTGGGGAGCAGTCAGGTAGTCAGGGCCAATCGGGTAGTCCCGCTCGTAGTAGCCCAGCCCTGGCTCATAGAGGGCCCACTCCATGAACTGGGCAAAAGTTACTGGCCCCTGGGCACGAATGCGGCTGGCGATGAGATCGCGCAGTGGCTGGTTAGTCTGAAGGTGCAGCAAAGACAAGCCTAAGGGCTAGGGTAGAGACAAACTCACTGCTTCAAGGGGCGACGCCAGTTTTGGCGAAACTGACGGTTAGTTAAGAGCAGCACCGGCCAAAGAGCTGAGACTAGCCATTTTCCAGATCCCGAATAGATACGGTCTGCCTTGCGGACCGAGTACCAAACACCCCCCGCATAGATTGCCAAGAGCAAAAAAGGCCACATCTTCCGCTCATCCTGCAAACGCCGGCCAGGTGGTTGAGGGATCCCCTTCAGTAGGCATCCTGCAACTCATAAAAGTCGGGCGTAATGTAGTCTTTGCGCAGTGGCCAGCCAATCCAGTCTTCTGGCATCAGGATCCGCTTTAGGTTGGGGTGACCCTCAAAAATAATACCGTACATGTCGTAAGTCTCACGCTCCTGCCAGTCAGCCGACTTCCAGATCCAGTACACCGAAGGCACCCGCGGGTTGTCGCGGGGCAGCTTGACCTGGAGGCGCACCTCTGGCGGGCGATCAGCTCCGTCGGTCAGCTTAACTAAGTGGTAAAGGCTAACCAGCGGCTGGCCCGCCCCTAGGTCATAGCCGCACTGGCAGGCAAGATAGTTAAAGCCATAGGCGTAGAGAGCGGTACACACCGGCAGGAGAAAGTCCCGCTCCACTTCCAAAAGCTCTACTCCAGCAGCATCTCTACCCAGATACTGGTGGTCGAAGCCGTTTTCGGCCAGAAACTGGGAAACTGGGCCCCGCTCTCCTCTCACCAAAGACTCTGCTGCTTCAGGGCCAGAAGAGGGAGTTGCCGGTGTCTGGGGGTCGGTCATCTCACACCCCTCCTTGCAAAGCTTTGAGCTGTTGCTCTACCCGCTTGAAGTCAGCCGTCTGCAAGGCCGGCGGCACCGGCAGGCCGATGGCGGCAGCTAGCTCTGGCGGCGGGGCTTGGCGGGATTCGCTCTCTAGGTACTTGCCAGTAATGATCTCGGGCACAGGTTTGAGGTTGTGCTTGACGGTGTAGTAGCGGTGGGTTTGCTGTAGACGGCCCCGCTCCCGCATGTCTTCGGCAGCAATCTTCTTGCGCAGCTTCACAATGGCGTCCATGATTGCCTCGGGGCGAGGTGGGCAGCCAGGAATGTACACATCCACGGGGATAAGCTTATCCACCCCTCGCACGGCGGTGTAGGAATCCGAGCTAAACATGCCGCCGCTGATGGTGCAGGCTCCCATGGCAATTACGTACTTGGGCTCGGGCATCTGCTGGTAGAGCTTCACCAGCGCCGGCGCCATCTTCATGGTTACTGTTCCAGCGGTAATGAGCAAATCAGCGGTGCGCGGCGACGTCCGAGGCAATAGGCCAAAGCGGTCGAAATCAAAGCGGGATCCCAGCATTGCCGCAAACTCAATAAAGCAGCAGGCAGTGCCATAGAGCAGCGGCCAGAGGCTGGACATCTTGGCCCAGTTGTACAGGTCGTTGACGGTTGTGAGAATAACGTTGTTGGAAAGATCGGTAGTAACTTGCGGAGGAGAGGTCGGAAACAGGACTTCAGGCTCTCTAGAGGTCATGACCATTCCAGCGCTCCTTTTCTCCAAGCGTATACAAGAGCCACCACAAGGATGGCAATGAAAATTAAGGCCTCTACAAATGCCAGCAGCCCCAAGCGGTGAAAGGCTACTGCCCAAGGATAGAGGAATACAGTTTCCACATCGAAAATGACGAAGGCCAGCGCAAACATGTAGTAGCGGATGTTGAACTGGATCCAGGCCTGCCCAAACGGCTCCATCCCTGACTCATAGGTGCTGCTCCGCAGGTATCCCCGCCGCTTGGGAGACAGGAGTGCCGAGGCTCCTAGAGCCAAAGCTGGCAGCAGCGCGCAGACAATTAGGAAAGCCAGCAGGTACTCGTAGCCGGATAAGACAAACACGACGCCAGACTGCCTCAGCTGCTCAACATTTAGATACGTTTTCAGTATAGAGCCACTCAGCGGTCTCTTGGTGCCGGCGGATCTTCAGTTCTGTTGATGGTCTGGATTGCGCGACCAGCGTTTCTCTAGCCAGCTCCACACGCCGCTTAGTAGAGCACTGGCTACCAGAAGCCCCAGCAGCGGCTGGAACAGGGGCAGCCACAGCTGCAGCCAAAGCTTGTAGCCCAGGAGGATCCCAAAGAAGGCTGCTATTACTGAGAAGACAAACCAGACAAAACCGGCAAACATCAAAAGGGCCAGGGCAATGAGAAAAGAGTCCAACCAGCGCTTCCAGCTAGAGACCTTCATGGAGAGATGCAGCTAAAACAGGCCAAGTCTTTCAAATCCTAGCTCTACTGCCCAGATCCCTGCTTGCTAGGACCCATTGCGGTCATGAAGGCCCTACCAGCTTCCCCTCAGGCTTTGCTGCCGATGGCGCTAGGCCGTCTCTCATTTTTCTTGGCAAGCGGCTAGGATCAAGCTACACCGCGTCCCTCCAACAACTCCCTGCAATGCCTCCTCCCTGGCAACGCACAACGGTTTTTCTCAACCTCTTGGGGGGGCTTCTCCTCATCGGCAGTGGTATTGCGGTTGGGATGGTGCTTCCCCTCGAGGCTCAACTTCAGCCCCCGGCTGAGATCAACCCCTTTTCTCCCCCAATCCTGCCCACCCTGCCCCCACTTCAGGCCAGTTCCCCCCTGGCAAGCCCAACACCTCCTGCAGAGCCAGGGGAAAATCGCGGGAGCTCCGCGGACCTGGAAGCAGAGCTACGGGAAGTTCGTCAGCAGGTGATCCAGCTTTTGGTTCGAATTGAAGAGTTGGAGGCACAACTGCAGCAGCTGTCTTCCCTAAGAGCCGCTCCGGTGCTGCAGCAGGAGTCTTCTACTGCTGCTGAGGTTACCCCTGGGGAAGCAGAGGTCCCCCTTCCTACCACTTTTCAGGTGGGAACCCGCACCATTAGCTTGCCAGGGGATCTGCTCTTTGATTTTGACAAGGCTGAGATTCGGCCGGAGGCGGCTTCTCTGCTGGCGGAAGTGGCCAAATTGCTCCAGGAAATGCCCGGTGCCCGCGTCCAAGTCAACGGCCACACCGACAACATTGGCTCCTTGAACTACAACCTCGATCTTTCCCTGCGCCGCGCCAACGCTGTCAAAGACTATTTGATGAACCTACTGCCGAAAGACCACCCCATTCATTGGACAACCTCTGGCTTTGGCCCCACCTTGCCTGTGGCCGACAACAACACGGAGGCTGGGCGCCAGCGGAACCGCCGCGTAGAGCTGGTGATTGCCCCCTAGCAGCAGATCCCTCAAAAGGGGTGGAAGACACCCCCAGGAAGGTAGGGTAGGAGGGTCTTGGTTAATCGGGTACAATCCCAGGGTAGGACATCCCGTGTCCACGGGTGGAGGGACTACAAAATCTTCTTCTGCGGCAGCATAGGTGCGTGTCACAATTGCGCTGGGCCATCCCTGCTGAGGGAGAGGCAGGCAATTTCCAGAGTTGGAGTGGGTGCAATTTGGGTGGGGCGGAGATTCAGTCGGAGGAAAAACGGGTCTTTGCGCTGAAGGTTGACACGACTTTGGATGCCCTAGGTGAAGTTTTGACCTGGTTTGAGTCCTTCCGCAACGCTGGTATTCCAGATCCCATCTGGTTAGAGTGCCAGTTGGCCTTGGCAGAAGGATTTACCAATGCCGTTCGCCATGCCCATCGCGCCCTGCCCGCCAGTACGCCCATCGATATTGAGTTGGTTCTGCTGCCCCAGGGACTAGAGCTGCGCATCTGGGATCAAGGGCAGGAGTTCGACTTGGAGGGCTTTGCCCAAAACCTGGCAGCCAACAGGCCCCCCAACGCCGAATCTGAGGGAGGACGGGGCATTTTGCTGATGAAAGCTCTCTCCACCCACCTGAGCTATACTCGCCAGGCCGATGGCCGCAATTGCCTGCTGATTAGCAGGCGCTTCGACGATCCCGGCTGCACTTCCCAGCAGGCCGTCTAAGCCAATAGGCCAGCACTCAACTGGCGAATGGCCGAGCTGGCCACGTCGCTGTAGCGCAGCTCGCCAGCCAGGATCTGACCCATGCGCCGGGTGGCTCCCGGTCGCTTGACGCCAACTTGGTAGCCTAGGCTAGGAAAGCGGTAGAACAGCGCCGCAATCCGCTTGGCCCAGCGCATCTCAGTGCCCCACTCCTGGTGCACACGGGCGGAGTAGTTGGCCAGGGCTTGGGGATCCCCTGCCAAGGCTTGGTCGATGGCCTGTGCCGCCAGCATACCGGTGAGGAGGGAGGGGCGGATCCCTTCGGCAGTAAACGGATCCACAACGCAGGCGGCATCTCCCACTAGGAGCGCATTTTGGCTGTGCAGGGGTTGATCTCCGTCCCAAAGGCAGATGGGATGGCCAAAGTGCTTGACCGATTTTAGGTCAATGCCAAAGTTGTAGGCATACTGACTGGCTATTTCCCGCAGGTTTTGTTTCTGGCCACCCCGAAAGGTGCCGGCCCCGATTGAGTAGCCGTCCGCCTTGGGGAAGTTCCAGATGTAACCATTGCTTACGCTGCCGAAGTCAAAGTGAGCAGCGGCAGTTGGCGGCTCTGGGGCAGCCACTTCCGCCTCCAGAGCAGCAGCCAGGCGGCACTGGCGACTGCGGAAACCCAGCCACTTTGCCATCAAGCCCTTGGCCCCATCCGCCCCAATCACATAGCGGCCCCAGACCGGCCCGGCAGGCGTCATCACCTGCCAGCGGTCACTCTGCCACTCAAGGCCAGCAGCGGCACAGCCCGCCCAGAGGGTGGCCCCTTGCTTCTGCGCCTGCTGGATCAGGTAGGAGTCGAAAACCTCCCGCCGCACCATCCACACCGGCTCTTTTAGATCCAGCTCGACAACCACCGGATCCCCCCCCCGCCAGGTGTAGCGAATTTGGTGAATCTTCAGCGAAATGGCGGGGCTAAAGTCAAAGTCAAACCAGGCTGCCACAGCAGGAGAGACACCGCCGCCACAGGGTTTGTAGCGGGGCAGGGGATCCTTTTCCAGGACCAGCACCGAGCGCCCCCGCTTGGCTAGGTGATAGGCGGCAGCTCCACCGGCAGGGCCAGCACCGACAATGACGCAGTCATACACATAGGACATGGCTCGACCTCCCTCCTGGGAAACGCCGCAGCGGGGAAAGGGGTGTTGCACTGGGATCCCTGGGTGGCTTTAGGCAGTGGGCGGATTTTCTGCCGGGTTGTTACAGCGATACACCTTAGCCCCCACACTGCGCAACTTTTCGTCAATGGCTTCGTAGCCGCGGTCAATGTAGTGGAGCCCGTAGATGGTGGAGCAGCCCTCAGCTGCCAGGCCAGCCAACACCAAGGCCGCCCCTGCCCGCAAATCCGTAGCCACCACCGGTGCTCCTGACAGAGACGGCACGCCCCGGACAATGGCCACCCGGTTCTTCAGCCGAATGTCCGCGCCCATGCGGTTGAGCTCAGGGATGTGGTGCATCCGGTTTTCAAACACTGTCTCCTCGATGGTGCAACTGCCCTCGCTCAAGGCAGCCAAAGCCATGATTGGCGCCTGCACATCGGTGGGAAAACCTGGGTAGGGCAGGGTCTGGATATCGGTTGCCTGGCAAATCCAGCCTGAGGTGAGTTGAGCCGGGGCAATGCGCAGCCGGTTGGAGCCCTCTTCCTCCACCCGCAACCCCATCTCCCGCAGCTTGGCAATCACCGCTCGCAGGTGATCCGGAATCACCGGCCCAACCGTGAGCTCAGAACGGGTAATGGCTCCGGCAATGAGGTAGGTACTGGCCTCGATGCGGTCAGGAATGACGGTGTACTCTGTGCCATGCAGACGCGGCACCCCCACCACCACAACTGTATTGGTGCCTACACCACGGATGCGAGCTCCCATCGCCTGACAAAAACGGGCCAAGTCTGCTACCTCTGGCTCTTGAGCGGCATTTTCAATCACCGTTTCTCCTTCGGCCAGCGTAGCAGCCATCATCAGGGTTTCGGTAGCACCAACGCTGGGATAGTCGAGGTAGATGCGGGTTCCCACCAGCTTGCGGGCATAGGCGTGGACTACACCGTGCTCAATCTGAACCGTTGCTCCCAACGCCTGCAAACCCCGCACGTGCAGATCCACCGGCCGAGAGCCAATGGCGCAACCGCCCGGCAGGGGCACCCTGGCCACTCCCAGCCGCGCCACCAACGGCCCAATGATAAGGAAACTGGCCCGTAGCTGGCTGACCAATTCATAGGGAGCCTGGCACGTCTTCAGGGAGCTGGCGTCGAGGTCAAGGATATTGCCGACATGGGACACCTTGACCCCTAGAGCAGTCAGGATCTGCCCCATACGTTCGATGTCTAGCAGGCGTGGCACGTTGTGAATTCGACAAGCAGCAGGGGCCAAAAGGGATCCGGCCATGAGAGCTAAAGCCGAGTTTTTCGATCCCCCAATGGGAATGTGGCCGCTCAGGGGCTGCTTGCCGACAATTTTGAGAACCGGCCCCCTCATCTCTGACGAGGTTGCCACACCCGTTGAGGCCGGCCACAGATTAGGCTCCAAGAACCCCGCTTGGCTAGGACAAGGGGATGCTTCGTTATCTCTCAATCTTCCTCCTCACCCAGAAAAGATAGGCAAGCCCTTCTCAGAAGAATACTCTGGGGATCGCAGCAGCGGCTAAACTCGCAGACCCAAACCAGGAGTGAGGAAGGAAGAGAAGTTCCCATAGCCCTTATCCTAGAGTGGCATTAGCTAGGCCACTTCCCCAAATGCGAGCTCTCAGCGCGGGCGGCTGGGTTTAAGCCAACGGGGGAAAGCGGTAGCATGGGTAGTGGTGAGAATCTCTTGCAAGAAAAACAGGAAGGAGATCCCTGATGACTGCAACTCACGTTTCTGCCGAAGAACTGTTTCGGGCTGCCTATGAAAATCGCTACACCTGGGATCCCGAGTTTCCAGGCTATAGCGCGGAGGTTACCTACTGGGATGGGAAGCGCACTTTTGTGGGGCAGGTGCGGGTGGGGGCAGACCTGAAAGCCACGGTGACGGGTGTGGAAGATGAAGAGGCCCGGAAAGCCATCCAAGAGCAAATGTGGGAGATTACTGTCCACCGGGTGCGCCGCAGCTTTGCTGAAGCCCACGGTCAAAACACGTTTCGCTACGGCCAAATCCTGCCGGATGGCTCAGTGGAGATCCTGGTGGGAGGTAAAGCTGAAGGGGATCGCTACCACGTGCGCGACAACCAAATTACCATGGTACACCGGCATATTCACGGCGTGGTGGTTACCATTCACACCTTCAGCAGCCATGACACCGGCGAAGGCTACCTCTCCCACCGCTATGACTCTGTCTACCACGACGCTAAGACCGGTGAGCAAAAGGGTGGGCGCAGCCAATTTGAAGATCTCTACACCAAAGTGGGCAAGTACTACCTCCTCTCGGAGCGGCGCATTCAAACAGAGACGGAAGCTGGCGTTGTCGAGAAGCGCTTTAGCTTCAGTAACTTTGCGTTGCTGGATGCCGGCGCCTAACTGGCCAAGCGACCACAAACTTTTTAATTTTTTTGTGGCAGCGACAACCTCCTTAGAAGAAGGAGGATTCTGGGCTATGCTTTGAGTGTTCCCCCCCGCCCTTTGCCATGGACAGGACGACGGTAAAACCCCATCCAGATTCCGAAGCCCCCAGTGAGGCTGCCAAGCTAATTCTCCGCCCGGCCCAGCTGGGGGATCTGGAGGCGGTGGAAGAGATTTTGGCGCAAGCCTTTGAGGAAGAGTACGGCAGCCGCTCGGTGGACATTCGTCGCCAACTGCGGCGGCTGCGCCAGTGGTACGGGCTCCTGAGAACCCTCAGCCTGTTTCCTAACCGCTTCCAGCACATGTTTACCGTGCATGTGGCGGAGCTGGAGGGCAAAATCCAGGGAGTCATTCAAGTGTCTCCTTTTAACCATTCCCGCAGCACCTGGCGAGTGGATCACATTGCGGTGGCGCCTTCCGCCCAGCGTCAGGGAATCGGGTCTAAGCTGCTCAGACATTGCATGGAGCACTTTCGCGAGGCCCGTACCTGGATCTTGGAGGTGAATATCCACAACAAGGGGGCGATAGCCCTCTACCGGCACAATGGCTTCCAGCCCCTGGCCCAGATTACCTACTGGTCAATTCCGCCTAAGATCCTGGCCGCCCTCAGCCAGCACGAGCCCAACCTGCCCAACCTAGTGCCGGTAACCAACCGGGATGCCTACGCCATCTACCAACTGGATACGGGATCTATGCCGGCCACCGTGCGCCAGGTGTACGACCGCGACGTGAGCGATTTTCGCACCAGCCCGCTGGATTGGCTCTTGGAGCAGGCCAAGTGCCTCATTAGCCAAACAGAACGGGTGGAGATGTGTGTCTATGAGCCCGAGCGGAGAACTGCCATTGGCTATTTCAACCTCAAGCTGGATCGGACGGGGCAGCAGCCGCATGTGGCCAAGCTCACGGTTCACCCTGCCTACACCTGGCTCTACCCCGAGCTCATGGCCAAGATGGCCCAACTCACCCAAGCCTATCCACCCCAGGCCTTGGCCTTGGCCTCCACCGATTACCAGCCGGAACGAGAGGAGTTCTTGCTCAAGCTGGGAGCCCAGGACGTGGAGCGAACCCTGTTGATGTCGCGCTCGGTGTGGCACAAGGTGCGGGAAGTCCGTTCCCCCTGGTATAGCGAGTATCTCAGCATAGTGCTCCAGAAATTGCCGGTGAAACAGCCGGTGCCAGAACGCTTTGAGGAGCTAGCGGGAGGCTGGCTGGAGCCTCCCTTTCCTTCTCTCCACCCAACTGCGCCGGATCCCAACGCCGGGCCGGGGTGCTCCAGGGATCCGCAATCGGAAGCGCCTCCCCCTCCCAGCTAAAGTTGCGGCTGGCACCTATGAAGCTCTATGAACCAGTTGAAGGATAACCCAGCTGGGGATCCCTCCTGGCGGGCTCTACTTCAGGCGGCCCTGCACCGCAATCGCAGCGATCCCGGGGTGCGCTATTTGCAGTTGGCCACAGTAGATCCTGGGGGGCACCCGCGCAACCGCACAGTCGTCTTCCGGGGATTTTTGGGGGATACCGACCGCATCCAGTTGGCGGTGGACAGCCGCAGCGAGAAGATCCCTCAGATTGCCCACTGTCCCCTGGCCCAGATCTGCTGGTATTTCGCCAAAACGCGCGAGCAATTCCGCATTGCCGGGACTCTGGAGGCCATCACTGCCAGCCATCCAGATCCTGAGGCGCAGCAGTACCGACAACAGTTGTGGCAACAAATCTCAGAAAAAGGACGGCTACTCTGGTTCTGGCCGGAACCCAAAGGCCCTCTTGCCCCCCCAGAAGCATTCATTGAAGAGCTGCCCCCCGAAAAGGCCTCTTTGCCGCCGCCAACATTTGTCCTCCTGCTGTTGGATCCAACGGAGGTGGATCACCTGCAGCTCAAGGGAGATGCAATCTACCCTCAACGGCGAACCCTCTATGAGCGCAGCCCGCAGGGATGGCAACGCCGAGCAGTCAATCCCTAAAGATCCCAGCCGGCTCCGACCTGGGCAGGGGAGCCGTTTTTCCCTTGCTTTCCGAGAGAATATTGAGAAGAATAGATGTGCTGGCGCCAATGAACCATCTCCCACCCTCCAGAGCGACGCCATCCGACAGCAGCTGGAGCTCCCCTCCTGGGGGGTAAGTGTCCCTCAGCTTCTGTCTCCAGCCGATACCTAGCGGTACTTCTGATGTCTATTTCCGCCCTCTCCTTGGCTAAGCGCATTGCCCAAGCTGTTGCTCCTCTTTTGACCGGCGAGCCCTTGTTGGCCAGAGCTTTGCAGGACAAGGTGCGCCAGGGATCCCTGGGGTTAGCGGCTACTTTGGTTTGGAGTCTGGTTGCGGCTAGGGGGCTGGCAGCCCACCTGATGGCCACATCCCCACCCACTTCCTCTAGGGAGGGAGGAGCCTCTGTCCTAACCTCGCCAGCGGTTTCCCCTACCTCTGCCCGCACAGGGCCCTTTCGGGTTGGCAACCGCACCCCTCATCCAATTCGCCTCGTGATTTTGTTGCGCAGCAGTAGTCGGCTGACCAACCCCGAAACAGCTCACTGGGATTTTGCCCCCGGCGAAGGGGGCAGCCAGGGTTTGCTGCTGAGCTTGGGGGAGGAGCCGCTGCAGATTGGCCCTGGCGATATTGTGGTGGCTTTTACCCTGGATGGGACGCGCCGCTACTGGGGTCCCAATGTAGTGGGAGAGTCACTGGCACCCTTTTGGGATGAGGAAAGCGGCTCCTGGTCGATGATCTTGCAGCCCTAGAGAGGGGGAAGCGCTTCCCCTCCAGCCCACTGCCAGCAGAGCCAGCCCAGCCCCACCAACAGCGCCGTTAACCCATAGAAGCACCCCACCACCTGCACCTCCGACCAGCCGCTCAACTCCAGGTGGTGGTGCAAGGGGGACATGCGCAGCAGCCGTTTGCCTTGGCCGGTTTTGCGTTTGGTGTACTGGAAGTAGCCCACCTGCAGGATGACTGACAGGGCTTCCACCACCAAGATCCCGCCCATCCAGGCCAGGGCCCAGAGCTGATCCCCCAGCAGGGCCAGCCCCGCCAGGGCGCCTCCCAAGCCCAGGGATCCAGTATCCCCCATAAACAGGCGGGCCCGGTGGTGGTTGTGCACCAGAAAACCCAGGCAGGCACCGCTGAGGGCAAAGGCCAGGAGAGCCAACGCCGGATCAGGAGCGGTTAGCCCCAGCCCTGCCAGGAGGAGGGCCACCACCCCTGCCGCCAGGCCGTCCATGCCGTCGGCGAGGTTGACGGCGTTGTTGGTTCCCACCAACACAAACAAAGCCAAGGGCCAGAACAGCCAGCCCAGGGAGAGGGCACCTATTCCCGGCAGGGTGAGAACCGTAGGGATCCCTTGCCAAGCTAGATAGCCGCAAAAAGCCAGGCCAATCCCAACTTGGAGCAACAGCTTCACCTTGGGGGACAACCCCTTGTTGGAGCGCTGCCGGATAACCAGCCAATCATCCAGCCAGCCAACCAAGGTGTAGGCCAGAGTCAGCAGCGCCACCGCCAGCCACTGGGGATCCCAGCCGCTCCCGATGCCAGCTACCAGCAGCCCTACGGGCAAAAAGCTAAGGCCACCCATGGTTGGCGTGCCTGCTTTTTTATAGTGGGACTGGGGTCCCTCCTCCCGGATGACCTGTCCTGCCTTCCAGCGCCGCAAGGCTGGGAGAAGCAGGGATCCCAGCCCCGCCGATCCCACCGCACTTAGCCCAAAGGGAAGGAGCACCTGGGGCCGGCTTCCGATGACCACGGCCGAGAGGGTCAGGCCCAGAACCCAGGAGAGGGCCATTCCTCCCCAGGCCACCTCTTCCAGCTGGGGAAGGGGATCCGCATCCATTCTTTCTGAACCCCTCACACCCTCAACCTCCAGCCCAACTCCTCAAAAAACTCCGGCAGAAGAGCCTAAGAAAACTCTACCCTGCCGGAGGCCCAGAGGCGAAGGATCCCCTAGTAGGGCCACTTCCAGTTGCGCACCTCCGGCAGATCCTCGCCGTACTTGCAGATGTACTGCTTGTGCTCCACCAGCTTGTCGCGAATGAGCTGCTGGAGGTGATCCCGCCGGTATTTGAAGCGCTCCACCCGCTCCAACACATCGTTGGCCAGGTTGAAGCGATCCACCTGGTTGAGGACGCACATATCAAAGGGAGTGGTGGTGGTGCCTTCCTCCTTGTAGCCGCGCACATGCAGGTTGTGGTGGTTGGGACGGCGGTAGGTGAGGCGGTGAATGAGCCAAGGATAGCCGTGGAAGGCAAACACGATGGGCTTGTCGGGGGTGAAGATACTAACAAACTCCTTGTCGCTGATGCCGTGGGGGTGTTCGCTGGGCGGCTGCAACTTCATCAGGTTCACCACGTTCACCACTCGGATCTTGATGTCCGGCAGGTGCTGCCGCAAGAAGTCCACCGCCGCCAGGGTTTCCATCGTCGGCACATCGCCACAGCAGGCCATGACCACATCCGGCTCGGAGCCCTGATCGTTGCTGGCCCACTCCCAGATCCCTAGGCCCTGGGTGCAGTGCTTGATGGCGGCATCCATGTCCAGGTACTGCAGGGCCGGCTGTTTCCCCGCCACAATGACATTGACGTAGTGGCGGCTGCGCAGGCAGTGGTCGGCCACCGAGAGCAGGGTGTTGGCATCGGGGGGCAGGTAGACGCGGATAACATCGGCCTTCTTGTTGACCACGTGATCCAGAAAGCCGGGATCCTGGTGGCTAAAGCCGTTGTGATCCTGCCGCCACACGTGGGAGGTGAGCAGGTAGTTGAGGGAGGGGATGGGCCGCCGCCAAGGGATGTGGCGAGAGGTTTTCAACCACTTGGCATGTTGGTTAAACATCGAGTCCACCAGGTGGATGAAGGCCTCGTAGCAGGAAAAGAAGCCGTGGCGGCCTGTCAACAGGTAGCCCTCCAGCCAGCCCTGACAGACGTGCTCGCTTAGGATCTCCATGACCCGTCCATTGGGGGAGAGGTGCTCGTCGTAGTCGTAGATAGGCGCCACCCAAGTGCGGTCACTGGCCTCAAACACAGCGTCCAGGCGGTTGGAGGCAGTTTCGTCGGGGCCAAAGAGGCGGAAATTGTGGGGGTTAAGCTTCATCACATCTCGCAAAAACTGCCCCAGCACCTTGGTGGCCTCCGCTTCCGTAGTGCCAGGGCGCGGGACGTCCACCGCATACTGGCGGAAGTCTGGCATCCTCAGCTCCCGCGTCAGCAAGCCGCCGTTGGCATAGGGAGTGGCGCCCATGCGCTTTTCCCCCTTGGGGGCCAGTTCCTGCAGCTCGGGGAGCAAGCGGCCGTTTTCGTCAAAGAGCTCTTCCGGCTTGTAGCTGCGCAGCCACTCTTCCAGGAGCTTGAGGTGCTCCGGGTTCTTGGCCAGATCCGCCAGCGGTACCTGGTGGGAGCGCCAGAAATCCTCTACTTTTTTGCCGTCCACCTCTTTGGGGCCTGTCCAACCTTTGGGGGTGCGCAGGATGATCATCGGCCACTGCGGACGGGTAGGATCCCCTTTGCTGCGGGCGTGCTGCTGAATTTCTTGGATCTCGTGGATCACCGTGTCCAAAGTGGCGGCCATCAACTGGTGCATCTGGGCTGGCTCAGAGCCCTCGACAAAGTAGGGTTTGTAGCCGTAGCCCACAAACAGGCTTTGCAGCTCTTCACGGCTAAGGCGGCCCAGAATGGTGGGGTTGGCAATCTTGTAGCCGTTGAGGTGGAGAATGGGCAGCACCGCCCCATCGTGGATGGGGTTGAGAAACTTGTTGGAGTGCCAGGAAGCAGCTAGGGGGCCAGTTTCTGCTTCTCCATCCCCCACTACGCAGGCCACCAGCAAGTCGGGATTGTCGAAGGCTGCCCCAAAGGCATGGGCCAGGGCATAGCCCAGCTCCCCTCCCTCGTGAATGGAGCCAGGGGTTTCCGGAGCTGCATGGCTGGGTACGCCGCCGGGGAAGGAGAACTGCTTGAAGAGCTTGCGCAGGCCTTCAGCGTCCTGGGTGATGTTGGGGTAGAGCTCGCTATAGGTGCCTTCTAAGTAGGTGTTGGCCACCAGGGCGGGGCCGCCGTGGCCGGGGCCAGTGATGTAGAGGATGTTGAGGTTTTCCCGCTTGATGATGCGGTTGAGGTGGACGTAGATAAAGTTCAGCCCTGGCGTAGTCCCCCAGTGCCCCAAGAGGCGTGGCTTTATGTGTTCTGGCTTCAAGGGCTCCCGCAGCAGCGGATTGTCCATCAAGTAGATCTGCCCCACTGACAAGTAGTTGGCAGCCCGCCAGTAGGCGTCGATTTTGCGCAGTTCGTCGTCAGTGAGCGGTTTTGTCGAGAGCTGTTCTGCCAAAACCATAGGCGTACCCCGTAGGTATCTCTACTCCCATGGTGAGCCAGGTTTGGATAAGGGTGTGGGGATCTTGGGATTCCTTTGGATTTGGCAGCGGGGGTCAGCCTACCACCACCAGGGCTTGAGGGGGGTGCCATCGGGGAAGATCAGGCCAGCAATGCGAGCCCCGCTGTGCTTGAGGCCCTCGATCTTGGCGCCTTCCAGGTTAGCTAGCTCCAAATTGGCACCGCTAAGGTTGGCGCGGCGCAAGTTTGCCCCCTGCAACTGGGCCCGCTGCAGCTCGGCGCCGCTGAGATCCGCCCCTTCCAGGTCGGCATTGTGCAGCTTGGCTCCCCGCAGATCCGCCCGCTGCAAGTTGGCTCCTCGCAAGTCCGCCTCCTCCAAGTTAGATCCGCGCAGGTCCACACGCTTGAGGTCGGCCCCCCGCAGCCGGATCTGGCGCAGCACCAGCCCCCTCAAGTCGGCTTTGCTGAGATCCTGGCCGCCGAGCTCCTGTCCTTCTCCTCCCCAGTTTTGCAACTGCCAAATGTGGCGCAGCCGCGCCTCCATTTGGGTCTCTTCGGAAAGCAGGGATCCCCGTAGGCTGGTGCCGCTGACTTTTACCCCCCTCAGATCGGCTCCGCGCAGATCTGTCCCTTCAAGGACAGCGCCGCTTAGCTTGGCTCCCTGCAAATTGGCCTGGCGCAGATCCGCCTGGCGCAGGTGGGCGCCGTTGAAGTTGCAAAGGCGCAGGTTGGCCTTTCTCAAGTTAGCTTCGTAGAAGTTGGCACCTCCCAGCCGTGCCTCCTGCAGATCCACTCCTTCCAAGTCGGCGTAGGCAAAGTCCCGCTCCCCCCGCCGATAGGCCACGATGACTCCCTGGGCACCTCCCACCGGGCGAAAGGGGCTGTAGGCCCGACAGGCCTCCTCTGCCTCCGGCTGCTCCAGCTGGGAGAGGAGCCGCCACGCTGCCAGGCGCACCGCCCAGGAGCTGTTGCTGGCCAGGGCTGCTATTAGCTCCGCTAGACCTGCCGGCCCGTACTGGAGTAGTTGGGGCAAGGTAGCTAGACGCACCGCCTCGTTGCCCTGGGTAAGCCGCCGCCGCGCCCCCTCAAGACCCCCCAAAACCAAGGCGTGAACTGGGGCACTGCTGGCTACGGCTTGTCCTCCCAACACCAGATCCCAAGGGCGAGGGTTAGATCCCACCGCTGGCTGAGGGTTGCCGCTCATGGGCGGAGAGGGGCTCAGTTACACCCAGCGCCCCACCACCACGCGGATAGTGCCATCCTCCAGGCGCTCCTCCGCCTCGATGGTATAGCCCTGTTGCTGCACAGAGCGCAGCAGGCTTTTGTAGGCGTAGCGCTGCAAGATTGGCCCCAGGAAGGTTTGGGGATCGATGCGCGCCCCCCAAAGATCGGCCACCAGCTCATAGTGATCCCCGTTGCGGCGAAAGCCAATGTCAAAGCCGTTCTTCTGCCGGATCACCAAGTCGGCGCGGGTGCGGTTCCAGAGGTAGCCCCGCAGGCTGGCGTTCCGCTCCACGCTGTAGCCCAATTCCTTGAGGGTCTCTTCCAGCAGCTCGGCATCTTTAATTTGCACTTGCAGGGTGGTGAAGTGGGACATGGCGCTTCCCATCCCAACACGGCGAGGGGGATCCCCACTATAGAAGCGCTTTTGCAGCTCTGGGACAAATGTTAAGGAGCTTGACGTTTGGCTTGTCTTTAAACCTCTCGGCGCGATGGGGGCAGCAGCCCGGGATCTGCCCTCTCGGGGTTGCCCTTGGAAGTTGGGATCCCATCGTTTCCCAGCTCGGACAGGAGTAAGGGGCGGGCCCGGGATCCCTGCCAGGGATCCAGCACATCCCGAATCAGCACCTCCTGGATCCACACCTGTAGGATGGCTGCCAAGGGCACGGCCAAGAACAGGCCCAGTACCCCAAAGAAAAAGGCTGAGGTAATTTGGGCTACCAGAGTTAGAGCGGGCAAAAGCGACACTTGTCGCGACATTACCAAAGGGGTGAAGACGCTGCTTTCAAGCTGCTGGATGAAAATGTACAGCCCCAGCACTGCCAGTGACTTCCAGGGGGCATCGGTAAGGGCCACTAGCATAGGGGCAACCACGCTCAGGGTGGGGCCAATGTTGGGAATGAAATTAAACAGACCCGCCAGCACGGCATTGGCCAGGATTAGGGGCACGCCCAAAATCCACAGGCCAATACCGCTCAGCACCATCACCAGGGTACTGGTCAACAAGACCCCCACCAGCCAGCCCCGCAGCACCAGCTCGCAGCGCTTGAGGATGTAGCGAACGCGAGGGCGGTAGAAGGCGGGGAAAACCGAGACAAAGGCCCGGCTGTAGGCCTGGGGATCCGCCACCAACAGGATGGTGAGGATGATGACAAACAGCAAGTTGAGCAGGGTGGCAAAGAAGGCAGTGAAGGACTGGGAGAAAAAGTCGCGTACCTGGCGCACCAACTCGGTGGCCTGGGGCACAAGACTATTGGCCAACTCCCGCAGCGTCGGCAGCTCAATATCGGTCGGCAAGGAGAGGATCAGGTTCTCGAAGAGCCGCTGGGCCTGCACGATCCCAGCGGGCACCACGTCAGTAAACAGCCGGCGCAACTGCTCTGCTAGGGGTGGCACCACAATGAGCCCCACCAAGACTGCGCCCACCACCACCGTCAAGCCAGTGATGAGAAGGGAGGGGCCGCGGCGAAAGCCGTAGCGCTGGGGGATCTGGGCTAGGGTATCCAAGGCTACTGCTAGGACAATAGCGGCAAACACCAGCAGCAGGATCTGTCGAATCTGCCAGAGCAGCACCAGCAGGCCTAGCAGCGCCCCCAGCCCCAACCAATGGGCAAAAGTCACCGCAGCCCACCTCCTCCCTTGCTTCGTCGTCGCCTATTCTAGATGGGATCCCAGGCGTTCCCAGCAGTCTTCGGGCGCTGCCTATGCCGAATCCAGATTCTCAAGCCAGGGCTCTGGATAACCCCGCTGACCTGGAGGAGGCGATGGAGTCGCCGCTTGCCGAGGAAGTCCCCCTCCTCTCAGTGGGAGGAGTGTCCCGTTATCTAAAATTGCTGCTGAGCGGGGATCCTTACTTAAGCAGGCTGTGGGTGGTTGGAGAAGTCTCCAGTTGCCAGCGCAACCGCAACGGCCACCTGTTCCTGACCTTGGTGGATCCAGAAAGCGGCGATGTCCTCAAGGGAGTGATCTGGCAAAGCCAGACTGCTCGGCTCAGCGTCTGGCCAGAAGTGGGGCAACAGGTGCTTGCGCTAGGCCAAATTGGCATCTACAGCGGCGGCAGCTACTACCGCCTTGTTATTTGGCAGTTGCTGCCAGCAGGCAAAGGGCTACTGGCGTGGCGCTTGCAGCAGCTCAAGGCCCGCCTGGCTGCCGAGGGCCTGTTCGACAACCAGCGGCCTCTACCTACCCACCCCCAGTGTATTGCCGTCGTCAGCTCTCCCGACGCCGCCGGCTGGGGCGATATCCGCCGCACCCTCAACCAGCGCTACCCGGGGCTGCGGGTGCTGTTTTCGCCGGCTCAGGTGCAGGGGGAGGCGGCCCCCGAGTCAATTGTACGGGCCATTCGCCGGGTGGAACGGGATGGGCGGGCGGAAGTGCTGCTCATTGCTCGGGGGGGCGGATCCGGCGAGGATTTGGCTTGCTTTAACGATGAGCGGGTGGTGCGGGCCATTGCCGAATGCCGCATTCCGGTGGTGACGGGGATCGGCCACCAGCGGGATGAGACCCTAGCTGACTACGCGGCTGACTATGCGGCCCACACCCCCACAGCGGCCGCCGAACGGATCGTGCCCGATCTGCGGGAATTGCAGCAGCAGGGATCCCAACTACGGCAGCGGCTAGTTACCTGCACCCTGCAGGTTTTGGAGAAGGCTCAGCAGCGCCTGCACCACGCCCACCGCCGTCTGCTCCAAACTCATCCCGAGCAGCTGCTGCAACGGGCTCAGAAGCACCTAGCCCAACAGCAACAGCACCTTGTCCAGGCCGTGCGCCATCGCCTTCAGCAGCAGCAACAGCGCCACCAAGCTCTCCAGCAACACCTCCAAGCCCTCGATCCCGCTGCCGTCCTCAAACGGGGCTATGCCCTGGTGCGCGACGAACGGGGAGCTCTGGTCCGCAACCCCTGCCTACCGCCCCAAACCCGCCTGCGGATAGAGCTGGCTGGGGGAAGCTTCTGGGTTCGAGTGGAGAACAGCCATGAGGAGCCGCAAGCGTGAGGATCCCTGGCGCTACGAAGCAGCCATTGCCGAAGTGGAAAGTTTGATTGCCCAGATTGAATCGGGGGAGCTGGATCTGGAGGAAGTGGTGGAGCGCTTCCAGCAGGCCGCCCAAACCCTGAAGCGCTGCGCCGAGTTTTTGGAGCAAAAGCGGCAGCAGGTGGAGATCATCATTGAGGAGCTGGGGTCTGAGGAAGAGGAGTTGTGCGAGTAGCCTGAGTGCCCGCGCTTCTCAACGGCGGCAAGGCTTGACGAAGGGAGCTGCACCCCTGAAGATAGTCAAGTTGTCAAGACCTCAGGGGGCGCCCTCCATGGCCGCCAAGATCTTGGATGGCAAAGCCCTGGCTGCTCGCCTGCAAGCGGAGATGGCCGCCCAAGTGCAAGCTTGGCTGCCGCGGGTGGGGCGCCCACCAGGGTTGGCGGTGCTGCGGGTTGGGGAGGATCCCGCCAGTGCGGCGTACGTGCGCAGCAAAGAGCGGGCCTGTGAGCGGGTGGGCATTGCCTCCTTTGGTCGCCATTTTTCCGCCCAGGACTCCCCCACCCATCTTCTTGAAGTCATCAGCCAGCTCAACCAGGACGAGCGGGTGGACGGGATCCTGGTACAGCTACCCTTGCCCCCTGGCTGGGATCCCATCCCGCTCCTTTTGGCCATCGACCCCGCCAAAGATGTGGACGGGCTACACCCCCTCAACCTGGGCCGGCTAGTGCGGGGCGAGCCGGGCCTACGCAGTTGTACCCCCCTGGGCGTGATGCGCCTGCTGGAGGCGGAAGGGATCCCGCTTGCTGGGCAAAAAGCCGCAGTGGTCGGCCGCAGCCTCCTGGTGGGCAAGCCCCTGAGCTTGATGTTGTTGGCTGCCGATGCCACGGTTACCGTGGCCCACTCCCGTACACCGGACTTGGCTGAAGTAACCCGCAGTGCCGACATTGTGGTCATGGCCGTGGGGTGTCCCCGCCTGCTCAAGGCAGAGATGGTGAAGCCGGGAGCTGTGGTTGTTGATGTAGGCATCAACCGTATCCAAGGCCCTGACGGCTCCGAGCAGTTGGTGGGAGATGTGGACTACGAAGCCGTCAAAGAGCGGGCTGCTGCTATCACCCCCGTGCCAGGGGGCGTAGGGCCGATGACAGTGACAATGCTGCTGGCCAACACCCTGGAAAGCTACAAACTACGCAGCTGCCTCTAGGCCAAAACGCGCTAGGCAAGCGCCTCTGCCCCCCTTGCGCATCCAGCTCTGCGCTCTCACCGGCTAGGCCAAACAACCACTGCTGCCGGCCCCAGCAGCCAATGAGAAGCCCCTACCCCCGCCCGGCTAGCTTCTCACCTGCGCCAAGAGATTCCGCTAGCTAGACTCCTCCGCGAATTTCTCGATATCTTCTGGCGCGCTCTTCAACGGGATCGGGGGCTTGCGCCTTAGCAACAGCCTCCTGCAGCTGGGCCATCACCGTCTCTGGAGGGTCAGTGGAGCGGACGACATAGAACATCAAGTTAATGGCTTCGGCGGCCGTCAGCTTGAGGTTCTCTTTTCCTTTTGGCACCAGCGCAATCTTGCCATCGGTCGTGGTAATGGCTGTATGGGATCCCTTGGCCAGAAGCTCGCCTGCTTTCTCCAGAGTGACCAGCATATCCGTACCTCCCTGCCGCAGGATAGCTAGATCCTAGTGAACATCTTGCCGGAACGAGGCCAAAAGGGTCTAAGCCATTTGGCGGATTAGTTGGGTTCCAGGCAAGACCCGTGTTCTTCTAGCCAAGTGTACAGGTAGGGAAATAGCTTTTGGTTGGCGGCTGGAAAAGGAAATTGCGACAGCTCTGCTGGTTTGACCCAGCGCACTTCGCTGCATTGCAGGGCTTGCGCTTCTCCACCCAGATAGCGACAGATAAAAGCCATGAGAGTGATGGTGAAATGGGTATAGGCATGTTCAATGGTGGCTAGCGGCGCCACCACCTGAATATCGATGCCAATTTCTTCTTTCACCTCCCGCACCACGCACTCGGCAGGGGTTTCTCCCGGCTCGATTTTGCCCCCAGGAAACTCCCACAGGCCGCTGAGCATCGAGCTTTCCGGGCGCCGGTCGATGAGGATCTCTTGCCCTCGCAAAACGATGGCCACCGCAATCTGTTTGTGAGGGCGCAAAGGACGGGGCTCAGACATAGGCAGGTGTTGCTGTTGACCTTGATTGTAGGCAGCGCAGTCGGCCTGCCAAGGACATTGGCTACAGCGAGGTTGCCGCGGCCGGCAGACAGTAGCGCCCAAGTCCATCAGCGCCTGGTTAAAGGTGCGCGGCTGCTTGGGATCCAGCAATTGCTCTGAAAGCTGCCACAACAGGGGCAAACAGCGCTCCGGCGGCTGGGGCAAAGCCACTAGGCGGGCCAACACCCGTTTGACATTGCCCTCCAAAATCGGCAGGGGCAGGTCAAAGGCGGCACTGAGAATGCCGCCAGCTGTGGTGCGCCCGATCCCCGGCAGGGCCAGCACCTGCTCCAGCTTCCTGGGAAACTGGCCTCCGTGTTCCTGCACCAAGATCTGGGCCGCCTTGTGCAGGTTCAGCGCCCGCCGGTAGTAGCCCAGGCCCTCCCAGAGTTTCAGGACCTGCTGCTGCGAAGCTGCCGCCAACTCTGGGATCCCCGGCAAAGCCTGCATCCAGCGCTGAAAGTAGGGGATCACAGTGGCCACCTGGGTCTGCTGCAGCATCACCTCCGCCACCCAAATGGCGTAGGGATCCCGCGTACGCCGCCAGGGTAGATCCCGCCCGTGCTCGTGGTACCAGCGCTGCAGGGACTGCCGCAGGCGCTGCCGGACTGCCTCTTCCCAAAGCAGCGGTTGCTCGTCAGCAGTTGCCACCCCTGCTTGCAAAGAAGACGGGGATCTCAAGCGGCGTAAGCAAAGTGGAGGGCCCACCAGATCAGGGCCGAGACGACCCCTGCCACAACGCTGGCTGAGATCAGCACCACAATGGGACTATCCGCCCCCTTGAACTGCATAATGCCGCGGTTGTAGTTAGCCATCGTCGCCTCCCCCAGCTCCAGCGTTGGGGTTCAAGGTAGCCCTTGGGGTTGGGGAACCGAGCGCAGGAGCTGGAAAATGCTTCACAAAAGCCTACCTTCAGGATAGCCAACCCGCTCCCGATCCGGCAGCAAAGGGATTTCCCCTCGGCAGGGTAGGTTGGCGTTCTCTTCCCGGCTAGAGCGCGGGTGCTTTGCCGGCAGCCAAATTGCTGTCATGATTGGTCAAAGAGTTGCGTTGAGGTAGACATGGCTAGGGCAAGGGAGGGAAGAGGCCGCAGCTCAGCTCAAGAAAGATCCCGGGAGGCGGTGCGCCATCCGTCCCGTCTTCCTCAGGCCGTCCCTGGTTCTGAGCGTCTGCTACCTATGGCTTCCCGCCCCCAGCCGCTGCGCCTTTCTCGCCAAAAGGCCATTGCTCGAATGCGCCAACGGGCAACTCGTCCCCCCCACCGGCGGCGCTCTGCTGCTTTTAAGGAGGTACTGCTCCGGGGCCTGGGCCTAAGCCTAACTTTGGGCCTGACGATGGCTGGCCTGTCGCACCTGTTACAGTCCACCACCCCTGCTCAGACAGAACAGGCTGCAACAGGATCTGGGGATCTCCCCCCCACCTTGCCCACCGACTTGCTCAAAGGCCAGGAGATCCCCGCGTTGCGGGAGCGCTTGGCTGCCTTGGCCAACCAGCCGGGCCTAACGGTGGGAGCCTTGTTTTGGGAGGTGGAAAGCGGCGCCTTTGCTGGGGTGAGTCCGGATCAGGCTTTTCCTGCCGCTAGCGTCATCAAGATCCCAATTCTCCTCGCCTTTTTGCAGGCAGTGGAAACTGGGCAGGTGCGGCTAGATGAAAAGCTGACGCTACAAGAAGAGCTCAAAGGGGGGGGAGCCGGCCTTTTGCAAACCCGTCCCCTGGGCTCTCAGGTCTCTGCGCTGGAGGCAGCCACCCTCATGAGCACCCTCAGCGACAACTTTGCCACCAACTTGATCATCCATCGCCTCGGCGGTCGGGAAGCCCTCAACCAAAAGTTTCGCCAGTGGGGGCTGCAACACACGCAGATTTCCCAATGGCTGCCGGATCTGGAGGGTGCCAACACCAGTAGCCCGCGCGATATGGTCTGGCTGCTTAGCCAGGTGGAGCAGGGGCGCATGCTCAGCCGCCGCAGCCGCGACCGCTTTTTGGACATTCTCTGGCGCACCCAACGGCCCTCCTACTTTCGCCCTGGCCTGAACCCAGAAGTGCGCATTGCCCACAAAACGGGAACCCTCAGCTCGGTGGTGGGAGATGCCGGGATCCTCGATCTGCCCAACGGGCGGCGCTACATAGCGGCGGTGTGGGTGAAGCGGGAAACGCCCAACGATCCCAAAGCGGAGGAGCTGATTGCCAAACTCTCCCAAGCTGCCTACGAGTTTTGGTCTGCCGAAGGCGAGCCGACTGCTGCGGCTGCTGCCGATGGCCCCCAGCTCTAGGGGATCCCTGGCCCAGCCCCCCCTTCCAGCAAAGCAGCAGAGCAATGGAACCAGCCGACACCCCAGCCAAAGCGGTGAGATCATGGCCAAGACGCTCCCCCCTTCTCAAGCTCCTCCGCCAAGGGATCCCTACATCAAGCTGGATCAATTTCTCAAGCTGACGGGCGTTGTGGCCACCGGTGGGCAGGCCAAGCAGCTTATCCAGGCAGGGCAGGTGCGCGTCAACGGCGAGGTGGAAACCCGGCGGGGACGCAAGCTGCGCCCAGGGGATGCAGTGGCGGTGGCAGGTCAAGTTTGGCAGGTGCGCTGGGAGGGGGCCAGAGCTTGCGCCTGGAACAAGGCCGCAACCGCTCAAGATTCCCCTCAGCCCACTTAGCAAGTGCTGGCCTAAGCTGGGAACAGTGGTCTTTTCCGTGCTGGGCCGCCTGTGCAGGATGATTTTCCCCCCCTACCCCCCTCCCCACCCCCTTCTCCTGCCTTAAGGGTGGTGGAAACGGCTTTTTTAGCCAGCACTGCCGCTTTGATCTGGATCTTGAGCTACACACCGCTGGCCCCGTTTATGCGCTTGTTTTTCCCTATCCCCGTGGCGCTGGCCGTGATGCGCTGGGATCGCCGCACTGGAGCGATGGCGCTGGTGGTTTCCGCCCTGTTGCTGACAGTATTGATGGGGCCTACCCGCAGCATCCTCTATGTCATTCCCTATGGTCTTCTGGGTTATTGCTGTGCCTGCCTGTGGCGGCAACGCCTCTCCTGGTACCTCTCGGTGGTCAGCGGTGCTGCCCTCAGCACCTTTGGTCTAGTTTTCCAACTGCTGCTCTCCTCGCTGCTGCTGGGAGAAAACCTCTGGACCTACCTCACCATCCAACTTACGGGCCTGACCAACTGGCTGTTGGACATGTCTCTGGGCAGATTTGGCCTGTATTGGGTGGCAGAACCCTGGATGGTTCAGGTGGTAGTGCTAGGGTTTATTGCCTTTAACTCCCTGGTCTATGCCTTTACCGTGCATTTGGTGGCAGCTCTGGTCATGGAGCATTTCCGCTGTCCGCTGCCGCCGCCGCCAAAGTGGGTGCAGTTTTTGCTGGATTAGGGGGTCCTCGCCATAAGATAAACTTTAGAGACCCTGCCTTTGGTGCTGCCAGTTTTGTCCCTGACCCCCATGAACCCTATTCCGCCGCCTGCCCACCCCTACCAGTTTCGCGCTCTGGGCCTGATTAAGGGATCCCTGAAGCCGATCCCGAAGACCTATGCCCAGGCAACCTTGGTTGCCACCGATGGTGTGGAATACCCAGCCACCCCTGGCCGTGCCGGGCTACTGCGCTCTTTCACCCACTGCATTGAGAGCGGCCACACCTACTGGTACTACGTGCAGCCGCAGCCACGGTCGGGAGGTACCTTGGGCCTGAGCGTTATCCGCATCCTGGCCCTGCCCGAGGAAGAGCAGGACCCAGCGGCAGAGGAGGAGCCCTTTTTGCCCGCCCCTGAAGATGCCGAGGAGGGCTTTAACATTCGCGGCATCGTCGAGCCTCACGAGGGCTACATCTGGACAACAGTGCGGCGCAAGCCCCAGGGCAACAAACAATTTCCACCTCTGCGGCTACGCCTGGAGGGGTTTTTGCCAGGGGCTACTGCCGGGGAGTTTTGGGATCTGCTGGCGGAGCGGGAAGGTCACCAGCTGCTGCTCGTGGATGGCAGCCGCCTCTTGCCAGCCGTAGCCTAGGTGCTGAGAACTAGCCCAACCGTACAATCCCCAACTGATGGTGTCTGCTGCTGGCTTGTCTCAACGGGTTGCCCGCCTTTCTCCTTCGGCAACGCTGTCGATCTCGGCGCTGGCCAAAGCCATGCAGGCAGAGGGTCTGGATGTCTGTATCCTAAGCGCCGGTGAGCCGGACTTTGACACCCCTGAACATATTCGGGCGGCTGCCATTCGCGCCTTGCAGGAAGGGAAAACCCGCTACGGACCCACTGCTGGGATCCCCGCCCTGCGCCAGGCGGTGGCGGACAAGCTGCGCCGAGAAAACGGCCTGGACTATAGCCCCGAGCAGATCTTGATTAGCAACGGTGGCAAGCAGACCCTCTTTAACCTGGCCATGGTGCTGCTGGATCCAGGAGATGAGGTGATCCTGCCCGTCCCCTACTGGGTCAGTTATCCCGAAATGGTGGCCCTGGCCGGAGCGCAGGTGGTGCGGGTTCAAACCCAAGAGGCGCAGGGGTTCAAACTCACCGCCGCTCAACTGCGCCAGGCCCTCACCCCCCGCAGCAAGCTGCTCATTCTCAACTCGCCCGCCAACCCCACCGGTGCTGTCTATCACCAGGACGAGCTGGAGGCGCTGGCGGAGGTGATCCTCTCGGCTCCCCATCTCTACGTGGTCTGCGACGAGATCTACGAGAAGCTGGTCTACGGCCAAGCCCGCCACCTCAGCTTGGGAGCCCTTTGCCCTGATTTAATGCCGCGCCTGATCCTCAGCAACGGCTTTGCCAAAGCCTACGCCATGACCGGCTGGCGCATCGGCTACCTGGCTGGACCCCAGCCAATTATCGATGCAGCCATCAACCTGCAAAGCCACAGCACCTCGAACGTTTGCACCTTTGCGCAGTACGGCGCTTTGGAAGCCCTGACCAGTCCCCTTTCGGCGCCAGCAATAGAAAAGATGCGCCAAGAGTTCTGGCGGCGGCGGGATCTGATGCTGGAGGGGATCCGCACCCTGCCAGGGGTGAGCTGCCCAGAGCCCGAGGGGGCCTTTTACGTCTTCCTCAACATCAGCCAAGCAGGGCTAAGTTCGGTGGAGTTTTGCCAACGGCTGCTCAAAGAGCACCATGTGGCCGCCGTACCAGGTGTGGCCTTTGGAGCCGATCACTGTATTCGCCTCTCCTATGCCGCTGACCGCGCCACCCTGGAAAAAGGTCTGGAACGGCTGCACCGCTTTCTCTCCTCCCTCTGAACGAGAGGGACTCAATGCCGCCAGCGCCCAGTGAGACCAGCGGGATTGGAGTAGAGGAGCCTCTTGACGATGAAAGAAGTAGACTTAGCCAAAGCCATCCAGCAGCGGCGCACTTTTGCCATCATTTCCCACCCCGATGCCGGGAAGACCACCCTTACGGAAAAGCTTTTGCTCTACGGGGGAGCCATTCAGGAGGCTGGGGCCGTGAAGGCCCGCCGCGCTCAAAAGCGGGTTACCTCCGACTGGATGGAACTGGAAAGACAGCGGGGCATTTCCATTACCTCCACTGTTTTGCAGTTTGATTACCGCAATATTCGTCTCAACCTCCTCGATACTCCCGGCCACCAAGACTTCAGCGAAGACACCTACCGCACCCTGGCAGCAGTTGACAACGCCGTGATGCTGGAGGATGCCGGCAAAGGGCTAGAACCCCAAACTCGCAAGCTGTTTGAAGTTTGTCAACTGCGGCAATTGCCAATTTTTACCTTTATCAACAAGATGGATCGCCCCAGCCGGGATCCCCTTGAGCTTATGGACGAAATTGAGACCGAGCTGGGTCTTAAGCCCTATCCTGTGACCTGGCCTATTGGCTCGGGGGAGCGCTTTACAGCTTTGTTCGACCGCCGCACGCAGGAGTTTCACTTCTTTGAGCGCGTCTCTGGGGGAAGACTGCGGGTCAAGGATACAGTTATGAAACTTGGGGATCCGCAAGTTGAAGAGCTGATTGAAAAAGATCTGTACTACCGATTTAAGGAAGAATTGGAGATCTTGGACGGCCTCATGCCCAGTTTGGATCTCAAGCAGGTTCATGCTGGCAAGCAAACCCCCGTCTTCTTCGGCAGCGCCATGACCAATTTTGGGGTAGAGCTGTTTCTCAATGCGTTTTTGGAGTACTCTCTGCCGCCAATGCCTCACGAAAGTACGGTAGGGCTGATCCCCCCGGACTACCCCGAGTTTACTGGCTTTGTCTTTAAGCTGCAGGCCAATATGGATCCCCGCCACCGGGATCGCATTGCTTTTGTGCGCATCTGCTCCGGCAAGTTCGAGAAAGACATGGTGGTCAACCATGCCCGCCTCAACCGCCCCATCCGCCTCTCTTACCCCCAGAAACTGTTTGCTCAAGAGCGCATCTCTATTGACGAAGCTTACCCCGGGGATGTCATTGGCTTGAACAATCCTGGCATCTTTACAATTGGAGATACCCTTTACACTGGCCCAAAGCTGCGCTATGCCGGGATCCCTAGCTTTTCTCCGGAGCTTTTTGCCTATCTCAAAAATCCCAACCCCTCCAAGTTTAAGCAGTTCCAGAAGGGCGTTGCAGAGCTGCGGGAAGAGGGGGCCGTGCAGATTATGTATTCTCTTGATGAATCCAAACGGGATCCAATTGTGGCAGCAGTGGGCCAGTTGCAGTTTGAAGTGCTGCAGTACCGCCTGGAGCATGAGTACAATGTTGAAACCCGCTTGGAGATGCTGCCCTACACCCTAGCCCGCTGGGTAGAAAATGGCTGGGAGGCCCTTCGGGATATCCCCAGTCTGTTCAATACTCTAATTGTCAAAGATATTCAAGGTAGGCCGGTTCTGCTCTTTAAAAACGAATGGACTCTGCAGCAATTTGTAAGCAGTAATCCCAAGGTTAAGCTAAGCAAAATTGCGCCTGTGGCTGAGCTTAGCCCAGAATCCAATGGCCGCTTGTAAAGCCCCTTAGGGCAATCTTCTCGGGGAGCCTGCCAGCTTTGCTATCTGACTAGGGAAGCTGGGCCTAGTCGCTCCCGCTTTCGGTACAGGGTAGGGGTGGCCAGAAAAGCTGCACCCGGTTACGTCCTGCCTGTTTGGCTTGGTAGAGGGCCTTATCCGCTTGTTGCAGGGCAACCTCCGGCGCCAGGGGATAATCTTCGCTAATCACGATCCCACCGATGCTTAGGGTTACGGGCAGGCTGCGCTTAGGCGAAACCTCCACTGGACGGCTGGCAACAGCCTGGCGCAGTGACTCAGCATACTGTTGACAGCGGGAGGGGCTCAGCCCAGGGGTAACGCAGACAAATTCCTCCCCGCCGTAGCGGTAGAGCAGGCTGGAGGGGCGGAGGCGATTGTGCAGCCGTCCCACAATGGCCTGCAGAACGCAGTCGCCCACAAAGTGGCCGTAGGTGTCGTTGATTTGCTTAAAGTGATCCACGTCCAGCATTAACAAGCAGAGGTAGCGGTAGCGGGCTTTCCCCCGCGGCCCCACCTGCTGCAGCAAATGGGGCAGTCCCTGGTCAAGGGCGCGGCGATTCAAGGCACCAGTCAAGGGATCCGTCAAGGACAAAGACTCCAACAGCTCGTTGCGGGCTCGCAGCTGTCGGTTGGCCTGAGCCAAGGCTTGGGCAAGCCGCTGGAGGCGCAGCCCTGCCCGCACGCGTGCCCGCAGCTCTTCAGGAGCCACCGGCTTAGCGATAAACTCATCTGCTCCCCCCTCCAACCCCTGGATGCAATCCTCAAGTTGAGAGCGGACCGTGAGAAAGATGAAGTAGACAAACTGGCCGGCAGCAGATCCCTTGAGACGGCAGCAGAACTCCGGACCCGAGAGCTTGGGCATCACCCAATCGCAGATCACCACCTGCGGCCACTGGCTCTCGTCGAGCGCCTGGAGCCGCTCCCAGGCTACCTGGCCATCTTCCCAGGTTTCCACCTGGTAGTTACAGGCTTTGAGAACCTCGCCAATGAAGAGACGGATCGTCGGATCGTCATCGATGACCCAAATCCGGGGAACCTGATCTACAACTTGGCTCCCTACCCTCTCCTCTAGGAACTCAGCGGCTAGACCAGTATCGGGATCCCCGCTCTTGCAGCTGGCTGACCACATTAGGAGCCCCCCAAGTCTAACTACAGCCAGAAGTGGGAGTGGCGAGGTAGGTAGGGCTAGCGGAACCCCCTCCTATCCCCTGCTGCAGCGCCTCCACAAATTCCCGCACCCGAATCGGGTCAATGAGGGGGAAGAGCTCTGCATAACCTGCACGAGCCGGCCGCTTTAGGGAACTGGCTACGATTACTCCATCAGCGTGCTGGATGAGAGTGCCGATGTTCTCAGCGGTGGCCCCTGAGCCAATGAGAAGGGGTACCTGAGGAGCCACTTGGCGGGCTAGCTTCAGATCCTCCAAACGAGGCGGCTTGCCAGTCGCCTCACCAGAGAGAATGATGGCATCGGCCAGGCCTCGCTCTAGGGTATCCAGGATAGCTGTCTCGAGGCTAATGGGGCTAAGGGGCTGCGCATGCTTCACCAGCACATCGGCAAAGATTTTAATATTTTCAGCCCCTAGCTCGCGGCGGTAGCGCAGTAGGCGGTGGGCATTCCCTTCTATGATGCCCTGATCAGTTACCATTGCTCCGCAGAGGACATTGACCCGAATAAACTGCGCCCCCACACAGGCGGCAATGGCTAGAGCGCTATAGCCATCGTTGCGCAGGACGTTGATCCCAATGGGCAGGGAGACCAGCATCTTAATCCGCTGGACAACTGCCGTCATGGCACTCACCACCGCCGCGTCCACCTGATCCTTGGCAAAGGGGGCATCGTAGAAGTTCTCGACCAGGATCCCGTTGACGCCCCCTGCAGCCAAGGCTGTAGCGGCCTGTTCCGCCTGGGCAATCACCTGCTCTAAGTCGCCGCCCCAACGGGGGGAGGTGGGTAGCGGCAACAGATGCACCACTCCAATAACCGGATGGGAGGTGTTGAAAAGGCACTGCAGCAGGCTCACCGGCAGCCTCCCTCAAGGATCCCTAACAATCTTACGTCTGGATGGAATCCCTGGGGGTATTCTCCTGGAACGGGGAGGGGGCGGAACCCTGCCAGCTGGCAGCAAGGCCGCGCAGTAAGCGAGGAACTAGGCCTGGCCCTTCATAGACCCAACCGGTATAGACCTGGAGCAAGCTGGCGCCGGCAGCGAGTTTCTCCAGGGCATCGTCTAGGGTAAAAATGCCCCCCACGCCGATAATTGGCAGCTGTCCCTGGGTAGCCCGGTGGATGTAGCGGATGATCTGGGTGGAGCGCTCTCGCAGCGGGGCGCCGCTGATGCCACCGGCTGCTGTAGCCAGAGGCCCTAGGCCAGGGAGGGAACGGGTTTTCAGATGGTCACGGCGCAGAGTGGTGTTGGTGGCTATGATCCCGGCCAGGCTATAGGCCTGGGCCAGCTCCAGAATGGCGTCAATCTCTGGCCAGTCCAGGTCGGGGGCAATCTTGACCAAAAGAGGTTTCTTGCCTTGATTTTCCGCCTGCAGAGCAGCCAGGATGGGTGCGAGGTGCTCAGCAGCCTGCAGGGATCGCAAGCCTGGCGTGTTGGGGGAGCTGACGTTAACCACAAAATAGTCCCCTAGATCCCGCAGCAGCCGAAAGCTGGCCAGGTAGTCCGTGGCGGCAGCTTCCAGCGGCGTAGCTTTGCCTTTGCCCAGGTTGACGCCAATGGGGATGGGACGTTGGGGGAGGCGGCGGAGCCGCTCGGCCAAAGCTGCTGCCCCCTGGTTATTAAAGCCCATGCAATTGAGGGCAGCCCGATCCTGGGGCAGCCGAAATAGGCGCGGCTTGGGGTTGCCCGGCTGAGGCTGGGGAGTGACGGTGCCCACCTCCACAAAGCCAAAGCCCAAGTGGGGCCAGACCCCCAAAGCTAAGCCGTCCTTATCAAAACCTGCAGCTAGACCCAGGGGATTGGGAAAGGTCAGCCCCCACAGCCGCACCTCCAGGCGGGGATCCCGATAGCAGAAGAGGCGCTCCAAAAGACTCAAGATCCCAGTGGCCTGGGTAACGTCTAGCCACTCCAAGGTACGTAGGAAGGCCACCTTGAGCGTCTCCGGGTCAGCCCTTAGCCCGGAAAACAGTAGCGGCTGCAGCAGATCCCGATACAGATTCACTAGCAAGGACTTCGCTGGAAGCCATGCTACCACTCCGCACCCCTCGCTGGAGTGGCCGAGAGGGGGTGTTAGTTTTAGCTTGGGGTGCTCTGCCCTGCTGATTACCGCAAGCCTTTTGTTGGGAGTGGCGCGATTTTCTTTCCAAAATGTTTGTGTGTACCGCTTGCTCTTCAAGAAGTGAAAACTTTGTCTATATCACTTGAAACGGTTACCGAGAGTAACAGGCCCTATGAATGGATATGTTTTTTTGTTATCGCCAAAGCACCCTATCAAGACAATAGATTGAGACCAGGAGATGAAGGGGAACTGCTGCGTTGAGCTAAGTACATTACGCCTTCCAATCCCGACACCCTAGTAATTGGCTTTCAGAGAGCTCTTATTTTCCATTGACGGGTCTCTAGTTAACTGCACCACCAGTTGCGAGGTATCAAAAAGAGTGAAAATCACTGAGCTTCTCACGAGCTTACCCAAGCAACCGTTTCCCTGCCTCATGTTTCAAGAACAGCACCCAACACCTGCTTCCTTCCTAGGCAGCTTTGTTGTCCTCTCTGGTGCGGGATCATTGCTAGATTGAGATTACAGTGACGAACCCTGACTCCCCTCCCCCTGTAGGAAGAAGGGTTGGGAGGAGGGCGATGTTAGGGACCAGGATCCCTGACGCTAGCTATAGCCCTATGACTGTCCCTCTCATTCAAAACCCAGAGCTGCTGGAGAGTCGACTCAAGGAGATCCCTGCTGAGCCTGGTGTCTACCTAATGCGGGATGCCAGGGATCAAATCCTCTATGTGGGCAAATCTAAGAAGCTACGTTCCAGGGTGCGATCCTATTTTCGCTGCCTCGAGGATCTCTCCCCTCGCATTCAGCGTATGGTGGTCCAGGTATGTGAGATCGAGTTTATCGTAACCGATAACGAAAGCGAAGCCCTAGCCCTGGAAGACAATCTCATTAAAACCTATCAGCCGCCCTACAATGTTCTCCTCAAAGAAGACAAAAAATACCCCTACTTGTGCATTACCTGGTCAGAGCCTTACCCTCAGATTTACATTACCCGCCACCGCCGTCTCAACCAAAATCAAGATAAGTACTACGGGCCCTATACCGATGTGGGTCTGCTGCGTTACACCCTCGGCCTGGTGAAGCGCATTTTTCCCTTGCGCCAGCGCCCCAAGCCCCTTTACAAAGATCGCCCCTGTTTGAACTATGACATCGGGCGTTGCCCTGGTGTCTGCCAGGGCCTAATCAGCCCGGAGGAGTATCGCAAGACCGTTGCTCAAGTGGCGATGATCTTCCAGGGGCAGACAGACGAGCTCATCCGGGAGTTGAAGGAGAAAATGGCCCAGGCAGCCGAGCAAGAAAATTACGAGGCGGCGGCGCGGTACCGGGATCAAATTCGCGGCCTAGAACAACTGGGCGAATCCCAGAAGGTGTCTTTGCCCAACTCTACCGTCAGCCGCGATGCCCTGGCCTTGGCTATGGATGACTCGCGAGCTTGCATCCAGTTGTTTCAGGTGCGGGCGGGCAAGTTGGTGGGGCGGCTGGGGTTTATTGCTGAAAACCGTGGCGACGACCCAGCCCTGATTTTGCAGCGAGTTTTGCAAGAGCATTACCAGTACTGCGACCCGGTGGAAATTCCCTCGGAAATCTTGACCCAGTACGAGCTGCCGGATCGCGATTTTCTCGAGTCTTGGCTAAGCCAAAAAAAGGGGCGCAAGGTCAGTCTCCTTGCCCCCCAGCGGCAGAGTAAAGCGGAGCTAATTGAACTGGTAGAGCGGAACGCCCGGCTGGAGCTAGCCCGCAGCCAGCGCTTAGCAAGCCGGGAGGCAGAGGCGCTGGAACGCCTGGCAGAAGTTTTGGATTTGCCGGCAGCTCCCCGCCGCTTGGAAGCCTACGACATTTCCCACCTCCAGGGATCCGATGCGGTGGGCAGCCAGGTGGTGTTTATTGATGGCTTGCCAGCCAAGCAGCACTACCGCCGCTACCGGATCCGCAACCCCGAGGTGCGGCCCGGCCACTCCGACGATTTTGCCAGCCATGCCGAAGTGGCGCGGCGTCGCTTCAGCAAAATGACCCCTGAGGATCAGCCGGACTTGGTGCTCATTGATGGCGGTAAGGGGCAACTGGCGGCAGTCATGGCGGTCTTGGCAGAGCTGGGCCTGGAGCACCTGCCGGTGATTGCCCTGGCCAAGCGGGAGGAAGAGATCTTTCGGCCCGGGGATCCCCTGCCGCTGCGGCTGCCGCCCCAGGATCCGGCCCGCCTGCTGTTGCAGCGCCTCCGCGATGAGGCCCACCGCTTTGCCCTGGCCTACCATCGCCAGCAGCGGCAGCTACGCCAACAGGCTTCTGTGCTGGAGGAGATCCCTGGCCTGGGCAAGCAGCGCCAAAAGCTGCTAATGGAGGCCTTTCGCTCCCTTGCCCGCATTCAAATGGCCACAGAAGAGCAGTTGGCCCAGGTGCCAGGTATTGGCCCCAAGCTGGCCCGCCAGATTTACCGCTACTTCCATCCAGAAGCCGAAACAGAGTCGCCAGCAACAGCGCAAGTGGAGTAGCCAACCCGCCTCTGGCCAAACCTAAGATTTGAGCTGGCGTATCATCGTGGAGTCCGCCATTTGCCGGGCAACCGTTCTCGGCCAAGGGGATCCAAGTGAAGGTAGCGCTGTTGCAACTCAACTACACCGTTGGCGATCTCAGCGGCAATGCTGAACGCATCCGTGCAGCGGTCGAGGCAGCGGCGGCGGCAGGAGCGGAGCTGGCCATTACGTCTGAGCTGGCCCTGTTGGGGTACCCACCCCGGGATCTGCTGCTCTATCCAGCTCTCATCGAGAGGGCCGGCCAAGTTTTGCAGCAGTTGGCCGCCCGGCTGCAGGAGAGCATTCCGGTGGTGGTGGGATCCGTGCAGCCTAACCCTCTACCGGAGGGGCGGCCCCTCTACAATGCGGCAGCCTGGCTGGAAAGGGGGCAGATCCGCCACTGGTTTCAGAAGTCGCTCCTGCCCACCTACGATGTCTTCGACGAGGATCGCTACTTCGAGCCGGGATCCCCGCCCCCGCCCATTGAGTACCGGGGCCGCCGACTGGGCTTTACCATCTGTGAAGACATCTGGAACGACCGCGACTTCTGGCAGCATCGCCGCTACCACCGGGATCCGGTGGAGGAGATGGCCCGCTGCGGCGCCGATTTGCTGATTAACCTTTCCGCCTCCCCTTTTAGCTTGGGCAAGCAAAAATTGCGGGTGGAGATGCTGGGATCCCTAGCCCGCAAGCACGCCCTGCCCATCCTCTACGTCAACCAGGTGGGAGGCAACGACGACCTCATCTTTGACGGGGCCAGTTGCGCCCTAGATGGCCGCGGCCGGCTGGTGGCCCAAGCTGCTGCCTTTGCGCCGGATCGGCTGATTGTGGATGTGGAGGCGCTGCTCCATCCCCGTGATGAAGAACCCAGCCCGCCGGAATCCCGCTGGCCAACAGAACCGGAAGCGGAGCTCTACGAAGCCTTGGTTTTGGGCACCCGCGACTACGTCAGCAAATGTGGCTTTCGCGAGGTGTTGCTGGGCCTGTCGGGAGGGATCGACTCGGCTGTTACTGCCGTCATTGCCGCCGACGCCCTAGGGCCGGAGCGGGTGCTGGGGGTACTCATGCCCTCTCCTTACTCCAGTCCCGGCAGCCTGACGGACGCTTACCAACTGGCGCAAAACCTAGGGATCCCGACCCTAAAGCTGCCCATTCACTCGATTATGGAGAGCTACCACCATCTCCTGGCCGAGCCTTTTGCTGGCCTCCCCCCCGACATCACCGAAGAGAACCTGCAGTCCCGCATCCGCGGCACCCTGCTCATGGCCCTCTCCAACAAGTTTGGCCGGCTGCTTTTGACCACGGGCAACAAGTCGGAGCTGGCGGTGGGCTACTGCACCATCTACGGGGATATGTCCGGCGGCTTGGCGGTGATCTCCGATGTGCCTAAAACCTGGGTCTACCGCCTGGCCCGCTGGATCAACCGCCACCAGGAGCGGATCCCCCTTCCCATCCTCACCAAGCCCCCCTCGGCAGAGCTGCGGCCGGACCAGCGAGATAGCGACAGCCTACCCCCCTACGACGTGCTGGACGCCATCCTGCAGCGGCACATTGAACAGCACCAGTCGGCTGCCGAGCTGGTGGCCCAAGGGTTTGATGCCGATACTGTACAGCAGGTGCTGCGCCTAGTGCAGAATGCCGAGTTCAAGCGCCACCAAGCTCCTCCGGGACTGCGGGTTACCGACCGGGCTTTTGGCACCGGCTGGCGCATGCCCATTGCCAAACGCCAGGAAGGGATCAGCTAGAAACAGCAAGGGCCCCGCCTTCTACCCGTAGGGTCAGGGCCAGGAGGAATGCCGCATAACGCCGTATTGGGCACTGGTAACGGTCGATTGGGGCTGAAGGTAAACCAGTCCAGAGGCTCGCGGTTGGCTTGCCAACTGCAGGGCTACCACTCGCGTCAGCGGCGCGGAGCGCTTAAGTCTGCTCCGTACCGCTTAGTTGGAGGCAGGTGGTTTACTTAGATTTTGCCCTCGCTCCCCCCTCTCCTTGGGGGAGAGGGGGGTTGCCGCAAGCCAAGTTTTCTAGATCAGCCCCAGCCAAGAGGCAACGCCTTGGCCGGTCACCGCCTCGATGACAATGGCCAACACAAAGCCAATCATGGCTGCGCGACCGTTGAGACGCTCGGCATATTCGTTAAAGCCAAACTTGGGCTCAGACAGGTTGGGGTTGGACATAGGAACCTCCGCTGGGTGCTCTGGGGCAAATCTGGAAGAACGCTCCCTGCCGTTTAGTATAGTTTGCATTTCTTCATAATTGCAAGAAGACGATTAGGCAACCGTTGACACTCCCCCGGTCGGGGGATGCTTACGCAGTCCACAGTTGGACTCGTAAAGGCGCTGTCAAGACGCCCCTAGACCGTTCCTAGAGACAAAGCCTCAAGGTTCCGCTTACTTACTGGCTTTCGGCACTGTCCGGGTTTTTCAGCGGGGTAGGTGCACTCAAGTCGCTCGAAGGCTTTTCTGCCCCCCACTAATCGCGCTAGCGGGACGGAGTCCTTTCGCGCTAGCGGGACGGAGTCCTTTCGCGCTAGCGGGACGGAGGGCTACCAAGCTACTCTGCTGTGGTCCTCCCCTTAGCCAAGAACGGCAGGGATCCCTGTTACAAAAGTTCGGAAATCGCAGCCTTCCCACCGACTGGGGTAATCTGAAGTGCAGGTCAACGGAGAAAACCCCTATGGCGATTCAGCGTGGTGCCAAAGTCCGTGTGTTGCGGAAAGAATCCTACTGGTATCGGGATGTGGGGACGGTGGCAGCGGTGGATACCAGTGGCATCCTCTACCCGGTGATCGTCCGCTTTGACAAGGTTAACTACTACAACATCAACACCAACAACTTCCGCGAGGACGAGCTGGAGGTGGTGGAAGAGCCCAAGCCCAAAGCCAAAGCTACCTCTGCCAAGTAAACCCAGCTTTCGGCCTTCCTGTCCTGTGCCCGAGCTGCCCGAGGTTGAAACCGTCAGGCGGGATCTGCAGCGCCTTACTCTAGGTCTGCGCATCCTGGCGGTGGAGGTGCTTCTCCCTCGCACCGTGGCCTACCCTGGCAAAGAGGAGTTTGAGCAGGGGCTAGCTGGCACCTGTTTGACCCAGTGGCAGCGGCGAGGCAAGTATCTCTTGGGATCCCTGGACTCCGGGGCGGTTCTGGGTGTGCATCTGCGCATGACCGGGCAACTGCTCTGGGTTCAGGGATCCGTGCCTTTACCGATCCACACCCGCATCCGGATGCGCCTGGAGCAGGGGTGGGAGCTGCGCTTTGTGGATCCGCGCACCTTTGGCCAGATGTGGTTGGTGCCCGCCGGGGTGGAGCCGGAGACGGTGATCCCCGCCCTGCAGAGCTTGGGGCCGGAGCCGCTGTCGCCAGCCTTTTCCGAGGCCTATTTCCAAGCTGCTTTGCAGAAGAGCCGCCGCCCCATCAAAACTGCCCTGCTGGATCAGGGTCTGGTGGCGGGGGTGGGCAACATCTACGCCGACGAGGCTCTGTTTTTGAGCGGCATTCACCCTTTGACGCCCGCCTCGCAGCTTTCCGACGCTGCCAAAAGCCGCCTGCGGCAAGCTTTGATCGAGGTGTTGGGGGTTGGGCTGGAGCAGCGGGGCACCACCCTGCGCGATTACCGGGATCTGCGTGGGCTTAACGGCAACTATCAAGGTCAAGCCTGGGTGTACGGTCGGGAAGGAGATCCCTGCCGCCTCTGTGGCACCCCCATTCAGCGGATCAAGCTGGCGGGCCGCTCAGCCCACTTTTGCCCCCGCTGCCAGCCGCCCCCAGGCCAGGTTGCGACTTGATGGCGGATCCCCCGCAAGCAGCTATAGTTCTAGGTTGATCCCCAGCTCCCCTCCCCCAGAGGAGAGGGGCCGGGGGTGAGGGAGGGATCCCGGTGAAAAAGGTGGTAGGGCCTCGGTCTTGGGGCGTCTTCGGCGGGATAGCTTTGTGGGGGATAGGGATCCCGGCACTTCCTGTTTTTGCTCAACTGGAGCTGGATGCCCAACTGGGCCGATCCCAAGTTGTTGCCCCCAGCAAAGATTGCCCCGCCTGCGATCTGACGGGAGCGGAGCTGCCGGGAGTGGATTTGTGGGGGGCCAACCTAAAAGAAGCCATCCTCAAGCAGGCCAATCTGCAAGCTGCCAACCTCTCCCAGGCAATCCTCAACTTGGCCGATTTGCGCGGCGCCAACCTGAGCAGCACGGATCAGGGCGGGGCCTTTCTGTGGGAAGCGGATCTCA